>JAANMY010002019.1_pt1 | contig 20372 bp, 17 predicted proteins | sample 7279691 | NCBI WGS metagenome assembly JAANMY01 (sample SAMN14094543, study PRJNA606508) | bioreactor metagenome | isolation source: A lab-scale SPAN reactor treating ammonium-rich wastewater day 388 | place: Ireland: Galway | collected 2018-02-07
GATGTGATATGCGATGTTTAAAATATGATGGTCGGGTTTGTCAGGGGAGAAGTTCAATTGAAGGTCGGCGTGAAACTCCCGTTCAAGTTTCACTGAAATCTTGCCGAGCTTCGGCCCGATCTTCACACCGCCGTTGAACAGCTTGTCCTGACTCAACTCGTCGAGCGTCCGCACAAACTCGCGAGCGTGAAAATTCAGCACTTCATTCCCCTTCTTGAACTGGTCCAGTTCCTCCAGCACGGTCACGGGAACAACGACATTGTGTTCTGCAAAGTGTGTGATGCATGAACTGTCATGCAGAATAACGTTGGTGTCGAGCACGAAAGTCTTCTTCTGAGAACGGGCCAATACGGTGAATCCTCCTCTTCTGTGAATTGTGCAATGAACGGAACGCGCAAATAAAAAAAGGCGCCGCGTTGACGCCTTGGTTCAGTCAATGTTGATGGTTGACGCTGCTATGTAGTACGACATGTGAAAACTGTGCGACAGGGTTCAAATCTCCGATTGCTACGTGGTATCCGGTTCCCACCTAACGATACAGTATTCACATCAAATTGTCAACTGATTTATATGAAGTTACGGAATTATTAAGAGAATTCAGTTGAAGACTGCGAATATGCCAAACAGCGTTTAGGAAAACCTGTCCGGGCTTGTGAGTGACAAGTCGAATGATGGCTTCGCGTTGGTGGCAATTTCTGAAACAAGCTTGCCCGTGATGGGTGCCAGAGAAATTCCGATCATCGCATGTCCGGTTGCTGCAATCAGATTTGAGTAAGAAGAAAATCTTCCGATGTACGGAACGCCGTCGGGACTTACAGGCCGCAAGCCTGCCCACGGTTCCGCGCCCGCGAAATCCGATTTCTCAAATCCCCCGATGTAGTTTGGGATGGAATTGAGAATTGCATCAACGCGGCGGCGCGTGATGCTGAGATCAAGTCCGGCAATCTCCATCGTGCCTGCAAAACGGATTGTGTCACCCATCGGCGTTACAGCGACACGCGCTTCAGCGAAGATGAGTGGAATAGCGGGTTTGTTTTCTTTTCGGGGAATGGTGACGCTGTAACCTTTGCCTGCCTGAACAAGCAATCTGATTCCGAGTTTTTTCACGATGTTCGGCGACCATGAACCGCCCGCAAGAACAAACTCATCCGCCGACAAATCTCCTGCCGAAGTTGCCACTCCGACAACACGTTTGCCCTCAATCTTGAACTCTGAAACCTCCGTGTTCTTCAATAACCTCACTCCGCCCGCTTCAAGATGCTTTGCCAACCCTTCGACAAATTTCGCCGGAGTCATGTGACAATCGTCCGGAAAATACAGGCCGCCTTCTGCCCGCATTTCGACGTTCGGTTCAAGTCGTTGGAGGGATGGTCTGTCAAGCAGTCTCGCGTTGATCCCGATCTCTTTCGCAAGTCCGGCTTCCTCCTCACAATCGTGGCGTCCCCTTTCGGTACGATATAAGATTAGCAACCCTTTCGGAGTCCACTCGAAGTCAAACGCCTTCATTGCAGCAAATTCTTCGTACAAATCAAGACTTGCATTGCCGAGATCGCGCAGCAGGGGCATCGCCCTTCTTACATTCTCATCTGTACATGACTTTTTGAAATTCCATACCCACGAAATGAAGTCCCGCTCAAGCCGCGGCTTGACATAGAACGGGCTGACCGGACTCAGCATCCACTTCAATCCCTGTGAGATAGTTCCGGGAGACGCAAGAGGAATGAAATGACTCGGGCAAACGTAGCCCGCATTGTGCAACGACGAGCCGTGCCCGAATTCGCCTTTGTCGATGACTGTGACGCTTGCGCCTGCTTTATTAAGATAATAAGCGGAACAGAGCCCGATTGCCCCGCCGCCGATGATGACAACGTTAGATTTCATCGGTTTTGCTTTCTTAAAGAGAACCACGAAGACGCGAAGTCGCGAAGTTTCATGAGAGAATTATACGTTTGATGCCATCCTTGATCAAAGGGACATTGAAGTTGATGATGAAGCCAAGAAGCTTCTTCATCAACCGTAGATATGACAAAACCTGGGCTTCATAGAGAGGAATCGTTTTTTCAACAGCTTTGAGTTCGACTATAACCAAACTATTCACCAGCAAATCCAATCGAAGAGCAGCATCAATCTGCATCCCTTCGTACTCGATTGGAACGGCGAGCTGAGTTTCGACCTTAACCTCTCAGTCGAAGTTCATGGAAAAGGCAGATTTCGTAAACTGATTCCAACAATCCGGGTCCCAGGGATTTATGCACTTTGACGACGGAATCTACAATTTCGGTCGCTATCCGTTCAGTTTCCTGATCCAAGTCCAAACTCATTTCAAATACCTTCGTGTCTTCGCGCCTTCGCGGTTTTCTTCAATCACAGCACCTGAAACCCACGCGCGAACGGATCATCCTCATCATCAATCGAAATCGTATTGAACCCATATATCTTCGCCCAGCCTTCGATGCTTGGAATGACCGCATCGTACTGACCAACCTTTGCCCGTCCTTCGATACGGGCTTTGAAGAGACTGCCGATGATGCTCTCATGCACGAACACATCTCCTTCTTTCAGTTTTCCTTTGGCGGCCCATTGGGCAACACGAGCCGACGTTCCTGTGCCGCATGGCGACCGGTCAATCGCTTTCTCTCCGTAAAAGACGGCGTTGCGCGCCGTGGCTTCCGGATGATTCGGCTTGCCCGTCCACATTACGTGACTACATCCTTTGATTGTGGGATTTTCCGGATGGACAAATGTGTACCTCTCGTTGATGCGTCGTCGAACGACGGGACTCCAGCGCAACACATCAGATGCACCAATGTGCTCAAGTCCCTTGAAATTTTCCTGCGGGTCAACAATCGCATAAAAATTACCGCCGTAGGAAGCATCAACCCTCAGCATGCCGATGTCGGGACATTCGACTTCAAGATTCGTGGAATGGAGGAATGCCGGGACGTTCACGATGCGTACACTCTTGACTTTCCTGCCTTCCATCTCATAATACGCCTCAACGATTCCCGCCGGAACCTCCAGCCGCAGCTTGCCCGGAGTTTTTGGCGTGACAAGCCCGTGCTCAATCATCACGGTAACTGTGCCGATCGTTCCGTGACCGCACATGGGGAGGCACCCGCTGGTTTCGATAAACAAAATGCCGATATCCGTATCCTCCCGCGTCGGTGGATACAGGATGCTGCCGCTCATCATATCATGGCCGCGAGGCTCGAACATCAATCCGGTACGAATCCAATCGTATTCACGGAGAAAATGCTGTCGACGCTCGCTCATGTTTGCGCCGTTCAGTTGCGGCCCGCCGGCGGTTACAACCCTGACCGGGTTGCCGCAGGTGTGGGCGTCGATGCAGAAAAAAATCTTAGTTGACATGAGTGTTTAGATTGACAATGAGACGCTTCCCGTTACGGTCACATCACACCGATGGTATAGCCAAGCCTGATACCAAAATGCGTCCGCGACGATTCGGGTTGATGCAATCCACCTTGTACATTGGGCGACCGCGAGAGTGTCCACGTCTCGTAATCGAATACCGCTAACACGCGGTACACGCTGCCACCTATATGGAATGCAAGTTTTGGGTTGATTCCGGGACTTATCGAAAGATTGGCATATTGCGGTTGACCCCGCGGGAACTTGTCGATCGTTTCTGAAATCGAAAACGGCATTTTCACTTTGAAACCAAAAAACAATTGAAAATTGTTGCTCGCAACGTACGTTCCGTTCCCTCCAATACTGCCAAGGAACACGGAGTACAACTCATCGTAACCACTTGGATCACCGCGTGCAAGCTCGCGATTCCACACCTCATACCCAAATCCCGCAACAGGAGTGAGTTGAAATGTTCTCGAAAGTGTGATGATGTAGCCCGTGTTCGCCGCCACTTCAAAGTGCGTATAGCCTGTTTGCGATGTAAACGGCGTCCGTTGTCCTGTTTGCAGGTCAAACTTATGCCCCTGGTAGTCTACGGAGCCGAATGTGTATTGCAAATCCACCTCGATATAGAGGTTCTTCTTGTGCAGGAATGAATACCGCGGCACAACACCAAACGCGAATTTCGGCCCGCTCTCCTTTAATGCTTCAGAGCCGTTGTCGTCAAACTCCTTCCACGTATAACCGTGCAGGTTGAAGTACGGCGTGATTTGGAATGAGGAGCCCGGATTTTGGGCAAACGCTCCTGAGCATAGCAGCATGAACAGCGCAAATAGCCTGCTTGTGTGCTTCATGATTGTTCTCTCCTTTCTTTGCGTGCATGACCGTGATTTATCCTATCCCGCCGCCACATAACACGTCTTCACCACCGTATAAAATTCCTTCGCATACGAACCCTGTTCGCGTGTGCCGTAGCTTGATCCTTTCCGTCCGCCGAACGGCACGTGGTAATCAACTCCTGCTGTCGGCAGATTCACCATCACCATTCCGGCTTGCGCGTTGCGTTTGAAATGCGTTGCATGCTTCAGCGAAGTCGTGCAGATTCCGGCACAAAGCCCGAACTCCGTGTCGTTGGCAACGGCGAGGGCTTCATCGTAGTTCTTCACGCGAATCACTCCGGCGAGGGGACCGAAGGCTTCTTCGCAATTGAATCGCATTGTGTTCGTGGTTTCAGTGAAAAGTGCCGGAGCAAGATACCAGCCGTTTTTCTCGCGCTTCAGGCGTTCCCCGCCGAACACAAGTTTTCCTCCTTCTCTTCTCGCAAGCTCGATATAACTCTCGTCTTTCATAAACTGGGCGCCGTCGATGACGGGGCCGATATCCGTGCCGGGCGCAAGTGCATCATCGACCTTTAATGCCTTCATTCTCTCCACCATCGCCTGTACGAAGCGATCATGAATCCCCTCCGTCACAACCAACCGGCTTGACGCTGTGCAACGTTGTCCGGTTGAAAAGAACGCCCCGTTGATTGCGGCATTCACCGCAACATTCAAATCGGCGTCGTCTAACACAACAAGCGGGTTCTTTCCTCCCATTTCAAGTTGCACGCGTGCAAGACGTTTTGCCAGATTTGCGGCAAGCGTCCGTCCCACCTCAACAGATCCGGTAAAGCTCACTCCCGCAACGTCAGGATGATTCACAATTGTGTTGCCGACAGCGCTCCCTTTCCCCATCACCAGATTGAACACGCCTTTCGGCAGACCGGAACGCGAGATGATTTCGGCAAGATTCCATGAACATGCCGGGGCAAGTTCGGCAGGCTTCAGCAAGACAGCATTGCCGAATGCGAGGGCCGGAGCGACTTTCCATGAAGGAATAGCCATCGGGAAATTCCACGGCGTGATCAATCCGACAACGCCAAGCGACTCGCGCATCGTGTCGATCTCGATGCCCGGACGGACGGACGGAATGTGCTCGCCCCCGACACGCAACGCTTCAGCGGCAAAGAACTTGAAAATGTTTCCTGCCCGGACAACTTCGCCGATTCCCTCGGGCAGCGTTTTCCCTTCTTCACGGGAAAGCAGTCTGCCAAGCTCGTCTTTGCGTGCAAGTATCTCCGATCCGATGAAGTCAAGAACGTCGAAACGTTGTTGCGGTGTGCTTGCCCCCCACGCAGGTTGCGCAGCCTTTGCTGCCGCGACTGCATTGTTCACTTGTTCGGCGTCGGCCTGAGCGTACTCGCCGACAACGTCGGTGATGTCCGAGGGATTGATGTTCTTGGACGTGTGAGCGGATGCAACCCACTCGCCGTTGATGTAGTTGTCAAAAGTGTTCATAGTGTGTTTTGAGAAAGAAAAGAAAACCACGAAGACCCAAGGCACAAAGTTGCAGTCAAGAGAAAGCCTCGCATCTTCGTGCCTTAGTTGTTCGCTCTATATTTTCGGTAAATCAGGCCTCGCCTCCAGCGCTTTCTTGACAATCGATTCAACCCTCTTGCGTTCTTCGCCGGTCAGCGGTAGCCGCGGCGGACGAACGTGCTCGGTACCAACGCCCGCCATTGTCTCAGCAAGCTTAATGTTCTGCACAAACTTCGTCGAAACGTCGAGATGCAGCAGCGGCATGAACCAACGGTAGAGTTGAAGGGCTTCATCCATCCGTCCAGCTTTCACGAGTTTGTACAATACAACTGTCTCCTTTGGGAAGGCGCAAACGAGTCCGGCAACCCAACCCACAGCGCCCAGCATGACGCTTTCCATTGCAAGATCATCTACACCGGTGAATATCTGGTACCGGTCGCCAACGGCGTTGATGATGTCCGTGATGCGTCGAACATTGTCCGAGGATTCCTTGAGAGCAACGAACTTCGGTTCATCTGCAAGTTCGGCAAACATTTCAGGAGTGAGATCGACCTTGTACGACACGGGATTGTTGTACAGCATAATCGGAACATCACTTGCAGCGGCGACGGTCCGAAAGTACTGAAGCGTCTCTCGCCGGTCGGCGGGGTACACCATTGCAGGCATCACCATGAATCCGTTTGCGCCGTTTGCCTGCGCCTGCTTGATGTAGTTACACGCCATTGCGGTTGATGTTTCGGCGACGCCGGAAAGCACCGGGACTCTCCCTCCACTCACCTGCAACGCAAGCTTCAGAACGTCCTGCTTCTCAATCGGCGCAAGTGTTACATTTTCACCGAGCGAGCCGAGAACGATGAGTCCGTGCACGCCCGATTCGAATTGAAAGTTGAAGTGTCGTTCCATCGCTGAAAAATCGAGCCGTCCATCCTTGTCGAATTTGGTTGTGACGGCGCTGAAAATGCCGGACCATGTTGTTGTCATTGTAAGAATCTTGATGTTGGTGATTGGAGAGCCGATTGGAAAGAACTATTGAAGAATACTTCAAAAACTGAAGAGATTCAAGGGAAAGAAGAGAACTCAGGGCGAGGACGCATATCGCTCCACAGTTCATAAGAATCAAATTGCGACCGCACTTTGATCTCATCTTTTGTGGAACGTAGTCGATTGCTTAGCTTTTTATCGATAAGACGGGCTTTCACGTTGTCACGAAGCTGCAGGTCGAGGATTTCCTTGACTCGCTGCTGAATCTGCTTGTCATAGATCGGGAATGCAACTTCAATGCGTCTGTCAAGATTGCGCTTCATCCAATCAGCAGACGAAAGGTACAGGCGCTGGTTGCCGTTATTGTGAAACAGAAACACGCGGGCGTGCTCAAGAAACCGGTCAACAATGCTGATAACTTCAATATTCTCACTCATCCCCTTGATACCGGGGATCAGGCAGCAAATGCCCCGCACGATAAGTTTCACTTTCACACCGGCGTTGCTCGCCTCGTACAGTTTTTCGATCATACCGGGATCTTCAAGCGAGTTCATCTTCGCAACTATCAATCCCTCACGACCCTTCTTGGCGTGCTTGATTTCCCTGTCGATCAGCTCCTCAAAACCCGCTCGCATCGAAAACGGTGAGACGAGGAGATGCTTGCATTCTACTTTTTTCTTTTCCCTTCGCAACACTTGAAAGATTCGCTTGCTCTCGTTCGTAAGACGTTTGTCCGATGTGAAGAAACCGAAATCAGTGTACTGTGTTGCGACGGACTCGTTGAAATTTCCCGTGCTGAAATAGGCATACAGCCTATGCCGTCGCTTTCCTTCCGTGCGACAAGGCAGAGCTTTGCATGTACTTTCAGATTGGGAATGCTGTACAACACTCTGGCGCCTGCCTTCTCTAATTCTTCGGCCCAGAAGATGTTCGATTCTTCGTCAAAACGCGCTTTCACTTCGACAAACACCGTTACATCTTTCCCATTGTTCGCCGCCCGCAGAAGTTGCCCGACAACTCTTGAGTCTCTCGCAACTCTATACAACGTGATGGTGATGGAATGAACCGCTTCGTCATGTGCGGCATCGTTGATGAATCGCAAGACACTGTCGTACGAGTGATACGGGAAATGAGCAAGCCTGTCTTTTTCTTTTATTGCATCAAATATCGAACCTTCATCTTCAAAAAGCGGCAACGGCGGTACCGGCTCATACATCAGCGATGGCGATTTTGGATTCGGGAACGAGAAAAAATCACTGAAATTGTGAAACCGGCTTCCGGGGATCAGATCGTCGTCGGTAAGACCAAAAAGCTTCTGCAGAAAAAGAAGAAGCTTCTTCGGCATCTCCGTATCGTATAGAAATCGCGCAGGGACGCCTTGGCTCCGTTTGCCGAGCGCCTTCTTCACTTTTTCGAGAAGATCATCGCTGTACTCGTCACCCAACTCTAACTCGGCATCGCGGGTCAGCTTTATTGCATACGCGCCGGCCACATCGTGTTGGGGAAACAGATCATCCAACCCTAAACGAATGACATCGTCAAGAAAAAGAATGTAGTGTTGACCACTGTCGGCGGGGATTGAAGAGAATCGGTGCGTACGTGCAGTCGGAATTTCAATGAGAGCATACTGTTCCGGCTGTTTCATAAGTACGTCAGACTTGCGTCGCAGACGGACAATCAGATACAGCGCACGATTGTGAAGAAACGGAGGCGCTTTCTCTCCACTCAAAAACACAGGCGAGAGTTTTGGGAAAACTGTGGATCGAAAATGAGAGATCACAGACTCCTTCTGCTTCTTGCTTAGCTCATTGTCCCGAACAAGGAATATCCCTTCCTTCGCCAAATCCTTCTTGATGCGTTTCCTGAATATCTCTCCAAATTCCTCCTGCTGTAACCAGACACCTTTGAGGAGTCTCTTGAGAAGTTGTTCCGGCTCGATGTCAAGTTTCTTCTTCGTCTTCTTCTTCAAACGGGCCAGCGCCCGCAATGACGCAACGCGAACACGGAAGAACTCGTCAAGATTCGACGACCAGATGGCGAGAAACTTGATGCGTTCGTACAGTGGAACTGCCGGGTCCGCTGCTTCCTGCAGCACGCGGTGATTGAATGCGAGCCAACTGATGTCGCGGTTCTTCAGTCGAAGATCGGGGGCTTTCAAGACAGAGGACTTTCAGATATTCTCAATACAGACCTGAGATTCTATAACTGATCCTTCGGCAATGAATGTTCCTGCTTCCCATGAAGTTTGGTGAGCGAAAGTCCGGGGTTGGCAAAGTACCGCTCGAAATCACCTTTGCGTTCAGGCCATTCACTGTCGAGCATGGCAAACCATGCCGTATCGCGATTCTTGCCCTTCACCACCATGTGTTGCCGGAACAGACCCTCATACGAAAAGCCAAGCCGGACCGCAGCATACTTGCTTGCTTCATTCTCGTCGTCACATTTCCATTCAACTCTGCGATATTTCAGTTCGTCGAAAAGATAGGAAAGAAAGAGAAACGTCGCTTCCGAATTCACAATCGTTTTCTGCACGAGCGGACTGTACCAGATGTTTCCCAGCTCCACCCGGCCGTCATTCGGCTCAACGTTCATGATTGCGTACATACCAACTCTCTTGTTGAGTTGCTTGCTGAAGACTGTATAGAACAGCGGATCGCTACTATCCTTCAAGCCAACCATCCACTCATACATTTCCTTCTTGTCGCGAAACGGACCGTAGTGCATGTACTTCCACAAGACATTGTACTCCGGCTTTGCGTGGGAGACTTCGTACAGATCGTCGATATCTTCATCAGGGTTGAGGCGCGAAATAAGTACATGCTTGTCCTCAAGTTTCTCCGGAGCGGGAAGAGGCCAGGTAGTCAGGGTGATTTCTTTAGTCATGGTTCTTTCTCTTTGAATGAAGTGAGAAACCTACCGCACAGAGGATGTCAGATGTTTCCGCAGGGAGGCTTCGAGGGTTGACAGCGTAATTGTGGAATTCTTTTCTGATCGGATAGTTCGCACGCAACTGTCGGAAGTAGTCTGCGCGCAGTTCAGGCGCAAATGACGCAAGTTGCCGGAGGCGTTTGTCGTCTTCTTCGATATTGTAGCATTCTCTCACTGCATAGCGCAGCATTGCTTCATATGGTAGATCCGTTTGCGACAAAAGGATCTCTTTCAAGTCTCGTGTATCTTCGACACGGCCGTCAGCAACCTGTTGATGCAAGAACTCTCCCAGCGCTTGTTGCAACATTCGGGTCGCGTTCACTTTTCCGTCATGCGAGTAGCCTGCAATGTGCGGCGTTCCGATCAACGCCGACTGAAGCATCTCAACATCAATGTCCGGTTCATTCTCCCACACGTCAAGAACACAGGCCCTCACATGCTGATCCCGGATCTTCTTCTTGAGTGACGGGGTGTCAACAACGGCACCTCTCGAAGAGTTGATGAGGATACTTCCCACCTTCATCGCCGAAAGTCGTTGTTCATCAAAAAGATGATACGTTGGATCGTCGCCCGACGTTGTGAGCGGAACGTGAAGTGAAACGAAATCAGCGCCCATCAACGCGTCAAGTGGAAGGTAGCGTGCATCACCTGTCGCCCGCGCAAGCGGCGGGTCGTTCAGCAACACCCGCATGCCGATCGCTTCAGCTTTCTTTGCAACTCTGCTTCCTGTGTTTCCATGCCCGACCACGCCAAGCGTTTTGCCCGTCAGGGCGAACCCCAGCTTGAAGCTTGTCTCGAGCAACGCGGCGAGTACGTATTCGGCGACCGAGTTTGCGTTGCTGCCCGGACAGCTTGCAAATGCGATATTGTGCTTGCGGAGATAATCAAGATCCACATGGTCGGTGCCGATTGTTGCAGTGCCAACAAAACGAACCTTCGTTCCGTCAAGCAGGTCTCCGTTTACCTTCGTCTCAGATCGTACGAGCACGGCGTCGGCGTCTGCAATCGTCTGACGGGATATTTGTTTTGTAGGAAGAATTCTGACGTCGCCAAACCGACCGAAGGCCGTTGATGCGTGGGGAAGTTTGGCATCCACAACAATTAGCATAGCTCAGTGTGAACAAGAATGGTAAGGATGAACTGTATGCAAAGTATTCAACCTCTCTGAGATTATCAAGCCGCCGGTCGCGACGATTTGTTCCAAAATCGAAAATTGTTATACTACATCCGAAGCGTCTTTCCAACTATTCACGCCGCTTAGGAATCAAGTCATGTTGCAGGAAATCAAATCCGTCACCGTCGATGAACTCAAACACATGATGGATACGAATGAAGATTTTCAACTGATTGATGTTCGTGAGAAACTGGAGAAGGATTTTGCCGATATCGGCGGCGAGCTGATTCCGATGGGAGTGGTTCTTCTTCATGCCGATAAGATCAGCAAGGATAAGAAAGTCATCGTCTACTGCAGGAGCGGAAACAGAAGCGGCCGGATTATTGCCGAATTGCAGCGGCGGTACGGATTCTCCAACCTCTACAATCTTGCCGGAGGTATTCTCGCCTGGTCCGACAAGATCGATCACTCAATTAAAAAATACTGACGGGCAGATCATCCAGCCAACACACACCTGCATGAACTGCCCGCTGTTCGGCATCGCAGGTTCACCGAATCTTATCACATCAAAAATCAAAGTTGAAGCCAAGGGTTGCGTACAAGTAGTACGGGTGTTCCCATTCCCTCGCCTCACGCCACAACACCGCTGAATACTTCACTTCGGCGTTCACGTACCGCGGTACAATCTCAGCCCACGCACCGAAGCTCAGCAAGCGCGAGTACTGCATGTTGAGCCGGAACCAATCCGCCCCGTTGTTCTTGTATTCAAACGCAACGACGGGCGTGACGAAATTCTCGTGATAGTATTTATATATTTCGTTTGCGAGAAATCTGTTCAGCGTTACGCGATGCCATGTCATGCCTGCCCGCGCTGAGACACACTTCTCTTCGTCGAAACTGTAGTTGAAGGCGTAGTAGAGCTGTAGCAGAGCGCTGATCGAATAGAGTCTCTCGAGATTGTTTGTGAGATATTCCGGCCTTCGCCGGTCGAGACTGCCAACCGCGAACGAACCGCCGATTCCACTGTACGTGAAGCGGGAGGAACTGATCTTCACCTCATCCCACTCAAACTCGAACTTGCCTGCGACTCCCGTGCTTCCGTTCAGCAACCTCGGCTTCAATGAGAGCGGCCGTTCAGCATGATTCGTCTCAATGAGACCGCCGTGCAGCGGCAAATAGGCGCCGAGTTCAATCGACTTGTATCCCGCCAACATTCTGATTTGTCCCGACGACCAGAATGCGTAGCCCAATTCATCTGTGCCGATTCTTCCGGTAATTCTCCAATCATTGCCGAATCGCATCTCTCCGCCGAAGAGTGAGATGTTCATCGAAACCCAATTCGGATTCTCAACCGGCAAACGGTTCTGCCGTGCGGCGTTCCGGTATCCGAACGGTGTCTCTTCAACAAGCACATACTCTTTTTTCAGAAGCCTCTTCTGCAATTCCGGGTCGAGTGACTTTGACGTATACAGCCTCCCGTATGAAGTATTGCCGATGCGGATATCTGCTATTCCTTTCATATTGGGATTAGCGATGACAATGACCTGGTCCTCTTCCGAGAATTCCTTTCCGCGATTGCGGAATGCCGAATAGATGCTAAGCCTCATGTTTCTGTCAACAACGGCCCACATCGGGAAATACAATGCATACGTCGTATCGCCGCTGTTGAGCGTTGCAAGAATGCGTTCGAGCGATTTCAGTTCTTCGTTTTCAAATTGCAGTTCCCCGCGCAGTTGCTCGATCTGTGCCGTTGTCCGACTCATTCCGCACAGCAGCAGCAACACGACGAAGAACAGGATGTTGTGTTTCATTCTATTACCTTTCACAAAGTAACTGTGTACGGTATTGTCACGATCACGAAATGCGACGGCTCCCAGTCCGCACTCGAGCGGAGAAGCGGCAGCGCGCCCTTCAGTTCCACACGCAGTGTATTATTGATGATCTCCAACCAGGCGGTGGCAAGCCCCCACTCTTTGTAGTATTGCAGACTTGCACCGAACCTGTTGGAGAATTGCTGATTCATGAATTCGACTTTTAAGTACGGGCTCCAGAAAAATCTCGTATGGTCTGTTGTCAGAATCCGTGCCTCTTCAGTCCCCATTGCCGGCATCAGTGCATCCTGTGAAATCGAATGCATACCGGCGCCGAATTTCACGCGCATGAGGTTCGCCTTATTATGGATGTTCAACGTGTACGAATACCACAACAATGCCGATGTCCGGATGGAGTAGATGTGGTTGGGATCGGCGAATGTTCCGTCCGTATCGCGACGCCTGCCTCCGAATGTGAATGAACCGCCGACGAATGCGAAATCGAACTCACCTGCTACTCCGTATGTTCCGTCAAGACGTCGCGGCTTCAATGATGAGCCGAGGAACGATGACGTACCAGTCCCGCCTGCAAAAGGAAGTTGCATCCCAAGCTTGATACGCTTGTACAACGCCATGACCGCAAGGTTACCGCTCGTCCACATCGGATAGCCCAATTCGTCGTTGCCGAGTTTCACTTCTGCTCCCCAATCATTGCCGAAGCGGATGTTTGCATTGTCGAACAGGCGTAGATTCAACACTGTCGGTTCTGTCTGAGGATCATAGCTCAGATTGTAGCGATTGAAGCTGCCGAGAATACTGTCGCTTTCTGTAACGAGCATCGGCGGAAGGATGTTTTCGATCCTGAAATTCCGGTCAACGAGTTCGCGATCCTGCCCGAACTGACCGCTGGCGACCAGTTTCTGTTTGAGACGAAGCGGCCTGTTCTCCGGATTCGTAAGCACCTCCCGCAACCGTTTCCCCTGAAGCTCGTTCTCGCCAAAATAGATGGCTACGAGATCGTTATGCGGATGGGGAGTTGCGATCACCTGAATATCCGATTTCTCAAGAATGATGTTTGAATCCTGCGTTACTCTGAACACGGCGTTGCGCAATACATCCTGGAATTCGAAATCGTTGATGCGCCACGACCGCAAACCCGAGAAGTTGAATGACGAGCGTTCGAGACCGTCGAGCAAGGCATACAACTGCTCGACACGCTCGCGTACAATCTGCAGCGAATCCTGCAACCGCGTCGTAATCGCCCTTTCCGTCAGCAGTGTCGCGGGCGCAATCGTAATCCGTGATGTGTCACGCCCGATATCCATTCCCGACGTTGATGCATACTGACCGTACGCTGTTGCGATGAGAATTGCGTACACGAGGGCAATAAACAGCACAACCTCCAGACCGTGAATCAGATCTTGTTTCCATTCGTGATGTCTCATGGTATCCTCAACAATCTCTAATAAAGAATGGGGAATGTTCTGTCCAATGGAGCCGACACGCCGCCAATGCCGTGAATCGATGTCCGAATGACCAGTGCCTGCGGACGGGTCGCTGTGACATTCTTGACGGTAAACGTGAACGCCTTGCCGTGGCGTGCGCTCAACACGGCAGTCAAGCCCGACGGCTGAACGAGTGTGCAATTCACGTTCACATCCTTTCCACCGACATCTTCGGCCGTGAAACTGATGACGTAATCGTCTCCGATCAACCGCGAGCTTGTCCATTTGATCTGCGGCGGCGGCGGAGCTTTTACGGGAATTTCCGTCCTGATTATCTCATGGCCATTAATCGATGTGGCTACAAAGGTCATGCTCGACCATGTTGGTTGCGGCATGACGACAATGGGAAACTGTTTCGTCGCCAGTGACGAAACAGGAGTAGAGCCGTTGGCAAACACGCTCACTGTATAGTCGTTTACGTCAAGCTCACCGACCCGACTCTGAAACGTGTATGGAATGTTCCAGTATGCCGTCTTCTGTGGTAACGGATTCCACGTCGGCGGCTCAACGTTGACAGCGAACGCGAGCGAAGCGGCATCAAGCGCGGTAGAGAGATTTCTGCCGGCATTTCCGCTCAACGCAATTTGCAGCGTTCCCGGCATCGGCTTGTCCCAAATAAGCTGAATACTGTTGTCGCCAACGACTCCACGACGAAAACCGGCGGGCAAACCCGCAAGACTGACTTTGCGCGGATCGGTGTTCACGAACACTGTCTTGATGTAGGGAATTCCTGAAACCCACTGCTCTGCTTTCTTGTCAACCCCCATCGAGAATTTTGTTCCCGGGATTTCGCTTTTCTCATTCGAAACGACAATCAACAGCGTTGCAGTATCGGAGCCGGTACGCACACGCTGCCCGCCTGCACCTTTAGGCAATTGTCGCATCACATTCGCCCACACGCTGAAACGATACTCACCGGGTTTGTCGAACACTCCGGCAAATTTCGCATTCCCGGTTTCACTGTCGACAATGGGCGATGTCAAAACCTCGCCGGTCTCCGACTGGGACGTGACAAAGTACTGAATGGTTGACCTTTCGAGAGAAGATTTGACGTTCGAAACCAGTACTTCAACTGTATCCGAACGGGAAACGACAAACTGCGACACCGACGGAGCGGAAAGCTTGAGCGGCTGCTCGTAGTCCCTGACAAGACTGTCGAGAGCATAATCCCGTTCCGTGATAATGGAGAGAAGATTGACAATTCCAATCAGATACAACACAAAATAAAATGAGGCTTTCGGCATCGGGATACCTCTCTCACGAAAGCGTTGAACTGTTTTCTACTTGAGGTCTCCGACGAACGAGATGCGCGCTCTTCAGGAAATCAACATTCGCCTCAATGCGTTCAAGAATATTCTCATCCGCTGCGTGATGTTCGTCGAGTCGCCGGGCAAGCAGTTCGAGAATACTCCGCTGTGATTCGGCAATCGTGTTATACTTGTTCCCGATTTGCTCAATAACACGACGTTCGGCCTCGACAAGCGTTTCAATTTTCTTGCCCAGAGCTTCTATCATTTCCCGCTCTGCTTTGAGAAGCCCCGCAATATCCGGAGACGCAGCAACAGCTTGCACGGCATGTTTCCCTTCAACTGCAACGTCACCCGTAAATCTCGGCCCCTTATAGAACACGTACGCAAGCGCCATCAGCATAATAAATTCTGCAACCAGTCCGAAGATGACGATGTTAACGGAAATCCTCCCCGTGCCCTCCTCAAGCAGCCAGCCGGGAACAAACTGAAGCTGGCTCAAGTCGCCGAGTCCCCGAAGGCCGACGATCACAACAAGAAAACCCGCTCCCGCATACACCAGCGCCTGAATCACGTTGAAATATCTCTGCATTACTATCTCCTCGGATAAGTTGGGGGTAGATGTGTTTGCCATGCGTGGCACTATGTCAATTCACATGCCACGGAACGCTCAGAGAAACTGCGGAAAACAAGGGGAAAATGAGAAGGGATTGTAAAGATTATAAAATGTGATGGCCAATATTAGTCATCTGAACAATTCGTCCGGACGGCGGTATTAGATGACCTGCTGAACAGGCACTCAAAAGAGAAACGGGTTGCTCAACGGTGAATCGGGCTCAGTACCTCCAACTCGTTAGATCGGCTCCTCGAGGGGCAGTCTTGAGAATCCGCTCGACACTCCGCGGAATGAACATTTGATGGTAGCGGAGACGGGAAAACGCGTTCGGACGAGTGTGGTCGCCGTTCCAGCAATGTTCAGCGCGGGGCTCATAATCCACTTCGCCTCCGTAAAATGGATTGTTGGTTGATTTGAGGAATTCCTCAATAAGATAGACGGCGTTGTTGAGAAAGTAGTTATCCGCTTCGCCGCAATAGATGTGAATCTTCCCCTCCAACTTTTTGCCTAAGCCCGTGTCCCAATCACGTCGGAGAATGTAGCAGAGGTCGTAATTCTCACGCCAGTGTTGCGCAACCGCGTGATCAATCTTTCCCGTCATCTTGTCCCAAATCGGCTTCGGGTAACCATTGGAGCCGACGGGTGAAAACACCGCCTGCCAGATATCCCACTGCTCGCCGGAACGGCTGTTCGTTCCCAACACAATTTCGAGATGGTTTGCCTCTTCCAATGTCGCAAGCGTTTCGCCGAGATAGTTGCGTGTTGCGGGACGGGGTGTCGTTTTCCACTGACTGTCATAGTAGTACGCATTCCCGTGCTCGTACACGTTCACTATACCATAGGCACGGAAATCAACCGGGTCGGGACACGCCGCGAAGCAGCCGTTGAATTCATCAGGATAGAAGATTTGAACAGCAAGTGCCTCCCATCCCCCGGTTGAGCCGCCGTACATGAAGCGCGACCAGCCCTCGCCGATGCAGCGGAACTTCTTCTCAACAAACGGAATCAACTCGTACATGATGGCATCGCCGTACGGGCCGAGATTGGCGGAGTTCACAGCGTAGGAATCATCGTAGTAGGGATTGGGATGTTGAATTTCGATTGCAACGACGCGAGGAAAGCCGGGCGCCGTCCATTCTTTGTAGAATTCATACGCCGCCATCGCTTCAATCTTATTGTAGTCGGGCAGATTGAACCGCTTGCTGTATTCACCCTTCATGGAAGCTGTATCGGGAAGCGTTTCACTGAATCCGCCGAACGTATATGGAAAGTGTCCGTGATACACCATCAGCGGGTAGCGCGCGTCGGGATGTTCGCCGAATCCTTCGGGCAAAAGTACGTTAGCGCCGAGGTACATCGGCCGCCCCCAGAAATGCGAGAGCTTTTCGCTTTTGATTTTCACATGCTTGATGTATTTCGTATCCTTCGGGGGTTCGATCGGGGGGATTTCCTTGTCGAGAACAATCGGTATCGTCTCTCTCTTCTTCGGATCAATCCACATTTTCTTCGGTGCACTGAGAAGGTTCCCCGGCGCAAGATTCCAATGCTGCCCCTCTCCCCTATCCATCGGCAGCTTCACCGTATGCCCGTCCGCGCGACGGAATGTTTCGTATCTGTGCAGAAGTCCCTGCACCCAATACCATCCGGCGGGAATTTCGGAGATACTCTTTTTCGGAAAGCCGAACGTGTTCGCATCAATCATAACCTGACTGCCGGGCTTCAACCCGTCAACATCAACACCGAAGACGAGTTGCGTCTCTGCCCCTTCTCCGATTTGAAATCGAGGCTCCTTCGTGCTGTCGGAGGAAATGAGAAGCAACATCCGACCGTCGAGAGCCTCTCTGCTGCGTTCCTGCGGGAATGAAAGCGAGAACCGAAGCGGCGTATTCTGTGATAAGAGGGTATTGGGTAGAAATACAAACAACAGAGAGAAGGCAAGGTTGCACGGCTTGGGGAGTTTCACGATTCATCTCCGAAAAGGAATAGAAGTAGGATACTAATCCAAGAAATGGAAATTGCCACAAAGACACAAAAAACAAAGGATGCACAAAGGAAAAATTATCTTTGTGAATCCTTTTCTTGTTAGATCAAGCCTGCTCAAAGTTACTTCAGCAACATCATCCGCTTCGTCTCAGAAAATGTCCCCGCCTGAAGCCGGTAGAAATACATGCCGCTCGACAGCCGCTCGGCATTGAATGTCGATTCATAACTTCCTGCCGTCAATTGCCCGTCAACCAGCGTTGCCACTTCTCTTCCCAACATGTCAAACACTTTCAGTGTTGCATGTTCTGGTGTCAGAAGATCGAATCGAATTCTCGTAGAAGGGTTAAACGGATTGGGATAATTCTGTTCGAGTCCCATCGCAACGGGAATTTCACCCGGGCGGCGTTCCGGTACAGAAGACGAACCCACCGACGTGACGGTGAAGTGATCAATCCACACATTATCCGAATGCGTGCCGCTCGGTCCGCCATTGACGATGTAGTAGTTCACCGCAAAGAAGATGTTCGAGCCGGCAAATTGCGAGAGGGGGAACTTGTATTCGTGCCATGATCGGATCGGGCCATCCACCTTGAAGTAGCCGATAAGATTGGTGAAGCTTGTACGATTGCTGTCGGTTGTCGAAATCCATACACGCAGCGAGTCTTTAAACTGGCCATCGATTGCTCCGGCCCAGAAGCTGAGTGTATCACCGACAGCAATATTGTTGATTCTCGGCCCGATCAGCCATTCGTCAATGCGTCCGCTCGCATTGGCACCGTTGTAACTGCCGAACCAGAAACTTGTGCCGATTTGCGGACGAATTGTGTCGCCGCTCTGAAACACTATTTGTTGGCGAAACGCGAGGGGCGTGCCGCCACCGTCGTTGTCAACCACACGCCATCCGGCCGGAACCGTCGTTGACAGGAACCGTTCCTCGAACTTGACTGTGCTTCCGCCGCCACCACCTGTTGTCCATCCCATATCGCGGAACATGCCGAGCGTGATCGGGCCCGGAGTGTGAATGGCTTCCGCCGTTCCGATTTCGGGAGTCATGAGAGAATGCTGGTTGCCTGCAGGATACGTTGCCTCATCCAAATGGGAATAGCTTGAGCCTTGAATCCAGGAACCAGGGGCGTACAGTCGGGGACGAATGCCTCCGTTCGCTGCAACGGCTTGCGGTCCGTTGAAGAAGATGTTGTTGCTCTGCAACTGTGTTGCCAGTGCAACAGACGGATTCGGGAAGAGAGTGGTATTGAGCAGCGCCTGCGCTGAATTGTTTTCCGCGTAGCGATCATAAATGTAGGGGAACGCCGTCCCTCCTCCCCAACTTCCCTGCCCTGATGAAACCGTCATCGAACCGAAGAACGAAAGTCCGTGCCCCAACTCGTGCAGCACGATCGTCACAAAATCAAACTGACCGGAAGGGGTATTGCCATCCGTTCCGAAATACCAGTTGGGGATTGCGCTGCTGAAGTTTGCGTTGATGTCGGCGGATGTTGTCGGGTTGAGGTCGGCTCCTGCCAGTTTCTCGGCAACGGCAACCGCATACCATGTTCCCGCTTGCGGCGCGTTCGGAAAATCACGATACAACGCGGAGGCACCCGCCGATCCGAGAACGTTCGGAGGTAACGCAGTCCAGTTCGCCGTCACTCTGATCGGGACAGCCGAGGTAAGCAGCGACGCCCAGATATTCACGGCATATTGAAATGCCGCTTGCGCCTGCGGCGTGAAGCCGTTGTAGGTTACAATGAATGTGGCTGTTGCCGGGCGTCCGGTTGATGCCGGAGGTGGAATGAATGTGTTCATGTCGCGCAGCACTCCCCGCACAACGGTCTGATGTTCCGGCGCAACGGATGCCATCTCCGTAGCCACAATCGGCGAACGGACGGGCTGCAGGTCCTGAGCAAACGAGATTGCCGTGACAACAGCGGCCAGCAAAACAACGCGCAGTAGCTTCATGATTCTCCCCTTTTTGTTATTGGTTGAGGTTTAGGATGTGCCAAGGTAAAGAATCTGAATGAAGAACACAAGTCAACGCCGTTTTTTGGCAGACGATTGTGAGGGCGTACACAGTCCCTATATGGCCACCACCGGTCGTCACGGTTTCCCTGTATAGCATGGCACCATGACGACACCCAGGATTATACAACAGCTGTTATGTGGCGTTGCCTTAGATTCGTGGACTCTCTGGTCTCAAACAGTCAAGCCAAAACTGACGTACAGTGGGGCGCCGAAAGCGTACGTGAACCCCAAACCAACACGAAACACAGAGCCCCCTGAATTTGGATGGTAACGATACCCCACCACTATTGCTGGATAAGCTTTCCATTGCGGAGTTTCACTCCCACGAAACCAGTTATTACTAGCAGGTTGCTGAAAAACTCATAAAAAGTTCGCGATTGATCAATCGAGTGTTTATCTTGGTGGCGCATACTCCACCATCAAGGAAAAGAGCACCATG
>JAANMY010002025.1_pt1 | contig 20338 bp, 17 predicted proteins | sample 7279691 | NCBI WGS metagenome assembly JAANMY01 (sample SAMN14094543, study PRJNA606508) | bioreactor metagenome | isolation source: A lab-scale SPAN reactor treating ammonium-rich wastewater day 388 | place: Ireland: Galway | collected 2018-02-07
ATGTCCGACGGGGCGGCTGTGCCGCCCCTGTCGCTGGCGCTGCACAACTGATCCCACCCGGAGGCACCGCCGATGACGACGACCGCCACCGCCCACCTGCAGCCGGAAGGCCGGCGCCACCTCCTCGGTGTGCTGACACCATCGTCGAACACCGTGCTCGAGCCTGCAACCTCGGCGATCCTGGGTCACGTGCCGGGCGCCTCGGCCCATTTCGCCCGCTTCAGGGTGACGCAAATCGGGCTGGGCGAGCGGGCGCGCGCGCAGTTCGACATGGCCCCGATGCTGGCCGCCGCCCACCTGCTGGCCGACGCCAGGGTGGGCGTGATCGGCTGGAGCGGAACCGCGGCAAGCTGGCTCGGTTTCGACCGCGACGAGGCGCTGTGCGAGGCGATCACCGCGTCGACCGGGATCCGTGCCTGCACGTCAGTCCTGGCGCTGAACGAGCTGCTCGCGCGTCATCCGGGCCGACGCTTCGCTCTGGTGTCCCCCTATACCGGCGACGTTCAGCGAGAGATCGTCGCCAACTTCAACCGGGCTGGATACCATGTCGTCGCGGAGGCCCATCTCGGCATTTCAGACAACTTCGCCTTCTCGGAAGTCGGCGAGGACGAGATACTAGACCTCTGCCGGCGCGTCGCCGGGGCCCGACCCGAGGCGATCGTGATCATGTGCACCAACATGCGCGGGGCTGGTCTGGCCGACCGGGTGGAGCGAGAGCTTGGCATCCCGCTCTATGATTCCACATCCGCCGTGGTCTGGAAGGCGCTGCGCCTTCTGGGCGTCGATGCGGCAGGCGTTACCGGCTGGGGCAGCCTGTTTGCCGCATGACTGCACCCAGTCCTGCCGGGGCGGGGCGTGGGATGGGAATGACCCCGGTGGGCGGGTCAAGCGGACGTCCGGCCGGGTCGGTCGATGATCCCGCAGCCGCGGATCGCGAAGCGTCGCGCGAGGGGTGCGAGTGCAGCGGCGTCGGTACTCGCCGCGCTTCCCTGCCGGGCCCGCTCGGCAATGCCGACGAAGATCACCGCGAAGCGGAAGAGCGCAAAGGCGATGTGGAACGGCAGAAGCGGGCCGCAGCCTGGCCGCCGAGCCATGTAACGGGCGACGAACCCTGCTTGCTCCGGCAGCCCCTCGGCGGCAAGGTCACGGCCGAGCAGCCCGCCGTATTCGTCAGCGGTGCTGTGCCAGGCGATGCAGCAGAAACCGAGGTCGGCCAGCGGGTGGCCGATCGTCGCGAGTTCCCAGTCGAGGATGGCCACCACCCGCGGCTCGCCGGGGTGAAAGAGCATGTTGCCCATGCGGAAGTCGCCGTGCGCGATGCGCCTTTCGCCATCCTCGGGCGGCAGGTTGGCCGGAAGCCACTCCGCCAGCCGGTCGAGTTCCGGGATCTGGCCGCTGTCGGCCGCCTGCCATTGCGCCGTCCAGCGCGCGATCTGGCGGGCAAAGTAGTTGCCCGGTCGACCGAGGTCATCCAGCCCCACTTCCTCGGGGCGGACAGCATGAAGGGCCGCCATGGCGTCGGACAGCGCCATCCAGATCTCCCGTCGCTCGGAAGGGGACAGGCCGGGCAGGGCCGCGTCGGCGAACACGCGGCCGTCGACGCGCTCCATCAGGTAGAACGGCGTGCCCAGGAGGGCGGGATCGGCATGAAAAAGGATCGGCCGCGGCACTGGCAGGCCGGCAGGGTGCAGCGCACGCAGGATGCGGAACTCGCGGTCAATGGCATGGGCGCCGCGCAGGATCGGCCCGGCTGGCTGCTTGCGCAGAACCATGCGTTCCTTGCCGTGGGTAACGAAGTAGGTGGGGTTCGACTGGCCGCCGGCGACCCGCTCGAATGCCACTCCGGTCGCTGGCCCGAAGGTGCTGTCGAGGAAGTCCCGCAGTGCGTCCGAAGGGAACGGCCCGGTACCGCCCATCGCCTCAGCCCCCGGCAACCGGCCAGGCCCAGAACGCGCGTCCCTCGCGGGCGAGTGTCTTCTCCAGCACCATCCGGTGCACCTCGTCGGCGCCGTCGACCAGCCGCGCCTGCCGGGCATAGCGGTAGATCCACTCGAGGGGTGTGTCGGTGGAGTAGCCGCGCGCGCCGTTGATCTGGATCGCGACGTCAGCCGCCTTGTGCAGGAGGTTGGCGACATGGACCTTGGCCATCGACACCTCCTTGCGGGCGAAGCCGCCGCGGTCCAGTTCCCAGGCCGCCTTCATCACGAGAAGCCGCCCGATCTCGATCTGCATGGCGAGATCGCCCAGCATCAGGCGGATGCTTTCCCGCCGGGAGAGCCGTTCGCCGAAGGCGAAGCGCTCGGCGGCGTAGGTCCGGGCGATCTCGACACAGCGGCGGGCCAGACCTAGCCAGCGCATGCAATGCGTCAGGCGCGCCGGGCCGAGCCGCATCTGGGTCAGGCGCAGCCCCTCGCCTTCGCCCAGCAGTACGTTCTCCACCGGGATCTCCAGCCCTTCGAACACCAGTTCGCAATGCCCGCCGTGCTCTTCCGGCCCCATGACCGGGATGCGCCGGTCGATCCGCCAGCCGGGCTGGTCGCGGTCGAAAAGGAAGGCGGTCAGCCCGCTGCGAGGGTCGTCGGAGGTGCGGGCGACAAGGATGAAGTGCTGTGCCTCGGAGGCGCCGGTGATGAACCATTTGCGGCCGCGGATCACGTAGCGGTCGCCATGCCGGGAGGCGGTGGTCATGATCATCGTCGGGTCCGAGCCGCCGCCGGGATGCGGCTCGGTCATGGCAAATGCCGAACGCACCCGCCCGGCGACGATCGGCGCCAGCCAGCGATCCCGCTGGGCCGGCGTCGCCGCCAGCTCGAGTACCATCATGTTGCCGTCGTCGGGGGCAGCGGAGTTGAACACGACCGGGCCGAAGATCGAGCGGTTCATCTCCTCGTAGCAGGCCGCCATGCCGATCTTGCCGAGGCCCTGGCCGCCAGTTTCGGGCTTCAGCTGCAGGCACCAAAGCCCTTCGGCGCGCGCCCGCGCGCGCAGCGACTTCAGCCGGTCGAGGCCGATGTTGCCATGCGCGTCCCACGCTGCAGGATCGGCTTCGACTGGCAGGACCTCGTCCGCGACGAACCTCGCGATCCTGGTCCGGAAATCTTCGATACGCGGCGACAGCGTGAAGTCCATGCGGTGCCCCTAGAGCGACGAGACGAGGTGGCCGCCGTCGACGGCGAGGACCGCGCCGGTGATGTATGCCCCGCCGTCCGAACAGAGAAGCAGGAGTGGAGCGTCAAGGTCCTCGGGCCGGCCGAGCCTGCGCTGCGGGATGCGCCGGATCAGGGCCTGACCGGCTGCGGTGGCGAAAAAGGCGGCGTTCAGCGGGGTTTCGATGTAGCCCGGGCACAGCGCGTTGACGCGGATGCCGTGGCGGGCCCATTCCAGCGCGAGCGCACGGGTCAAATGGATGACGGCCGCCTTGGAGGCGGCATAGGCGGCAACCTGTCCTGCCACACGCAGACCGAGAACCGAGGCGATGTTGACGATCGCCCCGCCGCCTGTCGCCGCCATCCGCCGCGCCACCGCCTGGGCGACGGCGAAGACGCCCTTGAGGTTGGTGTCGATGACCGCGTCGAAATCGGGACCGGCCATCTCCAGTGCCGCGCCGCCGCCGGCGATGCCGGCGTTGTTGACGAGGATGTCAATCCGGCCCTCGACCGCATCAAGGCCGGCGGCGACCGAGGCGGGGTCGGTGACGTCCATTGCCACCGCCTGTGCCGCCAGCCTCAGGCCGGCCAGTTCGGCGGCGAGCGCCGCGATGCGGTCCTCGCGGCGGGCGGCAAGGACGACGCGCGCACCCTCACCCGCCAGCAGGCGCGCGAAATGCGCGCCAAGCCCGCTCGATGCACCGGTGACGAGTGCGGTCCTGCCGATCAGCGTGGGCTTGCCTGGGGCCATCGTCGGCGACTATGCCAGAGGTCCCGTCCGGTCCGGAAGGGGACATGGTGGCGTGCGTGCGGAAGGGGGGCGGATGGACCGGGCCGACTGCGTGGTCATCGGGGCCGGCGTGATCGGGCTTGCCGCGGCGCGGGCCCTGGCAAGGGCGGGCCGCGAGGTGATCCTGGCCGAGGCCGAGGCGGCGATCGGCCAGGGCACCTCGAGCCGCAACAGCGAGGTGATCCATGCCGGCATTTACTATCCGCAGGACAGCCTCAAGGCGCGCTTCTGCGTTGCCGGCCGCCGCGCGCTATACGCTTACTGCGCCGGAGCGGGCGTGCCCTGCCGCCGGATCGGCAAGCTGATCGTCGTCGCACGCGGGCAGGAGGCCGCGATCGATGCGCTCGCCGTTCGCGGCACGGCCAACGGCGTCGAGGGGCTGCGGCGCCTGCCGCGGGCCGAGGTGCTGGCGCTCGAGCCCGAACTCGACGTCGCCGCCGCGCTGCTGTCGCCGGACAGCGGCATCGTCGACAGCCACGCGCTCATGCTCGCCCTGCTGGCCGATGCCGAAGAGGCAGGGGCGGTGCTGGCGCTGCGGACGCCGGTCACGCGGGGCCGACTGACGGAGGATGGGGTCATGCTCGAGGCAGGCGGCCACCGCCTGATGGCCCGGACAGTGGTGAACGCGGCCGGCCTTTCGGCACATCGCGTCGCGGCGGCGATCGACGGTGCCGGCCCTGCCCCCGAGGTGCGCTTCGCCCGCGGTAACTATTTCGCCTACCGGGGCGCACCGCCCTTCGCGCGGCTGGTCTATCCCCTGCCCGAGGTCGGTGGCCTGGGAGTGCACGCCACCATCGACATGGCCGGGCGGGTCCGCTTCGGGCCGGACGTGGAGTGGATTTCCGCGCCCGGTTACGACGTCGACCCAGGCCGTGCGGCGCCCTTCTACGCGGCGATCCGCAGCTACTGGCCCGGCCTCCCGGATGACACGCTGCATGCCGACTACGCGGGCGTGCGGGTCAAGCTTGGCGGGCATGCCAGTCCCGACTTCCGCATCGACGCCGATGCGGGTAGGCGGCTGATCCAGCTTTTCGGCATCGAATCCCCCGGGCTGACCGCATCGCTCGCGCTGGGCGCGCATGTGGCCGAGCGTGCCTGCGCGGGGTGACGGCCGGCCTGTCCGGCCCTCACGGGTCGCCGCCCGCACGCCCTGGCGCGACAGGCCAGGGCGCACGGGGTGCGGCGCGTGATCGGGGGCCTTCACGCCCCGGCCAGAACCAGCCGGGCGCTGGCCGCCGCCAGCGCCGCGGTGATCGCGCGGTCGGGTGCGCTGTCGGTGACCAGTTCGTCGATGTCGCCAAGGCTGCAGACATCCACGAGTCCGCGGCGACCGAACTTGCTGTGGTCGGTCAGCACCACGCGCCGCGTGCCGCGCCTCAGGACCACGCGCGCGAAATCGGCCTCGTCGGGGTCGAAATCCATCACACCGCCGGCGTCCAACGCGCCGGCCGAAATCACCGCCACCTCGACGGAGTAGCGGCGGGCGAAGTCGCAGGCTGCGGCGCCCAGCATTGCCCCGGAATCGCCGCGCATCTCGCCCCCGGCCAGAAACACCCGGTTGCCGCCGGTCGCTGCGAGGATGCGGGCCGCGTCGGTCGAGTTGGTGACGACGGTCAGCCTCTGGTGGCCGACCAGCGCCCGGGCAAGGAAGCTGGTCGTCGTTCCGGTGTCGAGCATGAGCGAGTCGCCGTTGCGGATGGTGGCCGCGAAGTGACGGGCGATGGCCTGCTTGGCGGCCGCGTTCTCGCGCATCCTGCGCAGGAACGGAGCCTCTCCAAGCTGGCCGGCCAGCCCGACGGCGCCGTGCATCCGCACCACCGAGCCCCGCTCGGCCAGCGGACGCAGATCGCGACGCACCGTCTCGGGGGAAACGCCAAGCCGGCCGGCGAGCGCCGCGATCGTGACCGTGCCCTCGCCGTCGAGGATGCGGAGGATCTGTGAGTGGCGCTTTGAGAGCATCAGGGGGCGTCTCGTGCGGGTCTTGCCGGAGCGGCCGGGCCGCCTCACCGGACAACTGGTCAGATGCGGTCATGAAAGACACAAAAAACCACACCCCGCAATTGACAGCGCCGCCCCCCGCGACGTTAGCTTGAGCCCGGAGGGAGCCGCGCGCGCTCGAGCCGGCCGCCGGTCCGCCACGAGGCAAAGCGACAACAGGGGGAACGACATGGCCGCGACGCACTCGACCAGACCAACTCTCGCGAAATGCCTCGGGGCATCGGTGCTCGCGCTGGTCGCGGGAGCCGCGGTGCCGTCGGCGCAGGAATCGACCGATCCGATCCGCCTGACGCTGCACGACTGGACCGGCCAGCTCATCACCACCCGGATCATGGGCGAGGTGCTGGCGCAGGCCGGCTACACCGTCGAGTATGTGCAGGCGGATTATCTCGCGCAGTTCGCCGGACTCGAGACCGGTGACCTGCACGTGGCCATGGAGATGTGGGAGACGACGGGGCGCGAGGCGATGGACGCCGCAACGTCCACCGGGCGGGTGGAGAATCTCGGCCCGACCGGCATGCTGGCCAAGGAGGAGTGGTGGTATCCCGCCTACATGGCCGAGCGCTGCCCCGGCCTGCCGAACTGGGAGGCGCTGAAGGAGCCCGCCTGCGCGGAGGCGTTCGCCACGGCCGAGACCGCACCGAAGGGTCGCTACCTTGGCGGGCCGGTGACATGGGGGGGCTTCGACGAGGAGAGGGTGGAAGCGCTGGATCTGCCTTTCGAGGTGATCCATGCCGGCACCGATGCCGCGCTGTTCGCCGAACTCGAAAGCGCCATCCAGCGGCAGGCGCCGATCATCCTGTGGGTCTACGCCCCGCACTGGGCGCCGGCAAAGTACGAGGGCGCCTGGGTCGAGTTTCCCGAATATGCTGCGGAGTGCTACAACGACCCCGCCTGGGGCATCAATGCTGACCTTGCCTATGACTGCGGCAAGCCGTTCGGCGACATCTGGAAGGTCGCCTGGGCTGGGCTGAAGGACAAATGGCCGGGCGCCCACGCCGCGGTCACCGCCTTCCGTGTCGGTAACGATGAGATGGGCGCGATGATCACCGAGGTAGACCTCAACGGCCGGACAGTGGAGGCGGTGGTGGCCGACTGGATGGCCGGCAACGAATCGCGCTGGAAGGCCTGGATCGGTCGCTGACACCGCCGCCGGCCCGCGCGTCCCGCCTGCCCGGAGCCCCCGCGTGAGCGATCCCGCCCTGCACGCAGCCCAGCCGCTTCTGGTCTGCCGAAATGTCTGGAAGCTGTTCGGTCCCCGCGCGGCCGAGACGCTCGCGGCGCTCGGGCCGGATCCGGCCCCCGAGCGGCTCGCCGCGGCCGGTCTGGTGGCGGCGGTGCGGGCGGTGGACCTGGCGGTGGGCGAGGGCGAGATCTGTGTGATCATGGGGCTGTCGGGGTCGGGCAAGTCGACCCTGGTGCGCTGCCTGTCGCGCCTTGTCGAGCCGACGGCGGGCGAGATCCTGTTCCGCGGGCAGAACCTGCTGGCGGCCTCGGAGGCGGAGATGACGATGATCCGCCGTCACAAAATGGGGATGGTCTTCCAGCACTTCGCGCTGCTGCCGCACATGACGGTGATGCAGAACGTGGCCTTTCCGCTCGAGGTGCAGGGCATGGGCCGGGCGTCGCGCGAGGAGCGGGCGGAGCGGATGATCGGCCTTGTCGGGCTGGCCGGGCGCGAGCACTTCTACCCCCGCCAGCTGTCGGGCGGCCAGCAGCAGCGGGTGGGCATCGCCCGCAGCCTTGCCGCCGACCCCGAACTGTGGTTCCTCGACGAGCCGTTCTCGGCGCTCGACCCACTGATCCGCCGCGAGATGCAGGACGAGTTCATCCGCCTGCAGTCGGTGGTCAGGAAGACGATCGTCTTCATCACCCATGATTTCGACGAGGCGATCCGTCTTGCCGACCGGATCGTCATCATGAAGGACGGCGCGGTGGTGCAGGCCGGCACGCCCGAGGAGATCGTGCTGAACCCGGCCACCGCCTATGTTCGCGAGTTCACCCGGGCGGTGCCGAGGTCAAAGGTGGTACGGGTGGCGCGGGTAATGGGCGCTGTCGAGGGGCCGGCGCCGTCGGGCAGCGTACCCGCCCGCGCCACCGTGGCCGAAGCCGCGCCCCTGTTCCTCGACGGCGCGGCGGCGCTGCGGGTGCTTGGTGATGATGGTGCCACGGTCGGCCACCTGCACCGCGACGCGGTGGTGGTGCTGATGCTGGGGGGATGAGCTTTGGCGCATCCGCTTGAGGCTGCCGCCGGACCCGCCGCCCGCGCGCGCCTGGGAGGCGGCGGACTGCCTGCCTGGGCGGCCGTGCTGGGCGGTTTCGGCGCCCTGTGGCTCTGGGGAAGGGGCGTGGCCCCCTGGGCCTTCGACTATCCCCGCGCCCTGGTCCTGCCCGCCCGCCGATGGATCGGCGCGGCCACCCGTTGGCTTCTGAACGAGGCCGACTTCGGCCTCTTCACCTTCACCGACGCCACGCGCTTCATCGCTTCGGTGATCGACCTGCCCTACCGGCTGGCGCTTGGCGCCCTCTCGGGCGGCTTTCCGGCGATCGGGCTGGCCCCGATGGGCTGGGTTGGGGTGGTGGCGCTTGCCGCGCTGATCGGGCACCGGGCCGGCGGCCTGCGGTTAGCCACTCTGGTTGCCGCCTGCTTCGCCTTTCTCGCCGTCTTCGGCCAGTGGACGAGCGCGATGGTCACCCTTGCCTCGATCCTGGTCGCGGTACCGCTGGGGGTCGCGGGGGGCCTGGCGCTCGGTCTGGCGGGACACCGCTGGCTGTGGTTCGCGCGGGCGATCGAGCCGATCCTCGACCTGATGCAGACGATTCCCGTCTTCGCCTATCTGGTGCCGATCCTCATCCTCTTCGGCTTCGGCCCGACGGCGGCGGTGGTGGCGACGCTGATCTACGCCATGCCGCCGATGACGCGGGTGACGATGCTGGCGCTCGCCCGCGTGCCCGACGATATCCGCGACCTCGGCCGGATGATCGGCTGCACGCGGCGGCAGATGACCTGGCGGGTGATGTTGCCCTCGGCCAAGGACCGGCTGATGGTCGGGGTCAACCAGGTGATAATGCTGTCGCTCAACATGGTCATCATCGCCTCGATGATCGGCGCCGGCGGGCTTGGCTTCGACGTGCTGTCGGCGCTCCGCCGGCTCGACTTCGGCACCGGGCTCGAGGCGGGGCTGGCGATCGTCGCGCTGGCGATCGCGCTCGACCGGCTGAGCCAGGCATTCGCCGAACGCGCCGCCCTGCCGCTGGCGCCTGCCGCCGGCCGCGGCCCGGTTGCCCGCCACCCCTACCTTGCCGGGGCGCTGGCAACGATCCTTGCCGCGGGGCTGCTCGCCGCGCTCATGCCCGCTGCGCAGACGTACCCCGAGGCGCTGCGGGTGACCACCGGGCCCTTCTGGTCGGACCTCGTCGCCTGGATCAACGTCAACTACTTCGACAGCCTCGAGGCCATGAAGAACGCGCTGCTGCTGAACCTGCTGATCCCCTTCAAGCGCTTCCTCGCCGGGCTGCCCTGGCTTGGGGTGGCGGGGCTTCTGGCCTTTGCCGGCTGGCGGCTCGGCGGGGCGCGGCTTGCGCTGATCGCCGGCGGGCTTGCGGTGCTGATCGCCGTCGTCGACCTCTGGGAGGAGGCGATGGTCACCGTCTACCTCTGCGGCATCTCGGTGGCGATCGCGATGCTGATCGGCCTGCCGCTCGGCATCCTCGCGGCCGAGCGCGAGGGGCTGTGGCGCTGGCTGAGGCTGACCATCGACACGCTGCAGACGCTGCCCTCGTTCGTCTACCTGATGCCGGCGGTGATGCTGTTCAGGGTCGGCGACTTCACCGCCATGCTTGCCGTCGTCGCCTATTCGGTGGCGCCGGCGATCCGCTACACAGTCCTCGGCCTGCAGGGGGTGGACCCGCGGCTGGTCGAGGCCGGGCGCGCCATGGGCTGCACGCGGCGGCAGATCCTGATGCACATCCGCCTGCGCCTCGCGCTGCCCGAAATCCTGCTCGGGCTGAACCAGACCATCATGTTCGCGCTCTCCATGCTGGTCATCACCGCGCTGGTCGGCACCCGCGACCTTGGCCAGGAGGTCTACATCGCGCTGACCAAGGCCGACCCCGGGCGCGGGCTGGTGGCGGGGCTGGCGGTGGCCTTCATCGCCATCATCGCCGACCGGCTGATCCAGGCCGCCGCCGCGCGGGCGCGGGCGCGGCTCGGCCTTGCAGCAGGAGGGCCGCGTGAGCACGCCTGAGCGTATCGGTATCCTGCCCTGCTGGCAGGGCGAGCCCCGGGCGGAGCCGATGGCCGGGGGGCTCTCCAACGAGATCTGGAAGGTCACCGACGCGGCCGGCGCGCATGTCGTGCGCTTCGGCGCCGACTACCCCTTCCACCACGTCCTGCGCGCGCGCGAGGCGATGACGGCCCGCGCCGCCCATGCCGCGGGTTTCGGCCCGGCGGTCGAGCACGACGGTCCCGGCGTGATGGTTACGGCGTTCCTCGATGCCCGGACGTGGACGGCTGCCGACGTCCGCGCCAACCCCGAACGGCTGGCGGTGCTGCTGCGCGACTTCCACGCCGCGATGCCGGGCCATGTCTCGGGCCCGGCCTTCCTCTTTTGGCCCTTCCACGTCATCCGCGACTACGCCCGAACGCTTGCGGGCAGCACCCATGCACCGGCGCTGCCGGGGCTTCTGGCCCTTTCGGCGGAGATGGAGGCGGCACAGCCGCCGCTTCCGATCGTTTTCGCCCATCACGACCTCCTGCCCGCCAACATCCTGGACGACGGCAGCCGTCTGTGGCTGATCGACTTCGAATATGCGGGGTTCGGAACAGCGATGTTCGACCTCGCAGGCGCCGCCGCCAACGCCGGCATGGACGCTGCCGCCGCCGGCACGTTGCTCGCGGCATATTTCGGCCGGCCGCCCGGGCCAGCGCTCGTCCGCGCCTTCGACGCGATGCAGGTCGCGGCGCTGGTGCGCGAGGCGATGTGGGCGATGGTCTCGGGCCTGCACCTTTCGGCGCCCGGGGTCGACTACGACGCCTACGCCTCGGAGAACCTCGACCGTCTCGCCACTGCGCTCGACCGCTACCGCATGTTTCACGGAAAGCCGCGCCCATGACCCTTCCCGACAAGGTCCAGATCGTCGTCATTGGCGGCGGCATCATCGGCTGCTCGACCGCCTACCACCTGGCGCGCGATCACAAGGCGGATGTTGTTCTGCTCGAACAAGGCCGGCTGACCTCGGGGTCGACGTGGCATGCGGCCGGGCTGGTGGGGCAGTTGCGCTCCTCGGCCTCGATCACGCGGGTGCTGAAGTACTCCGTCGACCTCTACAAGCGGCTCGATGCCGAGACCGGGCTTGCCACCGGCTGGAAGATGACCGGCTGCCTGCGCCTTGCCACAACGCCCGACCGCTGGACCGAGTTCCGTCGGCTCGCCACCACCGCGCGCAGCTTCGGCATGGAGATGCATCTGATCTCGCCCGAAGAGGTGCGTCGGATGTCGCCGCTGATGGATGTCTCCGACCTGATCGGCGCCTCGTGGCTGCCGACCGACGGCCAGGCGAGCCCCTCCGACATCACGCAGAGCCTTGCGAAGGGCGCCCGCATGCACGGTGCCCGCATCATCGAGGGGGTGCGTGTCACGGGTTTCGTGACTGCCGGACGGCGAATCACCGCCGTGCGCACCGACAGGGGCGACATCGCCTGCGAGACGGTCGTCAACTGCGCCGGAATGTGGGCGCGGCAGGTCGGCGCGATGGCAGGCGTCACCGTGCCGCTGCAGCCGCTCAAGCACCAGTACATCGTCACCGACCGCATCCCCGGCCTCGGCGCCGATGCGCCCACCATCCGCGATCCCGACCGGCGGACCTACTTCAAGGAGGAGGTCGGCGGCCTCGTCATGGGCGGCTACGAGCCGGACCCCCAGCCCTGGATCCTGGACGACGTACCGCCGGACTGGGAGTTCCGGCTGTTCGATGACGACTACGACCATTTCGAGCAGCACATGAACCAGGCAATCGCGCGCATCCCCGCACTGCGCGAGGCCGGCGTGAAGCAGATGATCAACGGTCCCGAGAGCTTCACGCCGGACGGCAACTTCATCCTCGGCGCCGCGCCGGAATGCGCCAACATGTTTGTCGGCGCGGGCTTCAACGCCTTCGGCATCGCCTCGGGCGGCGGCGCGGGCTGGGTGCTCGCGGAATGGGCAATGACTGGCGAGGCGCCGCTCGACCTGTGGGTAGTGGACATCCGCCGCTTCTCGGACATGCACCGCGACCGCCGCTGGGTCGCCGAACGCACGCTCGAAGCCTATGGCAAGCACTACACCATCGCCTATCCGCACGAGGAATACGAAAGCGGACGGCCGCGCATCGTCTCGCCGCTCTACGGCCGGCTGAAGGCGCTGCGGGCCGTGTTCGGCTCCAAGCTCGGGTGGGAGCGGCCGAACTGGTTTGCCCCCGCAGGCATGGCGGCTCAGGACATCTACGCCATGGGCCGGCAGAACTGGTTCGGGGCCGTCGGCGAGGAGCATGCGCATGTCCGCAATGCCGTCGGCGTCTTCGATCAGTCGTCCTTCGCCAAATTCGAGCTGGCCGGCGCCGGCGCCGCCCTTGCGCTCGACTGGATCTGCGCCGGCCATGTCACGCGGCCGCCCGGCCGGCTGACCTACACGCAGCTTCTGAACAGCCGCGGCGGCATCGAGGCCGACCTGACGGTGGCCCGCCTTGCCGAGGACCGCTTCTACATCGTCACCGGCACCGGCTTCCGCAGTCATGACGCGGGCTGGATCGCCGACCATCTGCCGGCGGTTGGCGAGGTGCGGCTGGCCGACGTCACCGCCGACTGGGGCGTGCTGTCGCTGATGGGGCCGAGGGCGAGGGACGTGCTTGCCCGCGTCACCGCGGCCGACGTCTCGAATGCGGCCTTCCCCTTCGGCCATGTCCGCGAGATCATCATCGCCGGGGCGCCGGTGCGGGCGCTGCGGGTAACCTATGTGGGCGAGCTCGGCTGGGAGCTGCATGTGCCGATCGCCGCCACGGGCGAGGTGTTCGACGCGCTGATGGCGGCGGGCGCCGCCGACGGGATCAGGCCGGTGGGCTACCGGGCGCTCGACTCGCTCCGGCTCGAGAAGGGCTACCGCGCCTGGTCCTCCGACATCACGCCGAACGACACCCCCTTCGAGGCCGGGCTCGGCTGGGCGGTGAAGATGCGCTCCAACATCCCCTTCCTCGGCCGCGCCGCGCTTGAACGGGCGGCCGGCGCGCCCCTGCGCAAGCGCTTCGCGGGTTTCGCGCTCGACGACCCCGACGCGGTCCTGGTCGGGCGCGAGACGATCCTGCGCGACGGCGAGGCGGTGGGCTATCTGACCTCGGGCGGCTTCGGCTACACGATCGGCAAGGCGGTCGGCTACGGCTATGTCCGCAACCCCGCCGGCGTCACCGACGCATGGCTTTCCGCCGGGAACTACGAGCTTGTCGTTGCGGGCGAGGTGCTTGCTGCACGGATCGGCCTGCGGCCTTTCCACGACCCCGAGGGGCTTCGGGTGAAGGCGTAGGGCGTCGCCCGGAGGGGAAAGCCCCGCCACGGGCTGCCGGCCGCTGGGGCAAGGGCCGGCCGGGTCGGGGCGGGCGTGAGCGGCCCCTCGGCCCCGTCTAGCCGCGCCGCAGTACGACGGCGAGGCTCGGCACCGTCCCGGCCTCGCCCGGCATCGAGACGTAGGGCGGGGTGCGATCGACCAGCCGTGCCAGCCCCCCCAGGCTGTCGATGTGGGCGGCGAAGCCGCCCTCCCACAGCGTCGTCTTCACCGTCATCACCAGCACGCCCCCGGGCCGGCAGACGCGCACGAGCTCGTCCAGCCCCTCGGGGCCGACATGGCCGGTGGTGAAGACCCCGGTGCAGACGACGGCGGCGAAATGGCCTTCCGCGAAAGGCAGCGGTCCGCCCAGGGCGAGCCGGTGCAGGGCCCGGTACACCTGCTTGCGGGCGGCCACCGCGAGCATTCCCTCCGAGATATCAAGCCCCTCGACCTCGGGCCAGCCGAGGATGCCGAGCCACTCGCCGACCAGCCCGGTGCCGGCCCCGGCATCGAGCACCGGTGCCGCTCCGCGCGGAAGGTGGCGGGCCAGGAGTGCCAGGCAGATCGCCGGATGGCGATAGCCCGCTGCCGCCATCTCGGTGTCATAGCTCTCGGCCCAGCGGTCGTAGAGGGCGGCGACCTCCTCGGCCGAGCCCGCACCGTAGACCGCCCCGAGGTTCCCCAAATGCCCGCCCCCCGCCATCGCCGCCCCCGCCCCGGTGTCGCCGCGCGACCATAGCGTTCGGCCGGTTTCTGTGAAACCGTGTTCGCCGGGAATGGGAAGTGGGGACGTGATGACCGACGCCATCGACGCCATCGCCGCGACCATTCCGGCACTTGCGGGCTGGCGGGGCCGCGCCGAGCGGATGGGCGGGCTGACCAACCGCGTCTACCGTCTTGGCGAGTACATCCTGCGCATTCCGGGCGAGGGTACGGCGGAGTATATCGACCGCGCCAACGAGGCCGTCGCGGCCCGGGCCGCAGCCGCGGCCGGTGTGTCGCCCGAGGTCGTGCATGCCGATCCGGCCAGCGGCCTCATGGTCACCCGCATTCTGGCCGGGGTGGTCACGATGACGCCCGAGCTGTTCCGCAGCCGCGCCGGCGCCCCCGCCCGGGCCGGGCGAGCGTTTGCCCGGCTGCACCGGTCGGGCGCCGTCTTTCCCTTCCGCTTCGAGCTTTTCGCGATGATCGACGACTACCTGCGACTGCTGGCCGGCCGCGACGTGGCCCTGCCCGCCGGATACCACGACGTCGTCGCGGAGGCCGGCGTGGTGCGTGCCGCGCTTGCCGCCCGGCCGGTGGTACCGGTTGCCTGTCACTGCGACCCGCTGTGCGAGAACCTGCTCGATGCCGGGACGCGCATGTGGCTTGTCGACTGGGAGTATTCGGGGATGAACGACCCGATGTGGGACCTCGGCGATCTCTCGGTCGAGGGCGGCTTCGGCCCCGAGCAGGACGAGGAGATGCTGGCCGCCTATTTCGGCGGCGAGGCGCCGGCCGGACAGCGCGGCCGGATGGTCGTCTACAAGGCGATGTGCGATCTCCTGTGGACGCTCTGGGGGCTGATCCAACTGGCAAACGCCAACCCCGCCGACGACTTCCGCCGCTATGCCGACACCCGCTTTGCCCGCTGCCGGACGCTGATAGCCGATCCCGACTTCGCCGTGCATCTGCGCGCGATCGAGGAGTGATCCAGCCGACAAGGGATGGTTGAGATGCCTTTCATGATGGATTAGGAATCAGTTCTGAGGCATCAGGAGGCAACCCCATGATGACCGGGGCGCAGTTGCGCGCAGCCCGTGCGCTGCTTGCGATCGACCAGAGGACGCTGGCCGGAATGGCGGGCGTGTCGGTGCCCACCATCCAGCGGATGGAGGCAAGCGGCGGCACGGTGCGCGGCGTGGTCGAGAGCCTGACCCGCATCGTCGCCGCCCTCGACCGGGCAGGGGTTGAGTTGATCGGCGACGGGCTGCCCAGCACCGGGGGTGGGCGGGGCGTGCGGCTGAAGGCCCCCGCCGATGCGCCGGGGGCCGGACGATGACTGCCCTCGAGGCGGGGCTTCTGCTGGCCGCGGGGCTCCTGGCGCTCGGACCCGCGGGCGCGCTGGTGGCGCAGCGGACGGGGGGCGCCGCGATCGTCAGCGGCGCGTCGGCGGCCTTGGCGACGGCCTTCGTTGCGGTCGGCCTCTGGGCACTGCTGGCGGCCGGCCCGCCGGTGCGCACGGTCCTGCCGCTCGGCCTGCCGTGGATCGGGGCGCATTTCCGGCTTGACGCGCTGTCGGGCTTCTTCCTGGTGGTGCTCGGTCTGGGGGGGGCGGCGGCCTCGCTCTACGGGATCGGCTACATGCGGCATGCAGCGGCGCCGGGCCGGGTGCTGCCGTTCTACGGCCCCTTCCTCGGCGCAATGGCGCTGGTGCTCCTGGCGGACGATGCCTTCACCTTCCTGGTGAGCTGGGAATCGATGTCGCTTCTGTCATGGGCGCTTGTCGTCTCGGACCACCGTGATGCCGAGGCGCGGCGGGCAAGCTATGTCTACCTGCTGATGGCGGGGCTGGGGACGATGGCGCTTCTGTTCGCCTTCGGACTGCTTGCCGGGGCCGAAGGGGGCTACGGCTTCGAGGCGATCGCGGCGGCAGAGCGCGGGCCGGAGGTGACGGCGGCGATCCTGTTCCTGATGCTGCTTGGCGCGGGCTCGAAGGCGGGCGTCGTGCCGCTCCACGTCTGGCTGCCTCTGGCCCATCCGGCGGCGCCGAGCCACGTCTCGGCGCTGATGAGCGGGGTGATGACCAAGGTCGCGCTCTACGCCTTCATCCGCGTGGTCTTCGACCTGCTGGGGCCGGTCGCCTGGTGGGCGAGCCCGGTGGTGATCATTCTCGGTGCGGCGACGGCCGTGATGGGCATCCTCTTTGCCATCGTCGACGGTGACGCCAAGCGCATCCTCGCATATTCGACGATCGAGAACGTGGGCGTCATCCTTGTCGCCCTGGGGCTCGCGCTGGCGTTCCGTGCCAACGGCATGACGGCGCTCGCGGCGCTGGCGCTGACCGCGGCGCTGTTCCACGTCCTCAACCACATGCTTTTCAAGAGCCTGCTATTCATGGCCGCGGGCGCCGTCCTGTCGGCGACGGGGCGGCGTGCGCTTGACGCGCTTGGCGGGCTGATCCACCGGATGCCGGTGACGGCCGTCCTGACGCTTGTCGGGGTGACCGCCATCGCGGCGCTGCCGCCGCTGAACGGGTTCGCCTCGGAGTGGCTGCTCTTCCAGGGTATCCTGCAAAGCCCGGGGCTGCCCCAGCCGGCGCTGCAGCTGCTCTTGCCCGCGACCGGCGGGCTGCTTGCCCTTTCGGCGGCGCTGGCCGCGGTCTGTTTCGTGCGGTTCTACGGCGTGGCCTTCCTTGGCCGGCCGCGCAGCGACGTTGCCGCCGGGGCGGTCGAGGCCGACCGCTGGTCGCTTGCCGCCATGGCCGTGCTCGCCGCGCTGTGCGTGCTGGCCGGCATCCTGCCCGGCGCGGCGGTCGACCTGATCGCGCCGGCCGTGGGGCAGGCAGCCGGCGGTCGCGTCCCGCCTCAACTCGGCAACCCCTGGCTCACGCTCGTGCCGGTGGCCGAGGTCCAGAGCAGCTACAGCGGGTTCCTCGTGCTCGTCTTCACCACCGCGAGCGCGATGACTGCGGCCTGGCTGGTGCACCGGCTGGCCTCGCGCAGGCTGCGCCGCGGCCCGGCCTGGGACTGCGGCCTTCCGCTCGCCGACCCGGCGACCCAGTACGGCGCGGGCAGCTTCGCCCAGCCGATCAGGCGGGCGCTGGGGGGCACGCTCCTGGCCGCGCGCGAACGGGTGGAGATGCCGCCCCCGGGCGACCTGCGGCCCGCCCGGCACGCCGCCAGCACCGAGGACCTCGCCTGGACCTGGCTCTACCTGCCGGTCGCGGCCGGGGTGGGGGCGCTCGCGGCACGCCTGAACGGATTGCAGTTTCTGACCATCCGGCGGTACCTGAGCCTGGTCTTCGTGTCGCTCATCCTGCTGCTCGTGGGGCTGGCGGTATGGAACTGATCCAGGGCCTTCTGGTGCAGGGCGTCCAGATGCTGCTGGTGCTGGTGCTGGCTCCGGGGCTGGTGGGGCTGGTCCGCAAGGTGAAGGCGCGGCTGACGCGGCGCCGCGGCGCCTCGCTGCTGCAGCCCTACCGCGACATCCTGCGGCTGATGCGCAAGGAGGTGGTTCTGGCCGAGAACGCCTCCTGGCTGTTCCGCGTCGCGCCCTATGCGATCTTCGCGGCCACCTGGGTAGCCGCTGCGCTGGTGCCCAGCTTCGCCACCGGCCTGCAATTCAGCTGGACCGCCGACCTGATCGCCATCGTCGCGCTTCTGGGCAGTGCGCGCTTCTTCCTCGCGCTCGCGGGGATGGACGTCGGCACCGCCTTCGGCGGCATCGGCGCCTCGCGCGAGGTGATGATCGGGGCCTTTGCCGAGCCGGCAATGCTGCTCACTGTGTTCACGCTCGCGCTTGTCGCTGGGTCGACGCAGCTGTCGGTGGTGGCGGCGTTCATGGCCTCGCCCGAGGTCGGGCTGCGAGTGTCGCTGGGGCTGGCGCTGGTGGCGCTGGTGATCGTGGCGATTGCCGAGAACGCGCGCATCCCGGTCGACAACCCTGCCACCCATCTGGAACTGACCATGGTGCACGAGGCTATGGTGCTGGAGTACTCCGGCCGCCACCTGGCGATGATCGAGATCGCCGCGGCGCTGAAGCTCCTGCTCTATGTCGCGCTGGTCGGTTGCGTGTTTCTTCCCTGGGGGATGGCTGCCCCGGGAAGCGGCCTCGCAGCCCATCTCGTCGGCCTTGCGGCATTCCTTGCCAAGCTTGCCGGCGGCGCGGTGCTGCTGGCGGTGTTCGAGACCGCAATCGCCAAGATGCGGGTCTTCCGGGTGCCCGATTTCCTTGGTGCGGCGCTGATGCTGGGCCTGCTTGGCACGCTGCTGCTGTTCGTCTCGCGGAGTCTCTGATGGACGGGCTTGCCTTCGACATCGCCCATCTCTTGGCCGGCGGGCTGGTGCTGGTCAGTTTCATGATGCTCTACCAGGATCGGCTCTACGCCCTGCTCAACGTCTTCGCGCTGCAGGCGGTTGTGCTTGCGGCTGCGGTGGCCTGGCAGGCCCGCATCCAGGAGGCGCACCACCTCTACGTCACAGCGGCGATCGCGCTGGTCTTCAAGGCGGTGATCGTGCCTTGGGCGCTGCACCGGATCATGCAGCGCCTCGGCGTGCACCGCGAGGTCGAGACCGTGGTCAGCATCGGCCCGACGATGCTGGCGGGAATGGGGCTGGTGGCGCTGTCGGTGGTGCTGATGCTGCAGCTGACGGCGGCGGCCGATAACCCGCTGGCGCGCGAGGATCTCGCCTTCGCGCTGTCGGTGGTGCTGCTCGGCCTCCTGATGATGGTCACCCGCCGCAACGCGGTGAGCCAGGTAGTGGGATTCATGTCGCTCGAGAACGGGCTGATCCTTGCCGCCACCGGTGCCCAGGGAATGCCCTTTGTCGTCGAGATCAGCGTCGCGTTTTCGGTCCTGATCGCGCTGATCGTGATCGGCGTGTTCCTGTTCCGCATCCGAGAGCGCTTCGACACCGTCGATGTCGGGGCGCTGGACGAGTTCCGCGGAGACCGGCAGTGAGCCCGGTCGCCGCCGTCCTCCTGATCCCGGCGGCTGCGGCTGCGGTCCTCGCCTTCGTGCCGGGCTATGCGCTCGGCGCGAGGATCAACCTCGGGGCGAGCCTCCTGACGCTGGTTGCCGCATGCGCGCTGTTCGGCGTCGCGGGCGACGTGGCGGGCGACTACCTTCTGGTCGATTCGCTCAACATCGTCTTCGTGGTGCTCAACAGCTTCGTGGGCTTCACCGCGGCCGCCTTCTCGGCCGGCTACATCGGCCACGAGCTTGCCGCCGGCCGGCTGACCCCCGTCAACCTGCGGTTCTACCACGCGATGTACCAGCTGATGATGTTCGGCATGAACCTCGCGCTGGTGTCCAACAACATCGGCCTGATGTGGGTGGCCATCGAGCTTGCGACGCTGACAACCGTCGCCATGGTCGGCCTCTACCGCACCCATGAGGCGCTGGAGGCGGCGTGGAAGTACTTCATCCTTGGTTCGGTGGGAATTGCGCTGGCCCTGTTCGGCACCATCCTCGTCTACATGGCCGCCCAGCCGGTCCTGGGCGAGGGCGCCGCCTCGATGGTCTGGACGCGGCTGATGTCGGGTGCGGCGAGGTTCGACCCGGCGATGCTGAACGTGGCCTTCGTGTTCCTGCTGCTCGGCTACGGCACGAAGGTGGGTCTCGCGCCGCTCCACGCGTGGCTGCCTGATGCCCATGCCGAGGGGCCGACGCCGATCTCGGCGGTGCTGTCGGGGCTGCTGCTGAACGTCGCGCTTTATGCGGTGCTGCGCTTCAAGATGCTGATGGCCGCCAACCCCGAGGCGGTGGCGCCGGGGCCGCTGATGGTGGCGCTCGGGCTCTTGTCGGCGGTCTTCGCCGGGTTCATGCTCTACCGCCGACGCGACATCAAGCGGCTGTTCGCGTATTCCTCGATCGAACACATGGGGATAATCGTCTTCGCGTTCGGCATGGGCGGGCCGCTGGCAAACTTCGCCGGACTGCTGCACATGACGATGCATAGCCTGACCAAGTCAGCGATATTCTACGCCGTCGGCAGCGTCGCCCAGGTCAAGGGAACGCAGCGGATCGCGGACATCTGCGGCCTGACGCAGTCGCACCCGGCGCTGGGCTTCGGCCTTGCTGTGGCGGTGCTCGCCATTGCCGGGATGCCGCCGTTCGGGGTTTTCAT
>JAANMY010002027.1_pt1 | contig 20287 bp, 14 predicted proteins | sample 7279691 | NCBI WGS metagenome assembly JAANMY01 (sample SAMN14094543, study PRJNA606508) | bioreactor metagenome | isolation source: A lab-scale SPAN reactor treating ammonium-rich wastewater day 388 | place: Ireland: Galway | collected 2018-02-07
CGACTTCCGCCGCGGCGGTGGCTTCAGCGGCGGCGCGTTCGGCCGCCTCCTGCTCGCGGCGGCGGATCTCCGCCAGCTCCTCGGCCCGCTGGCGGTCCTTTTCGGCCAGCGCCTGCTGCTCAGCCAGGTTGCGCGCGCGGGATTCCTCCAGCTTGCGCAGCGCATCGGCACGCTCGGCGTCCAGCTTTTCGTTCGCGCTCAGCGGCCGGCCTTCGCCAGGCTTCAGGGTGATCTTCTTGCGGGTCACCACCTCGACGGTGCTGGCACTGCGGCCGGCCTTGCCGCCGCCGCCCACGGTGATCTCCTGCTTGCGGCTGCGGCTCAGGGTGATCTTGCCCGGCGCGATGACTTCCTCGGCCGGCTTGTCAGCCTTGCCGTGCGCGCGGCGCAGGAAGCCGTGCAGCTTGAGTTTCTCGGCGCTGGTGATGACCTGGTCGGGACCACTGAACTTCATGCCGGCCTCGGCCAGCTGTTCCAGCAGTTTATCGACCGGCGTGTTCACCAGTTCGGCCAGCTTGCGGATGGTGGTTTGCTGCGACATTCGGTTTCCGGTGTCTTTGGCCGCCACGCGGGCGACCGAATCTGTGGATTGTAGGGTGGGCCCGGGCCCACCGGCCAATCAGGCAGCGCGGGCCGGGGCCAGCGCTGTGCCAGGCATCATTCGAACCAGTGCTTGCGCGCTTCCATGATCAGCACCGCGGCGCGCTCCTCGCCCATGCCTTCGATGTCGGCGATCTCGTCGGTAGCCGCCTCGGCCAGGTCCTCGCGGGTGCGCACGCCGCGCTCGGCCAGCGCGTAGGCGGTGGTTTCGTCCATTCCCTCGAGCGAAAGCAGGTCCTCGGCAGGCTGGTGCTCTTCCAGGCTCTCCTCGGCGGCCAGCGCCTCGTTGAGCAGGGCGTCGCGGGCGCGCGAACGCAGTTCCTCGACGATGTCCTCGTCGAAGCCCTCGACGGCCAGCAGTTCGGCCATCGGCACGTAGGCGACTTCCTCGACGGTGCTGAAGCCCTCGCTGACCAGGATGCCGGCGATCTCCTCGTCCACTTCCAGCTTGTCCATGAACAGCTGGCGGGCGGCCGCCTGCTCGGCCTCGGACTTGGCCTGCACCTGGTCGGCGGTCATCACGTTGAGCTGCCAGCCGGTCAGGCGGCTGGCCAGGCGCACGTTCTGGCCACCGCGGCCAATTGCTTTCGCGAGGTTTTCCTCGGCGACCGCAAGGTCCATCGAGTGCTTGTCCTCGTCGACGATGATCGACTGCACCTCGGCCGGCGCCATCGCGTTGATGACGAACTGGGCGGGGTTGTCGCTCCACAGGATGATGTCCACGCGCTCGCCGTTGAGCTCGTTGGTCACCGCCTGCACGCGCGAACCGCGCATGCCGATGCAGGCGCCGATCGGATCGGTGCGATTGTCGTGCGCGAGCACGGCGATCTTGGCGCGATCACCCGGATCGCGGGCGCAGCCCATGATCGAGACCAGGCCCTGGCCGACTTCCGGCACCTCGAGCTTGAACAGCTCGATCATGAATTCGGGCGCAGCGCGGCTGATGAACAGCTGCGGGCCGCGCGGCTCGCTGCGCACGTCGAACAGGTAACCGCGCACGCGGTCGCCGGTGCGCAGCACGTCGCGCGGGATGCCCTTGTCCTTGGAGATGATCGCCTCGGCGTTGCCGCCCAGGTCGACATAGACGTTGCCGCGCTCGACGCGCTTGACCACGCCGGTGACCAGCTCGCCCACGCGGTCCTTCCACGCATCGACTACCTGCTGGCGCTCGGCCTCGCGCACGCGCTGCACGATCACCTGCTTGGCGGCCTGCGCGGCGATGCGGCCGAATTCCGGGTTCTCGATCTGCTCCTCGATGTAGTCGCCGACTTCGACTTCGTCGCTCTCGTCCAGCGCGTCCATCAGGCGCACCTGGCGGTCCGGGGATTCCATCACCACGTCGTCGGCCACCACTTCCCAGCGGCGGAACGTCTCGTAGCTGCCGTCCTTGGGATCGATCTGCACGCGCACCAGCACGTCCTGCTCGACGTAGCGCTTCTTCGCGGCCGAGGCCAGCGCGGCTTCGATGGCCTCGAGGATCACCGATTCCGGCACGCCCTTCTCAGCCGCGACCGCATCGACGACCAGCAACAGTTCCTTGCTCATGCCCGCTTACTCCGCATCGGGCGACCCGCTGGCCGCCGGCTTGTTGGTTGGATTCTTCTTCGCCGCGGGCTTGCCCGCCGCGCCTTGTTTCTTGCCCGGCTGCTTCTGCTTGCCCGGCCGCATGTCGCGCCCGGACTTGTCCAGCGCCGGCGCCAGGCCCAGCGCGGCCCAGTCGGGGACCAGCCGCGCCTTGTCGATGTTGGCCGCGGCCACCGCGAATTCCGCGCCGTCCACGTCGAACACAACGGTATCGCCGTCCACGCGCAGGATCGCGCCCTGCAGCCGGCGGCGGCCGTCCTGCGGCAGCTTCAGGGTGACCTTGGCGCTCTCGCCGACGAAGCGGGCGAACTGCCCCGCGCCGAACAGCGGCCGGTCGATCCCCGGCGACGACACCTCGAGGGTGTAGTTGCCGCTGATCGGGTCCTCGACGTCGAGCTGCGCGGACACCTCGCGGCTGACCGCCTCGCATTCCTCGATGCCGACGCTGCGTGCCTCGGCGTCCGCCTGCGGCACGTCGATGTACAGGCGCACAGTGGCGCCGCCCGGCGCGGGCAGGTATTCGATGCCAAGCAGCTCCAGCCCCATCGATGCGACGGTGGGCGAAAGCAACGCGGCGATGTCGTCGGCCTTGTCTGTCACGTCTTCCTGCCGGAAACCTGAAATGCGGAACCAAAACCCGGAAACGAAAAAAGGGCCCTCTGGGCCCTTTTCCGATGACGCTGGATTGCGAAAGCTTGGAGAGACTTTCGCGGCCCGAGCCTAGTGTCGAAACGCAACACTGAAACTTGGTAGCGGGGGCAGGATTTGAACCTGCGACCTTCGGGTTATGAGCCCGACGAGCTGCCAGACTGCTCCACCCCGCAGCAGAGTCGCGCATTGTAGGGAAGCCATCGCGTCCGTGCAAGCACTTTCATCAAAGTGTTTGCCTGCAACCGTTCACATTGGCCCAAAGGCAGGCCGAGGGCGGGCTGCGCGGTCAGGCCAGCGGAAACGGCGGCCGGATCGTGGCCGCGAGCCGCGTACCCAACCAGACCAGCAGCAGCCCGGCCACCAGCGTCGTGCCAAGGTAGGCAAGGGCCACCCCTGCACGCGGTGCGCGCGCCAGCAGCAGGCATTCCAGCATCAGCGAGGAATAGGTGGTCAGGCCGCCGAGCAGGCCGACGATGAGGAAGGCGCGCCAGTAAAGTGCCTGCGGACCGCGCCCTTCCAGCCAGACTGCCAGGAACCCGATCGCGAACGAACCGACCAGGTTCGCCGCCAACGTACCCCACGGGATGCCTTCGCCCAGCCGTCGCAGCAGCGCACCGCCGAGCCAGAACCGCGCGGCTGAGCCCAGCGCGCCACCGCACATCACCAGGACCAGCTGCTGCCACCAGATCGTCGCCATTGATCCAGTCTAGCGGTCGCGCCCGTCGCGAGCGCGAGCGCGCGCTTCGCGCAAGGCGTCGAGCTTCTCCTTGAGCCTGATTTCCAGGCCGCGCGACACCGGCTGGTAATAGACACGCTCGCCCATGGCGTCCGGGAAGGCGGTCTGGTCGAGGGCGATACCGCCTTCGACATCGTGGTCGTACTGGTAGCCCGTCCCGTGGCCGAGCGACTTCATCAGCCGGGTCGGGGCATTGCGCAGGTGCATCGGCACCGGCTGGGTGCCGAGCGCCGCGATATCCGCACGCGCACCCTTCAGCGCCATGTAGCTGGCATTGGACTTGGCGGTGCTGGCCAGGTAGATGGCGAGGTTGGACAGCGCGATGTCGCCCTCGGGCGGGCCGATGCGGTCGTAGGCATTCCAGACGTTGAGCGCCATCTCCAGCGCGCGCGGATCGGCCAGGCCGATGTCCTCCACCGCCATGATGGTCATCCGGCGCAGCAGGTAGGACGGATCGCAGCCGCCATCCAGCATGCGCGCCAGCCAGTAGATCGCGCCGTCCGGGTTGGAACTGCGTACCGACTTGTGCAGCGCGGAGATCTGGTCGTAGAACTGGTCGCCACCCTTGTCGAAGCGGCGGGTACGGTCAGCCAGCACCTGGTGCAGGGTCGCTTCCGTGATGGTGCCGCCCTCGCCTTCCGCGATATCCGCTGCAATTTCCAGCAGGGTCAGCGCCCGTCGCACGTCACCGTCGGCAGCCGCGGCGATTTCACCCAGCGCCACATCGTCGATGCGCAGGCCTCGCCCGCCCAAACCGCGCTCTTCCTCATCCAGCGACTGCCGCAGCGCACGCGCGATGTCCGGCGCCGACACCGCTTCCAGTACGTGCACGCGGCAGCGCGACAACAGCGCGGAGTTCAGTTCAAACGAGGGATTCTCGGTGGTGGCGCCGACGAACAGGATAGTGCCGCGCTCGATATGCGGCAGGAACGCGTCCTGCTGCACTTTATTGAAACGATGCACCTCGTCCACGAACAGCAGGGTGCGGCGGCCGGCGTCGAAGCGCGCCTGTGCCTGCGCCAGCACCTCGCGTACCTGCGGCAGGCCCGACAGCACCGCCGAGATGGCCACGAACTCGGCGTCGGCATGCTGCGCCAGCAGCAGCGCAAGCGTGGTCTTGCCGCAGCCCGGCGGCCCCCACAGGATCATCGAATGCAGGCGCCCGGCCTGGATGGCGCGTCGCAGCGCTGAACCGGGCGCCAGCAGGCGCTGCTGGCCGACCATCTCGTCCAGCGTGCGCGGGCGCATGCGCTCGGCGAGCGGACGCAGCGCCTCGTTCTGGGCTGCCAGCAGGTCGGGGGCGGGATCGGGGGAGCGCGGGCGCGACATCCCCGGATTCTACCCGCGCCGCCGCAGGCTCAATTGCCGATCACATCCACACCCTTGCCCGGGGCATAGGCGAAAGTGCCCTTGGCGAAGGAGGGATTGCGCTTCCAGCCGGAAAACGCGATGACGGTGCGCTGGCCCAGCGCATCCACGTACTCCAGCCGAGACAGCTGGCCGCCGGCAAAACCCAAGCGGGCGGTCTTGAAGCCGGCGTCGGCCGCGCGCGGCGCCACTTCCAGCCACGCGACACCATTGCGGTTGCCGCCGTCCTTGACCGCGAAATCGCGCTCCAGGCGCGCCGGCTCCAGCAGGATCGCCAGCGGACTGTTGGCTTCCTCCGGGCCCTGCGGGCGACGGGTGGCCTGGTTCAGGTCGGGATCGACCACCCAGACGGTCTTGCCATCGGCCACGACCAGCTGGGCATAGGGCTTGGTGTATTCCCAGCGGAACAGGCGCGGCGCGGACACTGCGACACGACCACTCGACGCTTCCTTCTGCTTGCCGCGCACGTCGAACACCTGCTGGCTGAACTGCCCATCCAGACCCTTCAGGCCCTTGGTGAAAGCGTTCAGGTCGTCGCGCGCGCCAGCGACGGCGAGATTGCTGGCCAGCAGCAGCGCGGCGGACAGCACGGTGGGGGCGATGCGCATCGGAAAGTCCTCTGACGTGGATGCGGTGCAGTGTCCCGCAGGGAAGCTGAATGCGCCGCGATGACCGGCGCCCCATTGGCCTCCCGTGCAGTTCGGGGTTGCCGCGGGTTCAGGGCCGCGGCGGCGGCGGCGCCAGCACGGTGCGATCGCCGTTGTGCTCCGGCGTGCTCACGATGCCTGCCGCCTCCATCGCCTCGATCAGGCGCGCGGCGCGGTTGTAGCCGATCTTCAGCCGGCGCTGCACGCCGGAGATCGACGCACGGCGGGTTTCGGTGACGATCTGTACCGCCTGGTCGTACAGCGGATCGGCCTCGGGGTCGTCGCTGCCGGCCGCTTCGGGCAGGCCGTTCGCGCCCACGCTGCTGCCGTCGTACAGAGTCTGCGCTTCTTCCAGCACGCCTTCGATGTAGTCCGGACCGCCGACCTGCTTCAGGTGTTCGACCACCCGGTGCACTTCCTCGTCGGACACGAACGCGCCGTGCACGCGCTCCGGCATCGCGGTGCCCGGCGGCAGGTAGAGCATGTCGCCGTGGCCCAGCAGGGTTTCCGCGCCGCTCTGGTCGAGGATGGTACGGGAGTCGATCTTGGAACTGACCTGGAACGCGATGCGGGTCGGGATGTTGGCCTTGATCAGGCCGGTGATCACGTCCACCGACGGGCGCTGGGTGGCGAGGATCAGGTGCACGCCGGCGGCGCGCGCCTTCTGCGCCAGCCGTGCGATGAGTTCCTCGACCTTCTTGCCGACGATCATCATCATGTCGGCGAATTCGTCGATGAAGACGACGATGAAGGGCAGCGGCTCCAGCGTCGGCGGGGCCTCGTCCATGCCCGGGGTGGGCTTGAACAGCGGGTCCAGCAGCGGCTGGCCGGCGTCGGCGGCGTCCTTCACCTTCTTGTTGAAGCCGGCCAGGTTGCGCACGCCCACCGCGCTCATCAGCTTGTAGCGGCGCTCCATCTCCGCCACGCACCAGCGCAGGCCGTTGGCGGCCTCCTTCATGTCCGTGACCACCGGCGCCAGCAGGTGCGGGATGCCCTGGTAGACCGACAGCTCCAGCATCTTCGGGTCGATCATCAGCATCCGCACGTCCTTGGCGGAGGCCTTGTACAGCAGCGACAGCACCATGGCGTTGACCGCCACCGACTTGCCCGAACCCGTGGTGCCGGCCACCAACAGGTGCGGCATGCGCGCCAAGTCCGCGACGATCGGCTTGCCGGCGATGTCCTTGCCCAGCGCCAGCGTCAGCGGACTGCCGGCCTTGTCGTATTCCTTCGACCGCAGCAGCTCGCTGAGATAGATCATCTCGCGATGGGTGTTCGGCGTTTCCAGGCCGATCACCGACTTGCCCGGGATCACGTCCACCACGCGCACCGACTTCACCGACAGGCCGCGGGCGATGTCCTTGTCCAGCGAGGAAATCTGGCTGACCTTCACCCCCGGCGCCGGCTGCACCTCGAAACGGGTGATGACGGGACCCGGATAGGCGCCGACAACTTCGGCGTCGATGCGGAAGTCCTTGAGCTTGAACTCGATCTGCCGCGACAGCGTTTCCAGCGTCTGCGCGTCGTAGCCCTTGGGCTGCGGCTTGGGGTCGTCCAGCAGCGCCAGCGGCGGGATGCCGGTGCCATCATCGGCATGGAACAGCGGGATCTGCTGCTCGCGCTTGGCGCGCTCGCTCTTCTCCACCGCGGGCGCGGCCGGCGGCTCGATCTTCACCTTTTCGCGGCGCAGGCGGATCTCGCTGTCGGCCTTGCGCGCCGTTTCGCGCTCCTCGCGCAGCGCCCGCGCCTCGTTCCATTCGCTGGCCTGCTTCACGCCCTGCCGTGCGCCGCGGTCCAGCAGTCCCGGCAAAGCCAGAACCCATGCGCCGATGCGGTCCATCACCGCCAGCCACGACAGTCCGGTGGCCAGAGTCACCGAAATCAGCAACAGGCTGATCAGGAACAGGTTGGAGCCCAGCGGGCCGAAACCGCGCTGAAGCGACTTCCCGGTCAGCTCGCCAAGCACGCCGCCACTGCCGGCGGAGAAATCATTGCCACCGCCCACGCGCAGGTACAGCAGCCCGCAGACCGCGACCAGGAAACCGACGATGCCGACCAGCCGCAGCGCCGGCCCCAAGTCGGCTTCGCCATCGCCGTCCGTGTCCATGCCGAACAGCGCGATCCAGGCGATCGCACCCAGCACCAATGGCAGCAGGAAGGCAACGTAGCCACACAGGAACAGCAGAAAGCTGGCGACCCATGCGCCCGCCACACCGCCAACGTTGTGGATGGGCGCGAGCAGGCTGGAGCCCCGGTCCCAGCCGGGATCCGCCGGCGAGAAAGTGAACAGGCAGGCCAGCAGATACAGCAGCAGCGGCGCTATGACGATCAGGGCGAGGTCGCGCCACAGGCGCTGCCGGCGCGGGCTTTCCGCCGCGCGCGCGCCGCCCGTCTTCGCCGCCTTTCGGCTGCCACCGACCTCGGATACCGCTTTCGCCACCTGCGATCAGACCTCAGGAAATTCCCATAGGCCTTTGATAATACGTCAAAGGTCCATGCCACGCAGCGCCGGGTGCACGATCTTTCCGGCCTCCACGTTGATGCCCTTGGCCAGCGCCGGATCACTGCGCCATTCGGCATCGCTGGCGAGGCGGTTGACCCACGGCAGGATCGCTGCGCAGATCGCCTGCGAGGAAGTCTGCGGTACCGCCCCCGGCATGTTGGTCACGCAGAAGTGGGTCACCCCGTCCTCCACATAGGTGGGGTCCTTCCAGGTGGTCGGACGCGAGGTTTCGAAGCAGCCGCCCTGGTCGATGGCGATGTCCACCACCACGCTGCCCGCCTCCATGCCGGCCAGCATCTCCCGGGTCATCACGTGCGGCGCGCGGGCGCCGGTGACCAGCACAGCGCCAATCACCAGGTCGGCGGCGGCAACTTCCCGCGCCACCACGTCATGGTAGGGATACAGCGCGGTGACGTTATGCCCCAGCCGCATCATCTCGTCCATGCGGTCGGGGCGCATTTCGAACACGGTGACGTTGGCGCCCTCCGCTGCGGCCAGCGCCGCCGCCGCGCCTCCCGCCTTGCCGGCGCCGAACACCACCACCCGGCCGCGCTCGGTGGCCGGCAGTCCGCCCAGCAACTTGCCCTTGCCGCCCAGCGGCTGGTGCAGCAGGTGGGTGCCCACCTGCACCGCCAATTTGCCGGCGATCACCGACATCGGCGCCAGCAGCGGCAGGTCGCCGTTGGGCAATTCCACGGTTTCGAAGGCGACGCCGGTCAGGCCGATTTCCAGCAGCCTGCCCGTCAGGGCGGGCTCGGCGGCCAGATGCAGATAGCAGAACAGCAGGTGGTCGCGGCGCAGATGGGCGAGATCGCCGGCGATCGGCTCCTTGACCTTCACGATCAGCTCGCCCCTCTCATAGAGCGCTGCGGCGTCCGGGGCGATCTTCACCCCCAGGCGGGCGTACTGCGCGTCGGCAAAGCCGCTGCTGATGCCGGCACCGGCCTCCAGCCAGACCTCGTGGCCGCGCTTGACCAGGTCGCCGGCGGCGGCGGGCACGAGCGCGACGCGCCCTTCGAGGGTCTTGGTTTCCGTGGGCACACCGATGCGCATGCTTCGCTCCTGGGCGGAATGGTCGTGGATGGACGACAGCGTTGCGGCGTTCGCGGCTTGTGTACCGGCGCTACCGCCGCCAAGCTAGTGGCGAACGACGCCCTGCGCGAATTCCGTCCGATTATAGGGAACCCGCTTCAAGCCATGACCACGACCAAGCACAGCCGCCTCCTCATCCTCGGTTCCGGTCCCGCCGGCTGGACCGCCGCCGTCTACGCCGCCCGCGCCAACCTGAAGCCGGTGGTGGTCACCGGCCTGCAGATGGGCGGCCAGCTGATGACCACCACCGAGGTGGACAACTGGCCTGGCGACGCCCATGGCCTGATGGGTCCCGACCTGATGGCACGCCTGCAGGCGCATGCCGAACGCTTCGAAACCGAGACCGTGTTCGACCACATCCACACCGCCGACCTGTCCAAGCGGCCGTTCCGGCTGGTGGGCGACTCCGGCGAGTACACCTGCGACGCCCTCATCATCGCCACCGGCGCCACCGCCAAGTACCTCGGCATTCCGTCCGAGGAGGCCTACAAGGGCCGCGGCGTGTCCGCCTGCGCCACCTGCGACGGCTTCTTCTACAAGGACCAGGACGTGGCGGTTATCGGCGGTGGCAACACCGCGGTCGAAGAAGCACTGTACCTGTCCAATATCGCCCGCAAGGTCTACCTGGTGCACCGCCGCGATACCCTGCGTGCGGAGAAGATCATGCAGGACAAGCTGTTCGCCAAGGTCGCCGCCGGCAAGATCGAAACCGTCTGGCACCACACCGTGGACGAAGTGCTGGGCAACGACGCCGGCGTCACCGGCATGCGTCTGAAGTCGGTGCAGGACGGCAGCACCCGCGAGATCGACGTGCAAGGCTTCTTCGTCGCCATCGGCCACAGCCCCAACACCTCGCTGTTCGAGGGCCAGCTGGAGATGAAGAACGGCTACCTGAAGATCCACACTGGGCTCGACGGCAACGCCACCCAGACCAGCGTGCCCGGCGTGTTCGCCGCCGGCGACGTGGCCGACCAGGTGTACCGCCAGGCGATCACCTCGGCCGGCTTCGGCTGCATGGCCGCGCTGGACGCGGAGAAGTTCCTCGACGAAGGCCTTTGATGGTGCCTGCTTGCACCATATCCTGATCGACCACGAGAACGTACAGCCGGCGGATCTCGCCGGCTTGGACGCGCATGAAGCCTGCGTGTGGGTATTTACCGGCGCCCAGCAGAAGGTGGCGATTAGCCTTATCGAAGCTGTACAGGCACTCGGCGAGCGTGGGCGCTTCCTACGGATCAGTGGCAACGGCAGGAACGCTCTCGATTTCCATATCGCGTACTACCTGGGCGGTTTTGCGGCGCGAGATCCCCTGGCCAGCTTCCTGATTGTGTCCGCCGACGCGGGCTATGATCCGCTCATCACCCATCTGAACGCACAGGGCATTGCGGCGCGGCGCATTCCTTTGCCTCAGGTCGCTGCGCAGCAGCCGAAACCGGGCTCCTCCTCACGGTCGACCGCCACCAAGGCCAATACGCAATCCTCAACGAAACCGAACGGCACGCCCGCGGGGAAGAAGAGCAAAAAGCTCACCTTCATCGTCGACCCGCCGCTTTTGAAGACACCGCCGGCCACGACCGACGTGGCAGCGCCCTCCCAAGCGCCCCCGCAATCGGGAGTCAATGGCAAGAAGCCGGCGCCGGCCGCACATTCAGACGCGGATACGGTGATTCGCCGCTTGCGGGACATGCCCAAGAACCTTCCCCGATCCGAAGCCAGCTTGCGCAGAATGGTCGCGACGTGGCTGAGCAAGGACACCAAGCGACTCGACGCTGTGCTTTCAGTGCTCAGAAAGCGCGGCGTCATCGTCCCCAGCGGAACCAGGCTCGGCTATCAATTACCAAAGGCCTGATTCGTGCACATCCGCACGCTTGCCTCACTCAGCCAACTCCCCGCAGCCGTCTGGGATGCGCTGCACGACGGCCACAATCCCTTCGTCGCGCATGGCTTCCTGTGCGGGCTGGAAGCCACGGGCTGCCTGCGCGACGACTGGGGCTGGACGCCGCTCCACCTTGGCCTGTGGGAGGGCGAAACGCTGATCGCCGCCGCGCCGGGCTATCTCAAGACCAACTCGCACGGCGAATTCGTATTCGACCAGGCTTGGGCGCAGGCGTATGCGCAGCACGGCTTGGACTACTACCCGAAATGGCTGTGCGCGGCGCCCTACTCGCCGGTGACCGGTCCCCGCCTGCTGGCGCGGGACGAAATGGCAAAGCGACGCTTGCTCGAGGCGATCACCGGCTTTGCCGGACGGTCCGGCCTGTCCTCGGCGCACATCAACTTCCATGACGAGGCCGATGAAGCCCTGTTCGGCGATGACTCGCCGGGCGAACGCTGGCTGCTTCGCGAAGACATCCAGTACCACTGGCGCAACGAGGCCGGCTGGGCCACGTTCGAGGATTACCTTGGCGCCATGGATCGCAAGCATCGCAGGAACATCCGCCAGGAACGGCGCAGGGTCCACGAGGCCGGGATTTCCTTCCGCATCGTCCATGGCGATGATGCGTTGGAAAGCGATCTGGCGGCGATGCACGGCTTCTACCTGCAGACCTTCGCCGAGTACGGCAACTGGCCGGCGCTGACATTGGATTTCCTGCGCCACCTCGCCCGAGCGATGCCGCGCCAGCTGGTCATCGTGTTGGCCGAACGCGAGGGCGCGGCGATCGCCGCCGCACTGTGCCTGCGCGGCGGCAACACCCTGTACGGACGCTACTGGGGCGCCGCGGAACCGCACCCCGGCCTGCATTTCGAGACCTGCTACTACCAGGGCATCGACTACTGCCTGCGCGAAGGCCTGACCCGCTTCGAGCCGGGCGCGCAGGGCCGCCACAAGATCGCCCGCGGCTTCCTGCCGACGCTGGTGCGCAGCCGCCACCACGTCGTCGATCCGCGCTTCGCCCGCGCCCTGCGCGACTGGTGCGCGGAAGAACGCCGCGAGGTACGGCACCACCTGCAGCAGTTGCGGGCACATTCTCCATTCCGCGACGATGCGCCGGCATGACCTTGCACCTCTTCGAACTGGACCCCGCCCCCGACTCGCCGTTCCCCCCGGTCGAGCTGGCACTGGACGACCCCGACGGACTGCTCGCCTTCGGCGGCGACCTGTCACCCACGCGTTTCCTCAATGCCTACCGCAGCGGCATCTTCCCGTGGTTTTCCGAAGGCGAACCGATCCTGTGGTGGAGTCCCTCCAAGCGTGCGGTGTTCCGCAGCGACGGCGTGCACCTGCCCTCGCGCCTGCGCCGGCGGTTGCGCAACAGCGGCTGGACGGTGCGCGCCGACAGCGCCTTCGCACGGGTCGTCGCCGGCTGCGCCGCACCGCGCGAAGGGCAAAGTGGCGGCACCTGGATCACCGCCGGCATGCAGGCGGCGTACCTCGCCCTGCACCGACTCGGCCACGCCCACAGCATTGAAGTGTTCGATGCCGAAGACCGGCTGATTGGCGGACTGTTCGGCCTGTCGTTCGGCCACATGTTTTGTGGCGACAGCATGTATTCGACCGAATCCGGCGCGTCCTCGCTGGCGCTGGCGGCGCTGGCATCACGGTTGCACGGCTGGGGCTGGCCGCTGCTGGATGCGCAGGTGCCCAATCCGCACACCCGCCGTTTGGGGGTGGAAACCTGGCCGCGCCGCGATTACCTGGCCGCGCTTGAAAGCCTGCGCGAGCTGCCCGCCACGCCGGGAAACTGGCACGAACGATTCGGCGAATGGCCCGCTTCGGCGCTGGCCGCCACCTGAACGATTAACGGGATTTTTGCAAGACCCGGCCTGACGTGGCAGAATGTCGGACTTTCGGGCCCCATATTCATGGCGCCCTCCCCAGATACAGGACACGCTCCGGCAGACACATGGCGAAAGACGACGTCATCGAATTCGAAGGCACGATCTCCGAAACCCTCCCGAACACCATGTTCCGGGTGAAGCTGGAGAACGGCCACGAGATCATCGCCCACATCTCCGGCCGCATGCGCAAGAACTACATCCGCATTCTGACCGGCGACCGGGTCAAGGTGGAAATGACGCCTTACGACCTGACCAAGGGCCGGATCACCTACCGCCATCGCTGAACCGTACCGGTTCGCCCGACGGATTTCTTCCCGAAACGCCCCGCAAGGGGCGTTTCGCATTGGTGCCTGCCGTTGACCTGCATCAGGGGGCGGCGACGCACGCCGGCGCAGACTGCAGGCCTGTCAGCAGCGGAGCCCACCCGTGTCCACGCGCCATCCCGGCATCGCTTCCAGCATCCTCGACGCCATCGGCGAAACCCCGCTGCTGGAGATCGACGGCGTCCTCGCCAAGTGCGAGTTCCTCAATCCATCCGGCTCGATCAAGGCGCGCATTGCCCGCTACATCGTCGAACGCGCCGAACAGGAAGGGCTGCTCAAGCCCGGCGACATCATCGTCGAAGCCACCAGTGGCAACACAGGAAACGCCTTCTCGATGGTCGCCGCGGTCAAGGGCTATCGGATGCTCGTGGTGATGCCGGAAGGCCTGTCCAGCGAACGCGTGGCGATTTCCCGCGCATTCGGCGCCGAGGTTCGCTTCTGCGGCAATTTCCACGTCAATGCGGCGCTGGAACTTGCCCGCGAACTCGGAAGCCAACCCGGCCACTTCTTCCCGGGCCAGTTCGAGAACGAATGGAACGTGGACGAGAACCGCAGCTGGCTTGGCCAGGAGCTGCTTGCCCAGCTCGGCGGGCGGGTGCCGGACGCATTCGTGCACGGGGTGGGCACCGGCGGCACGCTGATCGGGGTCGGTCAGGCGTTGCGCGCCGTGAATCCTGACGTGCGCCTGTTCGCGATGGAACCTGCGGAATCGCGCACCATCCTGTGCGGCGAGGTGGCGCTGCACAAGATCGAGGGCATCTCCGACGGCTTCATCCCGGCCATCTATGCCCGCCACCGCGAACTGGTGGATGCGACCATCAGCATTTCCAGCGAGGACGCGGTGGCGCAGATGCGTGCGCTGGCAGGTGAACACGGCCTGCTGTGCGGCCCCAGCTCGGGCGCCCACCTGCTGGCGGCCCGCCGCATCATGTCGCAGCACCCGGAACTGCGGACCGTACTCACCATCCTCGACGACGAAGGCGAGAAATACCTGCACGATTTCCACATGCAGCCGGCGCCCCCTCCCCGCGCGTGAACCCCGCAAGGCACGACACAGCCCGCGCGCCGGCGGCCGGGAGAGGGCCGCCGCACGCCGTCGCCACGCACGACCGGTTGCCAATCCCCGATACGTCTAGTATGAAGACCCGGCACCGTGGCCCGATCCACTCCGGCTGTCCAGCGCTTCATCCCCGACGAGACCCTACGTGCTGCACAACCGGCCGCGCATATCCCTGATCCAACGGCTGTCCCTGAGCATCTGGGGGTTGTTCCTCGCCCTTCTGCTGCTGCTGTCCGCGCTGGGGTACCTGGCCATGCGGATGGCTGTGGACAGGATCGTGCCGATGGTCGCCAGGCACGCGGTTGAACTGCGTGCAGACGCCAGCGAGGGGTTGTTCCTGCAAGCCGAGCAGAGCGTGCAGCGGCTGCAGCAGGATCTGCTGCGGCGGCTGTCCCAAGCCGACCACGACGCCACCCTGGCACGCTTTGATGCCCTGTTCGCGCGCAGCGCCGACGGCCTGTGGCGGTTGCGCCCCGAGCTGGTGGATGCGCAGCACGCGCCCACGCTGTACCTGCACCAGCCGCCCCAAGGGTTGAGCGATTCCGCGCGCCTGCGTGCCGTCGCCGCCTACGACCTGCTGCGCGAACAGGGGCCGGCGCTGGCGCCACCGTTTTTCTCGGTCTACATGGATTTTGTCGAAGACGGGCTGATGGTCTATGCCCGCGGAATCGACTGGGGCAGCAGCGCCGATGCCGCCGCCACCAACACCGGCTATCCGACCATGCAGGGCTCGGAGCCACGCCGCAATCCGCAACGCAAAGTGTTCTGGACACCGGTGTACTTCGACCGGCAGGCCGCCACCTGGATGGTGTCGGTGATTAAGCCGCTGGACTGGCATGGCCAGTGGGTCGGCACCATCGGGCACGATGTCTCGGTGCAGACGCTGATCGACCGCACTGCGGCCAGCCATGCAGACGAAGGCGTCCAACTGGTGATGAGCGCCGAAGGCGACCTGATCGCCCACCCGCAGCTCGCCCGGCGCATCGCTGCCGCCGATGGCCAGCTGAAGATCGCCACACTCCGGGACCCGATGCTGGACCAGGTGCAGCGCATGGTCGCCAGCGCGGGCACCGATACCGGCGCCGGCCGTACCGCGGACGGCAGCCAGTGGGTGGCGTGGTCGAAGATCCACGGGCCGGGCTGGTTCCAGATCTACCTGCTGCCGCAGTCGCGGATCAACCATCTGCTGATGTGGGGTCTGGGCGCCCTGTTCTGCATCGGCATCGCCGGCCTGCTGCCGGCGATGTGGCTGCTGCGCCGCCGCGTGCACCGCCTGTTCGCGGTGCCGCTGAAGCGGCTGGCGGTGGCGGTCGATGAGCTCGGCCAGGGAGGTGAACCTCGCCCCATCGCCATGGGCAGTCGTGACGAACTGGGCCGGCTGGCAGATGCCTTCGACGACATGGTGGAGGAACTCGTCCAGCAACGCGCCCTCCAGTTCGCCCATGCCCAGGCCCTGCAGACCGAGGTCGACGAGCGCCGCCAGTTCATGACCCGGCTGGAAGAGGAGCGCGCCCGCCTGCTGGCGCTGCTGGGAGCAATGAACCTCGGCATCGTGTTCGTCAGCAGCGGCAACCACGTCACCTACTGCAACGCGGCATTCCTGTCGATCTGGGAGCTGCCCGCGGGCACCACGGTGGTCGGCCGCAGCACCCGCGAAGCGCTGGAGATCGCCAGGCGCCTGATGGTGGACCCGCAGTCGGTGCTGGCCCACCTCGAGGACTCGCTGACCGACCAGCAGCGCCCGCGGCAAATGGAAATCCGCCTGTTCGACGACCGCATCCTCATGCACAACTCCTATCCAGTGCATGACGGCCACGGCCATTTCATCGGCCAGCTGTGGGTGCAGGAGGACGTGACCCGCGAACGCCAGACCGAGGCCCAGCTCACCCGCCTGGCCGAGCACGATGCGCTGACGGCCCTCTACAACCGCCACCGTTTCGGCGACGAGCTGGCGCGGTTCTTCCACGACGCCGAACGCATCCCGGCGCAGGCCGCGCTGCTGTTCTTCGACCTCGACGAATTCAAGTACATCAACGACACCTTCGGCCATCGCGCCGGCGACGCGGTGCTCAACCGGGTGGCGATCGAGCTGCGCACCCTTATCCGTGCGGGCGATATCCTGTTCCGCCTCGGTGGTGACGAGTTCGCCGTGCTGATGCCCCATGCCAGCCAGGACGATGCCGAGCACCTGGCCGAGAGGATCGTGCGGCGCATCTCGCAGACGCCGATGGCGATGCAGGACCAGACCGTGCGCCTGACCGCCAGCCTCGGCATCGCGCACTACCCCACCCATGCCGGCAACGCGGAAGAGCTCGTCGCCCACGCCGATACCGCGATGTACCAGGCCAAGCACACCGGCAAGAACCGGTGGAAGGTCTACCGCATCGACCGCGACACCTCGCGTGAAATGGCCGGGCGGCTGGCCTGGAACGACCGCATCGCACGGGCACTGGAGAACGGCCACCTGCAACTGCATTTCCAGGGCGTCTACCGCGCCGGCAACGGCCACCTCGCCCACCTGGAAGCGCTGCTCCGGATGGAGGACGAAACCGCGCCGGGCCAGCTGATCATGCCTGGGCAATTCATCGACCAGGCCGAAAAGAGCGGCAAGATCCTGGAGATCGACCGCTGGGTGATCAACGAGGCCATCCGCCTGCTGGCCGCCCATCCGCACCTGCCGGCCATGGCCATCAACATCTCCGGCCGCTCGTTCGACGACCCCGACCTGCCCGCCTACATCACCGCACAGCTGCAGCGGCAGCATGTCTCACCCAAGCGGCTGCTGGTGGAGCTGACCGAAACCTCGGCGGTGTCCGACATGGGCGATGCCGCGCGCTTCATCGCCGCGCTGCGCCGCACCGGCTGCCCGATCTGCCTGGACGATTTCGGCACCGGGTTCGCATCGTTCGCCTACCTCAAGCACCTGCAGGCCGACATCCTCAAGATCGACGGCATGTTCATCCGCGACCTGCCGCTGGAGCGCGACAACCAGGTGTTCGTGCGGGCCATCATCGAGGTCGCGCACGGCATGGGCAAGCAGGCGGTCGCCGAGTTCGTGGAAGACGGCAAGACCCTGCTGATGCTCCGCGAAATGGGCGTGGACATGGTCCAGGGCTACCACCTCGACCGCCCCAAGGCGGACCATCCGGCGTTCCGCCTGCAGGCGTCAGCGCAGCGCCCCTGATCACTCCGGGCGGCTCCCGTTTTATGGCGCCCGGGGGGGCCGCCATCCGCGTCAGGCAACAAAAAACCCCAGCCGCGGACGGCTGGGGTCTGTATTTGGTGGAGCCAGGGAGGATCGAACTCCCGACCTCGTCATTGCGAACGACGCGCTCTCCCAGCTGAGCTATGGCCCCATGAGGGAGTAGCGATTATACGGGGGCGATGGCGTGCTGCCAACTCCCCCGTCGGGATGCTCCCCGGCGCCGTGGCGGACGCTGGGGCTGGCCGCTCAAGATCCTGCCGGCGATGGCGATATCGTGAACGAGGCCATGCCACGTCTGGGGCGCTCTGCCCCGGCTCTTCTTCCCTGCAGGGGGCATCATCATGACGGTCGGTGCGGGAATGCGGTCGATCACGGCGCGTACGGCGCTGGTTCTGGGCGCGGTGGCGGCACTCTGCTTCGCCGGGGCGGCATGGATGATCCAGCAGAAGGCGGCGCAGGTGCAGGAAGCCACCGCCATGGACGAGCTGGAACAGCTGGCCAGGGCGGAGGCGGCGAAGGTCCGGGGCTCCACCACCGAAACCCTGTCCCGCGTCCGTGGACTGGCCGATGCCACGCTGGCGATCATGGCGCGCGGTGACGGCACCCGCGGCGAGGCCTCCGCCCTGGTACGCCGCTTCTCCGAAAACGACCCGGCGATACTGGGCTACTGGCTGGAGATAGAGCCCAACGGCTTCGACGGGCGCGATGCCGAATTCGTCCGCAGTTGGGCCGCGGGCGAACCGACCGGGGAAGCACGCGACGCCTTCGTGGCCGCGCTGGATCCCGCCCAGCAGGTCAGCACCGATGCCGGGCGGATGTCGGTGTACTGGACGCGCGAGCCCTCGGGCAAGGTTTCCCTGCAGGATGCCGTGGGCGCCGAGAACAACCTCGTGGTAACCGGCGACAAGGCCGAAAAATACTACGCAGCGGTCAGGGATCGCGGCGACGAGCTGATGTTCGAACCCTATTCCGACGAGATTTCCGGCAAGCAAGTGCTGATGACCAGCCTGATGGTGCCGCTCAAGGTCGACGGTCAGTTCCGCGGCGTGGCAGGTACCGACATCAGCCTGGATGCCATCCAGGCCAATCTCGCCAAGGTGCGGCCCTACCAGCGCGGCGTGGTGCGCCTGCTATCGCCCACCGGAATGGTGCTGGCGGCACCGGAGAAGGAGCTGCTCGGCAAACCGTGGAAGCAGGACCTGCGCGACGTGCTGGCGGCACTGGCCAGGGGCGAAACGGTCCGCCGGCGCGAGACCGGCTCGTTTGTGCAGGGCGAGGTGTTCCGCGTCTACGTCCCCGTCACCGTCGGTCGCTCGCCGGACGCCTTCGCGCTGATGGTGACCGCACCGGCCGATGCGGTGATGGCCGGCGTGGCCGAGGTCCGCAACCGGGTGATTCTGGTCGGCATCGCCAGCGTGTTGCTGCTCGTGGTGGTCGTGGTGCTGCTGCTGCGCGCACTCGTCGGCGCGCCGCTGCGCGGCATTGTTCAGGGCGTGGACGCGGTGGCTGCGGGCCAGCTGGACTATCCCATCGCAGCAGGCGGCGAGGATGAGGTGGGCCGGGTCTCACGCGCGCTGCGCAAGATGCAGGCCGATCTGAAGGCGCGCCTCGACGCCGAGCGGCGGGTCGCCGCCGAGAACCAGCGGGTGCGGATCGCACTCGACAACGCCGGAACCGCCATGCTGATCGCCGGCGCCGATGGCAGCGTGGCCTATGCCAACCCGGCGATGCGCAACCTGCTGGGGCAGTACCGCCCTACCCTTGCCCGTTACCTCCCGCGCGCCGACCTGGACCAGCTTGAAGGCCAACCGCTGGCGCAGCTGCAGCCGGAACGCAGCTTCGATCCGGCGCGGCTCGACGCGATCGACCAGCGCGAACTGGCATTCGGCAGCGCGGTGTTCGTGCAGACCGCGGCGCCGGTTGTGTCACCCGAAGGCGAGCGGTTGGGCGTGGTGGTGGAATGGCGCGACCGCAGCCAGGAAGTCGCGGTGGAGGCGGAAGTCGGCGAAGTCATCGAGGCAGCTGCCGCCGGAGATCTGTCCAAGCGCATCGAAGTCGCAGGCAAGAGCGGCTTCTTCCGCCGCCTGGCCGAGGGCGTGGACGGCATGCTGGACGCGAACGCCGGCACGATGTCCGACGTCCAACGCGTGCTCGCGGCGCTGGCCCGCGGCGACCTGACCCAGCGCATCACCGCCGACTACCGCGGCGTGTTCGGGCGGATGCGTGACGACACCAATGCCACGGTCGAGCGCCTGACCGAAACGATGCAGCGGGTGCAGGCCGCAGTGGACGCGATCCGCACCGCCGCACGGGAGATCGCCGCCGGCAACAGCGACCTGTCCGCGCGCTCCGAACAGCAGGCAGCCAGCCTGGAGGAAACCGCGGCGTCGATGGAGGAGTTGACCTCCACGGTGAAGAACAATGCCGAATCTTCCCAACAGGCGCGCCAGCTGGCCACCGGCGCCGCCGACGTGGCTTCCCGCGGGGGCGCGGTAGTCGAACAGGTGGTGGAGCAGATGGATGGCATCACCGCGGCGTCCAGGCGGATCGAGAACATCATCGGCGTGATCGACGGCATCGCCTTCCAGACCAACATCCTGGCGCTGAATGCCGCGGTGGAAGCCGCGCGCGCCGGCGAGCAGGGCCGCGGCTTCGCGGTAGTGGCAAGCGAAGTGCGGGCGCTGGCGCAGCGCTCCGCGGAAGCCGCCAAGGAGATCAAGGGCCTGATCGGCAGTTCG
>JAANMY010002038.1_pt1 | contig 20211 bp, 13 predicted proteins | sample 7279691 | NCBI WGS metagenome assembly JAANMY01 (sample SAMN14094543, study PRJNA606508) | bioreactor metagenome | isolation source: A lab-scale SPAN reactor treating ammonium-rich wastewater day 388 | place: Ireland: Galway | collected 2018-02-07
CAACAACTACCGTCCCCAGTTCTACTTCCGTACCACGGACGTGACCGGCTCGATCGAGTTGCCTGCTGACAAAGAAATGGTGATGCCTGGCGACAACGTGTCGATCACCGTCAAGCTGATCGCCCCCATCGCCATGGAAGAAGGCCTGCGCTTTGCTATCCGCGAAGGTGGTCGTACCGTGGGCGCTGGCGTGGTTGCCAAGGTCATTGCCTAAATTTAGGGTTCTAGGGGTATAGCTCAATTGGCAGAGCGTCGGTCTCCAAAACCGAAGGTTGTAGGTTCGATTCCTACTGCCCCTGCCACCACTTAAGTGGTTTTGCTCTAAGCCCGCCCACACCGGCGGGCTTTGGTGTCTGTAGACTGCTGGAAGGCAGTATCAAAGTTGAATATGGCTACATCGCAAGTTGAAACAGTGAGTACCGGTGCCGACAAGGCAAAACTGGCGGTTGCCGTTGGTTTGGTGATTGCTGCCATTGCTGGGTTCTACGCGCTGTCCAAGCAAGGTGCTTTGGTGCAGTGGGGCGTTCTGTTGCTTGGAATCGCGGCTGCTGTGGTAGTCTTTTTGGTTTCTGAGTCTGGGCGGCAGCTGGTCGGCTTTTCTAAAGACTCCGTGAAGGAAGTCAAGAAAGTTGTCTGGCCCACACGCAAAGAAAGCGTGCAAATGACCCTGTACGTTTTTGCGTTTGCGGTCGTCATGGCTTTGTTTTTGTGGCTGACGGATCAAACGCTGGCATGGGTCCTATACGACCTGGTTCTGGGCTGGAGGGGTTAATGACGGATGCAATGCAAGTGGCAGGCCTGGTGGGAACGCCGGAGACTCTCGCCCCAACAACCAATCCAGATTTGCGCTGGTATATCGTTCACGCTTATTCCGGGATGGAGAAGGCGGTAGAGCGCAATATCACCGAGCGCATCAACCGGGCTGGGATGCAGAATAAGTTTGGACGCATCTTGGTGCCTACCGAAGAAGTGGTTGAAATGCGCAACGGTAAGCGCAAAACCACTGAGCGTCGTCTGTTTCCTGGCTATGTGTTTGTTGAAATGGTGATGGAAGATGACACTTGGCACTTGGTGAAACACACTAGCAAGGTCACGGGGTTTGTTGGTGGTGCCAAAAACCGTCCTGCCCCGATTTCCGAAGCGGAAATCCAAAAAATCGTCGATCAAGTGCAAGAGGGTAATGACAAACCGCGCCACAAAATTGAATTCATGGTCGGTGAGTTGGTTCGCGTGAAAGAAGGCCCGTTCACAGATTTCAACGGTTCGGTTGAAGAAGTCAATTACGAGAAAAGTCGCCTGCGTGTTTCTGTGGCGATCTTTGGCCGCTCAACACCGGTTGAATTGGAATTCTCACAGGTTGAGAAAACCTAAACTTTAAGTTTTTTGCCTTTCTATTGCTTGTCAATAGGGGCGCACGTACCACAGGCTTGCGTGCTGAAATAAAAGCCTTAACCACCCCGGGGAGCTTGGTATCACACAAGCAGTGTGTGCCAAGCGTTAACCCGCAAGGAGCTTTCTATGGCGAAGAAAATCGTCGGCTTCATCAAGCTGCAAGTACCAGCTGGTAAAGCCAACCCGTCCCCTCCAATTGGTCCTGCATTGGGCCAACGTGGTTTGAACATCATGGAATTCTGCAAGGCGTTTAACGCACAGACCCAAGGTGTTGAACCTGGTTTGCCTTTGCCTGTGGTGATCACGGCATTTGCTGACAAAAGCTTCACTTTTGTTATCAAGTCGCCCCCAGCCGCAGTGCTGATCAAAAAAGCAGCCAAGCTGGACAAAGGTTCGGCCAATCCCCTGAAGGTCAAGGTTGGCAAGATTACCCGTGAGCAGTTGGAAGAAATTGCCAAAACCAAGCAAAAAGACATGACTGCTGCCGATGTGGACGCTGCTGTGCGTACTTTGGCTGGTTCGGCTCGCTCGATGGGCGTGATTGTGGAGGGTGTGTGATATGGCCAAATTGACCAAAAAGCAAAAAGCCCTGCAGGGTAAAGTGGACGCAACCCGTCTGTATCCCTTCGCTGAAGCCGTGGCTTTGGTGAAAGAGGCTGCCACTGCCAAGTTTGATGAGTCCATCGACGTGGCTGTGCAGCTGGGTGTCGATTCGCGTAAATCGGACCAAGTGGTGCGCGGTGCTGTGGTGCTGCCCCACGGTACAGGCAAGACCACCCGTGTCGCAGTGTTTGCCCAAGGTGCCAAGGCTGATGAAGCCAAGGCCGCAGGCGCTGACATTGTTGGCATGGATGAATTGGCTGCCATGGTGAAAGCCGGTGACATGCCTTTTGATGTGGTAATCGCTGCGCCGGATGCCATGCGCGTTGTCGGTACTCTGGGTCAAATCCTGGGTCCTCGCGGTCTGATGCCCAACCCCAAAGTGGGCACGGTGACGCCTGATGTGGCTACGGCTGTGAAAAATGCCAAAGCTGGTCAAGTGCAGTTCCGTGTGGACAAGGCCGGTATCGTGCACAGCACCATTGGCCGTCGTTCGTTTGACGATGCCAAGCTGCAAGGTAACTTGGCCGCCCTGATTGATGCCCTGAACAAAGCAAAACCTGCAACCAGCAAAGGTTTGTACCTGCGCAAGGTGGCCCTGTCCTCGACCATGGGCCTGGGTGTTCGTGTTGATGCACAAACCATCGCAGCGTAATTTGCTAGAATCCTTGGTTCTCTAAAAAAGAGAGTCGAGTGTGGTGGGCTACTGCTTTTGTGCAAGCAAAAGCAGTAGGCCATCCAAGACCGCTGGTGTGCCAAGTGAATTGGCGCTTAATGTTTGACGCCAGCGTAGATGGCGAACCCGCTGCAGATGGAATTTTTAAAACTTCCGAAACAGTTGGTCGCTGCAAACCCAAGAGCGCGTGTGGATGAGTAATCAGAAATACGCATACGAAGGAGTAGACCTTGAGTCTGAATCGCAGTGAGAAAGAAGCGGTCATCAATGAAGTGACCAGCCTCGCCGCTAAAGCTCAAACGCTTGTGATCGCGGAATACCGCGGCATCGCGGTCGCCGATATGACCAAACTGCGCGCTGATGCCCGCAGCAAGGGTGTGAGCCTGAGCGTGTTGAAAAACACCCTGGCCCGCCGTGCTGTGGCTGGCAGCCAGTTTGAGATCGTGGCTGACCAGATGACCGGCCCGCTGGTCTATGGCTTCTCTGAAGACGCAATTGCCGCTGCCAAAGTAGTGGCGGACTTCGCAAAAACCAACGACAAGCTGGTGATTCGCGGTGGTGCGTTTGCAGGTAAAGCCCTGGACGTCAATGGCGTTAAAGAGCTGGCAAGCATCCCCTCCAAAGACGTGCTGCTGGCGCAATTGTGCGGCCTGCTCATGTCCCCCATCTCCCGTACCGCAGTGGTGCTGGGCGCTTTGGCGGCCAAAAAGGGCGAAGGCGAAACAGCTGCTGCTTAACCAAGCGCAGTGCAACTTACACCAACAATATTGTTAGGAAATCAAAATGGCATTCGATAAAGACGCATTCTTGACCGCTCTGGACAGCATGACCGTCCTGGAACTGAACGAGCTGGTCAAAGCAATTGAAGAAAAATTTGGCGTGAGCGCTGCTGCGATGGCCGCTCCTGCTGCTGCTGGCGCTGGCGCTGGCGCTGCTGCCGCTGAAGAGAAGACCGAGTTTGACGTCGTGCTGCAAGAAGCCGGCGCCAACAAAGTGTCCGTGATTAAAGCTGTGCGTGAAATCACCGGTCTGGGCCTGAAAGAAGCCAAAGACCTGGTCGATGGCGCTCCCAAGACTGTGAAAGAAGCAGTTGCCAAAGCCGACGCTGAAGCTGCTGTGAAGAAGCTGGTCGAAGCTGGTGCCAAGGCTGAACTCAAGTAATTGAGTCCGCTTTCCTGAGGCTGGAGAGTCCGCAAGGGCCTCCAGCCTTTGGTGCCTGTGCAGCCAGCGCAGGCGCAGGTGTTAGAACACATCAGAAAAATCAGGTGGCTGATTTTTCTTGTGTCTTCTGACCATTCCGACAACAGAAGATGCCTTGGTTCGGGCGATGTGCAATGCATCGCCGTCCGCCATTGGTTGGTAGTGGCCAACCGCCAAGCCGGTAAATAAGACTTTCATGGTTTTCATTTGCCGGGCCGTGTCGCCCAGCCCTTGCCCCACAGGACTCATGTCTTTGCCCGGAGATCTCATGGCCTATTCTTACACCGAACGCAAGCGGATTCGCAAAAGCTTCGGCAGCCGCGATAGCGTGCTCGCAGTGCCTTACCTGCTACAAATGCAAAAAGATGCGTACACCGCATTCTTGCAAAAGGACGTAGCGCCTAAAAAACGTGCTGACGAAGGCCTGCAAGCCGCCTTCAACGCCGCCTTCCCGATCGTCTCGCACAATGGTTTTGTCGAGATGAAGTTTGTCGAGTACAACCTTGCCAAACCTGCTTTTGACGTGCGCGAGTGCCAAACGCGTGGACTGACTTTTTCGTCGGCCGTGCGTGCCAAAGTGCAACTCATCATTTATGACCGTGAGTCTTCGACCAACCAGAACAAGGTGGTCAAAGAGGTCAAGGAGCAAGAAGTCTACATGGGCGAAGTGCCCCTGATGACCGACAAAGGCTCTTTCATTGTGAACGGCACCGAGCGCGTGATCGTCTCGCAGCTGCACCGTTCGCCTGGCGTGTTCTTCGAGCACGACAAGGGCAAAACCCACAGCTCGGGCAAGCTGCTGTTCAGCGCCCGCATCATTCCTTACCGTGGTTCTTGGCTGGACTTTGAGTTCGACCCCAAAGACCTGCTGTACTTCCGCGTGGACCGTCGCCGCAAGATGCCGGTGTCGATTTTGCTCAAAGCCATTGGCATGACCCCCGAGCAAATCCTGGCGCACTTCTTCGTGAATGACAACTTCCGCCTGATGGATTCGGGCGCGCAGATGGAGTTTGTCGCCGATCGCCTGAAAGGCGAAGTGGCCCGTTTCGACATCGCCGACAAGGCCGGCAAAGTCATTGTTGCCAAGGACAAGCGCATTACCGCCCGCCACACGCGCGAGCTGGAGCAGTCGGGCACCAAGTTCATCAGCGTCCCGGAAGATTTCCTGCTGGGCCGTGTGCTGGCCAAAAATGTGGTCGATGCCGATACCGGCGAAATCCTGGCCAAGGCCAACGAAGAGCTGACCGAAACCCTGCTGAAAAAAATGCGCTCTGCCCACATCGTGGACGTGCAGTGCATTCACACCAACGAGTTGGACCAGGGCGCTTACATCTCGCAAACCCTGCGCACGGATGAAACCGTGGACGAGATGGCGGCCCGTGTGGCCATCTACCGCATGATGCGCCCCGGCGAGCCCCCCACCGAAGATGCGGTGCAAGCCTTGTTCCAGCGCCTGTTCTACAACCCGGACACCTACGACCTGTCGCGCGTGGGCCGCATGAAGTTCAACGCCCGCGTGGGCCGCGATGAATCCACCGGCCCCATGGTGCTGTCCAATGAAGACATCCTGGCCGTGGTGAAAATTCTGGTGGATCTGCGCAACGGCAAAGGCCAAGTGGACGACATCGACCACCTGGGCAACCGCCGCGTGCGTTGTGTGGGCGAACTGGCTGAAAACCAGTACCGCACCGGTTTGGCACGCATTGAAAAAGCCGTGAAAGAGCGTCTGGGCCAGGCTGAGCAAGAGCCGCTCATGCCGCACGACCTGATCAACTCCAAGCCGATTTCTGCTGCGCTGAAAGAGTTCTTCGGTGCCTCGCAGCTGTCGCAGTTCATGGACCAGACCAACCCTCTGGCCGAAATCACCCACAAGCGCCGTGTATCGGCCCTTGGCCCAGGTGGTTTGACCCGCGAACGTGCTGGCTTTGAAGTGCGTGACGTGCACGTGACCCACTATGGCCGCGTGTGCCCCATCGAAACGCCGGAAGGTCCGAACATTGGCCTGATCAACTCGCTGTCCCTGTACGCGCGTTTGAACGAGTACGGCTTCATCGAAACCCCTTACCGCCGCGTGGTCGATGGCAAGGTGACCAGCGAGATCGACTACCTGTCCGCCATCGAAGAAGGCAAGTACATCATCGCCCAGGCCAACGCCGAGCTGGATGCCGAAGGCCGCCTGGTGGGCGATTTGGTGTCGGCCCGTGAAGAAGGTGAATCGACTCTGCTGTCGCCCGAGCGCGTGCAGTACATGGACGTGTCGCCGGCGCAGATCGTGTCGGTGGCCGCTTCGCTGATTCCCTTCCTGGAGCACGACGATGCCAACCGCGCCTTGATGGGTGCCAACATGTCGCGCCAGGCGGTGCCGGTGCTGCGTCCGGAAAAACCCATGGTCGGTACCGGCATTGAGCGCGTGGCCGCGATCGACTCGGGCACGGTGGTGACGGCCAACCGGGGCGGCGTGGTGGACTACGTGGATGCCACCCGCATTGTGGTGCGCGTACACGATGCTGAGGCGCAGGCCGGTGAAGTGGGTGTGGACATCTACAACCTGATCAAGTACCAGCGTTCCAACCAGAACACCAACATCCACCAGCGCCCCATCGTTAAAAAAGGCGATGTGCTGGCCAAGGGCGATGTGATTGCCGACGGCGCTTCGACCGACCTGGGCGAAATCGCTATCGGCCAGAACATGCTGATCGCCTTCATGCCCTGGAACGGTTACAACTTCGAGGACTCGATTTTGATCTCCGAGAAGGTCGTGGCCGAAGACCGCTACACCTCGATCCACATCGAAGAGCTGGTGGTCATGGCGCGGGACACCAAGCTGGGCTCCGAGGAAATCACCCGGGATATTCCCAACCTGAGCGAAACCCAGCTCAACCGCCTGGACGAGTCCGGCATCATCTACGTGGGCGCGGAAGTGCAGCCCGGCGATGTGCTGGTCGGCAAGGTCACGCCCAAAGGCGAAACCACGCTCACGCCCGAAGAAAAACTGCTGCGCGCCATCTTCGGTGAGAAGGCCTCGGACGTGAAAGACACGTCCCTGCGCGTGGACCAAGGCAGCTCGGGCACGGTGATTGACGTGCAAGTCTTCACCCGCGAAGGCATCCAGCGCGACAAACGCGCCCAGCAGATCATTGACGATGAGCTCAAGCGCTTCCGCCTGGACCTGAACGACCAGCTGCGCATCGTGGAAGCCGACGCGTTTGACCGTATCGAGAAGCTGCTGGTGGGCAAAAAAGCCAATGGCGGCCCGCAAAAGCTGGCCAAAGGCGCGGTCATCACGGCGGACTACCTGGCCGGGGTGGAGAAATTTCACTGGTTTGATATTCGCCCGGCCGATGAGGTGGTGGCTGCCCAGCTCGAATCCATGAAGAACGCCATGGAGCAAACGCGCCACAGCTTTGACCTGGCGTTTGAAGAAAAGCGCAAGAAATTGACGCAAGGCGACGAGCTGCCCGCCGGCGTGCTGAAGATGGTCAAGGTCTATCTGGCCGTGAAACGCCACCTGCAGCCCGGCGACAAGATGGCCGGCCGCCACGGCAACAAGGGTGTGGTCTCCAAGATCACGCCCGTGGAAGACATGCCGCACATGGCCGACGGCACCCCTGTCGATATCGTGCTGAACCCGCTGGGCGTGCCCTCGCGGATGAACATCGGGCAGGTGCTGGAGGTTCACCTGGGCTGGGCCGGCAAGGGCCTGGGCCAGCGCATTGGCGACATGCTGCAGCAGGAAGCCAAAGCGGCCGAAGTGCGCTCCTTCCTGGAAGAGATCTACAAAGCCCGCGGCCGCGCCCAGGACTTTGCCGATCTGACCGACGACGAAGTGCTGGCCATGGCGCACAACCTGAAAGAGGGCGTGCCCTTTGCTTCGCCGGTGTTCGACGGCGCTTCGGAAGCCGAGATCAAGGACATGCTCAAGCTGGCCTATCCGGACGATCTGAAAGAGCGCAAAGGCTTGACCGACACCCGCACCCAGGCCTACCTGATTGATGGCCGCACCGGCGAGCAGTTTGAGCGCCCGACCACCATTGGCTACATGCACTACCTGAAGCTGCACCACTTGGTCGATGACAAGATGCACGCGCGCTCCACCGGCCCGTACTCGCTGGTCACGCAGCAGCCCCTGGGCGGTAAGGCCCAGTTCGGTGGCCAGCGTTTCGGTGAGATGGAGGTGTGGGCACTGGAAGCCTATGGCGCGGCCTACGTGCTGCAGGAAATGCTCACCGTCAAGTCCGACGACGTGCAAGGCCGTACCAAGGTGTACGAGAGCATCGTCAAGGGCGAACACGCCATCGAAGCCGGGATGCCCGAGTCGTTCAACGTGCTGGTCAAGGAGATTCGCTCCCTGGGCCTGGACATTGAGCTTGAGCGCTCCTAAGGTGTTCTTAAATAAATGAGCGTTTTCCGCTGATAAACAAACGATTTGCAGTAGATATTTACTGCAAATCGTTATAAATAAAGCGGCAGCAACTATAGTTTTTGAAAGAGGGAAAGAGTTCTATGAAATCGCTACTCGACCTGTTCAAGCAATTCACGCCCGATGAGCATTTCGATGCCATCAAGATCGGCCTGGCTTCGCCCGAGAAAATCCGTTCCTGGTCTTTTGGTGAGGTGAAAAAGCCCGAGACCATCAACTACCGCACCTTCAAGCCCGAGCGCGATGGTCTGTTCTGCGCCAAGATTTTTGGCCCGATCAAGGACTACGAATGCCTGTGCGGCAAGTACAAGCGCCTCAAGCACCGTGGCGTGATCTGCGAAAAGTGCGGCGTTGAAGTCACGCAAACCAAGGTGCGCCGCGACCGCATGGGCCACATTGACCTGGCCGCGCCCTGCGCCCACATCTGGTTTTTGAAATCGCTGCCCTCGCGCCTGGGCCTGGTGCTGGACATGACGCTGCGCGACATCGAGCGCGTGCTGTACTTTGAAGCCTACGTGGTCACCGACCCCGGCATGACCCCGCTGAAGAAATTCAGCATCATGACCGAGGACGATTACGACGCGAAATGCGAAGAATTTGGCTACGACGAATTTGTCGCCAAGATGGGTGCCGAAGGCATTCAAGAGCTGCTGGAAAGCATCGACCTGGACGCCGAAATCGAGCGCCTGCGCGGCGACCTGACCGGCTCGGAAACCAAGGTCAAGAAAAACGCCAAGCGCCTCAAGGTGCTGGAAGCCTTCAAAAAATCGGGCATCAAGCCCCAGTGGATGGTGCTGGATGTGCTGCCCGTGCTGCCGCCGGACCTGCGCCCGCTGGTGCCGCTGGACGGTGGCCGCTTTGCCACTTCCGACTTGAACGACCTGTACCGCCGCGTCATCAACCGCAACAGCCGTTTGCGCCGCCTGCTGGAGCTGAACGCCCCAGAAATCATTGCCCGCAACGAAAAGCGCATGCTGCAAGAGGCGGTTGATTCGCTGCTGGACAACGGCCGCCGTGGCAAGGCCATGACGGGCGCGAACAAGCGCGCCCTGAAGTCGCTGGCCGACATGATCAAGGGCAAGGGCGGTCGCTTCCGCCAGAACTTGCTGGGCAAGCGCGTGGACTACTCGGGCCGCTCGGTGATTACCGTGGGCCCGTACCTGAAGCTGCACCAGTGCGGTCTGCCCAAGCTGATGGCGCTGGAGCTGTTCAAGCCCTTCATCTTTGCCCAGCTGGAGCAGCGCGGCATTGCCACCACCATCAAGGCGGCCAAGAAAGAAGTGGAAACCGGCACGCCGGTGGTGTGGGACATTTTGGAAGAGGTCATCAAAGAACACCCGGTGATGCTCAACCGTGCGCCCACGCTGCACCGCTTGGGCATCCAGGCGTTTGAGCCCATCCTGATTGAAGGCAAGGCCATCCAGCTGCACCCGCTGGTGTGCGCGGCGTTCAACGCCGACTTTGACGGTGACCAGATGGCCGTGCACGTGCCGCTGTCGGTGGAAGCGCAGATGGAAGCGCGCACTTTGATGCTGGCCTCCAACAACGTGCTGTTCCCCGCTTCGGGCGAACCCTCCATCGTGCCGTCGCAGGACGTGGTGCTGGGCCTGTACCACGCCACCCGCGACAAGATCAATGGCAAGGGCGAGGGCATGGTGTTTGCCGATGTCGCCGAGGTGCAACGCGCTTTGGATGCCGCGCAGGTGGAGCTGCACACCAAGATCTCCGTGCGCCTGACCGAGTGGGTCAAAGACAAAGTGACCCGCGAATTTGTCGCCACCACGGCCTTGGTGGAAACCACCGTGGGCCGTGCCCTGCTGTCGGAAATCCTGCCCAAGGGCTTGGCCTTTAGCAACCTGAACAAGGCGCTGAAGAAGAAAGAAATCTCCAAGCTGATCAACGCTAGCTTCCGCCAGTGCGGCCTGAAAGACACCGTGGTGTTTGCCGACAAGCTGCTGCAAAACGGCTTCCGTCTGGCGACCCGCGCCGGTTTCTCGGTGGCGATTGACGACATGCTGGTGCCGCCGCAAAAGGCCGACATCCTGGCCCGCGCCGAGTCCGAGGTCAAAGAGATCGAGCAGCAGTACGTCTCGGGTCTGGTGACCTCGGGCGAGCGCTACAACAAGGTGGTGGACATCTGGGGCAAGGCTGGTGACGACGTGTCCAAGGTGATGATGGACCAGCTCAAGGTTGAAAAAGTCATTGACCGCCACGGCAACGAAGTCGATCAGGAGTCGTTCAACGCCATCTACATGATGGCCGACTCGGGCGCGCGCGGTTCGGCCGCGCAGATTCGCCAGCTGGCCGGTATGCGTGGCCTGATGGCCAAGCCCGATGGCTCGATCATCGAGACCCCCATTACGGCCAACTTCCGCGAGGGGTTGAACGTGCTGCAGTACTTCATCTCCACCCACGGTGCGCGTAAAGGTCTGGCCGACACGGCGCTGAAAACCGCCAACTCCGGTTACCTGACGCGCCGTCTGGTGGACGTGACGCAAGACTTGGTCGTGACCGAAAACGATTGCGGCACCTCCGAGGGCACCGTGATGCGCGCCATCGTCGAGGGCGGCGAGGTGATCGAATCCCTGCGCGACCGCGTGTTGGGCCGCACCACCGCCGAAGACCTGCTGCACCCGGAAACCCACAGCCTGCTGCTGCCGGCGGGCACCTTGCTCAACGAGTTCACACTCGATGAGTTGGAAGCAGTCGGCGTTGATGAAATCAAGGTTCGCACGGCATTGACCTGCGAAACCCGTTACGGGCTGTGCGCCAAGTGCTATGGCCGTGACCTGGGCCGTGGCGGCTTGGTGAACCTGGGCGAGGCCGTGGGCGTGATTGCCGCCCAGTCGATCGGCGAGCCCGGCACCCAGCTGACCATGCGCACCTTCCACATTGGGGGTGCGGCCTCGCGTGCTGCGGTGCAGTCCAGCGTGGAAGCCAAGTCCAACGGCACGATTGGCTTCAACGCCACCATGCGCTATGTGACCAACACCAAGGGCGAGCTGGTGGTGATTTCGCGCTCTGGCGAAATCATCATTACCGACAACGGCCGCGAGCGCGAGCGCCACAAGGTGCCCTATGGCGCGGTGCTGAACATCAAGCCCGACGAAGCCATCAAGGCCGGTGCCATCCTGGCGCACTGGGACCCGCTGACCCGCCCCATCATCACCGAGTACGCCGGTACGGCCAAGTTCGAGAACATCGAAGAAGGCTTGACCGTGGCCAAGCAGGTGGACGATGTGACCGGCCTTTCGACCCTGGTGGTGATCGACCCCAAGCGCCGTGGCTCGACCAAGGTGGTGCGCCCGCTGGTGCGCCTGATCGATGCCGATGGCCAGGAAGTGAAAATCCCCGGCACCGAGCTGCCGGTGGCCATTGGCTTCCAGGTGGGGGCGCTGATCCAGGTGCGCGACGGCCAGGAAGTGGGCCCCGGCGAAGTGCTGGCCCGCATCCCGGTCGAAGGGCAAAAAACCCGCGACATTACCGGCGGTCTGCCCCGCGTGGCCGAGCTGTTCGAGGCGCGTACGCCCAAGGACAAAGGCACGCTGGCGGAGCAAACCGGTACGGTGTCGTTCGGTAAGGAGACCAAGGGCAAGGTGCGCCTGCAGATCACCGACCCCGATGGCCACGTCTGGGAAGAGCTGATCCCCAAAGAGAAAAACGTGCTGGTCCACGAAGGCCAGGTGGTGAACAAGGGCGAGCACATTGTGGACGGCCCGGCCGATCCGCAAGACATCTTGCGCCTGTTGGGCATCGAAGAGCTGGCCCGCTACATCGTCGATGAAGTGCAGGATGTGTACCGCTTGCAGGGTGTGAAGATCAACGACAAGCACATTGAAGTGATCGTGCGCCAGATGCTGCGTCGCGTGGTGGTGGAGAACCCGGGCGAGACCAGCTACATCCAGGGCGAGCAGGTCGAGCGCTCGGAGATCCTCAACACCAACGAGGCCATCCAGCGCGAAGGCAAGATCCCCGCGACTTACTCCAACATCCTGCTGGGCATTACCAAGGCGTCGCTGTCCACCGACAGCTTCATCTCGGCCGCCTCCTTCCAGGAAACCACCCGCGTGCTCACCGAGGCCGCCATCATGGGCAAGCGCGACGAGCTGCGTGGCTTGAAAGAGAACGTCATCGTCGGTCGCTTGATTCCTGCCGGTACGGGCTTGGCTTACCACCAGGCTCGCAAAGCCAAGGACCAAATGGACGAGGCCGAGCGCCGCGCCATTGCCGAAGCCGAAGAGGCCGAGCTGGCCGCCATCGCCTCGGCGGACGATGTGCAAGACGCGGCTGAATAAGCGGCGCAATCCGTGACGGCATAAGCACGGCGCTTGCGCCTGCTGCTTGGCCTGAACGGCCGCGTGCCGTTGATCGCCCCCACCCCCAGCAGGGCCCACTTGCTGGGGGTATTTTTTTACCGCTCACAATGCGGTTCCCTGATTTTTGACAGCGCCCGCTGCGCCCTGTGTATGACCTCTTCCTCCTCTAAGCCGGCCAGTCCTGCGCACTCGGCCAGCGTGAAACATCCCGCCTTGCACCAGCAATTGCTGTGCGTCGCCCAGGGCTTGCAGCAGGTGCGAGCGGGGCAATCAACCACCACGGTGCTGGAGGCCGTCGTGCCCCCTCTGCGCCCTGGCGTGCAAGCGCTGCTGTTTCAAGTGCTGCGCAACCTGGGGCGGGCGCAGGCGCTGCGGGCCCTGCTGGCCCCCAAAAAACCGGCGGACAAAGTCGATGCGCTGCTGTGTACCGCCCTGGCCTTGGTTTGGGATGCGGCGCAAGCCCCCTACACCGCCTTCACCCTGGTCAATCAAACCGTGCAAGCGGCCCGGGCCTGTGGGCTGGAGCGCCAGGCCGGCTTTATCAACGCCTGCCTGCGCCGCTTTTTGCGCGAGCAACCGGCCCTGGTGGCGGCCACCGATGCGGATTTGGAGGCCCTGTTTAACCACCCACGCTGGTGGATTGATAAATTACAAAAGCAGTTCCCGCAAGATTGGCAACAAATTTTGCATGCTAACAACCAACATGCCCCAATGGCATTGCGGGTGCAGCTACAAAAAATAAGCCAAGCGCAGTACCTGGCCGCGCTCGCCCAGGCGGGTATCGCGGCCCAGCCTTTTGGGCCGCAGGGGGTGGAGCTGGCCCAGCCCGTGGCCGTTCACGCCTTGCCCGGTTTTGAGCAGGGCTGGTTCACCGTGCAAGACGGGGCCGCGCAATGGGCCGCCCCGCTGCTGCTGTGCGCTGCGCCACAGCCGGGTGCGGCCCCGGCCCCGGTGGTGCCCGCCAACGCACACATTTTGGATGCCTGTGCCGCACCGGGCGGCAAAACGGCGCACTTGCTCGATCTGCTGCCCCAGGCCCAGGTTTTGGCGCTGGAGGTCGATGGCCAACGCAGCCAGCGCATTCACGACACCTTGGCGCGGCTGGGGCTGTCCGCCCAGGTGGTGGTGGCCGATGCCACCCAACCCCGCCAATGGCTGCCCGCGCCCGGCATGCAGTTTGATGCCATCTTGCTCGATGCCCCGTGCTCGGCCTCGGGCATTGTGCGCCGCCATCCGGACGTGCGCTGGCTGCGCCGGCCCAGCGATATCGCCCAGCTGGCCGCCCTCCAAGCGCAGCTCTTGGAGGTGCTGTGGCCGCTGGTGAAACCCGGTGGCCGCCTGCTGTACTGCACCTGCTCGGTGTTTCGGGAGGAGGGGCAAGACCAAATTGAGGCGTTTGTTGCACGCCACAAATGCGCCGATTGGCAGCCTTCGCCGGGGTATTTGCTGCCCGGCAGTGGCGCAGTGGCTGACAATCAGGCCGGTAACCATGATGGATTTTTCTACGCCCTGCTCGTTAAAACCGCTTGAGTCTGCCCGCTTTCAGGCGCAGCGCCGCCGCCTGCTGCTGGGCGGTGTTGGGCTATTGGCGGCCCCTTGGGGCGGCGTGCCCCTGGTGGCACCGGCCCAAGCGCACACCTTGCGCCTGGACAACGGCGTGCTCTTGCAGCAGGAAGAGGGGGAGCTGTTTCTGAGCTCCGATGTGCCCTGGCAATTGCCCAGCGCCGTTGAGCAAGCCCTGCGCAAAGGCGTGGCCGTGCATTTTGTGGCCGAGGTGCAGCTGCTGCGCCAACGCTGGTATTGGAGCAACCAACGCCTGCTGACGGCCACGCGCTATTACCGCTTAAGTTACCAGGCCCTCACCCACCGCTGGCGTTTGCACACGGGCAGCCAGCCGTTCAACGGCTTGGGGTTGGGCACGGCCTTGGGCAACTCCTACACCGACTTGGCCGATGCCTTGCAGACCCTGCAGCACTGGGTGCGCTGGCGCATTGGCGCACGCGATAGCCTGCCCGCCGACGGGCCGGCGCTGCTGCAGCTGCGCTTTCGCATTGATTTGTCGCAACTGCCCAAGCCTTTGCAAATTGGCGCTTTTGGCCGTTCGGACTGGAATTTATTGGTGCAGCAAACGCAGCCCTTGATGCTGGAGCAGTTGTAATGCCAGCCAGTGTGTACGACGAGCCCAGCGCCCAGCACGAACAACAACGCGCCCAGCGGCTGCGCAAAACGGCCCGGTGGATTTTGGGCGTTGGCACCGCGGTGATGATGGCCCTGGGCCTGGTGCTGCTGTTTTTGCTGACGGTGGCCACCAACAACCGCCAGCTGTACGAGGATTACTACGTCTGGCTGTTTGGCCTGAATGTGCTGGTCGCCGGCTTGCTGTTGTTGGTGTTGCTGTGGATGGGCGGGCGCTTGTTGCAGCGCTGGCACCAGCGCAAGTTTGGCAGCCGCTTGCTGCTCAAACTGGCGACGATTTTTGCCCTGGTCGGCGTGCTGCCGGGGGCGCTGATCTATACGGTGTCCTACCAATTTGTCTCGCGCTCGATTGAAAGCTGGTTTGATGTCAAGGTCGAAGGGGCACTGACCGCCGGGGTGAATTTGGCCAGCGTCACCCTGGATGCCATGGCCAATGACATGGCCAACAACACCCGCAATGCCAGCACCCAGCTGGGCGAGGTGTCCGATGCCGGGGCAGGGTTGGTGCTGGAACGCATCCGCGACCAGCTCGGGGCCATCGATGTGGTGCTGTGGAACAGCGCCGGCGTGGCCGTGGCCTCAGCGGGCGAGTCCTTGCTGGATTTGAGCCCCGAGCGCCCCAGTGCCCAAGTGCTGCGCAGCCTGCGTGGTAGCCAGCGCCCCCTGACCAGCATCGAGGGGCTGGACGATGACCTGGGGGTCAGCGGCACCGTCGATTTGTCCGCCGTGCGTGTGCGTGTGTTGGTCGCTGTGCCCAATGCCCAGCTGGGGCTGCTCACCGGCAACCGCTTTTTGCAGGCCACCATTGCCTTGCCCGCCACGCTGGTGAGCAATGCCCTGGCCGTGCAAGAAGCGCACCGCGAGTACCAAGAGCGCTCCATTGCCCGCCAGGGGCTGCGGCGCATGTACATCGGCACCCTTACGTTGAGTCTGTTTTTGGCCGTATTTGGGGCGGTGCTGCTGGCGGTGCTGTTTGGCAATCACTTGGCCCAGCCACTGCTGCTCTTGGCCCAAGGCGTGCGCGATGTGGCCCGGGGCGATTTAACCCCTAAGGCCGTCTCACTCACCCGGGACGAGGTGGGCGGCCTGACCCGCTCGTTTGCCCTGATGACCCAGCAATTGCTGGAAGCACGCACGGCCGTAAACCAAGGGGTGCAAGAGGTGCAGGCGGCCCGCACCAATTTGCAAACCATTTTGGACAACCTCACCGCCGGGGTGCTGGTGCTCGATGCCCAATGGCGGGTGGTAATCGCCAACCCCGGCGCGGCCCATATTTTGCGCAGCGATGTCGCCGCCCTGAGTGGCCAGACCTTGGCCAGCCTGCCCACGCTGGGCAGCTTGGCCGCCATGGTGGATGCTCAGTTTGCTCAGTTTTTTGAAGCACGCAGCGCAGGCGTGGTAACGCCGCGCTGGCAAAATGTCTTTGAATTTTTGCCCCAGCTCCCAGAAGCTGAAACGGCCGGCGAAGTGCCCCAGGACAAAATCACCCTGGTCGTGCGCGGTGCCGTATTGCCCCACGATCAGCGGCTGGTGGTGTTTGACGATATTTCAGAAATCGTCTCGGGCCAGCGCTCCAAAGCCTGGGCCGAAGTGGCGCGGCGGGTGGCCCATGAAATCAAGAACCCACTCACCCCCATCCAGCTGTCTGCCGAGCGCCTGGCCTTCAAACTCAGTGGCAAGCTCCCGCCTGCGGAAGAGGCGTTATTGCAAAAGTCTGTAAAAACCATCGTCGAGCAGGTGGCGGCCATGCTGCGCCTGGTCAATGAGTTTCGCGACTACGCCCGCCTGCCTCCGGCCGTTTTGCAGCCGGTGGATGTCAATCTTTTAGTGCACGACGTGTTGCAGCTCTACACCGAAGAAGGCGTGCTGGTGCCGGTGCACATGGACTTGGACGCACACTGCCCCCGCATCGCCGCCGACCCTGGCCAACTGCGCCAGGTGCTACACAATTTGGTGCAAAACGCCCAGGATGCCAGTCTGCAGCGGGCCCAGGCCGAGGGCGTGGCAGCGCAGCCCGTGTGCCTCAGCACCCAGTGGAATGCCACCACCGGCCGGGTGCGCATCACCGTGACGGACAGCGGCTGCGGCTTTCCCGAAGCGCTCTTGCAACGGGCCTTTGAGCCCTATGTCACCACCAAGCCCAAAGGCACCGGATTGGGCCTGGCCGTGGTGAAAAAAATTGCCGATGAGCATGGTGCCCGCGTTGATTTGTCCAACCGCCTCGAAGGAGGTGTCGTAAAAGGCGCACAAGTGTCGCTATCATTTGCCCCTGCAGAGAGTGGAAGCTAGCCGTGCAAGGGCAGCAGTCTGGGTACAGCAATCAACTTTGAGAGACATGGCAAACATACTGGTAGTAGATGATGAGCTCGGCATCCGAGACTTGTTGCAGGAAATCTTGAACGACGAGGGGCACAACGTCGACCTCGCCGAGAACGCCACCCAAGCCCGCACCGCGCGGGCCTCTGCTGCCTACGATTTGGTGCTGCTGGACATCTGGATGCCAGACACCGATGGTGTCTCGCTGCTCAAGGAGTGGAGCACGGCCGGTTTGCTCTCCATGCCCGTCATCATGATGAGTGGCCATGCCACCATCGAAACCGCCGTCGAAGCCACCCGCATTGGGGCGCATTCCTTTTTGGAAAAACCCATTACCTTGCAAAAACTGCTGAAAGCGGTCGAGCAGGGCTTGGCCAGTCGCACCCCCGCCGCTAGTCGGCCCGGCGACACGACGGGCACCCATGCGTTGCTCAAAGGCGTAGGGGAAGATTTTTCTGTCAGTCTGGCCAGCGCTGAGGCCCATGCCCACCAGGGCTTTGACCTTGACCGCCCTTTGCGCGAAGCCCGCGACGGCTTTGAGCGGGCCTATTTCGAGTTTCACCTGGCCCGCGAAGGCGGCTCCATGACCCGGGTGGCAGAAAAAACCGGCTTAGAGCGCACCCACCTGTACCGTAAATTGCGCCAATTGGGCGTTGATTTGGGCCGCAGTCGGAAAAATTAAAAAATTCTACGTTTTTCGAAAAAGTAGAAAAAAGTGTGCCTATAATCACGGCTTCACACAAGTTAGCACACTGCACTTGTTTGGCCCGGTAGCTCAGTTGGTAGAGCAGCGGATTGAAAATCCGCGTGTCGGCGGTTCGATCCCGTCCCAGGCCACCAAATACCATTCCACGGAAGTCCGCTGGAGTCACGAAGCCCTAAGTAAGTAAATAAATACTTAGGGCTTTTTTGTTGTCTATATAGATCCACGAAAGCCCATGGGCTTCCACCTCATTGACCAAGCGGCGTGCTTTGCGGCTGGTCAGCCGACTGTGCGGGGCTGCACTGTGCCCAATGGGCGTAGTACGCAGGGGGGAAATTCTGGGCGTGGCTCGGCCTGCGTTGCCACGGCGGCCACGTGTTTTTGGGTGGCTTGCATGGCTTACCTCCCCAGCGGCAGATCAATGGATTGCAGCGCTGCAATAGCCTGCTGTGCGGCTGCCAGATAGCCGTGCATCGGCTCAGGCAGTTGAGTGCGGATGGGGTCAGGGGTGGTGCTGTTCAACGCCATGGCCGGTGCGGTGTGCGCGGCTGCGGATTGAATGGACAGAGAGGGGGAGGGGGTGGCAGCCGTGCTGGCGGCCTGAGACATGGGGGCAGCACCAGAAAAAGGCTGGGCGCTGGCCATGGCGTGAGAAACGGTGTTCATGGTTCCGTGCTCCTTGTCGAGACTTTGAAACCACCTGCCCCGCGTTTTCAAGCACGAAGCAGGTGGACGGGATGTTGAAAACACGTGACAAGACGTGCGGGCAGCCTTGCGGGTAGCCCCATCCCGCCCGAAACCGTTCGAAGTGTGGGCAGGGTGCCCACACTTCCAGCGTTTAGACGTGACAAAACCTCGCTATCGGGGAGGTTGCACCGTTGTCAAAAGGTGTTTTCAAGCACCAGCCCCGGGACAGGGGGCTGGGGTGGATTGTCGCACAAAATTTATTTTTTTACTTGTCTTTTTCTCGATTTCAATGATCGCAATAAAGTCCCAATTGATCGATCTCCTGTTCTCAACTTTGATTCGCTTTTTAACCATTCCTCGGCCTCATCTAAATACGATAAAGCTAATTCTGAGTTCTTGAACTTGTCAAAATATTTTATCGCTTGATCGGCGAAAACCTTGGCATGATAAATCTTCTTCAAGTCATCTTTATAGCAATCTCGCAATATGTTCATGCTGTCATCTAATGACCTAACTATTTCCGATCCATTTTTTTCATAGTTTGCATTAAACAAAATAACAGCATATGTATTCTTCACAGAGGCTGCACGGTTTCCTGCTATGGATAACGCTTCATCAATCCACTTAAATGCTAAAAGTGTTTGTTTTTTTCTAGATAAATATATTGCAGCTTGTTGCTTGAAAGAATGCGATTGATCTCTATGAAGGCATTTTTCGTAAAATTCAAGTCCTTCCTTCCAATTTGGAAATGCTTTGTTTGTAAGGTTGGCATCATATGCCATCCGTTTGAAAATATCATACCTTGTTATTTTCGTAGTAGAGATATTTTCATGGAATCTAACAAGCAAATATTTCAACTCACCGACTTTCATTCCTCGTATAACTGTTTCTGCAACAGCACGCGACCGTGGCACAAAGAAGTCCTGCGAAGCGTCGGAGTGCTCACCTGAGTAATTGGACAGAATCGATGACATGCTGCCTAGCAGGGCTGTTATCTGAGTTTTGTCTGCAAGCTTAGAACCCAAATATGAGATAGCAACGTCAGTTGACATTGGTACTCTGCACATATACATGTAACAGGCTAGTGTGATTAAGTCATACTTAACATCACTTTCTTCCTTTATTTCGTATATTGACTCAATGAATCGTTCAGATAAAAAGTGCCCATATACTTTTGAATCTAGCACTTCTAAAAAAGATGGATCAAAATCTTGGAATATTTGTTTTTTATTGGAAGCAGTTTCAAAGAAAGGCTTATTTATCCTTTGTACCCCATTTGGAATTTTGTCAATAATAGATTGAATATCAATTTTATTTAAACCTGTAACATCAAATATTGAATAGTTAGTAGGGAACCTATGAGCAACACTGTCATAGATATAATCTCTCTCAGCAATTATTATTTTAATATTACTGCTGCTTCGCAGTATGTTTATTGATTCCCATGAGTCGGCCGCATTGTCTATAAATAGAAGAACCTTAGCTCCCTCCGCATCTATATCTTTTTTTAGTAAATGAGCCTTTTCAGGTGAAATTTCCTCAATGAATAGTGAATGAAATTCACCATTAAAATTTACAGCCAACTGCCTAAGCAGCGTTGATTTACCTGTTACTGCCGATCCAATAATGATGCAGTTTTTATCTCCGTGAATGGAGTCTTTTATCTTGCTAAAGTGATCTGTCTTATGTAAATTTCCAAAATATA
>JAANMY010002040.1_pt1 | contig 20199 bp, 11 predicted proteins | sample 7279691 | NCBI WGS metagenome assembly JAANMY01 (sample SAMN14094543, study PRJNA606508) | bioreactor metagenome | isolation source: A lab-scale SPAN reactor treating ammonium-rich wastewater day 388 | place: Ireland: Galway | collected 2018-02-07
CCATCCGCGAGTTCCTGGCGAAGAAAGTCCCGGTCTATGGCATCTGCCTGGGCCACCAGCTGCTGGGCCTGTCGGTCGGCGCGAAGACGATGAAGATGCAGCACGGCCACCATGGCGCCAACCATCCGGTGCAGGCGCTCGACGACGGCCGCGTGCTGATCACCTCGCAGAACCACGGCTTCTGCCTGGACGAGGCGACGCTGCCGGCGAATGCACGCACCACCCACCGTTCGTTGTTCGACGGCACCAACCAGGGCATCGAACTGACCGATGCACCGGCCTACAGCTTCCAGGGCCACCCCGAGGCTTCCCCGGGTCCGCGCGACGTCGCGGGCCTGTTCGATCGATTCATCGCCATGATGGCGAACTGACCAACCAGGAGACATGGATATATGAAGCAGCTTGTCATTGCGATCGCGCTGGCCTGTGCAACGCTGGCCCCTGCCGGCGTCGACGCCCGCGAAGTGCCTACCCGCGACTTCTTCAAGGACGCGGAATTCAACTCGGTCGTGCTTTCGCCGGATGGCAAGCACATCGCGATCACCGTGCCGCAGGCCGATCGCACCCTCTTGGCCGTCCTCGAAACCGATACCAACAAGGTGGTCGGCAAGTGGGACTACGGCACCAACCGCCACATCCGCAGCGCGATGTGGGCGAACAACGAACGTCTGCTGTTCCGCGTCGGCCTGAAGATGGGCAAGTTCGATTTCGAGGTCGGCAACGCCGATCTCTATGCCAGCAACCTCGACGGCACCAAGCGCATTGACATCCCCAACGGCAGCACCTACCAGATCGTCGACCTGACGCGTGACGATCCGCGCACGGTGCTGGTGTCGCGTTCGGTGGAATCGACCTACCTCTCCAAGCTCGACGTCTACAGCGGCCGCCTGAGCACGGTCTCGACCGCGAAGGTGGACGGCGGCACCTTCGTCGTCGACCACGCGGGCGTCCCGCGTTACGCCTTCGGCGAAATGAAGGACGGCAGCCAGATCACCCTGGCCCGCAATGGCGACATCTGGGAAGAAGTGCACCGCACGCCGCGTGGCGGCGCGACGCTGTCGCCGATCGGCTTCGCGGCCGACAACAAGCACGTCTACATGGAGCGCGGCGACGACGGCAAGCCCGACAGCGTGGTGTTGCTCGACCCCGAGACAGGCGTGGAGAAGCCGGTGTCCAGCAACGGCGCGGTCAGCCCGGCGCGCACCCTGTGGAGCTCCGATGGCAAGACCCTGCTGGGCGTCGCATACATGGATGGCATGCCGTACTGGGACTGGGTCGCGCCCGAACACCCGGAGACCAAGGTGTACGCCGGCCTGGAGAAGGCATTCCCCGGCAAGGCCGTGGGCTTTTCCGGCAGCAGCGAGGACGGCCGCTACATCGCGATGCGCGTGTTCAGCGACCGCGATCCGGGCCAGCTCTACCTGTTCGACCGCCAGACCGGCCAGGCCAAGTTCCTCGCCGCCAGCATGGACTGGATCAAGCCCGAGGAAATGTCGCCGATGAAGCCGGTGGAAATCACCGCGCGCGACGGCCTGCGCATGTACGGCTACCTGACCATCCCGGCCGGCAGCAACGGCAAGAACCTGCCGCTGATCATCAACCCGCACGGCGGCCCGCACGGTCCGCGTGACAGCTGGGGTTTCAATCCGGAAGTGCAGTTCCTGGCCAACCGCGGCTATGCGGTGCTGCAGGTCAACTATCGCGGCTCCGGCGGCTACGGCAAGGCGTTCGAGCGTGCCGGCTACCGCAAGTGGGGCACCACGATGCAGGACGACCTGACCGATTCCGTGCGTTGGGCCGTGGCCGAAGGGATCGCCGATCCGAAGCGCGTCTGCATCTACGGCGCTTCCTACGGCGGCTACGCGGCCCTGATGAGCATCGTGCGCGAACCGGACCTGTACAAGTGCTCGGTCGGCTACGTCGGCGTCTACGACCTCGACATCCAGCGCCGCAGCAGCGACACGGCGCAGAGCGACTTCGGCATGAACTACCTGCGCGACGTGCTGCCGCCAACCTCCGCCGAACGCCAGGCACAGTCGCCGATCTACGGCATCGACCGCATCAAGACGCCGGTGATGCTGGTGCATGGCCGGATGGACCGCCGCGTGCCGATCGAGAACGTCGAGAAGCTGGAAGCCAAGATGAAGGCGGCCGGCAAGGCGCCGGAAGACGTGGTGATCGAGGACAAGGAAGGCCACGGATTCCAGGACGTGGACAACCAGGTCAACCTCTACAACCGCATGCAGGCGTTCTTCGACCGCCACATCGGCAACAAGAAGTAAGCGTCGTACCCGGGAGGACGGACCGCCGTCCTCCCGTCCCCCTCACGCGCCGCCCGCGGTGCGCCTGAAGTGAAGCGATCCATGCCCAAGCGCAGCGACATCAAGACCATCCTCATCATCGGCGCCGGCCCGATCGTCATCGGCCAGGCGTGCGAGTTCGACTACTCCGGCGCCCAGGCCTGCAAGGCGTTGCGCGAGGAGGGTTACCGCGTGGTGCTGGTCAACTCCAACCCGGCGACGATCATGACCGACCCGGAGATGGCGGACGCGGTCTACATCGAGCCGATCAACTGGAAGTCGGTCGAGAAGATCATCGCCAAGGAGAAGCCCGATGCGTTGCTGCCGACGATGGGCGGGCAGACCGCGCTGAACTGCGCGCTCGACCTGGCCGACAACGGCGTGCTGGAGCGCCACGGCGTGGAACTGATCGGCGCCAGCCGCGACGCGATCCGCATGGCCGAGGACCGCGAACTCTTCCGCGTGGCGATGGAGGAGATCGGGCTGGAATGCCCGAAGGCCGAAGTCGCGCGCAACTTCGAACAGGCCGTGGACATCCAGACCCGCGTCGGCTACCCGACGATCATCCGCCCGAGCTTCACCCTGGGCGGCACCGGCGGTGGCATCGCCTACAACAAGGAGGAATTCGAGGAGATCGCCAAGCGCGGCCTCGAGCTTTCGCCGGTGCACGAGATCCTGGTCGAGGAGTCGGTTCTGGGCTGGAAGGAGTTCGAGATGGAAGTGGTCCGCGACACCGCGGACAACTGCATCATCGTGTGCAGCATCGAGAACCTGGACCCGATGGGCGTGCATACCGGCGACAGCATCACCGTCGCGCCGGCGCAGACGCTCACCGACAAGGAGTACCAGCGCCTGCGCGATGCCTCGATCGCCGTGCTGCGCAAGATCGGCGTGGATACCGGCGGCAGCAACGTGCAGTTCGGCGTCAACGCGCAGACCGGCCGCGTCGTCGTCATCGAAATGAACCCGCGCGTCTCGCGTTCCTCGGCGCTGGCGTCGAAGGCGACCGGCTTCCCGATCGCCAAGATCGCCGCCAAGCTCGCCGTCGGCTACACGCTGGACGAGCTGAAGAACGACATCACCGGCGGCCTGACCCCGGCGTCGTTCGAACCGTCGATCGATTACGTGGTGACGAAGATCCCGCGTTTCGCCTTCGAGAAATTCCCGGCCGCCGACTCGCGCCTGACCACGCAGATGAAGTCGGTCGGCGAGGTGATGGCGATCGGCCGCACCTTCCAGGAGTCGATGCAGAAGGCGCTGCGTGGCCTGGAAACCGGCAAGGTGGGTTTCGATCCGACCGGTCTGGACTGGAACAACGAGGACGACCTGGCGCGCCTGAAGCGTGAAGTGAAGGAGCCGGGGCCGGAGCGCCTGTTCTACCTGGCCGATGCCTTCCGCGCCGGCCTGTCGGTCGATGACGTGCATGCGCTGTCGTTCGTGGATCCGTGGTTCCTCGACCAGATCGAAGACATCATCGCCGCCGAGCAGGCCATCGCGAAGGGCGGTCTCGCCGCCCTGGATACCGCCACGATGCGCGGCCACAAGCGCATGGGCTTCTCCGATGCGCGCATCGCCCAGCTCTGCAACACCGACGAGGCCGCGATCCGCGCCCTGCGCCGCGGCTTCGGCATCCGCCCGGTCTACAAGCGCGTGGACAGCTGCGCCGCGGAATTCGCCACCACCACCGCCTACATGTATTCGACCTATGAGGACGAGTGCGAGGCGAATCCCTCCGGCCGCGAGAAGATCATCGTGCTCGGCGGCGGGCCGAACCGCATCGGGCAAGGCATCGAGTTCGACTACTGCTGCGTGCACGCGGCGCTCGCGCTGCGCGAGGATGGCTACGAGACCATCATGGTCAACTGCAACCCGGAGACGGTCTCGACCGATTACGACACCTCCGACCGCCTGTACTTCGAGCCGCTGACGCTGGAAGACGTGCTCGAGATCATCGACCTGGAGAAGCCGAAGGGCGTGATCGTGCAGTACGGCGGTCAGACCCCGCTGAAACTGGCGAAGGCCCTGGAAGCCAACGGCGCGCCGATCATCGGCACCTCGCCGGAGTCCATCGACCTGGCCGAGGATCGCGAGCGTTTCCAGCAGCTGGTCGAGAAGCTGCAGCTCAAGCAGCCGCCGAACCGCACCGCCCGCAGCGCCGAGGAAGCGTTGGTGCTGGCCCGCGAGATCGGCTATCCGCTGGTGGTGCGCCCGAGTTACGTGCTCGGCGGCCGCGCGATGGAAGTGGTGCATGCCGATGCCGACCTCGAGCGCTACATGCGCGAGGCGGTGAAGGTCAGCCACGATTCGCCAGTGCTGCTCGACCGCTTCCTCGACAACGCGGTGGAAGTCGACATCGACGTCATCGCCGACAAGGACGGCCGCGTACTGATCGGCGGCGTGATGGAGCACATCGAGGAAGCCGGCGTTCATTCGGGCGACTCGTCCTGCTCGCTGCCGCCGTACTCGCTCTCGCGGAAGGTGCAGGAAGCGCTGCGCGAGCAGGTGGTCGCGCTGGCCAAGGCGCTCGATGTCGTCGGCCTGATGAACACCCAGTTCGCCGTGCAGACCAATGACGAAGGCGAGCCCACCATCTTCCTGCTGGAAGTGAATCCGCGTGCCTCGCGCACCGTGCCGTTCGTGTCGAAGGCGATCGGCCGCCCGCTGGCCAAGATCGCCGCGCGCTGCATGGCCGGGATGACCCTGGCCGAGCAGGACGCCACGGTCGAGATCGTGCCGGAGTATTTCTCGGTCAAGGAAGCCGTGTTCCCGTTCGCCAAGTTCCAGGGCGTCGATCCGATCCTCGGGCCAGAGATGCGTTCGACCGGCGAGGTGATGGGCGTCGGCCGCAGCTTCGGCGCCGCGTTCGCGCGTGCCGAGGAAGCCGCCAGCATCCGCGCGCCGAAGCCCGGCAAGGCCTTCGTCTCGGTGCGTGACCCGGACAAGAAGCGCGTGCTGCCGGTGGCGCAGGAACTGATCCGCCGCGGCTTCGACATCGTGGCCACGCGCGGCACCGCGAAGTGGCTGCAGGACAACGGCATCGAATGCGCCGTCGTCAACAAGGTGATCGAGGGCCGCCCGCACGTCGTCGACCTGATCAAGAACGGCGAGATCACCTATATCGTCAACACCACCGAAGGCAAGCAGGCGATCAGCGATTCGTTCTCGATCCGCCGCGAAGCGCTGCAGCATCGCGTCACCTATTCGACGACGATCGCCGGCGCCAAGGCCCTGCTGCACTCGCTCGACTTCCGCGACAGCGGCCCCGTGTGGTCGCTGCAGGAGCTCCACAAGGAACTGCAAGACGCATGAACCAGCCGCCGATGACCGCGAAAGGCGCCGCCCGCCTGCGCGAGGAACTTGAAGAACTGAAATCCGTGAAGCGCCCGGCTGTGATCCAGGCGATCGCCGAGGCGCGTGCCCACGGCGACCTCAAGGAGAACGCCGAGTACGCGGCCGCGCGCGAGCAGCAGGGCTTCATCGAAGGCCGCATCAAGCAGCTGGAAGGCGAGCTTTCGCACGCGCAGATCATCGATGTGACCAAGCTCGCCGCCGGCGACAAGGTCGTCTTCGGCGCGACCGTGGACCTGGCCGACATCGAGACCGGCAACGAGGTGACCTACCAGATCGTGGGTGACCTGGAAGCCGACATCAAGCGCAAGTTGATCGCGATTTCATCGCCCATCGCGCGTGCCTTGATCGGCAAGCACGAAGGCGACGAGGTCACGCTGGAAGCGCCCGGCGGCACGCACGCGTTCGAGATCGTCGCGGTCCGCTACGAAGGCTGAGTGGCGGCCTCGCGCATCCAGCTGCTGCTGCCCAGCGCGAAACGCTGGCCGCAGCCGCTGTCGGACGACATCGCCAAGGCCCTGGGTAGGGCGGATCGTGTCGATGCCGCCTCGTCCGGCTTGCCGGAGGTGCCCGCATCCGCGGCCCTGTCCCGCCTCGGCGAGGGCGACCTGACGCCCGACGAGGTCCGCGCACACCGCTGGCTGCGCGTCGACCCGGCATGGATCCGCGCCGACATCAACGGGGCGCGCCTGTTCGCGGTGGGCGCGATGCTGCCGCTCGATGCCGACGACATCGCCGCATTCGCGCCGCTGGTTCAATCGATGTGCGACGAAGCCGGCTTCACGCTCGACATCGCGCACCCGCGGCACTGGTACCTGCGCCTGCCACGCGATATGGCGCTGCCCGCGTTCTCCACGCCGATCGAGGCCCTGGGCGAAGACGTCTTCGACCATCGTCCCGAGGGTGACGATGTGCGGCCTTGGCGCGTGCTCGACAACGAAGTGCAGGTCGCGTTGCACCAGCATCCACGCAACGAGGCGCGACAGCGCAACGGCCAGCCGCCGGTCAATGCGATGTGGTGGTGGGGCGGGGCGGCATTGCCCGATGCGCGCGTCACCCCGCCGCCGACGATCCATTCCGATGATCCCCTCCTGCGCGGGGTGGCACGGCTGGCGAACATGACGCCTTCGGGCCTGCCGGATGCGTGGCCTGCCGACGCACAAGGCCTGTACGACCTGCGCGGCGCGCATCCCGGGCGAATGGTGGACGACTGGCTGCGGCCGGCCCTGCAATGGATGGCGAAGGGGAATCGCGACATGCAATGGACTGTGGAAGACGGCCCGGATTGGCGGCTGACCAGCGCCCAGCGCTGGCGTTTCTGGCGCGGGCCGCGTGATGTCGAAGGGCAGCCGGTGCGCAAGGCATGAAGCCGCGCCGCATCGTGCGCCGCGAGGTGGATGAATCCCTGCTGGCAAACGGCGACTGGCCCGCGCACTGGCCCGATGCGCTGAGGCGCGTGCATGCGGCGCGTGGCAGTGCGGGGCAGGGCGATGCGATGCCCGCCCTGGCGAAACTGCCGCCGCCGGATGGCCTGCTCGGACTGCCGCAGGCCGTCGCCCTGCTGCGCGATGCCATCTCCCGCGATGCGCACATCGTCGTGACCGCCGATTTCGATTGCGATGGCGCGACCGCATGCGCCGTCGCAGTCCGCGGGCTGCGCATGCTGGGCGCGACGCACGTGTCCTATGCCGTGCCCGACCGCCTGCGTCATGGTTATGGCCTCACGCCCGGGCTGGTCGCCGACATCGAACCGATGCAGCCGGACCTGCTACTCACCGTCGACCACGGCATCGCCTGCCACGCGGGCATCCAAGCTGCTAAGTCGCGCGGCTGGCAGGTCATCGTCACCGACCACCACCTGCCGGGCGAAACGCTGCCGATGGCCGATGCCATCGTCAATCCGCAGCAACCGGGCGATGGCTTCGCGTCCCGCGCCTTGGCGGGCGTGGGCGTGCTGTTCTACCTGTTGCTCGCGCTGCGTGCAGAGGCGCGCGATGCGGGCGAGCCCGCCGGCAGCGCCGACCTCGCTTCATTGCTGGACCTGGTCGCGGTCGGCACCGTCGCCGACATGGTCAAGCTGGACATCGCCAACCGCGCACTGATCGGCGCCGGCCTGCGCCAGCTGCGGAAAGGTCACGGCTGCGCCGGCCTGCGGGCGCTGATCGAAGTGGCCGGCCGCGACCCCGCGCGCCTGACCACCGCCGACATCGGCTACGCCATCGCGCCACGCATCAATGCCGCGGGTCGTCTGGAAGACATGGCGCTCGGCATCGAATGCCTGCTCGGCGACGACATCGACACCTGCCGCGCGCAGGCCGAGGCGCTCGACGCGATCAACCGCGAACGCCGGCAGATGCAACAGGCGATGGTCGATCAGGCCGTCGCCTGCCCGGAAGTGGGCGCGGACACGCTGATTCCCTGCGTCTCCGACGAAGGCTGGCACCCCGGCGTGGTCGGGCTTGTCGCATCAAGACTCAAGGAACAACTTCAGCGGCCGGTCTTCGCGTTCGCGCCGGCGGGCGATGACGAATGGCGCGGCTCTGCGCGTTCCATTCCCGGCTTCCATCTGCGCGATGCCATCGCCCTGGTCGATGCGCGACACCCCGGCCTCATCACCCGCTTCGGCGGGCATGCGATGGCGGCCGGGCTCACGCTGCCACGTGCCGCATTGCCGGCCTTTGCCGAGGCCATCGCAAGGCTGGCCGAAGAGCAGTCATCTACACTGCACGACACCGAAGATCTCGTCAGCGACGGCGAACTCGACGCCGACGCGCTCGACTTCGCCCACGCCTGCGCCCTGCGCGACGGCGGCGCGTGGGGGCAGGGCTATCCGGAGCCGTTGTTCGACGGCGTGTTCGATGTCGGCGACTGGCGCATCGTTGGCGAGCGCCATCTCAAACTCACGCTGGAACGCGACGGTCGCCGCTTCAACGCCATGCATTTCGATGGCTGGACCGGCCAATCACCGGCCGGCGCGCTCCATGTCGCCTACCGCCTGGTACCGGACGACTGGCGCGGCGGCGATGCCATCCAGCTGATCGTGGTGCAGCGCGAAGCCGCCTGATCGGTTCGACGTTCAGTCGATGTGCTTCAACGCGTCGCCGTAGTGGGCGGCGACGTGGTCGGTCTTGTCGCTCTTGATCTCGTACTGCGGCTTGTCGGGGCTGGCGTGGTGGGTGTGGCCCTTGTAGTCGAAGTCCCTGGTGTGGACCTTGATGATCTTGCCGCTGACATGGCCGGCTTCGGAATTCCAGCCGACGTGGTCGCCGGCCTTGAACCTGGATGCGCTGGGCATGGCGTGCTCCTGGGCGGGAAGGACAGGTTGCCACCGCGCCAGGCAAGCGGGCGTGAGCGCCCGTCGGTGCGGCCGGGCCTGCTAGAATTGCCGGCCGTTTCAACGATGTACGCACAGCCATGATCGAGCTCAATCCCGTCCGAGCACGCATCGCCGACCTTATCGGTCGGCTCGATGCGCTCCGGGGGTTTCTTTGACTACGACGCCAAGAAAGAGCGTCTGGAGGAAGTCGAACGGGAGCTGGAAAGCCCCGATGTCTGGAACGACGCGGAACGCGCGCAGGCCCTGGGCCGCGAGCGGGCGCAGCTGGACAAGAACGTCAACGGCATCCGCTCACTGACCGAAGGACTGACCGGCGGCAACGAACTGCTGGAACTGGCCGAGATGGAAGACGACGAGGACACCGCGCTGGCCGTGGTGGCGGACGTCGACCGCTTCGAGAATGACGTGGAGAAGCTGGAATTCCAGCGCATGTTCTCCGGCAAGATGGACGGCACCAATGCCTTCGTCGACATCCAGGCCGGCGCCGGCGGCACGGAGGCGCAGGACTGGGCCGAGATGCTGCTGCGCATGTACCTGCGCTGGGCCGAAGGCCGCGGCTGGAAGGTGGAGCTGATGGAGGCTTCGGGCGGCGACGTCGCCGGCATCAAGTCGGCCACGTTCCGCGTCGAGGGAGACTACGCCTACGGCTGGCTCAAGACCGAGACCGGCGTGCACCGCCTCGTGCGCAAGTCGCCGTTCGATTCCGACAACCGTCGCCACACCAGCTTCACCAGCGTGTTCGTCTCGCCGGAAGTCGATGACAACATCGACATCCAGATCAATCCCGCCGACCTGCGCGTGGACGTCTACCGCTCGTCCGGTGCGGGCGGCCAGCACGTCAACAAGACCGAATCGGCGGTACGCATCACCCACTTGCCGACCAACATCGTCGTGGCCTGCCAGAACGGCCGCAGCCAGCACCAGAACCGCGACACCGCGATGAAGATGCTGGCTGCCAAGCTCTACGAACTCGAGCTGCAGAAGCGCAACGCCGAGCGCGATGCGGTGGAGGCGACCAAGTCCGACATCGGCTGGGGCAGCCAAATCCGCAACTACGTGCTCGACCAGTCGCGGATCAAGGACCTGCGCACGGGCGTGGAGCGCAGCGACACCCAGAAGGTGCTGGACGGCGACCTGGACGAATTCGTCGTGGCGAGCCTGAAGTCCGGCCTCGACGCTGGCGCCAAGCGCGCCGACATGGCTTGACGGGAAACGCGATGAACGACCAGAACACGCCCGCATCGGACGAGAACAGCCTGATCGCCGAGCGCCGCGGCAAACTGGCCGCGCTGCGCGGGCAGGGCATCGCCTTCCCGAACGACTTCCGCCGCGCAGACCATGCCGGCGACCTGCAGCACGACTACGCCGATGCCGAGAAGTGGACCGGCGAAGCGCTCGAGGCCGAGGGCCGTCGCGTCCGCGTGGCTGGCCGCATGCTGGCCAAGCGGGTGATGGGCAAGGCCGCGTTCGCGCAGATCCAGGACGTCAGCGGGCGCATCCAGCTGTTCCTGCAGTCAACCGCACTCGGCGACACCTACGAGGCCTTCAAGGGCTGGGACGTGGGCGACATCATCGCCGCCGAAGGCACCCTGATGCGCACCAGGACCGGCGAGCTGTCGGTCAAGGCCGAGACGCTGCGGCTACTCACCAAATCCCTGCGCCCGTTGCCGGACAAGTTCCACGGGCTGGCCGACATCGAACAACGCTACCGCCAGCGCTACGTCGATCTGATCGTGACCCCGGAAGCACGTGACGTGTTCGTCGCGCGTTCGCGGATCATCGCCTGCATGCGCCGCTGGCTGGACGACCGCCGCTTCCTGGAGGTCGAGACGCCGATGATGCATTACATCGCCGGCGGGGCGAGCGCGCGTCCGTTCACCACGCACCACAACGCACTCGACCTCGACCTCTATCTGCGCGTCGCACCGGAGCTCTACCTGAAGCGTCTGGTCGTCGGCGGCTTCGAGCGCGTGTACGAGATCAACCGCAACTTCCGCAACGAAGGCGTGAGCACGCGCCACAACCCCGAGTTCACCATGCTCGAGCTGTACGAGGCCTATGTCGCGTACGAGGAGATCATGGACCTGACCGAGGCGCTGATCCGACACGCGGCCGCCGATGCGATCGGCCGCACCACGCTGACGTGGGAAGGCCGCGAGATCGACCTCGGCAAGCCCTTCCGCCGCTGGAAGCTGGAAGAGGCGGTGCGCGAACTCAACCCGGAAATCTCCGCCGCCGACTGCCGCGACCGCGACGCGCTCGCCGCGCATTGCGCGCGACTCAAGGTGGCGGTGAAGCCGGGCTACGGCTGGGGCAAGCTGCTGCTGGAAATCTTCGAGAAGACGGTCGAGGGCGGATTGGTCCAGCCGACCTTCATCACCCATTACCCGGTCGAAGTCTCGCCGCTCGCGCGCGAATCCGACAGCGAACCCGGCATCACCGACCGCTTCGAGCTGTTCATCGGCGGCAAGGAGATCGCCAACGGCTTCTCCGAGCTCAACGACCCGGAAGACCAGGCCGCGCGTTTCATGGCGCAGGTCGAGGCCAAGGATGCGGGCGACGACGAAGCCATGCATTTCGATGCCGACTACATCCGCGCGCTGGAAGTGGGCCTCCCGCCGACCGGCGGCCTGGGCATCGGCATCGACCGCCTGGTGATGCTGATGACCGACCGCGCCTCGATCCGCGACGTGCTGCTGTTCCCCTACATGCGTCCGCGCGCCGAGGACTGACCGGTCCGGCGCCAATCCGCCGAAGCCGCATCGCGCCAAAAGAAAAACCCGCCGGAAGGCGGGTTTTTCGTGGGCCGGCCGAACTGAGGCGAAGTGCTCAGCCCTTGTGTTCGTCGCGCAGTTCGCGGCGCAGGATCTTGCCGACGTTGGTCTTCGGCAGCTCGTTGCGGAACTCCACGATGTGCGGGCGCTTGTAGCCGGTCAGCTGCTCGCGGGCGAAGGCCTTGACCTGGTCGGCCGTGAGCGACGGGTCCTTGCGCACGATCACCACCTTCACCGTCTCGCCCGAGTTGTCGTCCGGCACGCCGACCGCGGCCACTTCGGCGATGCCCGGCATGGCGGCGAGCACGTCCTCGATCTCGTTCGGGTACACGTTGAAACCGGACACCAGGATCATGTCCTTCTTGCGGTCGACGATGTAGACGTAGCCGGTGGGCTCGATGCGCGCCATGTCGCCGGTGTGCAGCCAGCCATCGGCATCCATCACCTTCGCGGTCTCGTCGGGGCGCTGCCAGTAGCCCTTCATGACCTGCGGGCCCTTGACGCACAGCTCGCCGATCGCCTGACCGTCCATCGGCAGGGTGTTGCCGTCATCGTCCTTGATGCAGACATCGGTGGACGGGATCGGCAGGCCGATCGACCCGTTGTATTCCTTGATGTCGAGCGGGTTGATGCAGACCGCCGGCGAGGTTTCGGTGAGGCCGTAGGCCTCGGCCAGCGTGCAGCCGGTCGCCTGTTTCCAGCGTTCGGCCACCGAGCGCTGCACGGCCATGCCACCGCCCAGCGTCAGGTGCAGCTTCGAGAAATCGATCTCGTTGAAGCCCGGCGTGTTGAGCAGGCCGTTGAACAGCGTGTTGACGCCGGTCAGCGCAGTGAACTCGATGCCCTTCAATTCCTTGATGAAGCCGGGCATGTCGCGCGGATTGGTGATCAGCACGTTGCGCGCGCCGAGTTCCATGAAGACCAGGCCGTTCGCCGTCAGCGCGAAGATGTGGTACAGCGGCAGCGCGGTGATGATGGTTTCCTGGCCCGGCTTGGCGCTGCCGGACACCCATGCGCCGGCCTGCAGCATGTTGGCGATCAGGTTGCGGTGGGTCAGCATCGCGCCCTTGGCCACGCCGGTGGTGCCGCCGGTGTACTGCAGGAAGGCGATGTCGTCGTTCTTGACCGTGACGGCCGGCGGCGCCCTGCGTGCACCGCGCGCGAGCGCTTCGGCGTAACGCACCGCGCCCGGGATCGAATAGGCCGGCACCATCTTCTTGACGTGCTTGACCACGAAGTTGACCAGCTTGCCCTTCAGGCCCAGCAGGTCGCCCAGGCCGGTGGTCACCACGTGCTTCACGGCGGTAGCCGGCATCGCTTCGGCGAGGACGGAACCGAAATTGTCGACGACCACGATGGCGACCGCGCCGGAATCCTTCAACTGGTGTTCCAGTTCGCGGGCCGTGTAGAGCGGGTTGACGTTGACCACCGTCAGGCCGGCACGCAACACGCCGAAAGTGGCGATGGGCTGCTGCATGCAGTTGGGCATCATGACCGCGACGCGATCGCCCTTGGACAGGCCGAGTTCGTTGAGCAGGAAGGAGGCGAAGTCGCGGCTCAGGCGATCGAACTCACCGTAGGTGATCTCCTTGCCCATGTGGTGGAAGGCGATGCGGTCGCGGTGCTTGTCGATGGCCCCCTGGAGAACATCGTTGATCGACGCATACGAATCCGGATCGATGGTGGCGGGTACGCCTTGCGGATAGTTGGCCAACCACGGACGCGCGTCGTTCATTCCTTTCCCCTGTTGCGATGTGGCCACGGCCACGCATGTTCGAATCCTTTCGATTTCACCATGCGTGGCCGGATGCGGCAACCCGAGGCTTTGACGCAACGCAGCAAAACAGTCGTCGAAGCATCAACGAAAAGCGCGACGGCCGGAGCTGCCGCGCTTTGGGTCCGCCCGGTGGATACCGACAGTCAGTCGACCCGCTTCCCTGCCAATTGCCGCAGCACGTACTGCAGCAGGCCACCGTTCTTGAAGTACTCGACTTCCTTGGGCGTCAGCAGCAGCACCCTGGCCTCGAAGCTTTGCGTGCTGCCGTCCGCACGGGTGGCGGTGATCGTCGCGGTCTTCGATTCGCCGTCGCGCAGGCCGGTGATGGCGATCACCTCGCTGCCGTCCAATCCGTAGGTCTGCGCGTTCTCGCCGTCCTTGAACTGCAACGGAAGCACGCCCATGCCCACCAGGTTCGAACGGTGGATGCGTTCGAAGCTCTCCGCCACCACGGCCTTGATGCCGAGCAGGTTGGTGCCCTTGGCCGCCCAGTCACGGCTGGAGCCGGTGCCGTATTCCTTGCCGGCGAACACCACCAGCGGCACGCCATCGGCCTTGTACTTCATCGCCGCGTCGTAGATCGGCATCTTCTCGCCGGCGCCGCCCGCCTTGCCGTAATACAGGGTGTTGCCGCCTTCCTCGCCGCCGAGCATCAGGTTCTTGATGCGGATGTTGGCGAAGGTGCCGCGCACCATCACGTCGTCATTCCCGCGGCGCGAACCGTAGCTGTTGAAGTCGGCCTGCTGCACGCCACGCCCGATCAGGAACGCACCCGCCGGCGAATCCTTCTTGATGCTGCCCGCCGGGCTGATGTGGTCGGTGGTGATGGAGTCGCCGAACACGCCCATCACCCGCGCACCCTCGATGTCGTCGATGTGGCCGACTTCCATCGTCATGCCCTCGAAGTAGGGCGGGTTCTTGATGTAGGTCGAAGCATCGTCCCAGGCGTAGATCTGTCCGTCGGGGGACTGCACCTGCGCCCAGCGCGTGTCGCCCTTGAACACATCGGCATAGTTCTGCTTGAACAGCTCCGGGCCGACCGTCGCGGCGATGGCGTCGCCGATCTCCTTGTTGCTCGGCCAGATGTCCTTGAGGAAGACGTCGTTGCCGTCGGCGTCCTTGCCCAGCGGGTCGCGGGTCAGGTCGATGTCGACCGTGCCGGCGATCGCATAGGCCACCACCAGCGGCGGCGAGGCGAGATAGTTCATCTTCACCTCGGCGTGGATGCGGCCCTCGAAGTTGCGGTTGCCCGACAGCACCGAGGCGACCACCAGGTCGTTCTCGGCGATGCCCTTGCTCACCGCGTCCGGCAACGGCCCCGAGTTGCCGATGCAGGTGGTGCAGCCGTAGCCGACCACGTAGAAGCCGAGCTTCTCCAGGTCGTCCAGCACGCCGGCCTTGCGCAGGTAATCGGTCACCACCAGCGAGCCCGGGCCGAGCGAGGTCTTGACCCACGGTGCGGCCTTCAGGCCCTTGGCCGCCGCATTGCGCGCCAGCAGGCCCGCGCCCAGCATCACCGCCGGATTGGAAGTGTTGGTGCAGGACGTGATGGCGGCAATCACCACCGAGCCATCGGTGAGGCTGTGCTCGCCATCGGCCAGCTTGATCCTGGAGATCGGCTTGGCCGCGAGGTGCTGCGCCTGTTCCTGGTCGCCGCCCTCGCTGTCGAGCTTGTTGATGGCACAGCCCACCGCGCGGCGGCTGGCAGTCAGGCCGCCCAGGTTGTCGTTGAAGTTGCCCTTCATGTCCGACAGCAACACGCGGTCCTGCGGGCGCTTCGGACCGGCCAGCGACGGCTTGACCTCGCCCATGTCGAGGCTGAGCGTCGAGCTGTACTCGGCGTGCGGAGAATCCGGCGCGTGCCAGAGTCCCTGCGCCTTGGCGTAGGCCTCGACCAGCGCGATCTGCGCCTCGCTGCGGCCGGACAGGTGCAGGTAGCGCAGCGCTTCGGCATCGATCGGGAAGATGCCGCAGGTCGCGCCGTATTCCGGTGCCATGTTGGCGATGGTGGCGCGGTCGGCCAGCGGCAGGTGTTGCAGGCCGTCGCCATGGAACTCGACGAATTTGCCGACCACGCCGTGCGCACGCAGCATCTGGGTGACGGTCAGCACCAGATCGGTGGCGGTCGCGCCCTCCGGCAGCTTGCCGGTCAGCTTGAAGCCGACCACCTGCGGGATCAGCATGGAGGAGGGCTGGCCGAGCATCGCCGCCTCGGCCTCGATGCCGCCCACGCCCCAGCCGAGCACGCCGATGCCGTTGATCATCGTGGTGTGGCTGTCAGTGCCGAATACCGTATCGGGGTAGGCGAAGCGGACGCCATCCATCTCGCGCTCCATCACCACGCGCGCCAGGTATTCCAGATTGACCTGGTGGACGATGCCGGTCGCCGGCGGCACCACCTTGAAGTTGTCGAACGCCTTCTGGCCCCAGCGCAGGAAGCTGTAGCGCTCCTTGTTGCGGTCGAATTCGATCTGCGCGTTGAGGTCCAGCGCCTCGGGCCGCCCGAACACGTCCACCTGCACGGAGTGGTCGATGACCAGTTCCGAAGGGATCAGCGGATTGATCTGCTCGGGCTTGCCGCCCAGCTTGACCACCGCATCGCGCATCGCCGCCAGGTCGACCACGCAGGGCACGCCGGTGAAGTCCTGCAGCACCACGCGCGCGGGCATGAAAGCGATCTCGGTGTCGGGCTCGGCCTTCGCATCCCACTTCGCCACCGCCTCGATGTGTTCGGACCCGACGGTCTGGCCGCCATCCTCATGCCGGAGCAGGTTCTCCAGCAGGATCTTCATCGAATAGGGCAGGCGGGCGATGTCGAACTTCCGGCCCAGCTTGGCCAGGCTGAAGTAGTGGTAGGTCGTGCCGTTGCTCTCGAACTGGTCACGGGTGGCAAAGGAATCGTGCATGGCGGCTTCCCGGTTGATCGATTCGCTGATTATGGCCACCGCGCATTCACGCCACGTGACCATCGCCTTCGACCATCGTCGCAACCCTTGCAATTCAAGGGTTTCCGGCACTCCGGGAGTTGCCCGGAACGCCCATTCAGGCGAAAATGACGGGCGCGGCGGAATTTGGCCGCCGCCCCGTCCATCCGTGCCGTCCACGGCCGCCACCAGCGAACGTGACGCGCTTGCCCATAGGAACGCCCATGCTCGCCAGCTATCGCCAACACGTCGCCGAACGCGCCGCCCTCGGCATCCCGCCGCTGCCCCTGACCGCGCAGCAGACCGCCGAAGTGATCGAGCTGCTGAAGAATCCGCCGGCGGGCGAGGGCGATTTCCTGGTCGACCTGATCAGCCACCGCGTCCCGGCCGGCGTGGACGATGCCGCCAAGGTCAAGGCGTCCTACTTGGCCGCCGTCGCGCACGGCAGCGAAAAGACCGACCTCATTTCGCGCAAACAGGCCACCGAACTGCTGGGCACGATGCTGGGTGGCTACAACATCCATCCGCTGATCGAGCTGCTGGATGACGCGGAAGTGGGCGAGACCGCCGCCAACGCGCTCAAGCACACGTTGCTGATGTTCGATGCCTTCCACGACGTGCAGGCGAAGGCCGAGGCCGGCAACGCGAACGCCAAGTCGGTGATGCAGAGCTGGGCCGATGCCGAATGGTTCACCAGCATGCCGGAAGTGCCGGCCTCGCTGACCATCACGGTGTTCAAGGTGCCGGGCGAAACCAATACCGACGACCTGTCGCCGGCCCCCGATGCCACCACGCGCCCTGACATCCCGCTGCACGCGCTGGCGATGCTGAAGAACAAGCGCGAGAACGCGCCCTTCGTACCGGAGGAAGACGGCAAGCGCGGACCGATCCAGATGCTGGCCGACCTGAAGGACAAGGGCCACTTGGTCGCCTATGTGGGCGATGTGGTCGGCACCGGTTCCTCGCGCAAGTCCGCCACCAACTCGGTGCTGTGGTGGACCGGCGAGGACATCCCGTACATCCCGAACAAGCGCTTCGGCGGCGTGTGCCTGGGTTCCAAGATCGCGCCGATCTTCTACAACACCATGGAGGACGCCGGCGCGCTGCCGCTGGAGATCGACGTCGCCGACATGAACATGGGCGATGTGGTGGAGCTGAAGATCGACCACGCCTCGGGCAAGGTCACCGCGTTCAAGGACGGCAAGCAGATCGCCGAATCCGTGCTCAAGTCCGACGTGCTGCTGGACGAAGTGCGCGCCGGTGGCCGCATCCCGCTGATCGTCGGCCGCGGCCTGACCGCGAAGGCGCGCGAGGCGCTGGGCCTGCCGGCCTCGACCCTGTTCCGCCTGCCAGTGGATCCGGCCGACACCGGCAAGGGCTACACGCTGGCGCAGAAGATGGTCGGCCGCGCCTGCGGCCTGCCGGAAGGGAAGGGGATCCGCCCGGGCACTTACTGCGAGCCGAAGATGACGTCGGTGGGTTCGCAGGACACCACCGGCCCGATGACCCGCGACGAGCTGAAGGACCTGGCCTGCCTCGGCTTCAGCGCCGACCTCGTCATGCAGTCGTTCTGCCACACCGCCGCCTATCCCAAGCCGGTGGACGTCAAGACGCACCACACGCTGCCGGAATTCATCAGCACCCGCGGCGGCATTTCGCTGCGCCCGGGCGACGGCATCATCCACAGCTGGCTCAACCGCATGTTGCTGCCGGACACGGTCGGTACCGGCGGCGACTCGCACACGCGCTTCCCGGTGGGCATTTCCTTCCCGGCCGGTTCCGGCTTGGTCGCTTTCGCCGCGGCCACCGGCGTGATGCCGCTGGACATGCCGGAATCCGTGCTGGTGCGCTTCAAGGGCGACCTGCAACCCGGCGTGACGCTGCGCGATCTGGTCCACGCCATCCCGCTGTACGCGATCAAGCAAGGCCTGCTGACGGTCGAGAAGCAGGGCAAGAAGAACATCTTCTCCGGCCGCATCCTCGAGATCGAAGGGTTGCCGACGCTGAAGATCGAGCAGGCCTTCGAACTGGCCGACGCCTCGGCCGAACGTTCGGCGGCGGGCTGCACGGTCAAGCTGGACAAGGCGCCGATCGTCGAATACCTGCGCAGCAACATCACCTTGCTGAAGTGGATGATCGCGGAAGGTTATGCCGATGCGCGTTCGATCCAGCGCCGCATCGACAAGATGGAAGCGTGGCTGGCCGATCCGCAGCTGCTCTCGGCCGATGCCGATGCCGAATACGCCGCCATCATCGAAATCGACTTGAACGAGATCGTCGAGCCGATCGTCTGCTGCCCGAACGACCCGGACGATGCCAAGACGCTGAGCGATGTCGCCGGCGCCAACATCGACGAGGTGTTCATCGGTTCGTGCATGACCAACATCGGTCACTTCCGCGCCGCCGCCAAGCTGCTGGAAGGCAAGCGCGACATCCCGACCCGCCTGTGGGTCGCGCCGCCGACCAAGATGGACGCCGCCGAGCTCACCAAGGAAGGCCATTACGGCACGTTCGGCGCCGCCGGCGCGCGCATGGAGATGCCGGGCTGCTCGCTGTGCATGGGCAACCAGGCGCAGGTGCGCGAGGGCGCGACGGTCATGTCCACCTCGACCCGCAACTTCCCCAACCGTCTCGGCAAGAACTCCAACGTGTACCTGGGGTCGGCGGAACTGGCGGCGATCTGCTCGCGCCTGGGTCGCATCCCGACCCGCGAGGAATACCTGGCCGACATCGGCGTGGTCAACGAGAACGGCGAGCAGATCTACCGCTACATGAACTTCGACCAGATCCCGGAGTACCGGGAAGTGGCCGATGGGGTGAAGGCGGCCTGACAAAGCCTCTTCCCGCCGACAGGAAAGCCCCGGGGAACCGGGGCTTTTCATTGACGGATGCGCACCCGATGCAGGCGGCTTGGCGCATGCGCGACGACGCGCTAGGCTCGCGGCGTCATCTTCCCGGGGATTGTGCGTGACGGCGAAATCACAACCGACCGTGGCGCGGCTGACGCGCTCGGCCATCTTCCTCGTCGTGACGGTGCATCCCGGGCCAGAGGCGGAAATCGCCGTGCGCGGCGTCTGCGCCGACCTTTCCAGCCTGCTGCGCGCCGTGGGGTTCCGTGACCTCGACAGCCAGTTGTCCTGCGTGCTGTCGATCGGTTCGCAGGCCTGGGATCGCCTGTTTCCGGAAGCGCCACGCCCCCGTGAACTGCATGAGTTCCAGCCACTCCAAGGCGCCACGCATTGTGCGCCGGCCACGCCGGGGGATCTGCTGTTCCACATCCGCGCGGTGCAGCCCGACACCTGTTTCGAACTGGCCACGCATCTCATGGACCGGCTGCGCGGGCATGTGGACGTGGTCGATGAAGTGCACGGCTTCAAGTTCTACGACGATCGCGACCTGCTCGGTTTCGTCGATGGCACCGAAAACCCGGTGGACGAAGAGGCGCGGGAATCGACCCTGGTCGGCGACGAAGACGCGGCCCATGCCGGCGGCAGCTACGTGATCGTCCAGAAGTACCTGCACGACATGGCGGCGTGGAACGCGATCAGCGTGGAAGCGCAGGAGGCGGTGATCGGCCGGCACAAGTTGAACGACATCGAGTTCCCGGACGCGAAGAAGGCCAGCAACGCGCACAACGTGCTCACCACCATCGAGCAGGACGGCAAGCAGCTGAAGATCCTGCGCGACAACATGCCGTTCGGGCGCGTGGGCACGGACGAATTCGGCACTTATTTCATCG
>JAANMY010002041.1_pt1 | contig 20182 bp, 17 predicted proteins | sample 7279691 | NCBI WGS metagenome assembly JAANMY01 (sample SAMN14094543, study PRJNA606508) | bioreactor metagenome | isolation source: A lab-scale SPAN reactor treating ammonium-rich wastewater day 388 | place: Ireland: Galway | collected 2018-02-07
CACGCGGAGAAGGACAAACTGCGTTCGCGGTTCTCAGCGCGCTCTGCGCGAGACCTTGTTTCCGTAACTATCGGATTTGATGGTTGACGCTGTACTAGTCACCCAGAAGCTTCGCCGCCGCTTCCTCGATGGCCGTGCCCGCGCCGTTCAGCGGCACCCAGTACACGCCCTCGGGCAGGCCCACCGCCGGCAGCGTGAACCCCGCCACGTTGGTGCCGTCCACCAGCGCCACCAGGCCCAGCCCCGTGCGGGCGCGCAGCCGCACCTCCTCGTCGCTGTGCACGGCCGTGAAGGCATTGCCCTCGAAGTCGGTGAGCAGCAGGCCCTGGCCGTCGGCCAGCGCGTCGGGCCAGAAGGGCGCGGCGCTGCCCGTGTACTGGGTGGCTGGCACGCGCAGCACCACGAAGGGCAGGCGCGTGGCCAGGATGTCCGCCACGTGGGTGGCGCCGCCGATCAGCTCGACCCGGTAGCTCTCGCCCACCAGCTCGCCGCTGTACTCCACGGGCCAGCTTGGCGCGAGCACCAGCAGCTCGCCGTCCGCGCGCACGCCGGCGATCACGCCCGTCACCTTGCGCTGCTGGGTTTCGGTCAGGTCGGCGCCGGCTTTCAACTCAAGCGTGGCGCGGAACTCCACCAGCCACCCCGGGCGCGCACTCAGCTTGCGCGGCACGGCGGCAGGCGCCAGCGCGGGGTCGGGGTCCGGCGGCTCGGGCAGGCCTTCGAAGGTGTGGCCGCTTTCCACCGCCGCGCCGCCTGCCTTGGGGGTATCGAACAGCAGGATCGCGCTGCCCAGCTTTGAGTGGATCCAGAAACGACTGTTCTGCCGCACCAGCACGGACTGGTCGGCCGCAATGCGCGCTACCACGACCGACTTGCCGTTGAAAGTGGCGACATCCTCGACACGGCCGACGACGCTGTCGCCGTAGATCACGTGGTCGTCAGGCGCCAGGCCGCGGGCGTCCTGGAACTCGACGCGGATCGCCATGCCGCCGCCGCCGGCCTGGCGCAGCATCCAGACGCCGGCCAGGGCCGCCGAAGCGACCACCACCAGCAGCACAGCGCCAAGGGCAACACGGGCAACTCGCATGGGGGCATGGTAGCAGCAAGCAGGGTCAGACGTAGGGGCCGCCCCAGGTGGCGGCCCGGGGCGGGCACATGGGCCCGCCCCTACAGACGCGCTACAGACGCGCTACATGCGCGCTTCGATGCGCATCAGGTGCTTGAGGGCGATGCGCTGGACTTCGGATTCAAGCCAGGGGCGCCGGGTGGCAATCACCTCGGAGCGGCTGGGGCGCGAAATCATCGACGCCCACTTGAAGGAGGCCAGAATGCCCAGCGCCAGCACGGCGAGCGTGATCCAGTAGGGTGTGGGGTCGCTGGGCTCGCCGCCGCTGACCTCCTGCGCCACCTGCATCTGCACGCAGTACATCGCCAGCCAGCCGAAGGTAACCGCAAACAGCAGCAACCCGGCCGCGGGCAGCAGCTCGGATGGCGCCTTCATCTCAAAGGGCAAGCGCATGGATCAAGTGTACCACATGGAAACGGACGCGGCAGGCAAAGGCCAAACAGAAGCCCCCCGTGCAAACGGGGGGCTTTGGGTCGGAACCGTTGAAGCGGGCGGGTCGCCCGCACTCCGTTACGCCTTCACGCCCATCTTGGCGCCGCAGTTCACGCAGAACTTGGCGTCGGGCAGGTTCTCGTGGCCGCACTCGCCGCACTTGGGCTTGGTGCCCATCTTGAAGCCGCACTCGTTGCAGAACTTGGCGTCGGCCGGCACGGCAACGCCGCAGCTGGGGCAGCGTTTCTCCACCACCATGGCCTCGCCGCAGTGGCTGCAGAAGCGCGCGCCCTTCTCGTTGGCGCCCTGGCACTTGGGGCAGGCGATGTAGTCCTCGGCCTTCTTGCCCTCGGACTTCAGCTGCTGGGCCTGCTGCTGGTTGAGCTGGTTGAACATCATGCCCGGCATCATCATGCCCATCATCATGCCGGCGCTGTTGCCCGTGCCCGGGTTCTTGGCCATGTCGCGCATGGCGTCGGCCATCTGGAACTGGGCGTACTTCGAGGGGTCGCCCAATGCGCCCATGCTGGCGCGCTTGTCCACGGCCTTCTGGACTTCCTCGGGCATGTTGAAGTTATTGATGAAGAACTCTTCGAGCCTGATGCCGAACTTCGCCATGGAGGCGTTGAGGTGCGGCTTCATCGCCTCGGCGAACTCCTTGTAATGGCCGGGCAGGTCGAGGATCGACTTCATGTTCATGCCCAGCCAGTCGTTGACGTGGCTGACGATCAGGTCGCGCAGGTAGTCTTCAATCTCGTCGGTACGGAATGAGTCGTCCTGGCCGACCAGGTTATTGATGAACACCAGCGGCTCGGTCACGCGGATCGCGAAACGCCCGAAGCCGCGCACGCGCACCAGGCCGAAGTCGGTGTCGCGCAGGGTGATGGGCTCCTTGGTGCCCCACTTCAGGTCGGCGAAGATCTTCGTGTTCACGAAGTACACTTCGGTCCGGATCGGCGACTTGAAGCCCCAGGGCAGGCTCAGCAGCTTGGTGATCACCGGGATGTTCGCCGTGGTGATAGTGTGGCGCCCCGGCGGGAAGATGTCGGCCGCCTTGCCGCCGCAGCAGAAGATGGCGACCTGGTTCTCGCGCACGATGCACTGGCCGCCCAGCTTGAACTCGGCGCTGCCCTTTTCGGGGATGCGGTGGCTGATCTCGTCCGCGCGTGTTTCCTGGTACTCGATGATCTCAAGGAAGATGCCCATGTTTGCTCCGCTGCAGGTTTCAGGTTACAGGTTTCAGGTTTCAGGGGCGGCGTCGAGGAACGGCTCCCCTGACACCTGAAACCTGTCCCCTGACACCCGACTCAACGGCCGGAATAGTAGCACCCGGCCAGTCCAAGTGGCATTCCAAACCTTGGGGTCGTGTGTAAGCGGGGCGGTCGGGTGAGCAGGAGCCGCAAGCCGTTGACGCGTCAACACAAGCCCGGCGTCCAGCCTGTCAGGCCTGTCCTAAGCCTTTGTATAGGCGTAACTTGCCGAATAGTCCTTGACTTTTCATGCCCGGTTTTGCTATCCTTGCGTGGCTGCAAATAGCCGCGCACAGCGGCCCATGTAGTGCCGGTCTCCGCTCGTTGTACTGCTTGCGGCGACCACCAGAACAGTTGTTGATTTCGGCCGGGCGGTTTGCCCTGGGTTCGTGCTTGGGTTGTTCCCGGCCGTTACGCGAATCGGCGTGTCACTGCGCCCAGATAAGGAGAGCCCATGTCCATGCGAGATCATTCGGCAAAGCCGAACTTGCCGCAGAAAAGCACTGCTTTTCAAGGCAAGTTCCAGGTCTACAGCAAGCAGCACCTCGAGACCTTGCCCCAGCTGCAGAAACTGACACCCGACCACCGCCTGGCCATGCGCGCCGTGGCGGAAGTGCTGCCCTTCCGCGTGAACAACTATTTGGTGGAAGAGCTGATCGACTGGGACAACGTCCCGAACGACCCCGTCTTCCAGCTCACCTTCCCGCAGCCCGGCATGCTGGCCCGTGAAGACTTCGGCCTGCTGTGCGGCATGCTCAAGCGCAACGCCCCCGCGGCCGAACTGGCAGCCGAGGTCAAGCGCATCCGCTATTCGCTCAATCCGCACCCGGCCGGGCAGAAGTCGCTAAACGTGCCGCACGAGAACGGCCAGCCCGTGGCGGGCATGCAGCACAAGTACCGCGAAACGGTGCTGTTCTTCCCCATGGCCGGCCAGACCTGCCACGCCTATTGCACCTACTGCTTCCGCTGGCCGCAGTTCGTGGGGCTGGACGACATGAAGTTCGCCAGCAAAGAGGCAGCCGGGCTGGTCGAGTACCTGAAAGCGCACAAGGAAGTCACCAGCGTGCTGATCACAGGCGGCGACCCGATGATCATGCGCACGCAACTGCTGCGGCAATACGTCGAGCCGCTGCTGGGCCCCGGGCTTGAGCACGTGGCAAGCATCCGCTTCGGCACGAAGGCACCGGCCTACTGGCCCTACCGTTTCACCCAGGGCGAAGACGCCGACGACCTGATGCGCCTGATTGGCGAAATCCGCGCCGCGGGCAAAGACGCGGCCATTATGGCCCACTTCAGCGTGCTGCGCGAACTGCAGACCGAGGTCGCCCAGGCGGCCGTGAAGCGGCTGGTGGGCGCGGGCGCGACGGTGCGCACGCAGGCGCCGCTGATCCGGCACGTGAACGACAACGCGGACAACTGGGCGCAGATGTGGCGCAAGCAGGTGAGCCTGGGGGCGATCCCGTACTACATGTTCATCGAGCGAGATACCGGGGCGCGCGGCTACTTCGAGGTGCCCCTGTGGCGCGCCTACATGATTTTCACCGAGGCCTACCGGCAGGTGACCGGCCTGGCGCGCACGGTACGCGGCCCCAGCATGAGCTGCACGCCGGGCAAGGTGCTGATCAGCGGCGTGGCGGAGGTGAAGGGGGAAAAGGCCTTCGTGCTGAAGATGCTGCAGGGGCGCGACCCGGCCTGGGTGAACCAGGTGTTTTTCGCCAGGTACGACCAGCGCGCGGCGTGGATGGATCAGCTGAAGCCGGCCTTCGGCGAGCAGGAGTTCTTCTTCGAGGAAGGCATGCGCCAGATGCTCGAAAGCGGCGAAGCGCGCGTGTGGCTGCCCACGGAAGTGGACGCCCTGGAAGAAACCTGGCGCATGGAAAGCGTAGAGCCCGACCACGAACACGACCGCAAGCGCGACCAGTAGGGACGCGCCGCCGCGTGTCCCCGGATGGCGGGAAGGGACGGGCACCTTTGGTGTCCGTCCCTTTTCATGGCATGCACGCGGAAAGAAGTAGGGACACGCGGCAGCGTGTCCCTACGACCGCCCGTTGGTCTGTTCGGGCAGGGACACGCGGCCGCGTGTCCCGTTCGGTGTCGCACGCACCGGTATACTCAAATGGTCGACGGCGGAGTGTCCGCCGTGCACCCCATACCGGAGGTTGCCATGCAACCCGAAACCCAGGCTGGTCTGGAAACCAGCAAAGCCTTCCTGAAGGATTGTGTCGAGTTCACCCACCTGCTGCTGCAGCGGCAACTGGAAGCCCTCAAGCGCGGCGAGCAGATCGACTGGAAAACCGCCCGCGAACTGGTGCGCGAAGGGCGCGCCTCGGCCCGGCAACTGGCGCAGATCGCAAACCTCGAGCTGCGCGGCGAAAAGCAGGCGCAGGCCAAGCCCCGCCCCGAGCCGGTGGAAGTGCCAAGCGAGCCCGTGCCGCAGCTCAACCTGCCGCAACAGACGCTGCAGGAGTTCGCGCAGTCGATGATGGACTGGACCAACGCCCTGCGCGAGGCGACGCCGGGCAACATCCCGCCCCTGCCCAGGCCGGCGCAGGAGCTGATGGAACGCGTGGGCCTCGACCCGGAGCGCGACGACAGCCTCGAGAAGCTGTTGCGCATCCTGGAAGAGCAGCAGGCGGTGGCAGCGTAGAGCCCCGGCGGAAACGCCGGGGACGCCCGCCGGGTCTGGCGGGCGAATCGAGTCGCTCTCACGCGGCAGAAGCGCCGCGTGCCCCCGGCGGAAACGCCGGGGCTCGAGTACTAGCGGCCGGCGCCTTCTACTGCGGCTACGAAGTCCTGCGGGTCTTTGAATTCGCGGTAGACGCTGGCGAAGCGTACGTAGGCGACTTTGTCGACGCTCTTGAGGCGGTCCATGATCATTTCGCCGATCACGCGTGTGGGTACTTCGCGCTCGAACTTCTTGCTGACCTCGTTCTCGATCGCGGTCACGATGTCGTCGATCTGCGCGGCGCTGACCGGGCGCTTTTCGCAGGCACGCTGGATGCCGTAACGGATCTTCTCGCGGTCGAAGGGTGCGCGACTGCCGTCTTTCTTGATCACGCGCAGGGGAGTTTCCTCGATGCGCTCGTAGGTCGTGAAGCGCTTGTGGCAGGCCAGGCACTCGCGGCGGCGGCGCACCACGGCGCCGTCGGCCGAGGAACGCGAGTCCACGACGCGGTCTTTGTCGACGTTGCAGAACGGGCAGCGCATGGGATCTCCGGTCTGGTTGCGGGAAGGGGATCGCAACCAGTGGTGTATGATCGGGGATGCTAGCAGGTTGGTATGGCGGATTCGACGGCTCGCTGCTGCCGACACACAAAATTTTGTGGTTATGGGCCATTCGCGCCAAATCTAACCATCCAGTTACACCCCATAAGGACCCCCTTGGGGATTTTGGATTTTCGATTTTGGATTTTGGATTGGGTGGGAGGCGGCTCACGAATCGCTGGGCCGTCCCTTCCGTTTCTCCGTTAGGAGTACGGGAACTGTTCCACTACATTGACGACAATCGTGCGCCGCAGCGCCTGGGCAGGCCGTGGCTTTGTGAGGACTCCGATGCGCCGGACTCTGCTTGCCCTTGTTTGTGCCTTAACTCTCGTAATGGCTTTTGCCTGGCCGGTCACGGACGCCCAGGGCGTGCCCATTCCCGGCGGCGGGCGGTTCCCCGGCGGGCGCCTGCCCGGCGGCGGCCAGCAGCCCCAGGGCTCCGAGGGCGACTGGTACAACCTCGGCCCCATCGGCGGCAAGGCCACCATGGACGGCCAGACACTCAAGGTCGAGAACGTCTTCGAGGACGCCCCCGGCGCCAAGGCCGGCCTGCAGGTCGGCGACGTGATCACCGGCGCGCCCGCCGGCTTCAAGCGCGACGCCTACCATGAACTGGGCGCGGCCATCGAGGCCGCCGAGGCCCAGAAGAAGGCCAAGAACGCCGTGGTGAAACTCAGCATCCAGCGCGGCGGCAAGGAACAGACCCTCGAGGTGCAGGTCCCGGAATACGGCAAGGACGCCAACGACTTCCCCGGCGGCAAGATGCGCGACGCCATCGTGGACAAATCCCTCGAGTGGCTGGCGAAGCAGCAGCAGGGCGACGGCGGCTGGGAGTGCCACCTGTCAGGAGAAAACGGCCGTTGCGTGATGACCAGCCTGTGCGGCCTGGCGTTCATGGCGGCGGGCAACACGGCGGCCAAGGGGACCTACAAGAAGAACGTCGAGAACGCGGCGAAGTTCGTGATGGCGAACATCGGCAAGGAAAGTGCGTTCGGCGGCGGCGGCGCGAACTGGAACCAGAGCAACTGGGGGCTGGGCTACGGCGGCATCTTCCTGAGCGAGGTGCAGCACGCGTCGCCGGTGCGCGGTCTGGATGAAAAGCTGAAGTGGGTGGCCGAGACCATCATCGCCAACATGGAAAGCAGCGGCGGCTTCGCCCACGGCCCGGGCGGCCCCAACGCGCTGAACTACCTCGAGCTCGAGATCGTCAGCAACTACTGCGTGGCGGCGCTCGGCGGCGCCAAGGCCAACGGCATCGACGTGGACGGCAAGAAGATCGAGCTGATGCTGGAGTACATCCAGAAGTGCGGCGGCGGCAAGGGCGGCGTGGGCTACAGCACCCGCCAGGGCCAGGTCGGCTGGGGCGACCCCGGCCGCACCGGCGGCGCCATGATGGCGTTCGGCGCAGTGGGTCGCGACGACCACCCGTACTACAAGCCCATGAGCGCTTTCCTGCAGGCGAACCTGCGCGACATCATCGACGGCCACGTCAGCCCCACCATGCACCACTTGAGCGCGGCCGCGGCCTGCTACCGCGAGGGCAAGAAGGCCTGGGGCGCGTACTGGGAGGCCCAGCGCCAGGAGTGCACCATGCTGCGCAACCCGGACTGCACGTTCACGGGCCGGCCGACCAAGGAAAGCGCCCAGATGGGGCGCAACAACGACCTGGACCTGGGCACCGTGTGGAACACGGCGCATTGGGTGATCATCCTGTGCCTCGAGAAAGACAACCTGCCAGTCTGGTTCGGCAAGAGCGGCAAGGCTAAGAAGCCCGAACCCGAGCCCAAAGAGCCCGACCCGGTAACCGGCAAAGAAGACAAGCCCAAGCCGGAGAAGAAAGAGCCAGAGAAGAAGAAGCCCGACATCGACGACATCCTCGACGACTAGGGCGTAGCGCAGCGAACGTGCCTGACCGGGAGCGCAGGCTTCCAGCCTGCAATTGGCGCACGCGTCCCGCGCGCGCCGGCTGCGGTCGAGACGACCGCAGCAGATGGCGGCAGGATGCCGGCGCTCCCATTGCGTGGAGCGGGCTTCCAGCCTGCCGGTGCGGACGGGACGTCCGCGCTCCTGCTGTGTCGCGGCGCTTGCTATGCTGCGGCGATGGGTGGACGGGTCTACAACTCTGACAACCTTGAAGTGCTGCGGGGGCTTGCCGATGACTCCGTGGACCTGATCTACATCGATCCGCCCTTCAACACCGGCCGTGCGCAGACCCGGCGCTCGATCAAGGTTGAGCCCGACGCCGCCGGCGACCGCACCGGCTTCAAGGGCGTGCGCTACAAAACCACCGAGCTGGCCGAGCGCGCCTACGACGACGCCTTTGAAGACTTCCTCGAATTCCTGCGCCCGCGGCTGGTCGAGGCGCACCGCGTGCTCAGCCCAACCGGCTCGATCTACTTCCACATCGATTACCGCGAGGCCCACTACTGCAAGGTCTTCCTGCTGGACGCCATCTTCGGCCGCGACTGCTTCGTCAACGAGATCATCTGGGCCTACGACTACGGCGGCCGTCCCAAGCGGCGCTGGCCCGCCAAGCACGACACCATCTTCCTGTACGCCAAGGACCCGGTGCTCTACACCTTCAACCAGGACGCCATCGAGCGCATACCCTACATGGCGCCCGGCCTGGTCGGCCCCGAGAAGGCCGCCAGGGGCAAGCTGCCCACCGACGTGTGGTGGCACACCATCGTGCCCACGGCCGGTCGCGAGAAGACCGGCTACCCGACGCAGAAGCCGCTGGGCGTGGTGCGCCGCGCGATCCTGGCCAGCAGCAACCCGGGTGATGTGGTGCTGGATTTCTTCGCAGGCTCAGGCACCACCGGCGCCGCGTGTATAGAGGAAGGCCGCGAGTTCATCCTGGTGGACAACAACCCCCAGGCCATCGAGGTGATGCGCGAAAGGTTCAAGGAAGTGAAGGGCGTAGTGTGGCTGTAGGGGCCGCCCGCAGTCAGTAGCGCAGGCGCCCCGCCTGCACAGGTCGTGGGCGCCCCGCCCACGACAGAACTCACGAGAAGGCGCCCGTGCCACGAAGCGGCTAATCAACCCACTCGGGGGTTTCGCCTTCCTTGGGCTGCTGCTGGACGCTGCTGAACAGCTCGATGGTGTTGCCCATGGGGTCCTTGATGGTCCAGCCCCAGTAGCTGTTCTGGCGCCAGGTGGGTTTTTCCGTGGCGGCGGGCAGGTCCACCTCGCGCACGCGCTTGACCACATCGCGCAGCTCGTCCTCGGTGTACTCGAGGCTGAAGCTCATGAGCGGCGCGGAGTTCTCGGGCGCTTCGCCCGGCTGCCAGGCCCAGCGTTCCTCGAAGGGCAGCTCGCTGTCCCAGCGGAAGAACATCAGCTGGAAGCCCTCGGTGTCGTAAACGGCCCAGCCGAAGTTCTCGTCGTCGCGGAAGTTGAGCTCGGACATGCCCAGCACGTCGGAGTAGAAATCGCGCATCAGGCCGACGTCGTTGCACATCACGTACAGGAAGCGCACGTTGACCTTCGGCCCCGGCTGCTCGGCCAGCTCGTCAATCGCGGCCTCGGCTTTGCCGGGCTGCCTGCGCTCGAGGCTCTTGGTCTTCTTTCCGCCCTTCTTCGCCATGGTGGTCTCCCCCAGAACTATGAACCACGTCACCCTCACAAGCAAGCCCCACAAACCAGCAAGAAGCGATGATGGCCGGCTCAGGTCGGGTGTCCGCGACGTACGTCCCCGCTGCTCAGGAGGGCTTGGCAGAAGCACCGGTCGGAGGTCGAGGCCGGCAGAGCAGGCGGAGAGTTGCTCCCAATGCGGCGATAAGCGACGCGTAAATCAGCCAGACGAGAGCGGCCAGCGCGGGTGTTCCGCGCAACCTCTCGGAGACAGCAAGTCGTGCAGGCAACAGATCGGGGGCCAGGGCCGCCCGGTCGCCCATCCCAGGATCTCCTGGAAAACTGCGATGCTCCAGCTCGCCGACCAAGCCCCAGTAGATGTTCGCGAAGCGCCTGGGCAGCCAGGCGTAGGGTTGCATTGGCTCAAGTCCCTGCCTGGTTCGGAACGTATCCTGCGCGTGCTCGAGGCGCGCGGGAAACACCGCTCCTGCCCACTGCACGGCCGCGCTGAGAATCAGCAACGAGAATACGAGGAGCCGCAACCGGCTGCGCCTCAAATGCAACCAGGCCATGCAGAGCACGGGACCAACCAGCAGCACTCCGTGCATGAAGTAGCGGGGGCCCCAGGCGACGCCCACGGCGTGTCCGACGTAACGCGAATATCCAGCCAGCAGTACCGCATGCAGCAGGAAGCCGACCAGCGCCAACCATGCCGCAAGCCGCAGCCGCCGGGTCGTCCACGGCAGAAGCAGCAGCAGCGGCGCGAACCAGATCAGCCCGAAATCGGGAAGGAACAGCAAGTCCACAAGCAAACCGGCGTCGAGGGACCAACCGTCGTGCCCGACTTCCCAACCGGTTGTCCATGGATTTCCGAACCGGTAAGTGTTCCACCAGAAGAACAGCACAAGCGAAGGCGCGCTGCCGGCCAGGAACGCCGCCAGTGTCCGCAACCGCTGACGCCTCAGGCTGCAGGCCAGCCAGATGCACAGAACAGCTGCCATGAACACGGCATTGGGGCGCAGGTTGGCGGTAAACGAGGTCAGCGCACCGGCGACGGCTGCCCACGCGTCGCCGCCCCCCTTCAACCGGCGAAGCAGGCAGTAGAAGGCGCTCGCGAGCAGGGCGGCAACCAGCGCCTCTTCCTGCATGGAAAGCCCCCAGATCAGCCATGGAGTGCATGCCAGCAGCATGAGTGTAAGGAGTGCACTCCTGTGCGGAGCAATATGGAACTGGCGCAGTGCGCCGAACACCGCCCCGGCCAGGGCCAGGTTCACGGCGATGGTGTAAGCCAGCGCGATCAGCGCTTTTCTGACCATGTTGCCCCGGGAGGAATCCTTCACATCGCGAGGCATGCCGGTCAGCGCGACCAGAGGAACCAGCAACAGCGGCTGGCCAAGACCGTAGATGGAATAGCTTCGATCATCGCGCCCACGCGCGAAGAACATCGGCCAGTCGGCATCCGGTGCGGAGTTCAGGTTTCCTTGCGTCAAATCAACCGCGAGCTGAACGCGCAGTGCACCGTCAATCTGGTCGATGCCGGGGGCCTTGACCGCACAGGTGAGCATGACCACCGCCGCGAACAGCAGCGTACGAGGACTGAGTCGTTGCAGGAATCCGGTCTGGGACAATCCCGATCCTCAAGCGGTGCTGAAGTGCGGAGCCAGTCTGGCTGTGGAACTGCCCAAACACAATCCCGCTCAAGAATTGTGCGTGCTGTTGCCGAAAGCCGGATAGCCCGTGTCGTCGCGGGTGGGTTGTCATCGAGGGGAGTCACCATGGCCGGCAAATCTCTGAGCGCTCGCGCATCCATCGCCATCGACCGCGTCGGCAAGCTGTTCAAGCGCGAGATGCTGCAGGAATGCGCCGCCCTGAGCCTGATCCTCGTCGTCGCCTTCCTGATCCTCAGCATCGTCAGCTACGACCCGGCCGACATCCCCGGCGCCGTCTGGCCCCTCAACGACCAGCCCAACAACCTGGGCGGGCGCATCGGCGCCGTGGTCGTGCACCTGGGCTACACATTTCTCGGCGTCGGCACCTACCTGCTGGTGGGGGTGCTGGGCGTGTACGCCTCATTGATCTTCTTCCGGCGCAAGGCCGCCGACTGGCCCGTGCGCTTGATCGGCACGGCCATGCTGGTGGGGACCTTCGCAGCCCTGTTCGGCGACAGCTACGCCGATTCCGGCATCATGCCCAGCCGCGGCGGCGTGATCGGCACCACCATCTTCGGCCTGCTGAACGCCAACTTCGGCATGACCGGCACCTACCTGGTGCTGGCCTTCACGGCGCTGCTCAGCTTCCTGCTCGCGACCGACATCCTGTTCTACCCGATCATCCGCGACCTGCTGCACCCGCTGGGCGATGAGTCCGAGATCAGCGGCCCCATCACCAGCATCCCCGAGCCCATCACGGCCGACGAAGAAGAAGAGCAGAAGGACTCCAGGGGCTGGATCATGCGCCTGCTGCGGCGCGGCGACGACGACGCCGAGGAAGCCGAGGAAACCGAGGACGACAGCGCCGTCGAGTTCGACCCCGACATCGCGCTGATCCCCGTTGAGCAGCCGGCCCCCGCGCCAGAGCCCGAGAAGCAGGGCGGCCGTCGCCCCGTGGTGGTCAGGCGCGAGCCCGCGGAGGAAGCCAGCCCCGAGGAATGGGAAGAGGCCCTTGAGCGCTACCAGCTTCCCGAGGTGGCGATGCTGAACACCTCCAGGAAGAAGGACAGCCAGGGCGCCCGCGCCGAGATGCAGCGCGCCGCCGAGATCATCTACCAGACCTTCAAGGCCTTCCGCATCGAGGTGCGCGTGACCGACTACGTGCGCGGCCCGACCGTGACGACCTACGAGATGGAAATCCCGCCCGACGTCATGATCAACAAGGTGGACCGCTGCAAGCAGAACCTGGCGCTGAACCTGCGGGTCGAGACCGTGCGCATGGTGACCACCGCGGGCAAGAGCACGATCGGCGTCGAGGTGCCGAACCAGACCCGCGAGATGGTGGGCTTCCGCGAGATCCTGGAAACCCCGGAGTTCGAGAAGGCGCGCGGGAAGATGGAGCTGCCCATGGCGTTCGGCAAGGACGCGCTGGGCCAGCCGGTGATCCGCGACCTGGCCACCATGCCGCACCTGCTGGTGGGCGGCGCGACCGGCCAGGGCAAGTCGGTGTTCGAGAACGTGATGCTGGCGAGCCTGCTGATGAGCTGCTCGCCGTACCAGCTGCGGCTGGTGATGGTGGACCCCAAGCAGGTCGAGTTCACGCCCTACGCGGACGTGCCGCACCTGCTGGCGCCGGTGATCGACGACTCGCGCCGCGCGGTCAGCGTGTTCGAGTGGGTGGTGGAAGAGATGGAGCGCCGCTACAGCCTGCTCAAGAACGCCGGCGTGCGCAAGCTGACCGAATACAACGAGCTCTCGCAGAAAGAGCTCAACAAGCGCATGGCCGCCAACGGCGTGGACCCGGAAAGCGTGCCGAACCAGCTGCCGTACATCGTGTGCATCGTGGACGAGCTGGCGGACCTGATCCTGGTGGCCGGCGACACCAAGGTGGACGAGATGATCGCCCGCATCGCCGCCAAGGCGCGCGCCGCCGGCATTCACCTGGTGCTGGTGACGCAGAGCCCGCGCAGCGACGTGCTGACCGGGCTGATCAAGGCCAACATCCCCGCCCGCGTCTCTTTACGCGTCAATACCGGCACGGAATCGCGCATCGTGCTGGACCAGACCGGCGCCGAGGACCTGCTGGGCAAGGGCGACCTGCTGATGGTCATGCCCGGCGAGCCCAAGGCCCTGCGCGTGCAGAGCGCTTACATCGCCGACGACGAGCTGAACCGCGTGCTCGACAACCTGCGCAGCCAGCTCAAGCCCAACTACGTGATCGACCCCAGCAACCTGTCGGATCCCGGCCAGGGCGGCGGCTCGGGCGGCGGCATCGGCGAGCTGGACCCCGACTTCGTGCGCGCCGTGGACGAGATCCTGGCCGCCGGCCGAGGCTCCGCCAGCTTCCTGCGCACGGCCATGGGGCTGGGCCACACGCGGGCCACGCGCATCATCATCCAGATGGAGAAGGCCGGCATTCTCGGCCCCGCGCGCGGCAGCAAGGAGCGCGAGATCATGATCAGCTTCGAGGAATGGGAAGCCCGCAAGCAGGCAGGCGACCCGGCCGGCCAGGGCGGCGGAATCTACGACAGCATGGTAGCAGCATGAGTTATCAGGCAGGAGGCGGGAGGCGGGAGCTAACTGCAGTAACTCCCGCCTCCCGCCTCCAAACTCCCGCCTTTATTGGAGATGACCTAATGAGAGTGATGAACTGGCTCACCGACCGTGCTAAGTGGCTCGTCCCCGCCGGTGTGGCTTTCTGCCTGGCCTTGCTGGCGTTCGACCTGGTTGCCTTCTGGGCTTTCGGTCGGCGGCCTTTGGTCAGCAGCGACGAAACCAGCTGGCTGCTGTGGGCGCTGATGATCGGCTCGGCCGTGACCTACGCCGCGCGCTGGAAGATCGCGGGCGAAGCGCGCATGCGCGTGTCCCTGGCGGCCGCATTGGCGACCATGGTGCTGGTGTCGGCGACGCACCCCTGGCTGAACGGCTGGGGCCGCGACGCCGCGCAGCCCGTGGCGCCCACACTGCTGGAGAACCCGCAAACCCGCGCCCACGAAGCCCTGGTGTTCGCCGGCGGCCCGCTCAGCGAGCCGGAAGCAAGCCGCTGGTAACGGAACGCGGACGTCCCGTCCGCATTGCCAGCCAAAGCTCGGGATGCCAATCCCGGGCAAGCTGACCTGTGGTTCCGACTCAACGCTGACTTGCCCGGGGTTGGTACCCCGGGCTTCGGTTTTCATCCCTAGAACCGCAAACTGAGGCGGGCGTACTCGAAGTAGACGCCGACTGCGCCCTTGGTCTTCGTCTCTATGTTGTCGTCGTGCTCGTGCTTGCTGCCGCCGACCGTGCCGTACAGGTACAGGCCGAAACCCACGCCGATCAGGTTGGTCAGGTAGAAGTCAATGCCTGCGCCGCCTGCGATCAGGTAGAAGATGTCCGAGTACTTCACGTCCTTGGTGTCGCCGGTGCCCGGCACGTCGGCGTCCTCCGTTGCCGCGAAGTACGCGAAGCCCGCGGGGTACAGCGCCACGAACGGGCGGAACCAGTCCGTGATCTCGACGTCTTCGAAATCCAGCACGAACTTCGCGCCCAGCAGCACGCTGACGGCCAGCGCGTCGCCGCCGTTGTGTTCCGGCCGACCGAGAATGCCGTAACTGATCGAGAAATGGGCGCCCGCGGCCAGCCACGGGGTGAAGTAAAAGTCGAAGAAGCCGCCGAAGGTGACGCCCAGTGCCGCGCTGTTGATGCCCAAGGTGGCCCCTGTGCCGAACATCTGGTCGGCGCTTTCGCGGGGCGACTCCATGATCGGCGCGCGCAGCAGCGGGTCGAGGTCGAAGTCGCCGTCAAAGGCGACAGCGCGAGTCTCGGCCTGCTGCTCGAACAGATTCACGGCGCGCAGGTTGCGGTTCGCGGCAAACGACCGCTCGAAGCCCTCATCGGCGTGCAGCAGCGGGCACAGCGCCAGCGCCGCAGCCACCAGCAACAGGTACCTCATGGCCCAGCCTCCTTTCCGTGTAAGGCTCTGCTTGGTTGGACCACCCATTGTGCCCGGCGCGGGGGGCGCTGCCAACCGCTTTTCGCGCGCCCGCCCTGTTGACGTGTCAATATGCGGCGGCATGCTGCCGGGCCTGAATTCCCTTTGCAGCGCGGCATGCCCACGCTATGCAGTAGGGCCACGAAAGGAGCCGCCATGACCGACGTTGTCCGCCTCACCGAGCTCGGCATCCACCAGGGCGCCGACTTCACACTGCCCGGCGCCGAGGCCCACTACCCGCCCGACCTCGAGCTCGAGCCCCTGCACCTCGACATCGCGCTCAGCATCGACATCCCGCACCGCACGGCCGAGGGCGTCGTCACCAGCACCATCCGCGCCCACCGCGCGGGGCCCGCGGCCGTCAAGCTGCACGCCGTGGACTTCGAACAGGTAGAAGCGCGCGACGCCGACGGCCGCGAACTGACTTTCCGCTACGACGGCAAGCAGCTCCACGCCGAGTGGCAGCAGCCGTTCAAGGCCGGCGAAGAGCGCAAGCTGGTGGTGAAGTACAAGGTGGTCAAGCCGGTCACCGGCCTGTTCTTCAGCTCGCCCGACAGGGACTACCCCAAGGCCGGCACCTGGGCCGCCACGGACCACGAGACGGAACGCGCCCGCCACTGGCTGCCCTGCATCGACCTGCCCAACGTGCGCCCGACGCTCAGCTTTCACCTGACCGCGCTGAAGGACTACACCATCCTCGCCAACGGCGAGCTGGTTAAAGAGGAAGCCCACGAAGACGGCACCAAGACCGCGCACTGGGAGCTCAAGCAGCGCTGCCCCAGCTACATCACCTGTTTTGCCGTCGGCGACTTCACCCGCTGCGACGACGGCGAGCACAACGGCAAGCCCATCGCCTACTTCGCCGATCGCAACTGGAAGCCCGAGGACCTGAAGCGCACCTTCGGCCGCACCGGCGCGATGCTGGACTGGATGACGAAGAAACTCGACGACCCCTACCCGTTCCCCAAGTACTACCAGTTCGCGCTGCCGGGCATCGGCGGCGCCATGGAGAACATCTCGCTGGTGAGCTGGGACGACATGCTGGTGCTGGACGAAACGCTCAGCAAGGAGTGGGGCTGGACCGTCGACCAGATCAACCTGCACGAGATGGCGCACTCCTGGTTCGGTGACCACATCGTGTGCCGCGACTTCGCCCACGCCTGGCTGAAGGAAAGCTGGGCCGTCTACATGGAGACCTGCTACCTCGAGGACACCAGGGGCGCCGTCGAGCGCGACTTCGACTTCTACACCAATTTGCAGGCCTACCTCGGTGAGGCCGACGGCTCGTACATGCGGCCGATCGCGACCCGCAAGTTCGACCACAGCTGGAGCATGTACGACCGCCACCTTTACCCGGGCGGCGCGGTGCGCCTGCACATGCTGCGGCGCGAGTTGGGCGACGACACCTTCTGGGCCGGCGTGCGCGACTACGTGAAGCGCTACGGCGGCAAGGTGGTCGAGACTGACGACTTCCGCAAGGTGCTGGAAGAGCACTCAGGCCGTTCGCTGGTGAAGTGGTTCGACCAGTGGATCATGAACAAGGGCTACCCGGCGCTGAAGGCGAGCTTCAGCTACGACAGCAAGAAGGGCGAAGGAACCTTCGAGATCGAGCAGACCCAGCACGCCAAGAACAAAGAGCTGCCGCTGTTCGAGCTTGTGACCGACATCGGCTGGGTGATCGACGGCAAGCTGCACACCCGCGAAATCAAGCTGGAGAAGGACAAGCACTCGTTCATCGTGAAAATGGAGCGCGAGCCCGAGCAGGTGCGGCTTGATCCCCTGGTGCGCACGGTGTGCAAGATCGAGTTCAACCCCGGCGACGAAAAGCTGCGCAGGCAGCTGACCGGCGCGGCCGACGTGGTCGGGCGGATTCTGGCCGCCGCTGAGCTGTGCAAGACCGGCAAGCGCGCGAACATCGAGGCCGTGCGCGACGCGTACAAGGCCGAGAAGTTCTGGGGCGTGCGTGTGCGCTTCGCCGGCGCGCTGGCCGGCGCCAACAGCCACGCGGCCGTGGAGGCCCTGGCCGAGCTGCTGGGCATCGAGCAGGACGGCATGGTGTGCGAGACGCTGGTGCGCGCGGCGGGGCAGTACCGCGACCCGCTGATCCGCGAGGCGCTGCTGAAGTTCATCGAGAGCGGCTCGAAGCTGTACCGCGCGCGGGGCGCGGCCTGGGAGATGCTGGGGGCCCAGCGCGAGGACGCGCCGTTCGAGAAACTGGCGGCGGCCGCGAAGCAGGACACGCCGCTGGGCTGGGAGCAGCAGGGTGTGTTCCGGGCGCTGGCGGAGTCGCGCAGGCCGGAAGCGCTGCCGCTGCTTCTTGACGCGTCAAGATACGGCGCGACCAGCAACCGAGCGCGCCACATGGCGGCTTCGTCGCTGGGCGCGGTGGCCAAACACGCCGAGCGCCATGACCGTGAACGCGCCGTGGAAAAGCTGGCCGACCTGCTGCGCGACCCCAACCAGCGCGTGCAGAAGTTTGCCATGGGCGGACTGCAGGCGGCGGGCGCCGACGAGGCGCTGCGACAGTTGGAAGCCTGGGGCCGCGGCCTCAGTGAGCAGGAACAGACGGCCGTCAAGCGCGCGGCGGCGGGCATCCGCGCCGGCGTGAAGCCCAAGGCGGCGGCGCTGGACAAACAACTCGACGAGTTCCGCGAGACTCTGCGCAAACTGAACGACCGCATCGAGAAGCTCGAGGCGGAAACAAAGAAGGCGTAGGTCCGTGGAGGCACGTCACACAGTCTTCGCGGCGTTTGGGATCATGGCAACAGCGAATTACCAATTACCAATAACCAATTACCAATTTCCGAGGGGGTCTCGGGACAATTGGTAATTGAAAACTGGTTATTGGTAATTTGCTGTTCAAGCCAGCTGCCTACAGGCTGCCGGACGCTTCGGCCACGCTCAGGCCAACGTACAGGACCGCGCCGATCACCTGCCAGCTGATGCCGATGATGATGCCGGCCAGCGCCAGACCTTCGCCCGCCTGGCGACGCTTGGCCTCAGCCATCCCGATCGCACAGCAGATGATTCCCGGCATGGACGTACAACCCAGCAGCGCCAGCCAGAATCCGGCCGTCACGATGCCGGGCGTGATGCCCATCTGCGGATTAGCCATGCCGTAGGGATTGGGCCCCTGGCCGCCGTACTGCGGCGGGTATGGGACGGGTCCCTGCGGCGGCCCCTGGTACGGGCCGCGCGGGTAGTTGCCGCCCACGGGCGGGCCCTGGTACGGGCCCTGCGGGTAGTTGCCGCCGACCGGCTGCTGTGGGTTGTTCTGGGGCTGGTAGCCCCCCTGCTGGTTGTAGCCGGCCATGGCGCGTCTCCTGGTATTGCCGCTACAGGATAGTTCAGGGCGCGGCGCCGGCCAATGCCGCAACTTCCTCGGGCGTGAGCCAGCGCCAGTGGCTGCTGGGGATGTCGAGTTTGATGGGACCGAACGAGAGGCGCTTGAGTTCCAGCACCTTGAGGGGCTTGCTGGTCGTGGCATCTTTCAGCGCGCCGAACATGCGGCGGACCTGGCGGTTCTTGCCTTCGTCCAGCGTCACCAGCAGCCGCGACTTGGGGCCGGTGCCGCCCCTGGCCTCGACGGACTTGGCGCGCATCTCGCCCTCGGCGGTCTGCGCGCCGCGCTTGAGCTGGTTGAGCTGGTCGTCAGACACACGGCCGCGCACCCAGACCTCGTAGGTCTTGTCGTGCGTCCCCGGCCGCGCGAGGCGTTCCTGCAGCTTGCCGTCGCGCACGAACAGCAGCAGGCCGCGGGAATCAAGGTCAAGGCGGCCGACCGGTTTCCAGCCCTCGGCCAGCACCCAGTCAGGCAGCAGGTCAAACACAGTACGCCGCCCCAGCTCATCAGAGCGAGTAACCAGACACCCGCGAGGCTTATGGAACATGAAGATGGGGGTGGCGGTCATAGGCAAAGACGACCGCACGTTCCGGTCGCGAAATCAAGTACCCGGCCGTGATCAGCAGGCTGTACTCCACGATACTCCACCTCTTGCCTGCGGAGCAGGCCAACAACCGTTAGCCCCCGGCGTAAGCCGGGGGTATCGGAGCACCAAAGATTCCAGAGCCGCGGAGCGGCGACACAACTCATTCGCCAATGAACTCCGGGTCACCAATGAAGTCATACTTCTCCAGCAACCGCCGCAACTCTTCCTGCAAGGAAACCGTAGCGTGGTGCTCCTGCTGGTTCTTGATGTAGTCCACGACCATGCCGACATGGCTCTGGCTGATGGAGAAGCCGCCATAGCCTCGCTGCCAGCCGAATTTCGATGTTCGCAACTCTTCGTTCATGTGGCGGGACGAGTTCGCCTTCAGCTTGTTGACCACGTCCGCCAGCGCCAGCGTGGCGGGTAAATCAATCAGCAGGTGTGTGTGGTCGGAGACGCTGTTCAGGCGATGCAGGTAGACGTTCAGGTTCTTGAGCACGCCGACCATGTAACCTTCGAGCTTGGGTTTGAGGTCCGGCGTGATGATTGCGGTGCGGTCTTTGGTCGCGAACACAAGGTGCACCAGCAGCCGGGTGTAGGTATGCGCCATTTGTGTCGCCGCTCCGCGGCTCGGGTGAACGGGCGGCATGATACCCCCAGCTTACGCTGGGGGCTAACGGTTGTTGGCCTGCTCCGCAGGCGGGATACTCGATGAGTCGTCGCAAAGCCGGGGAGGTCGGGATGGCTGCGACCTGAGCGGACGGGTAGGTTGCGGACTCCGCGGCCGGGACGTTTGCGATCTTCGCAAACGCCAGCGATACGAGACGGCCGCGCGCTGGCGCTTGCGGCTCCTGTTCCGTTTACGCCGTCTGTTTGCTTAGCGCCTTGAGGCGTTCTTCTTTTTCCCACTGGCGGCAGGCATCCACCAGCTCGTCGATGTCGCCGGCCATCACCTTGGTCAGCGGCAGGCTTACCTTGGCGCGGTGGTC
>JAANMY010002049.1_pt1 | contig 20127 bp, 19 predicted proteins | sample 7279691 | NCBI WGS metagenome assembly JAANMY01 (sample SAMN14094543, study PRJNA606508) | bioreactor metagenome | isolation source: A lab-scale SPAN reactor treating ammonium-rich wastewater day 388 | place: Ireland: Galway | collected 2018-02-07
TTACTGGAGGAACTCTCCACCAAAACTGCGTTTGGCGGTTTCCATGTCCAGAAAAATTTCAAAGATCCGGTTCAGCTTGGTCAACTCAAGGAGGGCTGCGAACTGCGCAGTCATGTGGACCATCACCATTCGTCCATTTCGCTGGCGTACTTCCTTCTGAACCGAGATGAGAAATCCAAGGCCACGGCTGTCCACTGCAATCAGCCCCTCGAAATCGAAGATGATGTTCGTGATTCCCTGTGCGATGATTTCATTGAGCTTCTGTTTCATCTCGGCGATGCGCGCTTCCTGGAGAAAACCATTGACCTGCCAGATGACGATCGAACCTTCCACAGCGAATGTCTGGGTAAAATGAAATGCTTCCGGGCACATGGATGATTCACCTCGTTCTTTTCAAACAGCAAAGCATAAGGCCTTCAGCCCATTCATGTGAAGACAAGCCATGCAGATATGCGGAGTCGTTCTGGCTGGCGGGATGGATTTGTCAAAACTCTATCGAGACACCTGAATCTGACAAAAAGTCATTCGGACCTCTTTACTGTCTGAGGGAACAGGATGAACCGATGGCATTCCGCGATTGCAGCAGTCTGCACAGGCCATCCCATCATGATGCTGCGAGGTGGGTCGCTGAAAATGTTCTCAACTTTTGGATTGCAGGCTGCTGATTGTCAACGGGACTCCCCCGCTGTGGACCCGAATCCGCTTCATGACTGAAATCAGGGTTAAAACTTCTTCGCAAAGTTGACCAATAGCCTGGCCGGCACCCTGAAGGTCCATGAGATGCTGATAGGTGCCATTGCTTCCCGTTCGTACAACCTCGATATCCAGATTTTCGTTCTGCAGCTGAAGCGAGAACAGTGTCCCCTTCAGGTCCGCAATCTTGGACCGGATCGACAAGTCGATGTCATCCTGCAGTTGTAAAAGCTCCTGACTCATCATTCATCCTCCTTGTCTGGGTTCGTAAAGATCTGTTAGTGTGGCAGGTCTTTTATTTCCCATGGTCGTATCTTTGCCGATTCGACCTCTATTTACTGGTACGAGGAGATCCGGATTTTTACTACAAATATTTTATAAAAATATCACTTGACGGAACCGATCAGAAACGATAAATAACGCACAAAAAACTGGGCGTTTGATTCACATTATACGCTCCGGATTGATTCGAACTGTTGAGGTATGCTCTGTGGCATGGCTTTCAGAATATTTTGTTCTTGACTTTAAGTTTTGAGTTTTGTACGCTTTACGTAAATAAATACAATGTCGTTATTACTCTAGAGATAGGATGATTGAAAAATGCCAAAACCCACATGCCAGTTGAACCTGACCCTGGAAGTTCCAGTTGCAGAACATGTCGAAAAAATTTCCCGGGAGGCAAATTACCGCCCCAGCGGTGCTGGACGGGTCATGCTCGAGCAGCGCCTGGCCCTCGAGGCAGCCGGTTGGAAAATCGACAATAACGAGCTCTTCACACTGCTCGAGGCTGTCTGCCGCCTCAAACCCGAGAACCTGGAGTCGATCAAGATCACCATGCGGGGGTTAGTCGCCAAAGAAGCTTCCGATGAAGCTTTGCGGGCCGGCTCCGCTCATTGAACCGGCACGGCTCGTGTACTGACTTCTGGCAACCCTGAAAGAAGATATGACGAAAAGCGCTTCTCGATCTGGGAAGTGCTTTTCGTATTATTTACGTTTTTCTGCCACTGCCAGCAGAGACAATCCAAAGGGAAGCCTCAGCCTGTATTCCAGTCTAACCCACGGCATCAAGTGATCCATCAGCCGCAGTTGCTGGGTAGGGAGGATCTTGCGGCGCAGCACTTTCCCATTGAACCACCAACCCAAAGCCCCCAGCACATTCATATAACGCATCTCGACCACATCAAAACCTGCTTTCTCGAACAACAGGCCCATCGATCGGCGGGTATAACGGCGATGGTGGTCCAACCCCACATCGAAGCTGCCAAAGAGGCAGGGCATGGCCGGGACCAGAATGATGACACGCCCGCCTGGTTTCAGAGTCTCATGGACAAAGTGTAGCACCGCTTCGTGATTCCGGATGTGCTCGAGAACATTGGAAGAAACGACTGTATCGGGAGACTCATCCAGTTCGGAGGGTCTCTCAGGAGCCTCCAGATCGATCTGGCAGACACGGACATGCCTCAAATCCGAAAACCGCTGGCGTAAGACTTCACGGTACTCATCCGAAATTTCCGCCAGCCACAGCCGTTCCGCTCCAGTATAGTACTGGCTCATATTGCCAGTTCCAGCACCGAGTTCCATGACCTTTTTTCCAAAATGCACCTTCATCACTTTCGCCTGCCAGGCGGCGTAGTGGGACAGCCTGCGCATCCTGAGCAAGGTTTCATACCCGATGTTCTGCTTTCCCCCGCCATCGGTAAAAGCACATCGCAGGACTGTGAGAACTGCCGATATCCCATCTTTCCATCCGATCTTTTTCCCTTCCTCATACCCTCGCCCATGGTAGGAAATCGGAATTTCGTAAATCCGCCAGTGGCGTTGCGCAATGCGTGCGGTCAGTTCCGGTTCGATTCCGAACCGCCTGGATTTCAATGTGAAACTTTCCAGAACCTCACGCCGGAATACCTTGTAGCAGGTTTCCATATCGGTCAGATTGAGGTTCGAAAACATGTTGGACAGCAGGGTGAGCAGGCGGTTCCCGACTGCATGCCAGAACAGCAGCACCCTCCTCGGGCCGGACATGAACCGTGAGCCATACACAACATCCGCATGGCCATCAAGAATCGGCTGCAGCAATCTGGGATATTCTTTCGGATCGTATTCCAGATCGGCATCCTGGATCAGGATGATGTCTCCGGTGGCTTCCTTGAATCCCCGCCGGAGGGCTGCTCCTTTGCCCTGATTGCATTCCTGAAAAAAGATCCGGACATTTGGATGGCTTTTGAGGATCTCCAGCTGATGGTGGGTTCCATCTGTGCTGCCATCATCCACGATGATGATTTCCTTCTCCAGAGGAATTTCGACCGCCTGCACCATCGTGATGACCGAAAGAATCGTGTGTTCCTCGTTATAAACCGGAATCACGATGCTCAGTTTTTGATACTCTTTGTGCAGTTCAGGTGGCGGGTTCATAGGATTAACCAATATCGTCAAGGCTCATTCGTTCAATGCCAGGGAAAGCCGGCGGTTCCGGTCGCTGCACGGATTGAATCCTCCGCCTGCATCAGGATATCGCGGTACTGCTGGTTGAGTAAAACACGCTCCCTCACGCTTTCCGGATTCCAGTCCGACAGCAGCCGCTCTTTCATCGAGCGGACTGTATCCGCCAGTTCGGGATCGTTCGCACGATTAACTGTTTCACCCGGATCATCGACCAGATCAAATAACAGCGGATCCTGCTGGTGGCAGTAGATCAGCTTGTAACGCTCATTGCGGATCATCCGCATCGGGGAGTGGATTCCATAATCGGCATATTCAGCGAAAACTTCCCGGCCAGGCTCGAGCGGAGCTCCCTTCAAAGCCGGCAGGAAGCTTGAGCCATCCAGGAAATCATAAGGCTCAATCCCGGCCAGTTCACACAGGGAAGGGAACAGGTCAATCAGTGAAACCGGTTCTTTGATCCGGATCCCCTTCCTGAACCCCTCAGGCCAGTGAATGATCAATGGCACACGAACTGATTCCTCATAGAAGCTGCTCTTGAACCACAGTCCATGTTTTCCCAGCATGTCTCCATGGTCGCTGGTGTAGATGATGATCGTGTTGTCCCAGAAACCCTGCTGGCGCAGCATCTGGCACAGCAGTCCGACTCGACGGTCCAGCCCGGTTACCATCGAATAGTAGACCTGGACAGCACGGCGCGCCTGTGCAGGGGTGGGAGGATCCTTCTCCAGGCCAAAGTGGCGTGCAAGCGAGCGATAATAAGGTGGGAGATCCTCCAGGCTTCCAGTGATCTCCGGTTCGAAGTCGCGATACAGGCCCGCCAGTTCTTCCGGGGCGGAGTAAGGTGTGTGTGGCCGGTAAAATCCAACACAGAGCGCAAAGGGTCTTGTGCGCCTGGCGGGATTCTGCTGATGCAGGTATTTCAAGGCGAATCCCTGGGCGATGTCATCTTCGGCATCATGGCGTGCAATTCCTGCGCCTGCCTCGGCGATTGCTTTCACATTTCTGGTGACATCCGGCTCCTGATTCCGCCAGTGAGCGAAATGGTTGCGCATGGTAGGATAGGCATCCCCGCACAGCCGGTGTTCAAACCCATGATTCCGGTCTCCATAGACCAGATGCATCCGTCCGGAGATCACCGTCTCCCAGCCGGCGGCACTGAGCGCCATCGGCCAGGTCGGCGTAGTCGATGGGATCGTATCGGCCAGTCCCCACACCCCGATGTTTCCGGGATGCCTCCCGGTCAGCATCGACAGACGCGAAGCCACACAGACCGGGGAGGCGCAGTAGGCTGAATCGAATACAATTCCATTCCCGGCCAATGCATCCAGATGGGGAGTCTGAACCACTGCATTGCCATAACACCCTAGAACACCGGGTGTGTGCTGGTCACTGCAGATGATGAGGATATTCGGCCGGTCGGATTTCATTTCAGATTACGGTCACCTGAAGCCCAGCTCCTGTGCGACAAGGTCTTTGTTCTCCAGAACCCAGTCATACAGATTCCGGATCCCCTCAGCAGGTTTGATTCGAGGTGCCCATCCCAGCTTCGTTCTGGTTTCTGTAATATCCGAGATATAGACCGGCTGATCCCCCGGGCGCCAGTCGGAATAAGACACCGGGATTTTACGGCCCAGCAGGTTTTCAAGGAGCGGGCCGAATTCCTTCCAGATCGAGAGGGCATAATCCGGCCCTCCTCCGATATTGAAAATACGGCCTGCCACCTGGTCACGCCGGTCAATAGCCTGCTCATACGCATTCACGAGGTCTTCCACATACAACACATCGCGCACCTGCTTCCCATTCCCGTAAATAACGATCGGATGCTGAAAGACCGCAGCGATGACAAACCAGGCGACCCATCCCTGATCCTCGATGCCGAACTGCCGGGTGCCATAGATGCAGGACTGGCGCAGCACAACAGTCGGGATGCCATAGATGCGTGAATAATCACGCACATACTGGTCGGCTGCCCCCTTCGAGCAGCCATAGGGTGAATGGAAATCCAGCCGGTAGGAAACCGGGATTCCGGCGGGAAGGTCACGGTATCGATAGCGGTCTTCATCTTCGACCACCACGATATCTTCCATCCCCCCATAGACCTTGTTGGTGGAAGCATACAACATCACCGGGTGTGGGTTCTGCGCACGCGCCGCTTCGAGTACATTGAAAGTTCCAAGGGCATTGATGTCGAAATCTTCGCGTGGGTTGGTTACCGATGTGGTGACCGCCACCTGGGCAGCCAGATGGATTACGGCATCGAAAGGCCCTTCAGACAGAAAACAGGCTTCCAGGTCCGCTGAATGGCGGATATCTCCCTGGATAATCCGGACCGCATGTTCCCTGTTCAACCAATCCGCATTCGAGCTCGATCCACGGCGGGAAAGGTTGTCAAATGCGACAACCTCCGCCCCTTTCTTCGCAAAGCGTGCACAGGTATGACACCCAATGAAGCCGGCTCCACCGGTAATAAGTATGCGCATGACTGATTTCTCGTGATTTCAACGTAGTTTCAAACCAAACTCCGAATCTTGGCTGAACTTCGCGGGTCTGTAAACCCAAAGAAATGGCTCTTATTGGGAGTTGTGGATGCGGTACAAAGCAAAATCCGGGTTACTCCAGACCGGTTCAAGCCTGTGGGCGGTCTTGAGGGCTTCGATTTCCTGGGCGGGAATCTGAACGTACTGAGCGACCGGATCCTCGCGCAGGTAATAACACAGATACTCCCCGCGTGAGAGCTGCTCACTGTTGTTGATCATCAGCGATCTGTGCCCGGTCATCAGCCGCATGGCGCGTGGTTTAAAAAACAGGATCGTACTCTCCAGCTCGGTCTTTTGGGTGATCCATGTGAACATTTCCCGGGAGGTGCGTGTGTAGGGGCCATACGGGAGGGTTCCCTTTTGGGCCTGGTTCATTTCCAGAACTCCGAGCGAAGCCTTTCCGAACGTAATGAATATCATCAGTAACGGCAGAACACAGATGGTGCGGCGCAGGATCAGCCAGCCCCGGCTCCCGCTTCCATGCAGGCCTTTACGGCACATCTCCTCAAGCCCTGTAATGACAAATGAGAAATAAAAAGGCAGGAGTGGGAAAATGAAACGAATCCCCTGGGTAAAGGGATAGACCACCAGCAACCCAAGGGTCAAAGCCATGTAAACCAGGGCATGAAGATCCTTCGAGCGGCGCCGATAGATCCCGTTAAGCGCCAGCGGGAGGGTCGCCCCATACACAATAAACTTCAGTCCCCCAGCGAAGTAAAACTCCGGCGGAAATGCCAGTGAATAAAAAAACTCCGAGGGAACCATGAAGTAATAGACCGCATTCCCGAGCATTGACCTCCAGGGCATGTCTCCCAGGTATCCGAAATACGAAGATCCACCCTCCGGCAAAACCAGACTCCAGATCGAAACCAGAACCAGGAAAGCCAGGTAAGGAAGAAAGGGCAGCCAGCGGTCGCCTGAAACATGCCTGGCGGATCTGTCCTCAGATTCCAGTCTGACTTCCTCCGGCTGGGTGATGGCTCCAGTCCGGCGGGCTGCCAGCGCCAGCTGTGTCAGGAAGAGAGTGACCAGCACCACAAGCCCGTGTGTACGGATAAAAAAAGTCCATGAGATCGATGCCCCGAGGAAAATTCGATCCCACCTCGGGGTCAACAGAATCTTCCGATCGACAATGACTGCCCCCATCAGCAGGATTGAGAGTGTCGAAAACAGCAGATAGGGGAGATCCGAGAGAATCTGGTTGGAAAACTCCAGGAACAGTGGGTTGAATGCAAACAGACAGACCAGGGCGGTTATCCCGGGCAAGGAATGGCGCCTTCTGAAACCGAGCCACACCACCGCCAGGAAGATCAGAAAGCGCACCACCACCACCGATTTCAGGGCCAGAATATGGTGGCCGAAAATGCCATAGACCGGCGCCAGCAGGACCGCAAATCCCCAGGGGTACGCTACCGGACCCATCGAAAAGGAGGAGTTCTCGACAATAAACCGATTGGCTGCGACCTGGGCGGAAGGGTTGCCTTTTATCAGGCTCCGTGCCTGCGATATATAAGCGGCAAAATCATCCCCCCACTCATGCCCCCGGTTGAGATTGGAGAAATACAGCAGGCCCGCTGCCCCCACAATCAGCATCAACAGGGTTCGTGAAGTCCATTTTGTCACAGCCTCATTGTCCTCCTGTCATGAACCGATTCAAGGTGGAAACCGCATATTTTTCCCCCAGCAGCGAGAAATCGTCCCCGGATCGGCCAGTTATTGAGGAATCCCCCCTTGGAAATCCGGTTGTCCGGTGTCACCATACCGGTCCACCGGAAAAGGTTCGGTGGATTCATTCAAAGAGGGGGAAATCCAATGCGTGGGATTGTTGACCATGCGTCACTGAAAAACGCTGTCGCTCTGGTCCAGGGTATCGCCCAGACCAAGATTTCCAATCCGATTGTTGAAAATACTGTGATCCGGATCGACACAGATCACCTTGAGGTCCTGGCGACCAACCTCTCGGTCAGCATCCGCATCCGGATGCCGGTTGAAAATCCGGAACCGGGAGAGGTTGCGCTGCCGGCGAAACTGCTGGCTCAGCTGGCTCGTGAAATCCCCCCGGGGCCGGTCAATCTAGCCACCACCCGCAAAGGAATCACCATCAAAGCGGGACGCAGCAGTTTTGATCTCTGCTCGATGGCCACAGATGATTTCCCTCCTTTCGTTCCTGTCATCGATGGCCCGGTTATCGAAATCCCTGTCGGGGTTGCCTCGAGGGCGATCGAAAGGACTGTCTTTACCGCTTCGGATGAACGCTCCCGTTTCCAGCTTGGGGGTGTGCTGTTCAGCCACCAGGCCGGGAAGGTCACCTGGGTGGCCACAGATGGCAGGCGGCTCTCCCGGGTTGTCCATGAAATCGAAAACACCAATGGCCCGAGTGTCAAAATGCTGATTCCAGCTCGAGCGCTGCAGGAACTGCTGCGTGCCCTGCCTGCTGAAGGGACCCTGAGGATTACCGCCGGTGAAAAGCGGGTCCTCTTTGATATTGCCGGGATCACTGTCGCCTCGACACTCCTTGAGGATAACTTTCCTCCTTATCAGTCGCTGATCCCGGAAAAATATGGCATTCAGATCACTGTCGACCGGGATGAGCTGGTGACGGCGGTCCGATGCGGGCTGGTCATGGCCAATGAGCGCAGCCGGCTGGTTGAGCTGGATGCCGCCAATGGGGTTCTCGTCGTGACTGGGGAGCGCATGGAAGCCGGTGGAGCTGTGAGTGAGATCGATGCCGAAACGGGTGAACATTCCGCCAAGGTTTCATATAATGCCAACTACCTTCTCGAATGCCTGCGTGTCATGGATTCAGGCAGGGCTGTCTGGTCGCTGGCCAAGGATGGCGGGCCTGCCTTTCTTTCCAATGAGGAAGACCCATCCTTCCTCCATGTCATCATGCCCATGGCAATCCGTGAAGATGAAAACCGCCCGGCTCCAGCCGGATCGGAAGAGGATGAGATGGGCGAGGAGGATGAAGAGGAGTAAGGCCCACTGTAGGCCAGCTCCCGCATTGCCTTGCAGGTTCACACAATACCACTTGAAGAAAGCTGCCAGTTCACATGATCAGTCGTGTGGGTGCCGAACACCCCTCTTTGCTGGATCTTTCTCCCCGCGAGCTTGAGCGCTGGCTGGCCGAGCAGAGCGAGGATCCGTATCGTGCCTCGCAGATCCTGCGCTGGATTTCCTTGCAGACACCCATCGCTGCCATGAGCGACCTCCCTCAAGGGCTGCGTTCAAGAATGCAGGACCAGTTTACCGAGGGATACCTGGCCTCCGACCAGGGCATCGAGGGGGAAGGTGCGGTACGGTTCCTGTTCCGCCTGAAGGATGGCGAAGCGGTGGAAAGTGTACGGATCGGCGAACCGGCCGATTACACCGCCTGCCTTTCCACTCAGGTCGGATGCGGCTTGCGCTGCTCCTTCTGCGCCTCAGGCAAGTTTGGCTGGACACGCAATCTGACTCAGGGTGAAATCCTGGGCCAGGTGTTTGCCTTGCGTGCACTGACCGCCGCTCAGTCCGGCCTGGATGGCTGGCCGAGGCACCTGGTGTACATGGGGATGGGCGAACCCTTCCATAACTACTCCGCGACCCTCGAATCTGTCCGATACCTGATCGATCCCAACGGAATCAATTTCGGCGCACGGCGCATCACGATTTCCACAGCAGGACTTGTTCCGGAAATTTACCGTTTCGCCGAAGAGGATCTCCAGGTGGGGCTGGCGGTCTCTCTTCATGCCCCCAGCTCCGAACTGCGCCGTAGCCTGATGCCGATTGAGGAGGTCTATCCCCTCTCCAGGCTGCTGAAGGCCTGTCAGACCTATATCGAAAAGACCGGCCGCCGCCTGACTTTCGAGTATGTCCTTCTCTCTGAGGTCAACGATACCCCCCGTGAGGCCCGCAAGCTGATCGAGACCTTCAAAGACTGGCGCCTGGTTCACTTCAATCTGATCCGTTATAACCCGATCGGCCTGACCCAGCTCAAAGCGCCTTCCGAAGTCGAAGCACGTGCTTTTCTCAAGCGGCTGGTGGATGGCGGGTTGCAGGCAACTCTCAGAAAAAGCCCGGGTAAAACGATCGATGCCGCCTGCGGCCAGCTGCGCGGGCTGGAGTATGAGAAAGCTGGAGTCAAAACCGCCACAGACCGCTGAAGGAGTCTGATATGAGTTTTCCGGCACCTCCCTGGGTGCTTTATGGCTGGGTGGGCTTATTGGTAGACTGGCTCGCCCTGGATCGTGCCAAAGAGGCTCTTCTTCCTGAAGGTTTCCGCAAAAAGGGTGGTCCAATGAATGGCACCCTCGGAGGGCACTATGTCGCCGCTTACACTCCAAGGGCAGACTCCTCCCTCGATTTCCCCTTTCATGAGTTTGGTTTCCTCTCCAGCCAGTGTGTTTATGGCAATGAAAAAGGCCTTCATCTTTCACGCATGGCGGTGGACCACCCCACTGCGCTCGAAGGCGGACGGGATGCATGGGGAATCAATAAATTCACAGCTGCCTTTGAGCAGGCCGGACCTTTTGGCTTAAAAGCCAGCTCGCCGGAGAACAGGCTGGATGTGTCGGTCACCTTTCATAAAAGGCTCCCTCTGGGCTGGTGGAAAATCACCTTTCCCTTCCTGAACCGGTGCCAGGGCGCCCCGATTCGATTTGCAGTGACTCTCAAAGGGTTTGCCTTTCTGTGCACAGTCAGCCGAAAAGGGTTCCACCACAATGGCCGCCTGATCCCGCTCCTGTTTCCGAACTGCCGGATCCTGATCCATCCCCCCGAATCGATCCCAGAACCTCCTCCAGGCTGGTGAAAAACCCCGCCTTTTCAGAATCCCCCGCGTGATTCGATAAACTCCAGAGCTTCCTGTTCGTAAGGCATGAAGTTCGCGCACCCATGGCGTGTGACCACGATGGCGCCCGCCGCATTTCCCATGCGCGCTGCTTTGACCAGGTCCCATCCCTTGAGGAGTCCATAAATGAATCCGCTGGCGAAGGCATCCCCGGCCCCGAGGATATTCAGAACCTCGACCGGATAAGGCGCCGCATGCCGCCATTCTCCATCCGGCAGAAACACCGTAGCGCCCTGGACCCCCTGTTTCATGATCAATGCCATCGGGCCGCCATCGAGGATGGCCTGAATTGCCGCCTCCCTGTCTCCCTGGACATTCGGGTCGGATACCTGGGAATGTGCGATTGAAATCTGCCCGCAGTCGGTGAGTGCTGCCGCTTTCACCTCTTCCTCTGTCCCGATGACATAATCCACCAGATGCAGGATCGATCGAGTCACCACACCGAAGGCGCGTGCATCATGCCATTGGTCCGCTCGAAAATCGATGTCCAGAATCACCACACCACCAGATGCGCGGGCCTGTTCGGCGGCAAAAAAAGTTGCGGAACGGCTCGGTTCGCGGGACAGTCCGGTTCCTGAGATGAACAGCGCACGGCTCTCACGGATCGGTGCAGCCAGCACATCATCGATAGTGATTTCAATATCCGCACAACCCTGGCGGTAGTAGACCAGAGGGAACCGGTCGGGAGGCTCAATTCCAAGAAGGACCGCACTGGTGCGAAATCCCTTTTTGCGCGGCATGAACCGGGTCTCCACTCCCTCCTTCTCCAGAAACTGGAAAAGAAAATCACCCACCAGGTCATCACCCAGACCGGAGAGGAGCACAGACCTCAGTCCCAGGCGGCGTGTCCCCACACTGACATTGGTCGGGCATCCCCCCACAAAAGCGCCGAAAGAGGTGATCTCGGTAAAAGGGGCACCGATATCGTTGGAATACAGGTCGATCGAACTGCGCCCCATGCTCAGAAGGTCGAATGATTTGTCAGCCATGCTTTGCCCCTTTTTCCATATCGTGGCTCACCAGCGGAACCCGGGGATCCTTCCAGGTCCAGGTATCCTTGACCCAGGCATGATCCGGGTCATCCTGGCCGGCCAGCGACTGCGCACTCCCGGACAGGAAGTTGAGGTAGTAGCAATCATATCCCCAGGGAGCGCTGACCGGGTGGTATCCCTCCGGCACGAGAACTACATCCAGATCCTGTACTGTCAAGGTCACATCGAGGGATTTGCTGTCGTTGTATATTCGCTGAATGGCGAATCCTTCCGGTTGACGGAAACGATAAAAATAGATTTCCTCCAGATCGGCCTCGAGGATATTCCCGGAAGGATCTGTGCGATGGACATCATGTTTATGCGGCGGGTAGCTGCTCCAGTTTCCACCAGGTGTGTAAACCTCGACACAGACAAGCTTCTGGCAGGCAAATCCCGGTGGAAGGATGCTGTTGATCTGGCGCGTGGCATGGCCGCCACCACGAATCTCGATCGAAGAGTCTTCGGGAGTAATCAATCGCTCCGGATAATCCCGGGAGGCTGGAACATGGCAGAATGCGCATTCGAGGCTTTCCGATTCCGCTTTCACCAGCAGCTCGCTTCCCCTTGAGCAATAGACCGCCCAGGGCATCCCCTCAAAAACATTGGCTCTTCGCCCGATATGTTCCCAGCAATTTCTAGAGGTCTTGACTGAGCACTGGCCGCCCAGCAGAACCAGCGCCGCTTCCTCATCTTCGGTCCGAAACTTCCAGGATCCTCCTTGAGGGAGGCGCAGAATTTCGAGATTCAGATCGTCCCATCCAGCCTTGCTGGCAACCACCTGGTTCAACAGTCCCTCAGGCTTGCGCTGTCCGGAAGATCTGATCAGTAGATCCGGGTCTGTTTTCACTCGGCTTTCCCCCTGTTGTTGAGAGGATCATAGAGCCACCCGAGCAATGGCTGAAGTACCAATTGGGATTTTCTGAGATCATTGCGGGGATCAGCGGAGGATGCAGAGACTGTGCCATTCCGGTAAACTTGAAAGCATGAAATCCGTTCCACCGACCCAGCAGATGTTTGCTTTTGGTTTCGAAGAAAGCCCGAAATTCGAAATCGCCAGGGAGCTGGAGGCACTCCAGATTCGATTCGGAACCAGTTCCTGGGCCTACCCGGGATGGGTGGGAAATGTCTATTCACGTAAGCATGCATCCTCAAATGAGTACCTCGAAGAATACACCCGTTACCCCCTCTTCCGGACTGTCGGGGCGGATATGACTTTCTACAATCCACCGTCGGTCGGCCTTCTGAAAACCTGGAAAGCCCTGCTCCCTCCAAAATTCCCGGTTGTTTTCAAGGTCTGGGATGAGATCACTGTGGATCGATTTGAAAAGGTGGATCAGGCAGGCAATCCAAGGCGGATGCAAGGAAACCGCAATCCCCATTTTCTCGATGCAGGACTGTTTGAAGATGCCTTTCTTGGACCGATTGTCGATTCAGGCTTTCAGGATCACCTGGGAGGGCTGATGTTCGAGTTCCGTTCCAGCACCGCCAGGAGCCCACAAACCTTTTTGAATTCCCTCGAGGCTTTCCTGGGCGCATTGCCAAAAGGATTTCCGTATGCAGTCGAAGTCCGTGAACCGCGCCTTCTCGGAGCCGCTTATCAGGCCATTCTCAGGAATCATCAGGTCTCGCATGTTTTCAACCACTGGGACCGGATGCTGCCCCTGAGAGAACAGCTCGACCGGGTCGGCCTGACAGGTGATCGGGTGATTTCGAGAATCCTGACCCCGCTCGGAATGCCTTATGCAGACGCAAAGAAGAAGTTTTTCCCCTATGACCAGCTCCTGCCTGAAAACAGGCTGCCGGAGATGCGTGTGGATGTGGTCGAGTTGTGCGAAGAGGCGATTAAGAACCATTTGCCCGCTTATGTTCTTGTAAACAATCGGGCTGAAGGATATGCTCCCATGACCATCCAGGATCTCCAGGAGGCTGTCGCGAAGAAAAAAGGGCTTCTCCCCCTCCCGGGTCAATCACCCACTTCTTCCTCCTAACTGGTTCTGTTAACCCCTTGGCTGGATTCCGGCGTGTGATACCCTGTTTCGATTCTTGTTTCGATAGGAACTTTCTTGCCGATCCGCTATGCAGATAAATCCATTTCAGATAATCCATTACGCCTTTGATGCCAGCCTGATGTCCCAGGTGGTGTGCCCGCCCTATGACAAGCTCAGTGATGAGCTCATCAAGGCCTGCAAGGGGCTTCATCCCCACAATTTTGTATCGGCGATTATCGGTGAAACACTGGCCGATCACTCCTATTACCCGAAGGCAGCCGAAACCCTTCGCAGCTGGTTGAAGACAGGGATCCTCGAACAGGAATCTTCACCGAAGCTGCTGGTTTACAGGCAGGCTTTCGAATGCCCCATTTCGGGAAAGAAGCTGACCCGGACTGGTTTCTTTGCTTTGCTGCGCCTGCCTGAAAGGGATCGCAATGATGTTCTTCCTCATGAGCGCACCTTTGCGGAGCACAAAGCCGACCGCCTGCAGCTGTATCGAGCGGTCCGGGGAACCCCCGAGGCCATCTTTGTCCTCTATTCAGACCCTGACCAGTCAGTTTTGTCTCTACTGGAATACCCGGCAGACAGTGTCAGCTTTCAAGACCCGCAGGGCCACACCAACAGCCTCGCTCTGCTTGATTCTCCCCCGATCATCAACTCCATCAAGGAGCGTGTCGAGTCGCAGAAACTGCTGATCGCCGATGGGCATCATCGTTTTGAAACCGGCATGAACTTCCGCGATGAATGCCGCCAGGCTTTTCCCGATCGTGAAGGGCCACAACCCTGGGATGATATTCTGGTCTATTTTACCGCCATGGAAGATCCGGGTTTGGCGATTCTCCCGACCCATCGGATCGTAAAAGCGGTTTCGGATGAGGCCTTTTCACTCTTTCTCGAACGCTGCCGTTCTGTTTTCGAGGTGGAAGCTCTCCCTGGGATTGTCAATCCCGATTCCATAGCCAGCCTGGCCTCATCTCTTTCGTCCCCGGAAACACATTCGGAATCCTTCGGCCTGGTGACTCGTCAGAAGCTCTACCGCCTGAATCTTTCCGATCCTCAGCTGCTCCGGAAGCACCTGCCGGAGGATATCGAGGAACCGCTGCAGGATCTGCCGGTTGTCTGGCTGCATCGTGTCCTTCTCGACCGGTTCCTCGGGTTTGAATCGGAAGAAAACGCTCCGGATCGAATTGCCTATGTCCGTACTGCCCCTGAAGTTGTCCAGGGACTCACTGCTGATGGATACGATCTGGGCATCCTGTTGCGCGGGACTCAATCCCGCGAAGTCCAGAAGGTGGCTCAGGCCGGTTTGCGGATGCCGCAGAAGTCGACCGATTTTTTTCCAAAGGTCCTCAGCGGCCTGGCGGTCTATCTCCACCCCATGTGAGCATTTCCCCCGAATCCAGGGGGCTGAGAGAAGTACCGGCTGATGGATTCTATCTGAGAAAGGAGATCGCAGCCCAATGATTGGTATTGAAGATCCAGATATCTGGTGTGCGTACCTGTTGTGTATTCTGACCACGGTCTTCTGTGTCTGCTACAGCATCTGGAACTGGAACAGTGGAAACAACAATCATCCCACCCGGGAGGATGTCGAGTGGGTTCAGACCGAAAAGGAAATCGAAAAAAGCCTGCCCGCTGACTGAGGCCCCGCCACGGGTTCAGCCCCAGGCTCAAAGCTCTGAATGGTGGACTCCTGCTATGTCTCTATACGAACTGCTCATCATCATGGCATACCTTTCAGTCACTGCCTGCCTGGGATTCCTGGGATACAAACAAACCCGCACTCGGCTGGATTACATCATCGCGGGCAGGAACACCCACCCATTCATCATGGCGCTCTCTTATGGAGCCACTTTTATCAGCACCTCCGCCATTGTCGGATTCGGAGGAGTGGCAGGACTGTTCGGGATGGGGCTCATGTGGCTGGTTTTTCTGAATCTGGCTGTGGGAATACTCATCGCATTCATCTTTATCGGAGAGCCAACCCGTCGCCTTGGGCACCGCCTGGATGCTCATACCTTCCCGGAGCTGCTTGGTCGAAGGTTCGACAGCCGTTTCATTCAGATCTTCTGCGGTGCCATCATTTTTCTTTTCATGCCGCTTTATGCCACTGCAGTGCTTCTGGGAGGCGCGGAATTTGTTCAGATTCTCTTTCAACTCGATAACTTCAATGTGGCTCTATTGATCCTGGCCCTTGTGGTAGTGATCTATGTCCTTGGCGGAGGCCTCAAAGCGGTCATGTATACCGATGCCTTTCAGGGGGGAATCATGATGCTCTCGATGATCTTCCTCCTGTTCATGACCTATTCGCGCCTCGGGGGTGTTACCGCGGCTCACTCCCATCTCACCTCGCTGGCGCCCCTGGTTCCCTCATCTCTGCAGGCGATCGGCCACAAGTGATGGACCTGTTTTCCGGATTACGGCTGGGGGGATGCGAAATTCAACCTCTGGTGGATCATGGTTTCCACCATCACACTGGGAGTTGGAATCGGAGTCCTTGCTCAGCCTCAGATGGCGGTCCGCTACATGACTGTCAAATCCAACCGGGAGATCAAAAGGGGAGTCGGCCTGGGGGCTGTTTTTATTCTCCTCCTCACGGGAATTCCTTATACTGTGGGCGCTTTGAGCAATGCCTACTTTCATGACCAGGAAGAAATCCGTGGTTATGTTCTGAATAAGGATGAAATCCAGCCATACCTTGGGCAGGAGCCACCTCAGGGAATGGTGATTCGAATCCTCCCGGAAGGGGGAACCTCAGAAATTCGGATTCCCCTGGGCAAAGAGACCTCGATCACCCTGGGAGATTCGGGAACACCGGACCGGATTCGGCCCAGGCTGATTTCAGCGCAGAGGACTGGCGGCGCACGTGATCAGATCATTCCCACTTTCATCGATTCCGCCATGCCGCGCTGGTTTGGAGTGCTGTTCCTTCTGTGCCTGCTCTCCGCAGCGATGAGCACCCTTTCCAGCCAGATGCACACCATGGGAACCGCCGCAGGCAGGGACATCTTCGAACAGATTCTGCCTGATTATTCTCCCACGGACCGCCAGACTGTTCTGGTCACCCGAATCGGGATCATCATTGGCCTGGTCATCAGCCTGTTTCTGGCTGCCAAATCACTGAGAGGGTATATCGCTGTCTCGACCGCACTGTTTTATGGCTTGTGTGCTTCTTCCTTTCTGCCCGCCTTTATCGGAGCCTTATTCTGGAAAAGGATGACTCGTGCCGGGGCCATCGCCAGCATGATGGGTGGGTTTTGTGTCAGCCTGTTCTGGATGCTGTTCTTCTTTGAACAGACTGCCAGGGCAATCGGTCTGTGTCAGATGCTGACTGGACAGGCAGTGCTGTGGCCCGATCCCAACTGGCCGGTTGTCGATCCACTCTTGATCAGCCTGCCAATTTCCTGTCTGCTTGCAGCCGGAGTGAGCCTGATGACCCACCCCCCAGGCCGCGAACATCTGGAAAAATGTTTTGGTGCCTGACATCTTCCCCGGAGGGAAGTGATTAATAACAACAGCAAGGAGCATGTTTTTATGTTTCGGTCTCTTGATCCTGGTGCAATCGGTGTCACCGCCCCGTTTGAGCAGTCGATGGATTGGGCGGTTAAATACGGCTTTGAGGGAATTTCCTTTCCGGTCGGCTATGCCCTGGAAAAGGGAGTCGCCTGTGTCAAGGAGGCATTCGCCTCACGGAATCTGAAGCCCTCCGTTTTTGGCCTTTCAGTGGATTACCGCAGTGATGATGCGGCTTTCAGGAATACTTTCCCCCAGCTGGCCACAGAAGCAGCTTGTGCCGCACAGGCGGGAGTCACACGCTGCTCAACCTGGGTGCTGCCTGGCCGCAAGGAGATGTCCGACTCCGACTATTTCAACCTTCTCAAAGTCCGGCTGGGTGAGTGCGCACGGGTTCTTGCCGGCCATGGGATTCGCCTGGGCCTTGAGTTCCTCGGCCCCAAAACACTGCGCCAGAGCCTGGGACTGGCGGCAGATGGGCTTTATTCCGCGGAGAGGATGCTCGACCTGGTGGCGGCGATCGGCGTCCCCGGGACCGGCCTGCTGCTGGATGCCTGGCACTGGCACACCTCAGGGGGTACCACAGCGGTCTTTTCTTCCCTGTCGAATGAACTGGTGGTCGATGTCCATGTCAATGATGCCCCCGCAGGCCTGTCGCTCGATGAACTCATCGACAACAAGCGCTGCCTGCCCGGCGCCACCGGGGTGATTGACCTGGCCGGGTTTGCCGATGGCCTGCGTAAGATCGGTTATGATGGCCCGGTGGCGGTGGAGCCATTCTCTGAAGAGCTGAATGCGCTTCCGGATGAACAGGCTGTTTCTGTCACTGCCCAGGCCCTGTCCAAATATTTCTGATCCGGAAAAAGTCCCTCTCTGAGACCGGGTGGTCCTTTCAGATCGCCCGGTTCTCAGGATTTATGGCCCGGGAGGAGAGGGTGAAGGCTGCGAGGAACTTTCCCCTTTTTCGAGCGCGGCCAATGTCTCCTCGATCACCTTTTTCACATCCGGCCGATCCTCACACTCGAGCGCCTTCTTCCACATTTCGATGGCTTTGGGCATCTGGCCGAGTGAACGGTACGCGAGGGCCGCATTTTCCATGGCGCGGGCATACTTCGGGTTGATCTGAAGGACCTTCTCGTAATACTTCAATGCCTCGTCGTAATTTCCACGGCGGTGCAGGACTGTCCCCAGGTTATTGAGCGAACGGAAATGGTCCGGGTCGACCCCCAGTGCCGCGCGATATTCATCGATGGCTCCATCCAGGTATTTCATTTCACCGGTCTGATCGAAGCGTCGTGTGAGGGCATAACCATTCTCGTAGTGATCATCGGCGCTCAGTGTTTCTGAAGCCGATGGAAGGGATACAGGCGACTCGCCCGCAAGTGGTTTGATCTTCTGGATGGAGACTGCATTGTTGCGGGCCTGGAGCTCAGTCAATTTTGCAGCGACTCCCTCGGCCAGCTGTTTTTCAAGCGTGGTGCGTTCCGCAGTCGTGCCTCCCACCAGATGATTGAACAGCCCCTTTTCGGTATATGGATCGATCGCTTCGACAAACAGCCGAAACTGCCCCTGGTACTGTTCATAGCTCCCCTGCAGAAGAATGCCTGTTTTTGTTTTTCGTGCTTCTGTCAGCCAGAGCTGGGATTGCTCCTTCGGTTTGGCCGGAATCCTCGCAGTGGAACGGTAGGCCGGGGGCAGGAGCTGGGCATTCGGATCCTCCAGAGAAACAGCTGCCTCTTCTGAAGCGATCAGGCGCTGGATCTTGATTCCCTGTGTGGTTTCGAGAAAACCCGCCAGGCCGTTCTGCAGTCCCTTCGGGCTGGCGATTAGACAGGGCCAGGCGCCCACATCCTGAAACGGAGTGACAGCGATCCCCTCCCGCAGGGGGGGCACTGCCCCTGCCGATACCAGGCCGATCAGCATCCAGGTGGTCAGGTATCCGATCATCACTCTTCGAGAAGAAATAAACGGCTCACTTTCAAGTGGATTGGATCGGATTCACGATCTCGACCGGCACGGCTTTTTCCGCAGATTTTTCCATTGCCTCGGCCATAGCCACCGACCACAGGCCTTCTTCGCCCGGGATCGCCACTGGCTCATTTCTCAGGACCGCCTCGGCGAACAGCCGGATTTCATGGCGATAGGCGGCTTCCTCATCACCAGAAGCAGGGATCTCCACCTCGTCGCCTTCCCAGGGCTGGAACCAGGCTCCTCCGAAACCCGCCCGGGCGACACCTTTATCGAGAAAAACACGAATGCTGGTTTCTCCCTGGGCGGAGATATGGGAAAAATGGTACTGCCCCAAGGCTCCATTCTCGAACTCAATGGTTCCCATGTAGAGGTCTTTATAATCTGTTTCTGGATCCTGCCCGATCCGCTTCGATGCCGCCAGCACCCGCTTCGGATTTCCACAGAGATAACGTGACAGATCGAGCTCATGAACATGCACTTCAAAGAGCAATCCTCCCGAGGTTTCCTTCTTCAGCCTCCAGGCATCCCGGTAAAAATCGGGGAATGGCCCACTGATCCGGTTGACCTGAAGCGCGCGAATTTCTCCATACTCCCCGGCACGAACCTTCTCGGCCATTCTTCGAAACCCGCCGAAATACCGCAGAACCTGGCCGACCATCAGGGGGACCCCAGCCTTGCGGCAGGCGGTTACAATTCCATTGGCATCATGGACGGACAACGCCAGGGGCTTTTCGCTGAACACCGCTTTTCCTGCGGCCGCTGCCTGAAGTGCCTGCGAGACCCTCTCACGAGGAGGTGCTGCGAGCACAATGGCATCGATATCTTTCCTCGATAGCAGATCTTCATAAGTGGCGGCAATTTCACAGGGCGCGACTTCCTGAAAAGCCGCCATTTTGGAGGGGTTGGGATCATATCCGGCAACCACCTCGATGCACTCCAATCCCTGGCATTCCTTGAAAATGCAACTGGCAATCCCCCCGCAGCCGGAAACACCAATTCGAAGCCGTGAACCACTCATGGTTGCAATTCTCCTCTCAAACCCTTTTATTTTTTATTTGATCCGGACGGATCGAGTCTTTCCTTATTTTCTTTGAAGGCAATCGGGTTGAAATCAATTCGCC
>JAANMY010002050.1_pt1 | contig 20127 bp, 16 predicted proteins | sample 7279691 | NCBI WGS metagenome assembly JAANMY01 (sample SAMN14094543, study PRJNA606508) | bioreactor metagenome | isolation source: A lab-scale SPAN reactor treating ammonium-rich wastewater day 388 | place: Ireland: Galway | collected 2018-02-07
TTCTTCGACGGCAAGGTGTTCGATCCGGCCAACCCAAAAGCCTACCTCAAGAGCCTCACGATCAAGCGCGCGGAGATCGGATGACACGCCGCAGGGCCGCCGTCCGTGGCGGCCCTTGCCTCGCCGCATCGCTTCCCGGAGACAACGCCATGAACATGCCCGTCATCAAGACCGAAAGCGCCCTCGCCGTGCCGGCCAACCCCGCGGCTACGGTGCTCGCGCTCCAGATCAGGCGTTCGCCGCCCGGCGAACGCATCCTCACCAGTCTCAAGCGCGCCGCCGAAAACCTCGTCCCGCCGCTGATCGTGCTCGCGCTGTCGGTGCTGGTCTGGGAAATCCTGTGCAGCAAGCCGGGCGCCACGCTGCCGCCGCCCTCGCGGGTGCTCGGCGAGACGCTCGAACTGATCGTCGATCCCTTCTATGACCGCGGCGGCATCGACAAGGGCCTGTTCTGGCACATGTCGGCGAGCCTGCAGCGCGTCGCTTTCGGCTATGCACTCGCGGCCGTCGCCGGCGTCGCGCTCGGCACGCTGGTCGGCCAGTCGATCTGGGCGATGCGCGGGCTCGATCCGATCTTCCAAGTGCTGCGCACCGTACCCCCGCTCGCCTGGCTGCCGCTGTCGCTCGCCGCGTTCCGGCAGGGCCAGCCGGCGGCGATCTTCGTGATCTTCATCACCGCCATCTGGCCGATCATCATCAACACCGCGGTCGGCATCCGCAACATCCCGCAGGATTTCCGCAACGTCGCGGCAGTGCTGCGGCTGAACCATCTCGAATTCTTCTACAAGATCATGGTGCCGTCGGCCGCCCCCTACATCTTCACGGGCCTGCGCATCGGCATCGGCCTGTCCTGGCTCGCCATCGTCGCCGCCGAGATGCTGATCGGCGGCGTCGGCATCGGCTTCTTCATCTGGGATGCCTGGAACTCCTCGCGCATCAGCGAGATCATCCTCGCGCTCGTCTATGTCGGGATCACCGGCTTCATCCTCGACCGCATCGTTGCAACCCTCGCCACGCTCGTCACGCGCGGCACCGCGGCCAACTAGGGAGAGCGGTAATGACCGACTATCTGAAGATCGATCACATCGACAAGACCTTCGTGCGCGCGGGCGCGATCGCCGAGGTGCTCAAGGACATCACGCTCGGCATCGCGCGCGGCGAGTATGTCTCGATCATCGGCCATTCCGGCTGCGGGAAATCGACGCTGCTCAACATCGTGGCCGGGCTGCTGCCGGCGACGAACGGCGGCGTGCTGCTCGAGAACCGCGAGGTGAACGAGCCGGGCCCGGACCGCGCCGTGGTGTTCCAGAACCACAGCCTGCTGCCCTGGCTCACCGTCTACGACAATGTGCGGCTCGCGGTGGACAAGGTGTTCTCCGGCAGCAAGAGCCGCGCCGAGCGCGACGCCTGGACCCTGCACAATCTCGATCTCGTGCAGATGACGCATGCAAAGGACAAGCGTCCTTCCGAAATCTCCGGCGGCATGAAGCAGCGCGTCGGCATCGCCCGCGCGCTGGCCATGGAACCGAAGGTGCTGCTGCTCGACGAGCCGTTCGGCGCGCTCGACGCGCTCACCCGCGCGCATCTGCAGGATTCGGTGATGGCGCTGCACCAGAAGCTCGGCAACACCGTGCTGATGATCACCCACGACGTCGACGAGGCGGTGCTCCTGTCCGACCGCATCGTGATGATGACCAACGGCCCGTCGGCGCGCATCGGCGAGGTGCTCGACATTGCGCTGCCGCGTCCGCGCAGGCGGCTCGAAATGGCGGCGAACCCCGTCTACCTCAAGTGCCGCCAGCGCGTGCTGGAATTCCTCTACGAGCGTCACCGCCTCGTGGAAGCGGCCTGAGCGGGGCAAACGGGAGCGTGACGTGAGCGAACCTCTCGTCGTCATCGGCAACGGCATGGCCTCCGCGCGCTTCGTGGAGGAGCTGACCGCGCGCGCACTCGGCCGCTACTCCATCGCCGTCCTCGGCAACGAAGGCACGCCGGCCTACAACCGCGTGCTGTTGTCCTCCGTGCTGGCCGACGAGGCGAAGGCGTCCGATCTCGCGCTCAAGCCGGCGCGCTGGTGGCAGGACCGCGGCGTCACGCTGCTTTACGACCATCCGGCGGTGGCGATCGATACCGCCATCCGGCGCGTGCGGCTGGCAAGCGGCACCACGCTGCCGTTCGCCAGGCTCGTGCTCGCCACCGGCTCACAGCCCATTCGGCTCGGCACACCGGGCATGGACCTGCCCGGCGTCGTCACCTTCCGCGATCTCGGCGACGTCGCCGCGATCCGCAAGGCCACGCGCGCGCAAGGGCGCGCAGTCGTGATCGGCGGCGGCCTGCTCGGGCTCGAGGCCGCCTACGGACTCGCCAAGGCGGGAGCGAAAGTCACGCTGATCCATCTCATGGACCGTCTGATGGAGCGCCAGCTCGACGCGCACGCGGCCGCGATGCTCCGGCAGGCGGTCGAGATGCGCGGGGTTACGGTGCTGCTGCAGGCGCAGACCGCGCGCATCGAAGGCAAAAGCCGCGTCGAGGCGGTCGTGCTGAGCGACGGGCGGCGCATCGCCGCCGACATGGTGGTGGTGGCGGTCGGCATCCGGCCCAATACCGCGCTCGCGCAATCGGCGGGTGCCGACACCAATCGCGGCATCGTGGTCGACGACCGTCTCGAAACCTCCGTGCCCGGCATCCATGCCATCGGCGAGTGCGCCGAGCATCGCGGACAATGCTACGGGCTCGTGGAGCCGGCCTACGAGCAGGCAAGGGTGCTGGCGATGACGCTCGCCGGACAGAAGGCGGCCTATGCCGGCAGCGTGCCGTCGACCAACCTGAAAGTGTCGGGCGTGAACGTGTTCTCGGCCGGCGACTTTATCGGGGCGGCCGGCACCGAGGCCATCGTGTTCAGCGATCCGGGGCCTGGCACTTACAGGAAATTCGTGATCCGCGACGAGCGGCTCGCCGGCGCGGTGCTGTTCGGCGATACCGCCGACAGCCACTGGTATCTCGAGCTTATCCGCAGCGGCCGCGCGATCACCCGCTTCCGCGGCGAGCTTGCGTTCGGCCGCGCGCTCGCCGGACCGCTTGCCGCATGAGCGCGCCGATGTCGAACGATTTCACCCCCGATCAGAAGCGCTTTCTCGAAGGCTTCGCCTCCGGCCTGAACACGGCGCGCGCTGCGCGCGAGGGTGCGCGCACGCACGGTCGCGGCGACGGCGGGCCGGACGCGCCGCATTTCGCCGCGCAGGACCGCGCGACCGCAGCCGGCGGCAAGCTCACCGAACAGGAAAGGTTCAAGCGCGAGCAGCACCCATTCGACGCCTATGCGCGCCTGAAGGAGCAGGCCCGCAACAACGAAGCGCCCAAGCCCGCCGACAATTTCCGCTGGCGCTATTACGGCCTGTTCTATGTCGCGCCCGCGCAGACCTCCTACATGTGCCGGCTGCGCATCCCCAACGGCATCCTCAGCCACTGGCAGTTCGAGGGTTTCGCCGGTCTTGCCGACAGATATGCCGGCCCCTGCGCCCACGTGACCACGCGCGCCAACCTGCAATTGCGCGAAATCGAGCCGAAGAACGCCGTCGCCGTGATCGAGGGCATCCGGGATCTCGGCCTGTGCTCGCGCGGGACCGGCGCCGACAATATCCGCAACGTCACCGGCACACCGACCGCCGGCATCGATCCGCGGGAACTCATCGACACGCGCCCCTATGCGCGCGAGTGGCATTTCCACATCCTCAACGAGCGCGCGCTCTACGGGCTGCCGCGCAAGTTCAATGTCGCCTTCGACGGCGCCGGCACGATCGCAGCGCTCGAGGATACCAACGACATCGGCTTCCAAGCGATCGAGGTGCGCGAGGGCTTCGGTGTGCAGCCCGGCGTCTGGTTCCGTCTCGCGCTCGGAGGCATCACCGGACATCGCGATTTCGCGCGCGACACCGGCATTGTCGTGCGGCCGGACGATGCGACCAGGGTCGCCGACGCCATCGTGCGCGTGTTCATCGCCCACGGCGACCGCACCAACCGCAACAAGGCGCGGCTGAAATACGTTCTCGATGCCTGGGGCTTCGAGAAATTCCTGAAAGAGGTGGAGGCGACGCTCGGCGCACCGCTCATGCGCGTGCCGGCGGAAGCGGTTGCGCCGCGTCCGCCTTTCGACCGCTCCGCCCATATCGGCGTGCATGCGCAGAAACAGGCCGGGCTCAACTGGGTCGGCATCGCGCTGCCGGCCGGCAGGCTCTCCACCGACCAGATGCGCGAGCTTACCCGCATCGCGCGCGAGATAGGCGACGGCGACATCCGCCTCACCGTCTGGCAGAATCTGCTGCTCTCCGGCGTACGCACCGAGGATGTCGCAGCGGCCGAAGCCGCCATCGCAGCACTCGGCCTTGCCACCAAGGCGAGCGCGATCCGCACCGGCCTCGTCGCCTGCACCGGTAGCACGGGCTGCCGCTTCGCCGCCGCCGACACCAAAGGCGACGCCGAGGCGATCGCACGCCATTGCGAGGCGCGCGTGACGCTCGACAGCCCGGTCAATGTCCACCTCACCGGCTGCCATCATTCCTGCGCACAGCATTATATCGGCGACATCGGCCTGATCGGCGCACGCGTCGCGGTCTCCGAAGACGACACGGTCGCGGGCTATCACGTCTTTGTCGGCGGCGGCTTCGGGCCGGATGCCGCGATCGGGCGCGAACTCTATCGCGACGTGAAGGCCACCGACGCGCCGGCGACGGTCGCGCGCATGCTCAAGGGCTATCTGGCGCATCGCGAAGGTGGCGAGACCTTCCTCGCCTTCAGCCGGCGTCACGATATCGAGACGCTGCAAGAAATGTTCGGGGAGGCAGCGGAATGATCGCACGGTCTGTTCAGCCTCCCACTTGTCCCCGCGAATGCGCGCGCCCAGCGTCAGAAGGGCTGGATTTCGGCAGTCGCGGTGCAGGGGAGACGCGCCAATGAATTCGCCTCCTTCTCCAACCGCACATCTCATACCGGAGAGCGCGCCCTTCTCCGACGAGCAGCGGGCCTGGCTGAACGGATTCTTCGCGGGCTTCGTCGCGCTCGATCTGCCGGGCGGGGTCGTCGCGCTGACGCCGCAGCAGAATGCCGCACTCATGCCCGGCGCTGACGCCGGACCCCTGGCCGACGGCGACGACGGCGAGACGCCCTGGCACGACCAGACGCTGCCGCTCGCCGAGCGCATGGCGCTCGCCAAAGGCCGGCCGCTGCGCCGGCGCATGATGGCGGCGATGGCGCAGCAGGATTGCGGCCAGTGCGGCTACAATTGCGCCGACTATGCCGACAAGATTTTCTTGAAAGAAGAAGGGCGGCTCAATCTGTGCGTGCCCGGCGGCAAGGAAACCGCCCGCATGCTCAAGAGCCTGTACGAGGAGCTTGGCAGCGCGGCCGTGTCGAAAATGCTCGCCGCCATGCCGGCCGCGCCTTCCGCCGGCCCCACGCGCGACAATCCCGCGACCGTGCACTTCGTCTCGCGCACGCGCCTCAACAAAGGCGGCTCCGAGAAGGAGACCTGGCATCTGGAATTCGATCTCGCGGGCTCCGGCTGCACTTATGCCGCAGGCGATTCCTTCGGCCTCTATCCGAGGAACGATCCCGCACTCGCCGACACCATCCTGGCACGGCTCGGCTTCGACGGGACGCTCATGGTCGGCGCGCGCACCCTGCGCGACCTCCTGATCGAGGATGTCTCGCTCTCGCCCGCCCCGGACTCGCTGTTCCAGCTCCTCTCCTACATCACCGGCGGCGAGCGACGCCAGAAGGCCAAGGCGCTCGCCTCCGGCGAGGATCCCGACGGCGATGCGGCGACGCTCGACGTGCTCGCCGCGATCGAGAAGTTCGAGGGCGCGCATCCCGATCCGGAAGCGTTCGTCGAGGCGCTCGAACCGCTGCAGCCGCGGCTTTACTCGATCTCGTCGTCGCCGAGAACGCATGCGGAGCGCCTGTCGCTCACCGTCGACGTCGTGCGCTACGACATCGGCCGCCGCCTGCGCAAAGGCGTGGCCTCGACCTATCTCGCCGAGCGCGCGCAGCCGGGCGACACGGTCCGTGCCTATGTGCAGAAGGCGCATGGCTTCGCCCTGCCCGCCGATCCGGCGGTGCCGATCATCATGATTGGGCCCGGCACCGGCATTGCGCCGTTCCGCGCCTTCCTGCACGAGCGCATGGCGACAAAGGCACCGGGCCGCAACTGGCTGTTCTTCGGCCATCAGCGCAGCGCACACGATTTCTTCTATGCGGACGAACTGAACGCCATGAAGACATCGGGCCTGCTGACCCGCCTCTCGCTCGCCTGGTCGCGCGATGGCGACCGGAAATTCTACGTGCAGGACCGCATGCGCGAGGTCGGGCGCGATTTGTGGGCGTGGCTCGCCGAGGGCGCGCATGTCTATGTCTGCGGCGACGCCAGGCGCATGGCCAAGGACGTGGAGCGCGCACTGGTCGATATCGTCGCGCAGTTCGGTGCCCGCTCCACCGACGAGGCGATCGCGTTCGTCGCCGAGCTGAAGAAGCGCGGCCGTTACCAGCAGGACGCCTATTGAGGGCGGCCGGCATGAACCACCTTCACATCATCCTTCCGTTCGTCCTCGCGAATACGGGAGGTCAGAATCAAAACGGCTGGATTCCTGCCTGCGCGGAAACGAACGGATTCGTCGTGCACCCACCCGTTCGGGGCATGCATCCATGAACGCGCTCTCCAGCGGTCCGCCGGCCGTGCGCACCACCTGTCCCTATTGCGGGGTCGGCTGCGGTATCCTCGCCTCGCCCGACGGCCGCAGCGGCGCTGCAATCGCGGGCGACCCGTCGCATCCCGCCAATCGCGGCCGCCTGTGCTCGAAGGGCACCGCGCTCGGCGAGACGCTTTCGCTCGACGGCCGGCTGCTCAATCCGAAGGTGCGCGATGCCACGGGCGCGCTTACCGACATCGACTGGCCGACCGCGCTCGACGCCGTGGCAGGCGGCCTGCGGCGCGTCATCGACCGGCACGGCCCCGACGCGGTCGCCTTCTATCTCTCCGGGCAGTTGCTGACCGAGGACTATTACGTCGCCAACAAGCTGATGAAAGGCTTCATCGGTTCGGCCAACGTCGACACCAATTCGCGCCTGTGCATGGCGTCGGCGGTCGCCGGCCATCGCCGCGCGTTCGGCGCCGACACGGTGCCCGCCCTCTATGCCGACCTCGACGAGGCCGGCCTGATCGTGCTCGCCGGATCGAATGCCGCCTAGTGCCACCCGGTCCTCTTCCAGCGTATGACGGCCAACCAGCGCGAGCGCGGCGCGAAAATCGTCGTCATCGACCCGCGCCGCACCGCGACTGCCGAAGAAGCCGACCTGTTCCTGCCGCTCGCGCCGGGAACCGACACCGCATTGTTCTGTGGGCTGCTCGTCCATCTCGCGCGCACGTCCGCGCTCGATCGGGCCTATATCGACGCACACACGCGCGGTTTCGAGAATGCGCTCGCACGCGCGCAGGCGATCGCGCCCGATGTCGCAGCGACCGCGACAGCGACCGGCCTTGCGCCGGACGACGTCGCGCAATTCTTCGAATTGTTTGTCGCGACTGAACGCGTCGTCACCGCCTTCTCGCAGGGCGTCAACCAGTCGGCGCAGGGGACCGACAAGGTGAACGCCATCATCAATTGCCATCTCGCGACCGGGCGGATCGGCAAACCGGGGATGGGACCGTTCTCGCTCACCGGCCAGCCCAACGCCATGGGCGGACGCGAGGTCGGCGGACTGGCCAACCAGCTTGCCGCCCATATGGGCTTTTCGCCGGCGGAGACCGAGCGCGTGCGCCGCTTCTGGAACGCAGCGACAATGGCGACGCGCGAGGGTCTCAAGGCGGTCGACATGTTCGAGGCGATCGCGCAGGGGCGCATCAAGGCCCTCTGGGTCATGGCGACGAATCCGGCGGTGTCGCTGCCGCGCGCGGGCGCGGTACGCGAGGCGCTGGGCAAGCTCGACCTGTTCGTGGTCTCCGAGAACGTTCTCTCCAACGACACCGTCAATGCCGGCGCGCATGTGCTGCTGCCGGCGGCCGCCTGGGGCGAGAAGGACGGCACGGTGACCAATTCCGAGCGCTGCATCTCGCGCCAGCGCGCGTTCCTGCCGCCCCCCGAGCAGACGCGCCCCGACTGGTGGATCCTGACCGAGGTCGCGCGCCGCATGGGCCATGGCGCGGCCTTCGCCTATCGCACGGCCGCCGACATTTTCCGCGAGCATGCCGCGCTCTCGGCATTCGAGAATGATGGCGCGCGCGCCTTCGACATCGGCGCGCTGCGCACGCTCGACGATGAAGCCTACGATGCGCTCGATCCGCTGCACTGGCCGCAGCCCACGGACAGCCGCGCGCCCGCGCAGCGATTTTTTGCCGATGGCGAGTTCTTCATCTCCGACCGCAAGGCCACCTTCATCGCCCCGCAGCCGTCGACGCTGAGCGAAGCAACGACAGAGCGTTTTCCGCTGCGGCTCAATACCGGGCGGACGCGCGACCAGTGGCACACCATGACGCGCACCGGGAAAAGTCCGCGCCTCGGCGCGCATGCGCAGGAGCCGTGCGTCAACGTCCATCCCGACGATGCCGCGCGCTACGGACTGGCCGATGGTGGCTTTGCCTGCGTGACTTCGCATTACGGCCGCGCGACGTTCCGCGTCCGCGTCAGCGAGAGCCAGCAGCGCGGATCGCTGTTCGCGCCGATCCACTGGAGCGGCGAGACCGCGTCCGCGGCGCGCACCGGCGATCTCGTGGCGCCCTTCACCGATCCCCTCTCCGGCCAACCGGAAGCGAAGGCGACCGCGGTCGCCATCGCCCCGCGCGCCTTTGGCTGCGAAGGCTTTGTCGTGACGCGGCGTCCCTTATCGCTGCCGCGCGATACATGGTGGGCGCGCGTTATGATCGAAGGCGGCGTCGGCTACCTGTTCGCAAACGACGAAGGGACCGATTTCTGGCGCGCTGTCGTGCGGGAACGCGCCGCGGCTAAGGCACAGCTCTCGGAATTCTCCGACGCCGCCGGCGCAATCTATCGCGCGGCCCTGTTCGCGGACGGCGCGCTCGATCTGTGCCTGTTCGCGGCGCCTGCTGGCCACGCGCCATATTGGGACACGGTCAAGGCCGCATTCGCCGCACCGTCTCTCTCCGACGCCGCGCGCCGCACGTTACTGTCGGGCAAGGCCGCCGATTCTGCGGCCGACCACGGGCCCACAGTCTGCGCCTGTTTCGGCGTCGGCCTCACTGCAATCCGCGATGCCATCGCCGCCGGCGCGAAAAGCACGGCGGACATCGGCCAGGCGCTGCGCGCCGGCACGAATTGCGGCTCCTGCATTCCGGAACTGAAGAAGCTCCTGTCGCCGCAACTCTCACAGACTGCGCACTCCCATGAACGCACCGCGTCCGCTGCTTGAGACTACCCCGCACCGCATGACCCCCCTCGCGCGGCTGCCGCTTTTCTTCGCGCTGAAGGGAAAGCGCGTCGTCGTCGCGGGTGGATCGGCGGCCGCATGCTGGAAGGCGGAACTGCTCGCGGCGGCGGGCGCCACCGTCGCCGTATTCGCCGAGGCGCCCTGCGAGGAACTGAGCGCGCTCGCCGCCTCCCCGCCGAACGGTGCGGTGATCCTGCATCGGCGCGCATGGCGCGCGGCCGACCTTGAGGGCGCCGTGCTTGCCGTCGGCGCATCCGAGGACGACGCGCACGCCAGGGATTTTGCGCAGGCCGCGCGCGCACGCGGCGTGCCGGTGAACGCGATCGACAGGCCGGCCTTCTGCGATTTCGCCTTCGGCGCGATCGTCAACCGCTCGCCGCTGGTGGTCGGCATTTCGACGGACGGCGCCGTCCCCGTCTTCGCGCAGGCGATCCGCGCGCGCATCGAGGCGATGATCCCGAAAGGCTTTGCCGCCTGGGCGGAGGTCGCGCAGGGTTGGCGCGCGCGCCTTGGGCCCGCAGACTTGCCGGCGACCGCCCGCCGGCGCTTCTGGCAAATCTTCGCGTGCCGCGCCTTGCGCAATCCCGAGCGCGCGCCGCTGGAGGAGGATTTCGCCGACCTCGTCGCCGCCGCCCGCACCGAAGGCGGGGATGCCGGGCGCGGCAGCGTCACGCTCATCGGCGCGGGGCCCGGCGATCCCGAACTCCTGACACTGCGCGCGGTACGCGCGATGCAGGCCGCCGACGTGATCCTTTACGACGATCTCGTCTCGGCCGAGGTGCTGGATTTCGCGCGCCGCGAAGCGCGCAAGCTTCTGGTCGGCAAGACCGGACACGGGCCTGCCTGCAAACAACCCGAGATCAACGCGCTGATGGTCGCGCTCGCGCGCGGCGGCAAGCGCGTCGCGCGGCTCAAAGGCGGCGATCCGATGATTTTCGGCCGCGCTGGTGAGGAGATCGCGGCCTGCCGCGCCGCCGGGATCACGGTCGATGTCGTGCCCGGCATCAGCGCCGCGCAAGGCGCGGCCGCCCGGCTTGGGCTTTCGCTCACCCATCGCGCACAGGCGCGGCGTCTGCAATACGTCACCGGACACGGCGCCGACGGCGCGCTGCCGCAGGATATCGACTGGCGCAGTCTCGCCGATCCGACAGCGACCACCGTCGTGTATATGCCACGCCGGACGCTCCCCGCGCTTCTCGCACGTGCGATGGATGCGGGCCTCGACTCGCGCACACCCGTGCTTGCGATTGCGAATGCGACGCGGCCGGACGAGACGGTCGTGGCGGCGTCGGCCGCGACGCTCGCCGAGCGGCTTGCGGCCTCGCCGACTGCGGGGCCGGTTCTTGTCATGATCGGGAGCGTATGCGCGAACGCCGACGGCGCCGCCGCGATCCCGCCCACCAAGACACGCGCAAGCCACGGCGGATGACGCCGGCCGCGCGTCAGACCGCCGCCAGCGCGGCGACGAGATCCTCGACGATATCATCGACGTGTTCGAGCCCGACCGACAGGCGCACGAGCCCCTCGCCGATGCCGAGCTCGGCGCGCTGGTCCGGCGTCAGGCGCTGATGCGTCGTGGTGGCCGGATGGGTGATCAGGCTCTTGGCGTCGCCGAGATTGTTGCTGATGCGCACGAGCCGCAGCGCGTCCTGAAAGCGGAACGCCCCCGCCTTGCCGCCCGCGACGTCGAACGCGATCAGGTTCGACGCCCCGCTCATCTGCCGCTTGACCAGCTCGGCCTGCGGATGGTCCGCCCGTCCCGGATAGATGACACGCGTAACCTTCGGATGGCCGGCGAGCGTGTCAGCGACGATCGCGGCCGAACGCGTCTGCTCGCGCACCCGCACGGTGAGCGTCTCAAGCCCCTTGAGCAGCACCCAGGCATTGAACGGCGACAGCGACGGCCCGGTCTGACGGATCAGCGTCTGCACGTTGTTCTGGATGAATTCCTCGCTCCCCAGAACGACGCCGCCGAGGCAGCGGCCCTGCCCGTCGATATGCTTGGTGGCTGAATAGACCACGCAATCAGCGCCGAGCGCGAGCGGACTCTGGAACAGCGGCGTCGCGAACACATTGTCCACGACCAGCGTTGCGCCGCCGTCATGGGCGATTTTCGCGACCGCGGCGATGTCGATCACGTCGAGCGTGGGATTGGTTGGGCTCTCGATGAAGAAGGTCTTCGTGTTGGGCCGCACCGCCTTGCGCCACTGGTCGAGATCGGCGCCGTCGACCAGCGTGCAGGGAATGCCGTAGCGCGGCAGGAAGTCCTCGACGATATAGCGGCACGATCCGAACAGCGCCTTGGCCGCGACGATGTGATCGCCCGCCTTGAGCTGGCCCATCAGCGCGACAGTGACCGCGGCCATGCCGGTCGCGGTTGCGCGCGCGGCCTGCGCGCCTTCGAGCGCGGCCATGCGCTGCTCGAACATGGTCACAGTCGGGTTGGAGAAGCGCGAATACTGGAAGCCGGGGGATTCGCCCTTGAAGCGCGCCTCGGCGGTGGCGGCATTTTCGTAGACATAGCCCTGGGTGAGGAACAGGGCTTCCGACGTCTCATTGAAAGACGAACGCAGCGTACCGGCATGGACGAGCCTGGTTTCCGGTCTCCACTTGCGGTCGGCGGGCGCAGACATGACGGCCTCCTTTGGCCAATAAAAATCCCGGCCGGGGGACGAGCCTCGGGCCGGGTCATATGCGTCCCCGGCCTTTTAGCAACTTGTTTAACGTGGCTGCAAGCCGGCCGGCTCAAATGACCACGAACGTGGCTTTTCTTATCCCGCCCGCCGGAACCGCGTCAAGCGCTCCGTGAATTTCCGCCGCACTTGCATGGCTGCACCGATCCCCGCGAGGAGCGGACCGCGGGCCGTTGCGGCCCGCGAGCGGCGGCGCGGCGCGATGGGTGAAAGGCCGACTGTCGCATCTCAAACCAAATTCCGCGCCGGAACGCACCGCGCGCTTCCGCCCGGGGCGGCTTGCGGATAACGTGTCGGGTCCTGGGGGGATTGCGGGAGCCTGTCATGAAGCTCGGCTTTTTCACGATGCCGATCCATCCGCTCGACAAGGACTGGCGGCAATCGCTGCAGGAGGATCGCGAAGCTTTCATCCTTGCCGACGAGCTGGGCTTCACCGAGGGCTATGTCGGCGAGCACGTCACCGACCGCGCCGAGAACATCACCTCGTGCGCGATGTTCATCGCCAGCCTGATCGACTGCACGAAACGCATCAGGCTCGGCACCGGCACCGTCAACATGCCCAACACCCATCCGGCGACGGTGGCCGCGCAGATCGCCATGCTCGACCACATGCTCGACGGCCGCTTCATTTTCGGCATCAGCCCGGGCGGGCTTCTGTCCGACGCCGAGGTGTTCGGCAATCTCGATGCCGACCGCAACGCCATGTTCCTGGAAGCCATCAACCAGGTGCTGCAGATCTGGACGAACGACCCGCCCTACAACATCAAGGGCCGATTCTGGACCATCAGCGTCGAACGCCAGTTCATGCCCGAGCTTGGACAGGGCTTTCTGCCCAGGCCGCTGCAGCGCCCGCATCCGCCGATCGTGGTGACCGCAGTCGCCCCGTTCTCCAGGGGCGTGACCGAAGCCGCCGCCCGCGGCTGGGACCCGATCTCGGCCAACTTCCTGATGCCGGCCTGGGTGAGGAGCCACTGGCCGCGCTATGTCGAAGGCTGCGCGCGCGCCGGACGGCCGGCCGATCCCGCCAACTGGCGCGTCGCCAAGAGCATCTTCGTCGCCGACGACGATAAGACCGCGAAGGCCTATGCCACCGCGCCGAACGGACCCTACCGCTATTATTACAGCCAGCTTTTAACCAAGCTGAAGCACAACGGCCGCATCGAACTGTTCAAGACCCGGCGCGACCAGCCCGACCACGAAGTCACGCTCGATACGGTGTGCGACGAACTCGTGATCCACGGCTCGCCCGACAAGGTCGCCGACGACATCCTCGCCTATCGCGAGAAGGTGGGCGATTTCGGAACGCTGCTCTATGCCGGCAAGGACTGGGCCGACAGGGAGCTCGGCCGCCGCTCGATGGTCCTGCTCGCCGAGAAGGTCCTGCCGAAAGTCAATGCCGCGCTGCAGGGCAACCGCACCGCCGCGCAATAGCGGCGTCAGGCACGCGCCTTCACCACCGCGAGCTGGGCGTAGTCGCGCAACGGCCGCCGCAGACTGAGTTCGGCGCCGTGCGCGGCCGCGAGCGCTTTCAGCGCCTCCTCCAGCCCGTCGCGCGGGGTGACGTGGAACACGGCAAGCCAGCGCCGCAGCAAGGCGCGGAAGATGCCCGGCAGTCCGCTTTGTCCGCCGAAATCGACGATGTGCAGCTCTCCGCCCGGCGCAAGCGCCGCCATTGCCCGATCGAGCACCGCCCGCCAGTGCGGAATCATCGACAGGCTGTAGGAGATGACGATGCGCTCGAAGCGCGCCTGCCCGAACAGGCGTCCGGCGTCGAAATCGGTCGCGTCGCCCTGCGCCACCGCGATGCGCGCAGAGAGGTTCGCCCGCGCAAGCGACCGGTGGCAGGACTTGAGCATTTCGTCGGAAATGTCGATACCGAAGAAGCGTGCCTGCGGATAACGCCGCGCCGCCGCGATCAGGTTGCGTCCGGTGCCGCAGCCGATTTCGAGCACCGCGGCCGAGGGCGGCGGACGCAGGCCCCGGACAAGCGCGTCGCGGCCGAGCAGGAAAAAACGCCGCGTCGCATCGTAGATGTAGCGCTGATAGCGGTAGATCCGGTCCATGCGGCCGGCGACGTCACACACGGCATCCATGGCTCAGCCCTCGAACACGTAGAGATGGAAGCCGCCATAGATCGCCGAACGGTCGCGCGCGGTACAGTCGCGCGACTTCTGCGCCTCGTAGCGCCAGCGCGCCAGCACCGGTTCCGCCACGCGGCCGGGCAACAGGCTCGGCTCGGCGGCCGTGCGGAAAATCACGCGCGCGCCGGGACGCGCGGTGCGGGTGATCTGCGCCCACAACGCGTTGAGCTGCGCATCGGTCATCCAGTCCTGCGCGTCGAGCAGGACATAGCGGTCGACCGAGCGATCGGGACAGGTCTGCAGATAATCGGTGAAGGAGCGGTTGAGCACCTCGACCCGCCCGGCGCGGCTGCGCACCATGTCGAAATGGCTGCGCCTGAGATAGGGCGGCAGCGGACCGTCCTCGGCGCCGGCATAAGAACGGCCGAACGCCTGCCAGGCGAAATAATTGTCGTCGAAAGAGAATGCGCAGGTCAGCCGTTCCACGCGTCCGCGCAGGACCATGGCCATATCCCGCCCGCCCGCCAGCGCCTCGTATTGCGCTGGCGGAATGCCGAGCCCGTAGAGCGAGAAGCGGCGCGCGCTCGCCCAGCGTACGAAACGCTTGTCGAAGAGCGGCGCGAGCGCGGTCTCGAAATAGCTGCGCTGCTCGTCGAGCGTGCGCGCACGCAGGACGTCGCGCGGGTCGATCCCGTAGGCGCGCGCGAGCCAATGCCCGACCCCGATGAAATGGCCGAGCAGCCCGTAACGGTACAGGTTGCGCGAGAAGATCATGATCCGCCGCCGGCCGAAGCCGAAGGCCGGGCGCGCTTCCCAATAGGCGCGGGTCTGCGGATCGAGATGGGGCACGATATGGCGCCAATAGGCCACCACGTTGTCCATGTCATTGGCCGCGCCGAAGAAACGATAGAACGCGTCCCACGACGGCAGATGCATGGCGGCGGCGAGCTTGAGCCGGTTGAGCGCGACATGGGCGGCGTTGAGATCGATCGCGGTGATGCGCGCGGGATCGGCGATCAGGTAGGACAGGATGTTGCAGCCGCCGGAGGCGATCGCGACCACGTGGCTGTCGGGGGCGATCTCAAGCGCCTCGATATCGACCTCGGGGTCCTCCCAGATTTGCGGATAGACGAGGCCCTTGAACATCCAGGCGAACAGATGTTCGAGCGCACCCTTGCGCGACAATGCGGGGTTCGATGCCACCGCCTGCGTCAGCAGTTTGCTCCGGGTTTCCGTCATGGTCATCGTGAAGACACGCTCCTTTGCGGCCGAATCCGACAGCGATGACGGTCTAGCGGCCGTTCGATGTTGGTTTGATGACAGCCTTATCGCCGGCCTGCAGAAAGCGGGCGATATGCGACAGGAAGCAGCGCGCGCTTGCCTCCCATGTCATGCCGAGCGCAAAGCTGCGGCAGGCCTGCCGCGACAATGTCAGCGCCCTGAGGCAGGCCCGCCCGAGATCCCAGTCGAGCGCGCCAATGGCGGCGTCCCCGATCACGTCGCGCGGCGCCGCCACCGGAAAGGCGGCGACCGGCACCCCGCTCGCAAGTGCTTCGAGCAGCACGAGGCCGAACGTGTCGGTCTTGCTCGGAAACACGAAGACGTCGGCCGCGGCATAAATCCGCGCAAGCTCCTCGCCCTGTTTGGCGCCGAGAAAGACCGCGTCGGGAAAACGCCGTTCGAGTTCGGCGCGCGCCGGCCCGTCGCCGACCACGACCTTGGTCCCCGGCAGATCGAGCGACAGGAATGCCTCGATATTCTTCTCCAGCGCAACGCGCCCGACGGTGAGGAAGATCGGTCGCCGCAGCGCGAGATCGCCGGAGCGCGCCGGCCGGAACAGATCGGCGTCCACGCCGCGCGGCCACAGCATCACGTTATGGAAACCGCGCTCAAGCAATTCGGAAGCCAGACGCGGCGTTGCCGCCATCACTCCCGCCCCGCGGCGATGGAAGCGGCGCAGCCAGGCCCAGACCCAGGTGCGCGGGATTGGCGCGCGCGCCGACACGTAATCCGGAAAGCGGGTATGGAAGCTCGTCGTGAAGGCGAGGCCGTGCCGCCGGCAATAGCGGCTGACCATGTGCCCGATCGGCCCCTCGGTCGCGACATGGATGAAATCGGGCCGCTCGGCATGGATGCGCCCGGCGATCGCGCGCGGCGGCGGCAAAGCCAGCCTAATGTCGGGATAGGTCGGCAGCGGAACGGTGTGGAATTCCTGCGGCGTGACAAAGACGATCTGCGTGCCGAGCGACTGCGCCACGCGGGCGACCGAGGTGAGCGTGCGCACGACACCGTTCACCTGCGGATACCAGGCGTCGGTCGCGACGAGGACCTTCTTCAGGCAGCCTGCGGCTGCGCCGGCGCGGCCATTGCCGTCGGGCGGATATGCGTCCATGGGATGATTTCGAAGCGGCCGTCGTCATGCTCGACCAGCGCGGTGCAGCTTTCGAGCCAGTCGCCGCAATTGAGATAGTGAACGCCATAACGCGCATGGTTCGCGGCGTGGTGGATGTGCCCGCAGATCACGCCGTCCATGCCGTGCCGTCGCGCCTCCTCGGACAAGGCGGCCTCGAACTCGGATATGTAATTGACGGCGGTCTTGACCTTGGTCTTGGCCCAGCGCGAGAGCGAGGCATGCGGAAGACCGAGCAGGCGGCGCACGCGGTTCGAGGCGCCGTTGAGCATCAGTGCCGAGCCGTGCGCGGCACCGCCGAGGAACGACAGCCAGCGGCCGTGCCGGATCATGACGTCGAAATCGTCGCCATGCGTGACGAGATAGCGCCGGCCGTCGGCGGCGAGGTGCGTCGTCGTCTGTACCACCTCGACGCCGCCGAGATGGATGCCGCAATAATCGCGTAGCACCTCGTCGTGGTTGCCCGGGATGTAGAGGACGCGCGCGCCCTTGCGCGCCTGCCGCAACAGCTTCTGCGCAACGTCGTTGTGCGACTGCAGCCAGTGCCAGCCAGACTTGAGCTGCCAGCCGTCGATGATGTCGCCGACGAGGTAGATCGTGCCGGCCTCGTGATGGCGCAGGAAATCGATCAGCAGCTCGGCGCGGCAGCCGCGGGTGCCGAGATGCACGTCCGAAAGAAACATTGCACGATAGCGGCGCGGAGCAGGCAACCCAGTCACGATGGTATCTTCCTCCCAGTCGCGCACCGGATGGCAAGATTCTGTCTCACTTTCATGACAGGCCGCGCCGCGCCCGCCCCAGCGCGATGACGGCGGCCGTAGCAAATCTGTCGCAAGCGACTGCGATCTTGCGGAGCGATTCGTCGCGGCATCGGGCCGCGACGGCACGGGCGGCGCGGCAAGCGCCTGTTATGCTTGCCGCCGTCGTGGACAACGGGCGAACGATCCTGACATGGAGCATATCCGGGGCCGGCTGCTGGGCGCATTGCAGGGCGCCATCGGGGCTTTCGACCGCACCATCGGCTGGCACCGCGCCGGCATCGCGCTCAGCATCGTCATCGTGGTGGTCGCGGCGACGATCCTCTACCGCATCCTGCAGGGCGTCGAATTCGGCAAGGTGACCGCCGCCCTGTGCCAGACCGACGCCGGGGACATCGCGTTTGCCGCGCTGTGCGTCGCCGGCGCCTATCTGACGCTGACCTGCTACGACCTGTTCGCGCTGCGCACGATCCGTCGGCCCGACGTGCCCTACCGGATCGCTGCGCTTGCGAGCTTCACGAGTTTCTCGATCGGCCACAATCTCGGCGGCGCCGTCGTCACCGCCGGAGCCATCCGCTACCGCATCTATTCGGCGTGGAACCTGTCGCTGATCGACGTCGCCAAAATCTGTTTCGTGACCGGCCTCACCTTCTGGCTCGGCAACGCCTTCGTGCTCGGGATTGCGCTTGCGCTCGAGCCCGCAGCGGCCAGCGCCGTCGACCACCTGCCGGCGTCCGCCAATCGCGCGATCGCCTTTATCCTGCTGGCCGCGATCGGCTGTTATGTCGCCTGGGTGTGGCGGCGGCCGCGCCGCATCGGCATGAACAACTGGCAGGTGACGCTGCCGGGCGGCCCGATCACGCTGGTGCAGATTGCGATCGGAGTGTTCGACCTGACCTTCTGCGCGCTCGCCATGTACGTCCTGCTCCCGGACCAGCCGGCGGTCGGCCTCATCGCCGTGATCGTGATCTTCATCTTCGCCACGCTGCTCGGGTTTGCGAGCTATGCGCCGAGCGGGCTCGGCATTTTCGACGCCGCCATGATCGTGGCGCTTCAGCAATTCCCGAGGGAGGAAATGCTGGCGAGCCTGCTCCTGTTCCGCCTGATCTATTACATCATCCCCTTCGTGCTCGCGCTGATCGCCATCGGCATCCGCGAGGTGACGCTCAATCTCGCAAGCCACCGGGCGAACGCCCCGGCGCGGCGCACCGGACCTGACCCCTCCCGCTAGCCGCGGGCCGCCCGCTGCGACGTTGCGATCTCGTGCGCAGGCAGCGCGTCTGTTATAGCTGCGGCGATGGACAAGCTCTTCTGCTTCGGTCTCGGCTACACGGCCGCCGCCTATCTCCGCCTTTTCGGTTCAAGCTTCTCCTCGGTCGCCGGCACGGTGCGCGAGGCCGCGCCGCGCGGGCATCCGGCACCCGATCGGAGCGGTCTCAACGTCACGACATTCATATTCGGGGATGTCGCGGCCGAGCAAGCACTTGCGCAGACGCTGTCGGAGGCGACCTGCGCGCTCGTGTCGATCCAGCCGCAGGCCGGACGCGACCCTGTGCTCGCAACCTATGGCGAGGCGCTGCGGCGCGCGCACTCCATGCGGACGATCGTCTATCTCTCCACCGTCGGCGTCTATGGCGATCACGGCGGCGCCTGGATCGACGAGGACACGCCGGTCAACCCGACCTCGGCCCGCAGCCGCACGCGCGTGCTGGTCGAGCAGGAGTGGCGGGATTTCTCGCGGCAAAGCGGCAAGGCGGTCGCGATCCTGCGTCTCGCCGGCATATACGGCCCCGGCCGCAACGCGCTCGCCGACCTGCGCGAGGGCACCGCGCGGCGGATCGGTAAACCCGGCCAGGTGTTCAACCGCATTCATGTCGACGACATCGCGCGGACGATCGACGCCGCGTTCCGCCATCGCGCCGACGGTCTGTTCAATGTCGCCGACGACGCGCCGGGGCCGGCCTCCGAGGTCGTGGCCTATGCCGCCGGGCTTCTCGGCGTGCTGCCGCCGCCGGAAATCCCCTATGACGTCGCACAGGCGACCATGACCGAGATGGCGCGCAGCTTCTACGGCGAGAGCAAGCGCGCGCGCAACACCCGCATCAAGGACGTGCTCGGCGTGACGCTCGCCTACCCGACCTATCGCGAGGGCCTGCGGCAGATCCAGAAGACCGGGATTTAGGCGCGCTGCTTCTGGTAGAGGAACTTGAGCAGATATTCGCGATGAGCGGCGTATTGCGGATTGGTCGCCAGCGCCACCCGGTCGCGCGGGCGCGGCAGGTCGATCCTGAGCACGTCGCCGATCTTCGCCGCCGGCCCGTTCGTCATCATCACGATGCGGTCGCTGAGCAGGATCGCCTCGTCGATGTCGTGGGTCACCATCACGACGGTCGAGCGGATCGATTCCACGATGCGTACCAGCTCGTCCTGCAGGCTCGCCCGCGTCAGCGCGTCGAGCGCGCCGAACGGCTCGTCGAGCAGCAGCACCTGCGGCGCCGCCGCCAGTGCGCGCGCGATGCCCACGCGCTGCTTCATGCCGCCGGAGATCTCGTAAGGGTATTTGTGCATCGCGTGATCGAGATGCACGAGCCGCAGCGCCTCCTCGACCTTGTCTTTCATCTGCGCCGCGCTGAGCGCGGAGAAGACCTGCTTCACCGCCAGATGCACGTTCTCGAAACAGGTCATCCAGGGCAGGAGCGCGTGGCTCTGGAACACCATGGCGCGGTCGGGACCGGGACCGCGCACCTCCTTGC
>JAANMY010002051.1_pt1 | contig 20125 bp, 17 predicted proteins | sample 7279691 | NCBI WGS metagenome assembly JAANMY01 (sample SAMN14094543, study PRJNA606508) | bioreactor metagenome | isolation source: A lab-scale SPAN reactor treating ammonium-rich wastewater day 388 | place: Ireland: Galway | collected 2018-02-07
TGATCGCCGACATCAATTCCCGTCCGCGTCCGCTGGCGCTGTACTACTTCGGCGAGGACGAAGCCGAGCAGCAGCGGGTGCTCGAGCACACGCTGTCGGGCGGGGTCACGATCAACGAGGCGATGTTCCACGCCGCGATGGAGGATGCGCCCTTCGGTGGCGTGGGCGATTCCGGCATGGGGCACTACCACGGCCGCGAGGGTTTCCTCGAGTTCAGCCACACGCGCACGGTGTTCAAGGCGCCGGCCTACGACCCGCGTCGCGAGTGGGGCCTGCTGCCGCCGTACTCCGAGCACTTCCTGGCGATGATGGAGGCGCAGGTCACGCCCTGAGCCTCGCACGCAGCAGGCCGCGCCGCCTTCGAAGCGGCCTGCTGCGCGTGCGCTCCCGACTCCTGCTTCGATAAAGAAAACGCCGCGCCACCCCGAGAGGTGAGCGCGGCGTTCTTTCTTGCGGCGCCCTGTCGCGAGCGCCGGCTTCAGCGCCGGGCGGCGGCCCGCCCGGCCTCGCGGCCGAAGAAGGTGGAATCGCCGAGCGACATGCCCGAGCTGTAGCCCTCGCCCCAGCGCGGCAAGCCGCAGGCCGTGCGGCCGGCGGCGAAGAGGCCGGCGATCGGCTGGCCGTCGGCGTCGAGCACCTCGCCGCTGGGCCGAGTGTGCAGGCCGCCCATGGTGAAGGCGTGCGCCTTGAGCTCGCCGATGCAGTAGCTCAGCGCGGCGAAGGGCGCCTCGGTGAGCGGGCGCAGCCAGTTCGCCGCCTTGTGGAACAGCGGATCCTCGCCTTCGGCGGCATGGCGGTTGAACTCGGTGACGGTATGCACCAGGCTGCCCGCAGGCAGGCCGAGCTCCTGCTCCACCTCTTCCCAGGTCTCGCCCACCGCGGCCACCTCGATGTCGGGCTGGATCACCGGACGGCCGAAGATCGCGTTGTCGACCAGCAGCCAGGCCTTGCCCTCGGGCTGGCGCAGCACGTAGTGGCCGACGCGCCCGTGATAGGCGTCCTCGTTGATGAAGCGTTCGCCGCGCGCGTTGACGAAGATGCCCTTGACCAGCGACTCGGGCGGGAAGAAAGGAATGGTGGCGAAGAACTGGTCCATGTGGATGGTGGCGCCGCCCACGCTCATGCCCATGCGGATGCCCGAACCGTCGTCGTTGCCGCCGGAGACGACCTCGGTGCAGGCGAGCGCCCCGGGTGCGAAGCGCGCCACCATGTCGTGATTGACGATGAAGCCGCCGGCGCACAGCAGCACGCCCTTGCGCGCGCGCACGAACTTCTCCTCGCCCTCGATGCGCACGATCACCCCGACCACGCCCTGGGCGTGGTCCACGATCAGGCTCAGCGCGCGGGCGTTGCAGTGCACGATCGCGCCCATGGCTTCGGCGCGCGCGCACAGCTTCTCCATCAGCACCTTGCCGCCGCCCCAGCCCTTGAACTGGGCGGTATGGCCGCGCGGCGCCGGCTTCGCCCGGGCGCTGAACGGCCACGCCGCCTCGCTGCCCGACCACAGCAGGGTGTCGTCGGTGGTGGGCTCGATCCACTTGCCCGGCAGGTAGGTGCCCTTGAAGGGCACGCCCTGGGCCTCCAGCCAGTCGAAGTGGGCCGCCGCCTGCTCCGCATAGACGCGCACGCGCTCAGCATCGGCGCCGGGGCCGCCTGCCATCATCAGATAGGTGTACAGGTCCTCGGTGCTGTCCTCGAAGCCGTGTTCGCGCTGCACCCGCGTACCGCCGCTGCCGCCGACATAGACCTCGCCGCCCGACCACGAGGCGCTGCCGCCCGGCGCGGCCGCCACCTCGAAGACGTGAACCTCGGCGCCCGCCGCGCGCGCCTCGATCGCCGCGCAGCTGCCTGCGGCGCCGAAGCCGATCACGGCGACGTCGGTCTCGATGTCCCAGCGCGGCACGTCCTCGACGCGGCAGGCGCGGGCCGGGGAGTGGGGAGGGGAGGTGGGCTGGGAGGGGGGTGTGGGTGTGCTCATGCCGGTTTCCTTGTCCGGTTTCTGGATGCGCACGATGATCGAAGGAGCGCTCGCCGGCGGCATCCTCCGATTGAACGATACCGGTCCGGTGCAGAACGGATCGTCAATTCATAGTCCGCATTGACGATGAAAGGCCTCGGCTCCGCCGCCAATATCGTCCGCATTCCAACAAGATCAGGGGTGGAGCGTGAGCGAGCAAGATCAGTCACAGATGAGCTGGGACGTCATCGTCGTCGGCTCCGGTGCGGGCGCGATGACCTCGGCGGTGGTCGCCGCCGACCGTGGTCTGTCGGTGCTGGTGATCGAGAAGAGCGACAAGTTCGGCGGCACGTCGGCGATCTCGGGCGGTGGCATCTGGATCCCCAACAACCATTACTTCAAGGCCAAGGGCGGTCAGGACAGCTACGAGAAAGCGCTGCAGTACATCCTGGCGGCCGGTGGCGGCAGGGCCGACGAGACCAAGGTGCGCGCCTATCTCGACCATGCGCCGAAGATGATCAGGTACCTCGAGGACAAGTCCCGGGTGCGCTACGCGGTGGCCGAGAAGTACCCCGACTACTACCAGCACCTGCCGGGCGCATTGCCCGGTGGACGCTCGCTCGACCCCGAGCTGTTCGACACCAGCACCTTGGGCGACGAGCTCGGCAACCTGCGTCGGCCTTCGGCCTCGACGCTGCTGATGGGCCGCATTTCCTGGACCGCGCGCGACGCCCACGTCGCCATGGCGCGCGAGCGCGGCTGGCGCTTCAAGATCCTCGGGCTGATGCTGCGCTACAAGTTCGACCTCAAGTGGCGCAAGAAGAGCAAGTACGACCGCCGCGCCGGCCTCGGCAGCTCGCTGGTGTGCGCGCTGCGCGCCTCGCTGCTCGACCGCAAGGTACCGCTGTGGCTGAAGACGGACTTCCGCGACCTGGTGCTCGACGGCGACCGTGTGATCGGCGTCCGTGTGATGCGCGAAGGGCGCGAGCTGACGCTGATGGCCCGCCGCGGCGTGGTCCTCGGCGCCGGCGGCTTCGAGCAGAACCAGGCCCTGCGCGAGAAGTACCTGCCGCAGCCGACCAAGCGCGAGTGGAGCGCCACGCCACCGGGCAACAACACCGGCGCCGCGCTCGAGGCCGGCATGGCCGCGGGTGCCGCCACCGATCTGCTCGAATGGGCGTGGTGGGCGCCGACCATCGCCGTGGTCGGCGAGGAGAAGCCGCGCGGCGTGTTCGCTGAGCGCGCCTTCCCGGGTGCGATCGTGGTCAATGCGCTCGGCAAGCGTTTCTGCAACGAGGCCCAGGGCTATCTCGAGTTCGGCGACGCCATGTACAAGGACCGCGCGGCCACCGGCGGCAAGAACGTGCCGGCGTGGTGCATCTTCGATGCCCACTTCCGTTTCAACTACGCGATGGGCCCGCTGATGCCGGCGCAGATCATGCCCGACAGCCGCCTGCGCAAGGAGTGGCTGGGCAGCGTGTACTGGAAGGCCGACACCCTCGACGAGCTGGCGCGCCAGATCGGCGTCGATCCCGCCGGGCTCAAGGACACCGTGGCCAAGATGAACGACTACGCCCGCAGTGGCAAGGACGCCGACTTCGGCCGCGGCGACAACGTCTTCGATCGCTACTACGGCGACGTCAACGTCAAGCCCAATCCCTGCATCGCGCCGATCCAGAAGGGGCCGTTCTACGCCATGCGCATGGACGCCGGCGACATCGGCACCAAGGGCGGGCTGCTCACCGACGCCCAGGCGCGCGTGGTGCGCCCGGACGGCTCGCCGATCGACGGCCTGTACGCCATCGGCAACACCTCGGCCTCGGTGATGGGCACCGCCTATCCCGGCGCCGGCGCCACCATCGGACCGGCGATGACCTTCGGCTACATCGCCGCCAACCACATCGCCGCCAACGCGTGACGAATCGACAGGAGACCCAGCAGATGGCAGGACGGATCGAAGGCAAGGTGGCGCTCGTCACCGGGGGCGCGAGCGGCGTCGGACGCGCGACGGTGGAACTCTTCGTCAGGGAAGGCGCCCAGGTCGTGTTCACCGACCTCAACGCAGACGCCGGCGAGTCGCTGGCGGCAAGTCTGGGCGGCCAGGCGACGTTCATCCGCCAGGACGCCACCTCGGCGGCCGACTGGGACGCGGTGATGGCCGCGCTGCGCGCGCGCTTCGGTCGTCTCGACATCCTGGTGAACAACGCCGGCATCCTGCTCAAGGGTTCGATCGAGGACGCCTCGCTGGAGGACTGGCAGCGCCTGATGCGGGTCAATGCCGACAGCGTCTTCCTCGGCTGCAAGGCCGGCGTGGCGCTGATGAAGGAGGGCGGTGGCGGCTCGATCATCAACATGTCCTCGATCGCCGGAATTGCCGCCAAGGACGACTACGCCGCCTACGGCGCCTCCAAGGCCGCCATCTCCGGGCTCACGCGCGCGGTGGCCGCGCATTGCCGCAAGGCCAAGTACCACATCCGCTGCAACTCCATCCACCCCGACGGCGTCATGACGCCGATGACGGCCGGCTCCTACCCGAAGGGCGTCGACCCGGCGCGCTTCACCATCGACGCCGACCCGATGAACCGCGCCTGCCTGCCCGAGGACGTCGCCGCCGCCATCCTCTTCCTTGCCGAGGACAGCGCGCGCGCGGTCAATGGCATCGAGCTGCGCGTCGACAGCGGCCAGTTCGTCATGAGCATCTGAGCCGCCGCAACAACACCGGAATCATCATGACCGCACATTTCGTACCGCCGCTCGCCCGTACCCTGCCGGCGCTCGTCCTCGAGGCCGCAAAGCGCCACGGCGAGCGCATCTTCATCGAGGACGGCGACACCCGCATCGACTATGCCAGCCTGCCGGCGCGCGTGTTCGCCGTCAGCCGCGCGCTGATCGCCCACGGCATCAAGCCGGGCGACCGGGTCGCGATCTGGGCGCCCAACCGCGCCGAATGGATCCTGGCCGCGCTCGGCATCCACTGCGCGGGCGCGGCGATGGTGCCGATCAACACCCGCATGAAGGGCGCCGAGGCGGCCGACATCATCGAGCGCAGCCGCAGTCGCGTGCTCTTCGTGGTCGACCGCTTCCTCGACATCGACTACCCGGCGATGCTCGCCGGCTGCCGTCCGTCCACGCTGGAGAAGGTGGTGGCGATCGGCGAGGCCGGCGCGCATGCCGACACCGACTGGGCGCGCTTCCTCTCCGACGGCGAGGGCGTGAGCGAAGGCCAGGCGCGCGTGCGGGCGCAGGCGGTGCAGCCCGACGACATGTCGGACCTGATGTTCACCTCCGGCACCACCGGCCGCCCCAAGGGCGTCGTCAGCGCCCACCGCCAGATCATCCAGGCCTTCATCGAGTACGTGAAGATCGCCGGCATCGAGGCGGGCGACCGCTACCTGATCGTCAATCCCTTCTTCCACACCTTCGGCTACAAGGCCGGCTGGGTCACCTGCCTGATCGCCGGCGCCACCGTGCTGCCGCATCCGGTGTTCGACGCCGAGGCGGTGTTCCGCCGCATCGAGGCCGACCGCATCAGCGTGCTGCCCGGGCCGCCCACGCTCTACCTGTCGATGCTCGCCCACCCGAAGCTGGCGCAGACCGATCTGTCCAGCCTGCGGGTGGCCGTCACCGGCGCCGCGACCATCCCGCCGGTGCTGATCGAGCGCATGCGCGCCGAGCTCGGCTTCAAGGTCGTGCTCACCGCCTACGGCCTCACCGAATGCGGTGGCCTGGCCACCATCTGCGCCGCCGACGACGACGCCGAGACGGTGGCGCTCACCAGCGGCCACGCCATCCCGGGCACCGAGGTGCGCATCGTCGACGCCGACAACCGGCCGCTGCCGGCCGGCGAGGCGGGCGAGATCTGCCTGCGCGGCTTCCACGTCATGCAGAGCTACTTCGAGGACGCCAAGGCCACCGCCGAGACCATCGATGCCGAGGGCTGGATGCACACCGGCGACGTCGGCACGCTGGACGCGCGCGGCTACCTGCGCATCACCGACCGCCTCAAGGACATGTTCATCGTCGGCGGCTTCAACTGCTACCCGGCCGAGATCGAGGCCGCGCTCACCGCGCACCCCTCGATCGCCCAGGTGGCGGTGATCGGCGTGCCGGACGAGCGCATGGGCGAGGTCGGCTGCGCCTGCGTGGTGCTGCGGCCTGGCGAGGCGCTGGACGAGCGCGCGCTCATCACCTGGTCGCGCGAGCGCATGGCCAACTACAAGGTGCCGCGCTTCGTGCGCTTCTTCGCCTCGCTGCCGGTCAATGCGTCGAACAAGGTGGCCAAGAACGAGCTGCGGGCGCTGGTGCGTGTTCCTGCGTGAGCGCGCCGCGGTGTCCGCGTCCGCGGGCCCGTCCGTCGTCGAGTCCGCTGTCGGGTCCGTCGTCGGGGCCGTCGTCCAGTCCAGCTTTGAATCCCGCGAGGTCCGCATGAGTCCAGTCCCCGATCTGTTCGCCCCCTTCAAGCTGGGGCCCGTGACCCTGCGCAACCGCTTCATCCGTGCCGGCGCCAACGAGGGCATGGTGCTCGATGGCGCGCCCACCAAGGCCCTGGTCAAGCACCACCGCGACATGGCCGCAGGCGGGGTGGGGCTCACCACGGTGGCCTATGGCGCGGTGGCCAAGGTCGGCCGCACGCTGCCCAACCAGGTGTGGATGCGCCCCGAGATCCTCCCCGACCTCAAGGCCCTGGCCGATGCCGTGCATGCGGAAGGCGGCGCGATCTCGTACCAGCTCACCCATGGCGGCTCCTTCGTCACCTCGGTGAAGGTCGACGGGCCGACCCTGAGCGCCTCGGGCGGTCTCAACAAGGCCGGCTTGATGCGCGGCAACTTCTTCCAGCGCGCGATGACCCGCGCCGACATGGACATGGTCGCCCAGCAGTTCGTCGACGCCGCCGAGCTGTGCCGCCAGGCCGGCTTCGACGCGGTCGAGATCCACATGGGCCACGGCTACCTGCTCAACCAGTTCATCTCGCCGCTCTCCAACAAGCGCAAGGACACCTACGGCGGCAGCGCCGAAAACCGCGCGCGCTTCCCGGCCGAGGTGCTGCGCCGGGTGAAGGAGAAGGTCGGCGGGCAGATGGCGGTGCTGGCCAAGATCAACGTCGCCGACGGCGTGCCGGGGGGCGCCACGGCGGACGACGCCATCGTCACCGCACGCCTGCTGCAGCAGGCCGGCGCCGACCTGCTGGTGCTGTCGGGCGGGCGCAACATCGAGTCGGGCTGGTTCATGTTCGGCAGCAACTTCGACATGGACGAGATGAAGAAGGTGCTCAAGGGCAGCTGGCTGACCGGGCTGATGATGAAGCTGTCGCAGCTCGGCACCCCCAAGGTGCAGTTCCGCGAGATGTACTTCCTCGAGTACTCGCGCCGCATCCGCGCCGCGGTCGACATTCCGCTCGGCTACCTCGGCGGAGCGCGCTCGCTCGCCAATGCCGAGCAGGCCATGGCCGAGGGCTTCGATGCGGTGGTGATGGCGCGGCCGCTGATCCACGATCCGCAGCTGGTCAACAAGTTCCGGCGCGGCGAGGCGCGCACCTCCGGCTGCATCAACTGCAACCGCTGCGTGCCCTACATCTATCACCCGGCGGGCACCATGTGCGTGCTCAACCCGCCGAACGATCCGGCATTGAATCGGGTGCGCGCGCGCGCTTGAGGTCCGCCGGCCATCGACAGGCCGGCCGGACCTGGCGACGCGTCGGCGTAGCATAATCCCCGGGTTCCGAAATGAACGCGGGAGGCGCGCGTGGACGACCACAAGCCTTCACCCGGCGAATCGCACCGGCCCGTGCCGGAAACGTCCGCCGCCGCGACGGTGCGTGCACGGCTGGCGCTGATCTACCGCACCGAGTCGCGCAGGATGTTCGCGACCCTGGTTCGCCTGCTCGGCGATTTCGATGTCGCCGAGGAAGCCCTGCACGATGCCTTCCGCGTCGCGCTCGAGCACTGGCCCCGTGACGGCGTGCCCGCCAACCCTTGTGCCTGGCTGGTGTCGACCGGTCGCTTCAAGGCGATCGACGGTTTGCGGCGGCGGGCGCGCTTCGATCTCGTCGACGATCTCGATGACCGTCCCGACCCGGCGAGCGAGGGCGCGCCGGACGAGGACAGCGTCGAGGACGACAGGCTGCGGTTGATCTTCACCTGCTGCCACCCGGCGCTATCGCCCGAAGCGCAGGTGGCGCTGACCCTGCGCGAGGTGTGCGGCCTCACCACCGAGGAGATCGCGCGCGCCTTCCTCGTCACCCCGCCCGCGCTCGCACAGCGCATCGTGCGCGCCAAGGCGAAGATCCGCGAGGCGCGCGTGCCCTACGAGGTGCCGCCACCGGCCGAGCTGCCGGCTAGGCTCGACAGCGTGCTGCGGGTGATCTATCTCGTGTTCAACGAGGGCTACTCGGCATCGGCCGGCGAATCGCTGACGCGCGCAGAGCTGTCGGGCGAGGCCATCCGCCTCGGCCGTCTGCTGGCGCAACTGCTCCCGCAGGCCGAGCCGATCGGGCTGCTCGGGCTGATGCTGTTGCAGGAATCGCGCCGCGAAACGCGCACGACCGCTGCGGGCGATCTGGTGCTGCTCGAGGCGCAGGACCGCTCGCGGTGGAACCGCGCGTTGATCAGCGAAGGTACGGCGCTGGTCGAGCACGCACTGCGCTCGGGCCGTGCCGGCCCCTATGCGCTGCAGGCGGCGATCGCCGCGATCCATGCCGAGGCGCCGACCGCGGCCGCGACCGACTGGGTCCAGATCGTCGCCCTCTACGACCTTTTGTTGCGGCTCGACCCGTCGCCGGTGGTGGCGCTGAACCGCGCCGTTGCGGTGGCCATGCACGACGGGCCCGCGGCCGGGCTGGCTGCGGTGGACGCGATCCTTGCCCGCGGCGAGCTTGCCGACTACCACCTCGCGCACGCTGCGCGCGCCGATCTATGCCGCCGCCTCGGCCGAACCGAGGAGGCGCGGGCGGCTTACGGTCGGGCGCTCGCGTTGGTCCAGCAGGGGCCCGAGCGTCGCTTCCTCGAGCGACGGCTTGCAGAACTGCGGGCGTGACCTGGCGAGCGCGATGTCGATCTTCGGGGACGCCATTCGACTAGTGGTACGCGAGCCCCAACCTGAGATTGCCGCGTAGGAGAAAAGCGATGAAATACCTTTGCCTGATCTGTGCCGAGAAGGTGATGGAGCAGATGCCCCGCGCCGATGCGGACAAGCACTTCGAGGAATACCGCGCGTTTACCGACGCCATCCGCCAGAGCGGCCATTGCCTGGGCTGCAACCGCCTGCTGCCGCCCGATGCGGCCAGCACCGTCCGGGTGCGCAACGGGCGGGTTTCGGTGACCGACGGCCCCTGGATCGAGACCAAGGAACAGTTCGGCGGCTACTACCTCATCGAGGCCCGGGATCTCAACGAGGCGATCCAGGTCGCGTCGCGCATCCCGGGGGCGAAGTTCGGCTGCGTCGAGGTGAGGCCGGTCGCGGAGGATCCGCAGACGCTTCAGGCCCTGGGCCTGCTTGCGCCGGAAGCGGTCCGCTGAACCGGTCGGCCGTTGTCGATCCGGCCACCCGCCGACCGACTACCCCGTGCACTCAGCCGTTTGATCCACACCAAGGAGACCCATCATGGACGCCCCATCCACCCTCGCACACACTGAAACAGCGCTCCGCAAGCAACTGGAAGACTGGGCGCGCGCGGTTCGCGCCAAGGACATCGAGGGCATCTTCGCCCATTACGCGCCGGACATCGTCGCCTTCGATGCCATCGCGCAACTGCAGTTCAAGGGCACCGACGCCTACCGCAAGCACTGGGAAACCTGCATGACGATGTGCCCCGGTCCGATGATCTTCGAGCTTCACGAGCTTCAGATCACCGCAGGCGACGATCTCGCCTTCGCCCACGCCCTTAACCGCTGCGGCGGCACCGGACCGGACGGCAAGGAGATGTCGGGCTGGATGCGCATGACGGTCTGCTTCTGCAAGCAGCAGGGCTCATGGCGGGTCGTCCACGAGCACTTCTCCGCTCCGTTCGATCCAGAGAGTGACAAGGCGCTGTGGCTGCAGCCCTGACGTTTCCGGCACAATCCGCGCTGGCGTGTCCTACGCGTTCAAGCGCAAAGGAGAGACCATGCACAAGAACACGATCTGCCTCTGGTTCGACAAGGATGCCGAGGAAGCCGCCCGCTTCTACGCCGCGACCTTCCCCGACAGCGGCGTGACCGCCGTCCATCGGGCACCCGCCGACTACCCCTCGGGCAAGGCCGGCGACGTACTCACCGTGCAGTTCACGGTCGCCGGCATCCCGTGCCTCGGCCTCAACGGTGGCCCGGCCTATCCGCACACCGAGGCCTTCTCGTTCCAGATCGCCACCGACGATCAGGACGAGACCGACCGCTACTGGAACGCCATCGTCGGCAACGGCGGGGCGGAGAGCGCCTGCGGCTGGTGCAGGGACCGGTGGGGCCTTTCCTGGCAGATCACGCCGCGCGTGCTGACCGAAGCGCTGGCCGCAGGGGGCGAGGAGGCCAGGCGTGCCTTCGAAGCCATGATGACGATGCGCAAGATCGAAGTCGCTGCCATCGAGGCGGCCCGGCGCGGCTGAACGCCGTGCCCGATTCGAAACGCATCGGGGGCGAGGTGGTGCAGCGGGTGAATGCGTGACGGTGCCAGAGACGACCTCGGTGGGGGCGGCGCAAACGAGCTCGGGCAGGTCGGCCGCGGGGCTGTGGGCCGACCTGCGCGCCGCGCTGCGCGGCACCGACGCCGACTACACGCGCATTCCATTGAAACGCGCGGTGTTCCTGCTCGCCGTGCCGATGATGCTCGAGCTGGTGCTCGAGTCGACCTTCGCGGTGGTCGACATCTTCTTCGTCGCCAAGCTCGGATCCTCGGCGGTGGCCACCGTCGGGCTGACCGAAACCTATCTCTTCCTGCTGTACTCGATCGCGATGGGGCTGGCGATGGCGGTGACCGCGATCGTCGCCCGCCGCATCGGCGAGCACCGCGGCGAGGAGGCTGCGCTGTCGGCGGTGCAGGCCATTGTGGTGGCGGTGCTCGTCTCGCTGCCCTTCGCGCTGGCCGGCATCGTGTGGGCGCAGGAGTTGCTGGGCCTGATGGGCGCGGATGCCTGGGCCATCGAGCACGGCTACCGCTATACGCAGTGGATGCTCGGCGGCAATGCGGTGATCCTGCTGCTCTTCGTCATCAACGCCATCTTCCGCGGCGCGGGGGACGCGGCCGCGGCGATGCGCGTGCTGTGGGTCGCCAATGCGCTCAACATCGTCCTCGACCCGATCCTGATCTTCGGCCTGGGACCGATCCCGGCACTCGGCATCGAGGGCGCGGCGATCGCGACCAACATCGGGCGCGGTGCCGGCGTGCTGATGCAAGTGTGGATTCTCGTGCGCGGCAGCGAACACCTGCGCATCCGCCGCGCCAGCCTGCGCTGGCATGGCGCGACGCTGTGGCAGATCGTGCGCACCTCGCTCGGCGGCATCGGCCAGATGATCGTGTCGATGACCGCCTGGATCTTCCTGATGCGCATCCTCGCCAGCGTGTCGACCGAGGCCGTTGCCGGGGCGACGATCACGATCCGCATCATGATGTTCACCCTGATGCCCGCCTGGGGGATGTCCAACGCCGCCGCCACGCTCGTCGGGCAGAACCTCGGCGCCGGCCAGCCCGAGCGCGCCGAGGCCGCGGTATGGCGCATCGGCTGGATGAACATGGTGTTCACGCTCGCCGTGTCGGTGGTGTTCTTCTTCCTGCACGATGCGCTCGTCGCCCTGTTCACCGACGACGCGCAGGTCATCGCCATCGGCGGCGAATGGCTCGCCATCCTGTCGTATTCCTACTTCGTCTACGGCTGGTGGATGGTGTCGGTGCAGGCCTTCAACGGCGCCGGCGACACGATGACGCCGACCTGGATCAACCTGGTGTTCTTCTGGGCGATCCAGATCCCGCTCGCCTGGGCCCTTGCACTGCCCATGGGCTGGGCGCACGCGGGCGTGTTCTGGGGCGTGTTCATCTCGGAGACTGCGGTGGGCCTGTTCACGCTCTGGCTGTTCAGCCGCGGGCGCTGGAAGGCGACGCGGCTCTGATCGCGCCACAGGGCTGCCGGAGTCATCTCTCCGTGCGCAATCGGGGATGAGAGGGGTTTATCGTTCCATTATTGGGACAATGAAACCAGCTCCACCGCCTGTTTCCGCTGGCGCGCGCTGCCTATAGTGGTCTCAGCCCGGCGCCGCATCTGACTTCTTGCAGCGCGTCGCGAGGGTGGGTGCGTCGTATTCGCGGTGCACCAGTCAGGGCGGTGACGGCTTCTTTTCTGCGGGGAGAGCCGGCACCGTCCCCCAGCAGAGAAGAAGGAGGCCTACCATGAGCAAGCCCTACGTCCGCCTCGACAAGAACAACGCCGTCGTGCTGCTGGTCGATCACCAGGCCGGCCTGTTGTCCCTGGTGCGCGATATCGACCCCGACCGCTTCAAGAACAACGTCCTCGCGCTCGCCGATCTGGCCAAGTATTTCGGCCTGCCCACCATCCTCACCACCAGCTTCGAAGAAGGCCCCAACGGCCCGCTCGTGCCCGAGCTGAAGGAGACCTTTCCGGACGCGCCCTACATCGCCCGTCCGGGGCAGATCAACGCCTGGGACAACGCGGACTTCGTCCAGGCGGTGAAAGCCACCGGCAAGAAGCAGCTGATCATCGCCGGCGTCGTCACCGAGGTCTGCGTCGCCTTCCCGGCGCTGTCCGCGCTCGAGGAAGACTTCGAGGTCTTCGTGGTCACCGACGCCTCAGGCACCTTCAATGAGCTGACCCGTCACTCGGCGTGGGACCGCATGTCGGCCGCCGGCGCCCAGTTGATGACCTGGTTCGCGGTCGCCTGCGAACTGCACCGTGACTGGCGCAACGACATCGAAGGCCTGGGGGCGCTGTTCTCGAACCACATCCCCGACTACCGCAACCTCATCACCAGCTACACCACGCTCACCCGCGGCAAGTAAGGCGCGGGCGCTCGCCACGGCGACCGTTCTCCGGATGGACGGGCTTCGCGATCATGCCGCGCGACACGCGGCGGCTCGCGAAGCCGGCCCTCGGTCAGGCGGTGATGCCGCCGCCGTTCAGCGGCACGATCTGGCCGGTGACCCACTCGGCCTCGCGCGAGGCCAGCCAGGCCACGCCGGCGCCGACGTCGGCGGGCGAGCCGGCGCGCGGGATGATGCAGTTCTTGCGCGCCAGCTCCTCGGAGCCTTCCCAGTTGTTCATCGTGCCCAGCGACAGCGCGTTCACATTCACGCCCTTGCGGCCGACCTCGGCGGCGAGCTGGCGCACGAAACCGACCACGCCCGCCTTCGAGGCGGCGTAGGCGGCGATGCCCATCGGCACCGCGGCGCGCCAGGACTCGGAGGTGATCGCCACGATGCGGCCCCACTTCTTCTCGATCATGCCGGGCAGCACGGCGTGGCAGCCGTTCATCAGCCCGTACATGTTGAGCTTGACGAAGCGCTCCCAGTCCTCGGGCTTCGATTCGATGAACTTCCCGTAGCCCATGCCGGTGGTGGGCACGCCGGCGTTGGAGACGTAGATGTCCACGATGCCGGCCTGCTCGCGCACGGCGGCCACCATCTTCTGCACCGCCTCATGGTCGGTCACGTCGGCGGGGGCGGCCAGGGCCTTGAGGCCCGCGGCGCGCAGCTCGGCGGCGGCGGCCTCGGCGCGCTCGGGGAAGAAGTCGTTGATCGCAACCGTGGCGCCCTGGCGGGCCAGGGTCTCGGCCACACCGCGGCCCATGCCGCGGCCGGCGCCGGTGACGATGGCGACGCAGCCGTCGAGGCGGAAGAGGCCTGCATTCGGGGCGGTGTTGGAGGCGGCGGAGGCTTGGATCAGGGGCGAGTCGGACATTGCGCGGTGTACCTGTCAGGAGTGGAGAACGGGGGTGGGCGGAGTGGGGCGGACGAAGTCGGGGGGACGCAGCTGGTGCCGGTCGGCATCGGCGTGCGCCTGACGGGCTTCAGCGCCCCTCGAACGTCGGCGGCCGCTTCTCGATGAAAGCCTGCATGCCTTCCTTCTGGTCGCGCGAGGCGAACAGCAGCGCGTTGGCGCGGCGCTCCATCGCCAGCGCGGTCTCGAGCGGGGCGTCCATGCCCAGCAGGATGCATTCCTTGATCTGCTCGGCGGCGAGCGGCGGCATCGCGGCAACCATGCGCGCCAGCTCGATCGCGGTCGGGATCACCTGGTCGTCGGCCACCAGGTCGCTCACCAGGCCGGCGGTCCACGCCTCGTGCGCGGTGATCGGCTTGCCGGTGAGCGCCATGCGCATCGCCTTGACCTTGCCCACTGCGCGCACCAGGCGCTGGGTGCCGCCGATGCCGGGCATGATGCCGATGCGGATCTCGGGCTGGCAGAAGCGCGCGCCCTCGCCGGCGACGATGATGTCGGCCAGCATCGCCAGTTCGCAGCCGCCGCCGTAGGCGTAGCCGCACACCGCGGCGATCACCGGCTTGGGGCAGTGCTGGATCGGCCCCCACACGCGCTCGGTGTGGCGCTGGATGATCTCGATCGGGCCGACGCCGGCCATGCTGGTGATGTCGCCGCCGGCCGCGAACACCTTCTCGCCGCCGGTTAGCACGATGCAGCGCACCGTGTCGTCCGCCGCCAGCTCGGTGAAGCGCTGCGACAGCAGGGCCTGCAGCTCGAGCGACAGCGCGTTGGTGGCCTGCGGGCGGTTCAGGCGCAGCAGGGCGACGCCGCCGTCGAGGCGTTCGAGCAGCAGGGGCGAAGCGGTTTCGGACGGCGGTGTCGGGTCTGTGGTCATGGAGCCTCCAGGAACGCCCCGGGGCGCGACGTCCCGTGCGGGCGCGGCAACCGGGGATGGGGATGGGACGCATGTTCCGTCCTCCACGCAAGGCGCTCATCGTCCGTTCAGACGACGAATGGTGCGGGGGCCGGACCTAGACTCGCAGGCGTCAATCATCGTGGAGAAGTGCATGAACAATCAGGCTTCGACGGGCGCCTCTGCGCTCGACTACCGCGGCAAGGTCGTGCTCGTGACCGGCGGCACCAAGGGCATCGGCGCCGGCATCGCGCGCGGCTTCCTGGCCGCGGGGGCAGCGGTGGTCGTGTGCGGGCGCAACGCGCCCGAGGCGCTGCCCGAGGCCGGCGGCAGGACGGCCGACTTCATCGCCGCCGACGTGCGTGACATCGAGTCGCTGCAGGCCCTGTTCGCCACCATCCGCGAGCGCTTCGGCCGCCTTGACGTGCTGGTCAACAACGCCGGCGGGGCGCCCTTCGCGCTCGCCGACAAGGCCTCGCCGCGCTTCCACGAGGGCATCATCCGCCTCAACCTGATCGCACCGCTCAACGTCGCCCAGCAGGCCAACGCGCTGATGCAGCAGCAGGCCGAAGGCGGCGTGATCATCTTCGTGGGCAGCGTCGCCGCCTCGCGGCCCTCGCCGGGCACCGCCGCCTATGGCGCGGCCAAGGCCGGCGTGCTGTCGCTGGCGTCCTCGCTCGCGGTGGAGTGGGCGCCCAAGGTGCGCGTGCTGGCGATCAGCCCGGGGCTGGTGCAGACCGAGCAGGCGCACCTGCACTACGGCGACGAGGCCGGCATCGCCGCCGTCGGCGCCACCATCCCCGCCGGTCGCATGGCCACGCCGGACGACATCGCCAACGCCTGCCTGTACGCCGGCTCGCCGATGGCGGCCTACTTTGCCGGCACCAACCTGCTGCTGCACGGCGGCGGCGAGCGGCCGGCCTTCCTGGCGGCGGGGAATGCAGCGCCGGCGGCTTGACGACTCGGCATCACAGGGCGATGACGGCGCTACGGTGAAGGCATGAACTTCGCCGCCGCCAGCGCGCCGATCTGCTGACCCATGGTCGTGCCGGCCTGCGTGGCGACACGGTAGTGGATGCCGGCGTAGACGCGGGCATCTGCCACCTCCTGCACGAACGCGTCGATCGAGTTCCAGCGCCGGGTCGCGCCCTTTGCCGTCGGGCTGCTCGTGGCGAGCTGCGGTGTCGGTGCGCCGCCCGTCTCGGCCTTGACCACGGCGCCGACGCTGGCCGCCAGGATGGCGTGCGCGCTCGGGTACTCCGGATGCAGCGGGGCCTCGATCAGCGAAGTCCAGGCCGCGTCGCGTGCGGTGGCGTCATTGCCGTCGATGTCACCGTTGCGGATCGCGCTGACCGGGCGCCAGAAGTGGTAGTGGTACTTGGCTTCGAACACGCCGATCATCGCGTCGTCCATCGCCTGCGCCGCGGCGGCATACAGGCGCGCGTTGCGAGCGGGGTCTCGACCCGGCTGCAGCGCGACCGAGCGCAACACGCCGTAGTAGATGGACGGTAGCGAGTACTCCCAGAACCGTGCGATCTCGGTCTGTTCGGCGCTGCGCCGCGTGCTGGCCCGAGCGCCGAGTTCCCTGACCTCGTTGTACTCGCGCGCCCAGTGTTCGCTCTCGAGTGCGGGCGGCGCTGGCGCGCGGAACTGGGCGGCGCTGGACATCAACCAGGGCTTGCGTTGCGGCCAGTGCGGCAGCGCCGGCATGGCCGTGGGCACATAGGCTCCGGCGCTGGTGTGCGGCCGATAGTTGGCCGCGGCTGTGGCTGCAGTGATGGCGCCGGTGTCGTCGGCACGCTCGCGCAGCACGCTGGCCGCGGCCTGTTCGCCGAGCGCGATGCCCGCATCCTTGTGCGCGCCCGGCGCGATACCGGCGAGCGCCGCCTGGTAGGCGGCGGCGATCGGCGCGCGTTGCTCCGGTAACAGCGGGTGCAGCACGGCATGGTTGGCTGCGGCCACCGCGGCATCGACACTGGCGCCCGCGCCGGCAGCACGAACGGCCTCATGCACGGCGGTCTGGGCGAGCGCCAGCACGCGAATCGCTGGCGGTGTGCCGAGCCTGGCATCGGCGATCCACTGGTTGGCCTTCTCGTTCCAGTCGATGACGACATCGGCGCGTGCCGGCGTCAACAGGGTCGATCCCAGTGCCAGTGCGATCGCGGTACGGGTGATGGTGAGTCTGGAGTGTCGTTTCATGATGGTTCCTTCGCTGTCTGGGTCCATTCGCTCGGGGCAGCCGCATCGCCTGCGCTGGCCGCGGTGGCCTGCTGGTGATGCGTGCTGGCGGTGAGGTCCGAGGTCGCCACGTGCTGTGGTGACGGGAGCCATTGTTCGGAACCGGGAGGCGCCGCGCTTTTCAGCACGTCCGGCCAATTTGCTCGACGCTCCGCCGTGCCACGGCGCGCTCGATCGGATCACCACCGGGCTGATCGGGATACCGGGCGCGCGCCGTCGCGTCCGCCATCGGCTGCGGCGCCGGTGGGTGTTGCCACGCGTGGGGCTGCGCGGTGTCGGGTCCTGGCTGTGGTCGTGGCGTGGTGCGCGGGTGGCGCCGGGCCTCAGCGTTGGGCGCGCCGCCAGGCTGCGGGGGGTTGGTTCATCAGGCGCTTGAAGGCACGCGCAAAGGCGGCCTCCGAGTCGTAGCCGACTTCCTGCGCAATGGTGGCCACGGTGGCACGGGTTTCGCGCAGGGCCCTGGCGCCGAGCTGCATGCGCCAGTTCGCAAGGTATTGCATCGGCGGCTGGCCGACCATGGCGACAAAGTGCTCGTGTAGGGTCGAACGCGACATGCCGACCAGCCGTCCGAGTTCGTCGACCGTCCAGTCGTGCGCGGGTCGCTCGTGCATCAGCGCGATGGCACGGCCGATATGGCGGTCGCGCAGCGCAGCCAGCCAGCCCACGCCGCCACCGTCCTCGGGCAGGGATTCGAGATACCGGCGCGCGGCATCGACGAACACCATCTCGCTGATGTGCTCGAGCAATGCGGCGCTGCCCGGCCTGCGCCGGCGTGACTCCTGCACCGCCTGGTCCAGCATCGGCGCCACCCAGGCGCCGACGCCGCTGGCGCTCAGGTACATCAGCCGCGGCAAGGCATGAATCAGGGGGTTGAACGGGCGCAGGTCGCAGCTGATGAAGCCGCAGATGAAGACCGAGCTGGCATGCTCGGCCGGCACTTCGGCGCCGGGTTCGCACACGCCGTCGTGGAAGGCGACGGCGATCGGCTTCGGGTTGTCGCGCGTGGTGATGCGCCATTCGCTGTCGTCGCCGTGCGAGCGCATGCCCGGCGCGCTGGACAACACATGGGCGTCGCCATGCGGGAACATGACGATGTCGCCCGCGCGGACACGCACCGGCGACTCGCCAGCAACGGCAGCCCAGCCATCGCCGCGGATGAACATGTGGTAGGCCAGCATGTGTTCGACACCGGGCTCCAGCGCCAGCGCCAGTTCGGCTGACGGCGGTGTCTCGGCCACCCACTTGTCGCGGCAGCTGACGTAGTAGAACACCTTGCCGTGAAGGTTGACACTGCGCAACACGTCGGACAGGGGGTCGCGTTCCATGACGTCGAATGGTGGTGCGCGGACCCGTGCGCGTCAAGGCGGTGCGCGGCGCCTGTGCCGCCAAGCTGGCGTGGCGATCATGTTTGCTCGAGGCACGGCGCTGCGCTCATCGTGATCGCGGGGCAACGGGCCGCTCGAGGGCGCTGGCGAGCCGGTCCCGCTCGGCGTATCGCCGCGCCATCACGGCGCACACCATCAACTGGATCTGGTGGAACACCATCAGCGGCAGGATGGCGAGACCCGCCGCGCCGCCGCTGAAGATGATCTGCGCCATCGGCACGCCGGTCGCCATGCTCTTCTTCGAGCCGCAGAACACGATCGTGATCTCGTCCTCGACATCGAAGCCGCACACGCGGGCGAGCCACGTCGTGGCGAGCAGCACCAGCGCGAGCAGCACCACGCAGCACACCACCAGCTGCGCCAGTGCCGAGGCCGGAACGACGCGCCACAGCCCGTCGAGCACCGCCGCACCGAAGGCGGTATAGACCACGAGCAGGATCGACCCCTGATCGACCGCGCGCAGCCAGCGCTGCCGGCGCGCCACCCAGTCGCCGATCCACGGCCTCAGGGCATGGCCGGCGGCAAAGGGCAGCAGCAACTGCACGCCGATCTTCACCACGGCGTCCCCGAGCGGCACGCCCGCGCCGCTGCTGCCCAGCACCAGGCCCGCCAGCAGCGGCGTGAGCACGATACCGACCAGGCTCGACGCCGATGCCGCGCACACCGCCGCCGGAAGGTTGCCGCGCGCGATCGAGGTGAAGGCGATGGCCGATTGCACCGTACCGGGCAGCAGGCAGAGGTAGAGCATGCCGAGCCAGAGCCCCTCGCCCAGCAGTGGGCGCAGCACCGGCCCGAGCGCAAGGCCGAGCAGCGGGAACAGCGCGAAGGTGCACAGGAACACCAGCAGGTGGAGCCGCCAGTGCATCGCGCCGTCGAAGATCGCGCGGCGCGAAAGGCGGGCGCCGTGCAGGAAGAACAGCAGCGCGATGCCCGCGTGGGTGAGTCCGTCGAAGAGCACGGCGAATGCACCCTGCGCGGGCAGGACGGTGGCGATCACCACGACGGCGGTGAGCAGGATCGTGAAGCGATCGAAGAGCAGGCGCAGGCGGTTCATGGCGATCCGGGGTTGGCCGGGGAATGAGCGGGAAGGGCGGTGAAGAGCGGGAAGGGGTGACGGGCAGGGCGACCAGGCCGCAAAGCCTGCGCGCTTGTGGGTCAGCCTAACGGAGGGCGATACTTCCGACTAACGCCAACCGAACATTGAATATCGGCGACCAGACATGCCACTCCCTGCGTACGACGATCTTGCCGGGCTCGCCGCCCTGCCGCGCCCGGTTTTCGGCCACGCCGAGTCGGTGGCCAATCGCGCGCTCGGCTATCGCCATGCCCATCCCTGGGTCCAGTTCGCGTATGCGGTGGCGGGCGTTCTCGACGTGCGCACCGACAGCGGACGCTACATCGCGCCGCCGCAGCGCGCGGTGTGGATTCCCGCGGGCGTTGCGCATCAGGTGCGGTGCTCCGCCGACACCGAGATCCGCAGCCTGTACATCGAGCCCTCGGCCGTGCCCGGCGCGCAAGGCGGCTGCCGCGTGCTCGCCGTGAGCCCCTTGCTGCGCGAGCTGATCCGCGCCTTCGGCGACTTGCCCGCGGAGTATGACGAGCACGGGCCGGGCGGCCGGCTCGCCGCGGTGCTGCTGGACCAGGTGGCCGCCGCCCCCGCGCTCGGACTGATGCTGCCGCTGCCGCAGGAGCCGCGCCTGCGCCGGGTGTGCGAGGCGCTCGAGGCCGAGCCCGACTCG
>JAANMY010002052.1_pt1 | contig 20113 bp, 11 predicted proteins | sample 7279691 | NCBI WGS metagenome assembly JAANMY01 (sample SAMN14094543, study PRJNA606508) | bioreactor metagenome | isolation source: A lab-scale SPAN reactor treating ammonium-rich wastewater day 388 | place: Ireland: Galway | collected 2018-02-07
AGGAGTTCAGCGGCGCGGACGCCCGCTTCTCACTGCCGCGCCATGCGAGTGACCCGACGGCCGACCTCGCCGAAGGCATGGTGTACTTCAACACCAGCACGAACAAGCTGCGCGTGTACCAGTCCGGTGCATGGAACGACGTAGCGCCCGGGTCCTCCGGCTCAGGCCTGCCCACCGGCTCAATCGTTTTCGGAGAGACGCCGAACGACGCGAATCTGCTGGGTGTAGGCCTCGTTCGAGCACCTTCGGCCGACTTCACATCTGACTCCAAGGCGGCCGATGGACGCGCGGATTTCAGCGCAGTCTGGACCGGCACCGAGATGATCGTCTGGGGCGGGTATGGTGCCACGGCTGTCTACAACGCTGGTGGTCGTTACAATCCGGCAGAGAACACCTGGCTTCCCGTCAGCACCTTGAACGCTCCTTCACCCAGGGCCCGCCACAGTGCGGTCTGGACAGGATTCGCAATGGTCGTCTGGGGCGGCACGAATACTCAGGGCGCATTCTACGACGATGGCTATTTCTACTTTCCCAGCACCGATAGCTGGCAGCCCATGCCGTCATTCGGCGCTCCCAGCCCGCGCCACATGCACTTCGCCGAGTGGACCGGCAGCGAGATGATCATCTGGGGTGGCGGCAACTCGTCCTCTGCCCTCAACACGGGGGCTCGCTTCGATTTCAACTTCTACTCATGGACTCCGATTTCCACTTCGAATGCCCCGGTGTCGCGTGGTTCGCCGAGTATCGTCTGGACCGGCAGCCAGATGATTGTCTGGGGCGGCGATGTTCCAGGTGGATTCCTAAACACCGGTGCGGTGTACGACCTTGCTACCGATTCCTGGACACCCATGACAACCGTGAACGCGCCCAGCGCACGTCGCCAGCACACGGCCGTCTGGACGGGAACGGAAATGGTGATCTGGGGAGGTGTGAATCCCGGTCCCGTGGCCAACGGGGCACGCTACAACCCCGCAACGGATACTTGGTCGACGATATCCCTGACCGGCGCTCCCACCGTTTACGTGGGGCACACCATGGTGTGGACCGGCAGCGAAGCCATCGTCTGGGGCGGCGCAACCGGTGCCCGATACAGTCCCACGTCCGACACTTGGGCACCCATCGATACGACAAACGAACCTCCACTCCGTTCAACCCACGAGGCCGTATGGACTGGGAGCGAGATGATCGTCTGGGGTGGGGACTTCGGGTCGTCCACGTTCACGAACACGGGCGGTCGCTACAACCCGATTGCCGATGCGTGGCAGCAAACCACGACAGGCAAGTTGTACGGATACCGCAAGCCGTAGCAGCTGCGGACAGCGACGCGAGCATGGCCCCAACAGTGTACCAGGAGAATGCTGTGAAAAGGCTGCATGAAGGACGCAAACGTACCCGAACGACTTGCAGTATAGGTTGCGCAGTCGGCGCGATGCTGCTCTGGTTGATAATGTTGCCTGGCTGCGGAACAGAGAGTGCGGAGGCGAGCCCGGCTGAAGCGGCCGGCCCATCGAGCCGCGCCGCGCCGAATCAGGACAACTCAGACAAGGAAGGAACCAGCGACTCTCAGGTTGCGCCCAAGGAAGCCGCGTATCCATATCAGGTGAATGCTGAACTCGCCCGTGTCTACCTCAAGTACAACATCGTGGACGAAGCGTTGCGCCTCTTCGACCTGGCAATCACGCAACAGCTTCAGCAGACCGGCAGCGAAAACGCTGAAAACTGGACAGGCCTCGGAGACGCCCTGGTGCGGGCCAAGCGCTCAGACGAGGCCGCCAAAGCCTACGGCCGCGCGGCGCAGATCTACCGCCAGCTGCTGCCGCAGGCCCAGAACAATCAGTTGCACAACTTCTATTTGCACAAGCTTGCTGTCCTGAGCCAGGCGCTGGGGCAGAATGAGGACCGCCTCAACTACCTCGCCCAGCTGCGCGCAGATGAAAACAGCGCCGCCCAGCAGCTGGAACTGGCCGGCATCCTCGAGCAAGTGGGGCAGAAGGAGAAAGCCGAGGAGTGCCTGAAGCGCGCACTGGCGCTAACGGCGGAAGACGCGCAGGCGCACGCCACGGCGCAGATCGCTTATGCCGGCATGCTCTCGCGCTCGGAACGACTGGACGAAGCCCTCGAGCAGGCAAAGGCCGCCCACGCGACGGAAGGGCTGGAAGCAGAAACTCGAAAGGCCGCCCGCCGGCTGCTGTTCGAAATCTACGAGGCCCGAGGCGAAGCCGACAAACTAGAGTTCAAGTAGTCGCCACGCAGCCGGTCGCTGGTTGATTACAGCCGCGGAAGCCCTTCAAATAAGCCTCGAAGCTTTTGCGCCTCACTTTATGTACAGGATATGACAGGAAAAAACGGGCTTCAGCGCCTAACCATCAGGGCTGGAGAACGGCGTCCTGCCGCGGAAGGATCCAGCAATTGAGGCCGTGACCCGGCCAGTGAAAAGGTCGCCGCTGAGCTGGCAGACGGTCGGGAGGGCTTCGGACCTGAACCCTGGAACTTAGGGCAACCGCACTTCCGCGGAGGGTGTGCAGGGGAAAACCGGGCTTCCGCTCCTCACTTGGATGCAGAGCGCCGCGTCCAAGAAAACCGGACCGAACCATAAAAAAATCCCTCGTTGCCACGATGGTCGTAGTGCCAAAGTTTACTTTTCTTAACGCCTGTCATTTCAGCCAAGTCACTACAAAGCAGATACCAGGCGATTCAGCTAGGTTCGAGCTATCTGAACTGTATACAGTGACTACAGAAAAGATGAGCCGCCCCTTGAAAAGTCGGCTGTGTCCCATGCGAAAAAAGACCTAATTATATGGTATAAAGCAGCTTATGAGCGAGACGTTGACGGCACCATGACGATACATGAGTCACGATACGCCAATCTGGTACAAAAGTCTCTGCTGAATCCGCAGACGGCCAGTCGCGAGCTCGAACCTTCGCCATAAGCGCCTATAAAACGGCACTTTGTGGAGCCACGAACTACCGGCGAACGCCAGTCGCCCGCCGAACCTCTCGTCTGGGCTCTTCAAACCGACGCCGGCAAGTTGAGGCCGTGCAATAGACCCCAAACAGTCGAAACCGTGCTCCGCCGTTGAAAAGTGTTCGACGTTCGTGGCTCATCCAGGATCCGCCGCATCGAGAAGACCGGCTGGTCGTGCCTGCCGTAGCGGACGCAGCCGTGTACAGCGGGAGAGCGGAGAAGCAAAGCTGAAAACCCAAGGCTCGTCGGTAATGATCAGCGAAGACGCCGCGCGCAGCCTTGAGGACAAGGGGATCAGCGTGGAGGTGCTCGACCCGCGCACGATTCTGCTCGGGGACCAGCAGTTGGTGTTCAAGAGAATCAGCGAGACCAACCGAGCCCTGGTAGTCCACGAGGACACCATAACCATGGGCTTCGGCGCCGAGATCAGCGCAAGGATCATGGAAGAAGCCTTCGAAAGCCTCGACGCGCCGGTAAGAAGGGTAGCCGCCAAAGACAGCTTCTGCCCCTACGCAAAATCCCTCGAAAACGGCGTCCTGCCGCAAAAGGATCAGGTAATCGAGGCTGTGGATGGCTTGGTGAAGTGGTAGCAGCTTCTGCCCCACGCCACCTGCGCGCCGTAGCCTTGGCGAAGGCGTGAGCCGCTGGATAACGGCGTCCCGTCCCAGAAAGACCAAGTCATCGACGCGGTCGAAGCGCTCGTGGGTTGGTAGGCTCCCAGCCATATTGACAGTGTTTCAAAAATGGGATTCACCGTCAGCCATTTTGGCAGACCGTGAATCCTTTAACCTCCTGGTGGGCCGACCGCGATAAGCCTTTGGGGCGTCACACTGCCGGCTTGGCCAAATGTGACGTTGTTGGCACCGGACTTGCGAGACTCACCGCGCTTGGCCAACAGGAGTCCAGAGTGATTGCGCCCCCGATTTCGAACGCGGAAGTAAGAGCCTTCGCAGAAACCAAAGTCAACCTGGCCAAGGAGACCGCCGACGAGCGGAGGAAAAAGGTCAACGACGAGCGTGAACACCTCAAGAATTGGGCTGGCGAGCACCCTGAGTGCGGCATTGTGAAGTCTTACTTGAGCGGAAGTTTGGCCAAGGGGACCGCGCTGAAGACATCGAGCGATGTAGATGTGGCGCTCTACGTGAGGTACGAGGGCGAACGCAAGGCGGACAGGAAGTTCCTTGACTGGATTGCTGCCCGACTTCGGCAGGCATATCCATTAATGACGCCCGACCAGATCGAGCCGTCCGAATATGCCGTGAAGGTGACGTACAAGAACGCCGGCGTGGACATCGACTTCGTACCCGTGTTTTACGACGGCGACAAGGACAACAAGGGTTGGTTGGTGTCCAAGCGAACGGGCGAATTGTTGATGACAAGTGTGCCAATGCATCTGGATTTCATCCGCAAACGCAAGAAGCTTTATCCTCAGCACTTCGCTCAGGTTGTTCGCCTCCTCAAGTACTGGGCAGGGAAGAAGAAGGAAGACGACGAACAATTCCGCTTCAAGTCTTTCATGATCGAGTTGATCTGTGCGCACCTAGCAGACAGCGGAACGCAGTTCGACAACTACCCTGACGCGCTTTCCGCCTTCTTCAACTATCTCTTGGAGTCTGAGCTGAAGGAGCGAATCGCCTTCACCGACTACTACGGGCCCTCTGCGCTTCCCAAGAGCAAGAGCTCCGTGGTCGAGATTTTCGATCCGGTGAATCCGGAGAATAATGTCGCCGCGCAGTACACGGAGCGAAACCGTAGCCTAATCATCGCCGCGGCTCAAGAAGCGTTGGATGCGCTTAATGAGGCTCATATGGCATCAACTAAGGCGGACGCGTTGGAGAACTGGCGGCGAGTCTTCGGCTTGACGTTCAAGGGCTAAACGATGACCACAACAAGAACTGAATCGTGGAATCGTTCTCACGCGCGAAGGGTATGCGGGAAGGTTGCTGCGGATCTCCGCCAGATGAGCCAGGCCTACGGTCATCCCACCCAGGAAAACATCGAGAAGTATCTCGAGGAACTCGTAGAGCTTCTTTCGCAGGGGTATCTCGACAAGGTCGCCTATGGCTTTAAACGAGGCGGCGAGTGGGTTGTCGCGCTGCAGTATACGGCGGCTGAGTTAGGAACCGCCACAACGGATGACTACTCAGGATCCATACCCCGCCGCGCCGACGTTACCAACGCAAGCTGGCAATCCTATCTTTGGAAGTCGCGCTCATTCTTTGCTCTTCCCATTGCCAAGCAGGCAGAGATCGAAGCTGCCCTGCCGATCAAACGATCGAGTGCTGAAGAGCCTTCGTCGAGGAGGGGGTGGAATCCGGACAAGGCCTACAGCTCGGGTGGCGGGGGCGTTCGTCGCTCTACGCTTGGAGGTTAGATATGACCGAATCGTCGTTGTTTGAGGATATCGTTGAGTTTCCGGATGATCTGGCGCGACGGGAGTTTGAGAACCTTGTCGGCCTCGATGAACACAAGCACAGGCTTGTCAGCGAGGCCGTTCTATTGATGGACCCAAGTCAACTTGAAGAGTGGTCCAAGCGCCTACACGGCGAACTGCTCCCAATCGTCGATCGGTTTCGAGACAGACCACCGCTCTTCATTCTTGCCGGTGATGTGGGGACGGGCAAGACTGCGCTAGCTCGTTCATTTGGCGACGCCGTATGCCGACGGGTGAAAGCAAAGGTCAGACTGTATGCATTGAGCCTGAGCACCAGAGGGTCTGGAACTGTTGGTGAGATGACCCAGCTTATCACAAAGGCGTTTCAACAAGTTCGCGAACAGGTGCAAAAGGCACGCACGGATCAGGGAAAGGCTAGGCATGCGGCGATTCTGATGATTGACGAGGCGGATTCTCTCGCTCAGTCCCGTGCGGAATCACAGATGCACCACGAAGATCGAAACGGTGTCAACGCGCTCATTCGAGGAATTGACGCCATTGCCGCTGAACGGCTCCCGATCATGGTAGTCATGTGCACCAATCGCGACGAGGCGATCGATCCGGCAGTTCAACGTCGTGCTTCAGCGATCTTAAGATTCCTCCGCCCTGACGACGCACAACGCTTGCGCATCCTTACAAGCGCATTAGCGGGATGCGGCGCTACAGGTCCCGAAATGGCCGCCCTCGTTGCTGCTACCGGCTCAATGCACGGGCGGAGTTACGGCTATACCTACTCGGACCTAACTCAACGCCTGGTACCGGCGTTGGTGTTGGACGCTTTTCCCGACAATCCGATCACGGCCAAACGCGCGATTGAGATTGCTGAGAAGACTGCTCCTACGCCACCATTCCAATCGAGTGGGAGCAAGCCAGCGTGATGCGACAAGGATGGAGGACCTGATATGACCAACTCGGGGGCGCAATTGCCCAATCTACTTCAGGCGCTCCAAAGACGCCTCGAAAGTGAACTCGGAATTGCTCGTGAGGTTATTGGACACTCAACAACTAAAGGCGACGTCAGCGAAGGTCGTTGGATTGAGATGATGACGGAGCATCTTCCAGCGAGATACATCGTGAGTAAGGCGTTCATCATTGACTCAAAGAACCAATGCTCTGAGCAGATCGACGTCGTTATCCACGATCGGCAGTACTCGCCGTTTGTTTTCACGCTGGACGCTGCCAAGTATGTTCCCGCAGAAAGCGTTTATGCCGCCTTTGAGGTGAAGCAGTCGATGTCGAAAGATCAGTTAGGGTACGCGTCGCAGAAGGTTCGCTCTGTGCGCAAGCTTCATCGCACCAGTATCGATATCCACCACGCACAAGGGGTTGCGCCAGCGAAGCCGCCGCAACCTATCGTGGGAGGCTTGTTGTGCTTGGAATCGGATTGGTCGCCCGCCTTTGGACAGCCATTCCACGAGAATATGAAAGCGTTTGATCCTGACTCACGCCTCGACTTCGTTTGTTCGGTGAAACATGGGGTTGCTGAACTGGATCATACCCAGGCTAACCCAACGATAGATGTGACACTGAACAATGCGCCCTTAGCGTTTCTTCTGCTACGCCTCATCGCTCGGCTGCAGAATATGGCAACAGTTCCTTGCCTAGACGTCATGGCGTACGCGAATTGGATCCCTGCTTCTTGAAGCTAGAACCAAGTACGTAGTACGAAGAGAATCCGAGGCGGGGCTGTACTCCGACCGCCCCAACCTGCAGTTACCCCGGGAGGGGTTATGGCGGACTCTGCTTGTGGTGAGGCTGGGACGGTGGCTCCGGTCACTGATCGCAACACTTGCGACACGCCTTCGCCCGCCCCGACTGGCGGGCGTCCCCGGCCTCTCGGCCGGGGCTCTGAATTGGGCCACGGGTTTGGGGGTTGGGTTGGGGGCGCTATGCTGGGGTTATAGATGCCGAGGGGGCTTACCTGTTTCGTCATGGGGTGCTGCGCGATGCAGCCTATGACCTGATGCCACCCTCCTTCCGCGCTAGACTCGATGACCGACCGGCCGTTCGACCCTTCGGTGCCACTCAGTGCAGACTAGGCTTACGGCAGGCGCGGGGCGGACCTTCTGCCTGCGCTTGGCAGGCAGCCTGCCCCGCGGGGCTCAGTTTCCGAACTGCATTTCCAGGTGCTCGCCTGGTTTCAGGGCTTGCCAGTGGCCTTGCAGCCGGCGCAGGTGCTCTTGGGCCTGCCTGATCACTTGCTCGTTCAGCCACTGGGGCATATCCAGCCCCTGGGCCTGGCGCAGGTGCTTCAAACCATTCAGCACGGCGCGCGCGTCGGCCTTGCCCTTGGCCAAGTTGTGCAGGGCGCCCACGGCCTGCTCGATCTCGAGGGCTTGCGGGTGCATTTCGGCAACCTCGGCCAAGGTGCGCCCCTCGGCCAGCAGGCCGAAGAAGCCGGTGTTCAGCCCGGCCGCGGTCTCCAGGGCGAAGTGGGTCAGGTCGTGCAGCAGGTAGCTGCGGGTTTCGCATTCCATGGCTTGTGCGCCGGCCGGGCCGAAGACCTCAAGCCGGTGGCGCCCGCCGCCGAGTTTTGTGAACCGTACCCGCATAACGATGAACGACCGGCAGTTGCGCCACCGCCCACGTTTTCCACGCACTCGGTTGTTGAATGGATCTCTCGTGCCGCTGCCCGTGGCGGCTTGCGCGGCACAAATGCATGATGCTGCGAAGCATCCCCGTTTCTCAAAGGCGAGCCACATGGGTGGTCCAGTACAGGCCTCTCTGGATATCGGCAGTGTCGTTCGCGTTCGCGCGCGGCGCTTCCTGGTGGAAGGCGTTGAGCCCGATCTCGCCAGCGGCATGCACCTGGCCAGGTTGGCTTGCATCGAAGATGACGCCCAAGGCGAGCCCCTTTCCGTGCTCTGGGAACACGAGCACGACGCCGAAGTCCTGACCGGGGAGTCCTGGGCCAATGTGGCCAAGAGCGGTTTCGACCAACCTCACCTTTTTTCCGCCTTCCTGCACACCCTGCGCTGGAACTGCGTCACTTCCACCGACGAAAAGCTGTTCCAGTCGCCCTACCGTGCAGGCATCAAGGTCCAGGCCTATCAGCTCGAGCCGCTGCGCAAGGCGCTGCAGATGCCGCGCGTCAATCTGTTCATCGCCGATGACGTCGGCCTCGGCAAAACCATTGAGGCCGGCCTTGTGCTACGCGAATTGCTGATGCGCCAGCGGGTCCGGCGCATCGTGATTTCCTGCCCGCGCAGCGTTGTTCTCCAGTGGCGCGATGAAATGGAGCAGCGCTTCGGACTTCCATTTGTTGTCCTCGACCGCGAGTACATCGCCCGCATGCGCGTCGAACGCGGCTTTGGCGTCAATCCCTGGAACACGCACAACCGCTTCATCATCTCGCACACGTTGATACGCGACGCGGCGTACGCCACACCGCTGCGGGACTGGCTCGGCGATTTCGCGCCGGGTTCGCTGCTCGTATTGGACGAGGCCCACAACGCCGCGCCGGCAAGCGGCTCGCGCTATGCCGTTGATTCCAACCTAACGAAGACCATCCGCGAACTGGCGCCGGCGTTTGAGCATCGGTTGTTTTTATCGGCGACCCCGCACAACGGCCATTCCAACAGCTTCTCCGCGCTGATGTCGCTGCTGGACCCGCAGCGTTTCCTGCCCGGCGAGGCCGTTGAAGACAGCAAGTTGCTCGAGCACGTCATGGTCCGCCGGCTCAAGTCTGACCTGCGTGAGCTGGGCGAGAGCTTCCCGGAACGCCTCGTTGTTCCCGAAGTGTGCGCAGGCCTGCCCGAAGATTGCCCGGAACTCAAGCTGTCCAGGCTGCTGCAGCAGTATCGCGAAGTCATGTCCGAGGCACTTTCAGGCGTTGCCAAGTCGCGCCAGAACGCCGCGCGCTTGGTGATAACCTCCCTTCAGAAACGCCTGCTGTCCTCTGTCGATGCTTTTTATCGAACCCTGTGTGTCCACAAGAAGCGCGTGCTCACGCGTGATGCCGCAGCCAGGGCCCGTGCGGCCGCTGAGTTGCTCGAGCCTCCGGGTTCAGAAGACGAACGCGCCGACGAATCCGAAACCGAGCAAGAGCGCGAGCAGGATGCCGCCGCCGACGCCCTGACATCCGAAGCCCGCGGTGCCGACGAACTTCCTGCCGCCGCCCGCAACCTGCTCGACGAAATGGAGACCATCGCGCAAACCGCCCGCTTTGAGCCCGACGCGCGCATCCGCAAGCTGGAGGCCTGGATTCGAGCCAACCAATGCACCGATTTGGGCAAGCCCGGCGCGACTTGGACTGATCGCCGCGTCATCATCTTCACCGAGTACACCGACACCAAACGCTACCTGCTCTCGCAGCTGCGGCGCATGATCAATGACCCTGATCAGGCGGAAGACCGCATCGGCGTGTTCCACGGCGGCATGGACGACGAAAGTCGCGAAGCCATCAAACGCGCTTTCAACGCTGAGCCCGGCGAGCACCCACTGCGCATTCTCATCGCCACGGACGCCGCACGCGAAGGTGTCAACCTCCAGAACCACTGCTACGACCTGTTCCACTTCGACATCCCCTGGAACCCGTCCCGCATGGAACAGCGCAACGGCCGCATCGACCGCCAGCTGCAGCGTGCGAAGCAGGTCTTCTGCCATTACTTCACGTTGCCCCAACGTGAGGAAGACCGCGTTCTCGAGGTCATCGTCAAGAAGCTCGACACCATCAACCGCCAGCTCGGCGTCCTCTCGCCCGTCATCGACCGCAGAGTGGACCGTGCGCTCAAAGACGGCATCAGCCACGCCGAGATCGCCCGCCTTACCCGTGAGATCGAGTCCGCCGACGCCGCCCCTGAAAATCGTGAACGCCAGCAAGTCATCGAGCGCGAACTCGAGTCCACCCGCCAGCGTCGCAACCAGCTCCATGGGCAAATCCAGGTCCTCGACCAGATGCTCAATGACTCCCGCAAATGGATCGGCCTCGACAACCGCCACTTCATGGACGCCATCTCCGCCAGCCTCGAGCTCATGAACAGCGAGGGCCTCAAGCCCGTCGACCCCCAGGCCGCGGCTCGCGAGCCCGATACCGCAGCCTGGCAGATCCCCGCACTGCACGAACGCCTCGGCGCCGATCCCGCCTGGGCCGGCACGCTGGATTCCCTGCGGGCCCCGCGCCAGGAGGACGAACGCATCGACCTCTGGCGCAAGCAGTCGCCCATCCGGCCCGTCGTCTTCGCTGACCCCGGCAAGCTCGACGCCAAGGTGGTTCACCTTCACCTCGAGCATCGCCTGATCCAGCGACTGTTCAGCCGCTTCCGCTCACAGGGCTTCCTGCACCACGAGCTCAGCCGCGCCTGCGTCGTGCGCACGCCCGACGCGATCCCGCGCGTGGTTCTGTTCGGGCGTGTTGCCATGTACGGCGACCAGGCCGCGCGTCTGCACGACGAGATCGTTGCCGTCGCGGCCGAGTGGTCGCCCCCCGGCAACCGCAAGCTCAAGCCGCTGCCCAGCGACGCCCGCGACGACACACTTGCGCTGATCGAGGACGCACTGGCCAAACCCAGCCTGCGCGATGTGCCGGAGACCGCCCGCAATCCGTTACTCGCCGCAGCGCCGGGCGACGTTGACGAACTTCGTCCGCACCTTGAGCGCCTGGCCCGTCAGGTCGCAGCCTCGGCTGAAAAGGACCTCACCCGCCGCGGCGAGCGCGAAGCCAAGGCCATGCGCGAGATCCTGCTGCAACAGAAGAAACGCATCGAGCGCGAACTGGCCGACCTTGACAAGCCTGAAGCCAAGCAGCGCCTGATGGGATTCGCCGAAGACGAAGAACGCCAGTTCAGGGCCGAGCGTCGCCTCTGGCAGCGCCGCCTGGATGCCATCCCCCGCGAGCTGGAAACCGAGCCCGCCCGCGTGCAGGCGTCCTTTGAAGTCAAGAGCGTCCGCGTTGAACCCGTGGGCGTCGTCTACCTGTGGCCCCTCTCGAGATAGCGCACCATGGCTCGCGATGACATAGCTGAGCGCCACAAGATCTGGCTGGGCATGGTCCAGCCCGTCGGCCTCGTCGTATCGCCGCCGGCACTGGCCGCCAAACAGGCCGTTCTGTCCGACAACGTCATCGCCGAGCAGCAGACCCTGTCCGCTCGCATCGCCGACCACGAACTGGGCGACCGCTTCGACGGCAACTTCGCCGCCTTCGCCACCGAGATTCTGCAGTGGCCCCAAGAGGCCCTGCGCACAGACACCGAAACGCTACAGAAGTACGAGCTCGTCCTCACCGACTACCAGGTCAACCTGCGCCCCGACTACGCCGTCCACGACGTCATGGACGGCTGCCCCCTGCTCATGCTCGTGCGTGAGCTTCCGCCGGAGGCCGACCTCGACGCCAAGTCCGAGCATTCCTCCTGGCACGCCAGCCACCACGACCGCTTCGAACGCCTGCTGCGTGACGCCGGCGTTTCCACCGGCCTGATTTTCAACGGCCGCCAGCTCCGCATTATCTACGCGCCCCGGGGCGAAACCTCCGGCCACATCACGTTCGACATCGGCGCCATGGCCGAAGTCGCCGGCCGCCCGATCCTCGGCGCGCTGCTTCTGCTGCTGGGCGCTCACCGTCTGTTTGACGCCCCCAACGGCCAGCGCCTGCCCGACCTGCTGTCCGAAAGCCGCAAGTACCAGACCACCGTCTCAACCCTTCTGGCAGAGCAGGTCCTCGACGCCCTGTGGGACATGCTGCGCGGCTTCCAGGCCGCCGACGAAATCGCGCAGCACAAACTGATCGGCCCGGAATCCGGCCTTGAGCCCCAGGAAATCTACGCCGGCCTGCTGGCCTCGCTGCTGCGGCTGGTGTTCCTGCTCTACGCCGAAGACCAGGGGCTGATGCCCAACGACCCTGTCTACCAGCAGAACTACGCCGTCTACGGCCTGTTCACGCGACTGCGCGACGACGCCGCCCAGCACCCCGACACCATGGACCAGCGCTTCGGCGCTTGGGGCTGGCTGCTTTCGCTGTTCCGGCTGGTGTACGACGGCACGCCCTACACCGGTTTCCGTTTGCCCGCGCGCCACGGCAAGCTGTTCGACCCGGACGCCCACCCCTTCCTGGAGGGCCGCGCCAAGGGCAGCCCCTGGCAGAAGGGCGAGAAACTGGACGTGCCGCGCGTGTCCGACGGCTGCATCTTCCGCGTGCTGTCGTCGCTGCTGCTGCTGGATGGCGAACGGCTCTCCTATCGCTCCCTCGATGTCGAGCAGATCGGCTCGGTGTACGAGGCCGTGATGGGCTTCGAGGTCCAGCGCGCCGAAGGCCGCAGCATCGGCGTGCGCAAGCCCAAGAAGGGCGTCAGCGTGGACGTGGTGTTCGCCGTGGATGCCCTGCTGCAGGTCCCCGCCAAAGATCGCGCCAAGCGCTTCAAAGAACTCACCGAATCAGATTTGCCCGCCAAAGGCGCGGCCGCACTGAAAGAGGCCACCACGGCCGAAGAGGTGGTGGACGCCCTGGGCAAGCGCAAGTCGCGGCGCACGCCGGAGCTTCTGCCGCCGGGGGCGCTGTACTTGCAGCCGGGCGAAGAACGCCGGCGCACGGGCAGCCACTACACACCGCGCAGCCTGACGGAGCCGATTGTCCAGAAGACCCTTGAGCCCATCCTCAAGCGTCTGGGTGACAGGCCGACGCCGCAGCAGATTCTGGATTTGAAGGTGTGCGACCCGGCCATGGGCTCGGGGGCCTTCCTTGTGGAAACCTGCCGTCAGTTGGCCGAGCACCTGGTGCGGGCCTGGGAGGTTCACAATGCCATGCCGCGGGACATGCTGGGCGAGGAGCCGCGCATGCACGCGCGCAGGCTCGTGGCCCAGCGCTGCCTGTATGGCGTGGACAAAAACCCCTTTGCTGTGGACCTGGCCAAGCTTTCCCTGTGGCTGGTGACACTGGCCAAGAACCAGCCCTTTACCTTCCTGGACCACGCCCTGCGCTGCGGCGATTCGCTGGTCGGCCTGTCGCGTTTGCAGATCGCGCGCTTTCACTGGGACCCCAAAGCCCAGCGCGAGATCGGCCAAAAGGAACTCGAAGACAAGATGGAGGCCGTCAGCCGCTACCGGCGCGAGATTCTCGACGGCGGCGACTTCATGCTGCCGGCCGTGAAGGCGCAAAAGCTGCGCGTGGCCGAGCAGACTTTGCAGCCGATCCGTGACGCGGGCGACCTGGTGATCGCGGCTTTCTTCGGAGCCGACAAGCCCAAGGCCCGCGAGGCCCTGCGCGACGCCCACCTGCACCTCTACAACCTGGCGATCCTCAAGGCCCAGGTGGCCGAGCTGCCCAAGCTGAAACAAATCGTCGCCGACCTGCGCAGCGGCGACAAGCCGGTCACGCCCTTTCATTGGGAAATTGAGTTCCCCGAGGTCTGTGGCCGCGACAACCCGGGCTTTGATGTTTTCGTGGGGAATCCACCCTTCCTAGGTGGATTTCGTATCACCGAGCTCTCTGGCTCTCCCAGATACCAAGAGTGGCTAAAACTGAACTTTTCCTCAGCCAAAGGGCAGGTTGATCTCTGCACGTACTTCTTCAGAAACGCCTTCGCAAAGATCCGCGCGGGTGGGTCGTTGGGCCTGTTGGCGACTAACGCTATCGCACACGGTGATAATCGGCTTGCGGCGTTAGCTCCAATTGTCGCGAATCACGGAGTTATTTTTGGGGCAAGAACATCAATGACATGGCCCGGCCTCGCGACAGTTCTGGTGGCGGCGATACACATTTGTCGGCCTGGCGGTACCACCGTAGCACCAACCTGTGATGTGAACGGTGTGGCCTGCTTGCAGATAAACTCGCGGCTTCAACCTCGGCCGGAGGTTCCCGACCCCGTCCCGCTCGCGGCTAACGAAGGGCGTGGATTCAATGGGACGGCCATCGGAAGTGCGGGCTTCGTCCTTGAGCCAGAAGAGGCAGTTGGACTTCTTGAGATGCGAGACAACGCCATAATACTTAAGCGGCTAGTTGGGGGCGAAGAAGTCAATGCTTCGCCCGATGCAGTTGCTCAGCGATACGTGATTACATTTGGAACCAGGTCACTTGAGGAGGCCAAAGCCTGGCCGGATCTTTTGGCCATTGTTCGAGAACGAGTTCTCCCACAGCGAATGAAGGCTAAGGACCATGGGCCAGGGAATCATGGCAAGAAGTACTGGTGGCAGCACGTTCTCAGGCGAGACCCCCTTTACGAAGCCATTTCAGGCCTCGACCGATGTTTGGTTACGGCTCAGGTGTCAACACATCACACGTTCCTGTTCAGCCCTGCGGACAGGTTGTTTAATCACAAGGTGTTCGTGTTTGCGTTCGACAGTGCAGCGGTATTTGCATTACTCCAATCGACTGTCCACAGCATATGGTCGTTCGAGCACTCGTCGCGGCATGGTGCAGCCATCAACTACTCAGTTTCTAACGCGTTTGATACGTTTCCGTTTCCGACATCATTGGAATCAGACCAGTTTCTTGAGCAATCCGGTGACGAGTACTATGGTCTGCGAGACAACCTTCGGGTCGAAAGTGGGCTAGGACTAACCGAGATATACAACCGCTTCCACGATCCCACCGAAACCTCGCCCGACATTCAAAAGCTGCGCGAGCTTCACGCCGCCATGGACCGTGCCGTCCTGGACGCCTACGGCTGGCAGGACATCCAGCCGGTGTGCGGCTTCGGCCTCGACTACCTCGAACTTGACGAAGACGCCCAAGTCATCCCCGAGGCCCAGCAGGTCATGGACAGCGGCAACCTCTGGTTCCCCACGGCCGAGCAAGCCCAGGCCTTCGCCATAGGCATAGGCCACACCGGCAAGAAACGCCTCTCCTGGCGCTACCGCTGGCCCGAAGAAACCCGCGACGAAGTGCTGGCCAGGCTGCTAGACCTAAACGCCCAACGCGCCAAAGAAGAGCAACTATCCGGCGCCGCCGCTGAAGCCAAAGAAAAGAAGGCCGGCAAAACCAAAGGCCGCAAGGCCAAACCAAAGCCCAAGGGCGCTGACCTGTTCGACTAAGCTACTGTGGCGTTGAGGGCAACATGAAGCCGAAGCAACCGAACCAGTACCGGCCCGACGTCGTTTCGCACCCCGGCGAGACACTGCTGGAAGCCATGGAAACCCGCGGCATGACCCGCGCGGCCCTGGCCGCCCACCTCGGCCTGTCGGTTGACGCCCTGAACGCGCTGATTGCCGGCGCCGAGAACATATCCCGGCAGGACGCAGAGGGGCTTGAACAGGCGCTGGGCATAGCACGCGACTTCTGGCTGGCTCGCGCGCAGCGGTATCGGGAGTCGCGCAGGCGGTAGGGTCTCGCCGGGTGTGCTGCCGATAGCCGCAGCGAAAGTCTCGAAAATGTCGCACTCCTTGGCATGATGGGCCGCCATTGCAGGACTGCTTTCGGGGACCCACCGTGCAAAGCCCAACCAAGACCCTTGCCGAGATTTTCGGGACTGACCGTCGCCTGACCGTGCCGTTGTTCCAGCGCCGCTACGTCTGGACCCGCGAGCGGCAATGGGACCGGCTGTGGGACGACATCATTGCAGTGGCGGACGCGTTTGTGGCCTGCGCCGGCGACGAAGACAAAGAGCGCGCGGTGAAGCCGCACTTCCTGGGCGCAGTCGTGCTGGACGGCGCCAGCCAGTCCATGGATGACGTGCAACTTTGGCAGATCATCGACGGCCAGCAGCGCCTGACCACGTCACAGCTGATGCTGGAAGCCTTCAGCGACCTGTGCCGCGAGCTGGGCCAGCTGCCCTACCACCAGAACATGCTGAAGCTGACGCGCATCGACAACGCGCTCAACACAGACCCGGATGCTGTGTTCAAGCTGTGGCCCACCACCGCAGACCAGGAGCACTTCCGCAACGTGATGGAGGTTCGCAACGCCGCCGAGCTGTGCCGGCGCTACGCCGTTGAGGAGACCGCGGAAGCGGTAAACGACGCCCTCGCCGACGGCTACCTGTTCTTCTACCGCCGGATGGAAGAATGGCTGCGGCCGCAGGAGGAGGCGCTCGAAGGCCGTATCGTGGCGCTGTACAAGACGCTGCGCAAAGGCCTGCGCTTCGTAACCATCGAGCTGGATGAGCGCGATGATGCCCAGGTAATCTTTGAGACGCTGAACGCGCACGGCACACCGCTGCTGGTGGCGGACCTGGTGAAGAACTTCCTGTTTCACAAGGTGCGGGCTGGCAAAGACGACCTGCAGAAGCTGTATGCCAGGTACTGGCAGCACTTCGACGATGACCGCGACTTCTGGTCACACGTGACGGGGCGGGGCGCGGCTGCCCGTGAGACGATTGACGTGTTCCTGCAGCATTACCTGGTCGCGCGCACCCGCAGGGACGTTCAGGTCGGTCACCTGTTTCGTGCTTTCCGCGAGTTCGCCCAAGGCGGCCGTGCGTCCGACGCCCGTACACACCTGGCGGAGCTGCTGACGTATTCGCAAGCGTACAAGAAGCTGCGCCAGGCCCCTGCCGACAGCCGTGAAGGGGAGTTCCTGGAGCGGCTGGACCAGATGGAGGTCGGCCCGGTCTATCCCTTCGTGCTTGAATTGATGGTGAACCCGGCGATCTCCGCGGCCGAGCGTCTGCAGTGCATGGTGGACATCGAGTCGTTTCTGGTTCGACGCATGGTCTGCGGGCTAACCACCAAGCACTACAACCGGCTGTTCGTGGACGCCATGCCGCTTATCGGCGACGGGCCGGGCGTGGCGGAAAGACTTCGCGAATATCTGTTGAGCGGAGACGGTGACGCGGTGCGCTGGCCGAGGCTTTCAGACTTTGCGGTCGCCTGGAATCGCTACCCGCTGTACCGGAAGCCGGGACCAAAGCGTGTGGTGGTGTTGCTGACCGCGATTGAGCGCGCGATGTACGACGATAAGTCGGAGGTGGTGGTGCACACCAAGCCGCTTCAGGTTGAGCACCTGATGCCGCGTAAGTGGCAGAAACACTGGCCGTTGCCTGATAAGGCCAATGCGGACGAAGAGCGGGAAGACCTGATCCACACGATCGGCAACCTCACGCTGGTGACCAAGAAGCTGAACGTCAAGAACAGCAACCTGCCATGGGAAAAGAAGCGCAACCTCATCAACAAGCATGGCTCGTTAGCCATGAACCGTGAACTGGTTGAGCACGACGAGTGGGATGAGGACATGATTCGACGCCGCTCCGCACTGTTGTTCGCGAAGGCTGTGAAGATCTGGGGTCACCCCAGAGACCAGGAAGGCTAGCCATGGCAAAGCGAACGGGGCCGGTTGATCTGCCGGTTGGCGTTGCGCCGCCGAAGGACTCGGCGGAGGTGCGGCAACGGCTGGTCAAGGCGCTGCAACTGGACCTGGTGGGGCCGCGTACGGGCGATGCTGAAGATGCGGACTACCAGGAAGAGATACTGCCGGCGGCGCCTTCGTTTTATTACCTGACCGGTTTCCTGGCGCCCTATGCGCCGGATGGCCAGAGCCAGCTCAACTTCGAAATCGAAGAAGAGATCGACGAAGGCGGAGACGAATCTGCCGACGAGGCCGAAAGCGCCGAGCCGCCATCCAAGCGCAAGCTGCACTTTCCGTCGTCGATGGGGCTGTCGTTCCTGCTCAGCCCGCAGACGACGGAGCTCGACGCTACGGTGTCATGGGGCGACTACGCGCCCGTGACCGTCCCCGGGGAGGGATCCGGCGGTCCGGACACCGGCCGTCGAACAGGCCGGTCTGCGTGGCAGCGCACGCCAAGGCAAGTTTCCTTGAAGATTCCGGTGGGCAAGGTTCAGCCCGGCAAGGGCCCGAAGGAGTTTGAGGTACTCGATTCCGGCGGCCTCAAGATTGCTGTTGTGGTGCGCAAGGCCGGTGTGGTGCAGCTGCTGCCCACGGACTCGCTGTCGGTTTCAGTTTTCCTGGTGAACAAGCGGCAACCCGTCAATGAAGAAGAGGGCCGCGACACCGCGTTTGTGTTTCAGCCGGAGCTGACCCTTCACTGCGCGCAGGGCTTCATCCCGCGGCCGAACGTCCAGGGCCTCGGCAGCAGTGAATATGATGAGGTCGTCGCCGACCTGCAGTACCGGGATGTGCACGAGTTTGCCGTTGGGCATGCCGTTGCCGTGCGCCTTCCGGACGGCGAACCCAACCTGTGCACCAAGATCGCAACGGACTGGATGCCGACGGCTGAAGTCGAAAAGGTCGTTCCAGCCGAGTGTCCCGGCGTTGAGCGGGAAATGGAGAAGCTGGCCGCGGCCGGGGACTTCACGGCCCTGCGCTCGATGCTGGAGGCGCTTCCCGTGCAGTATGGGAAGTGGATTGGCGAACAGCACAACCAGCTGCCCGAGGAAGCCCGTCGCCGGAAAGTGGCCGAGCAGCTGCTGAAGGACGCAGGCCGCGCCCGTGCGCGTATTGAAGCGGGCATTGAGACGCTGGCGGATCCGCTGGCGTTCCGGGCCTTCAAGGTCATGAACAAGTGCGTGGCCCGCGCGTTGCGACAGCGAGCGTGCCACGGCAAACCCGGCATGCAGCCGGACAAGGTGGATGCACCGCGATGGCACCCGTTCCAGTTGGCGTTCATCCTGCTGAACCTGGCCGGCATTGCGGATCCTGAACATGGCGACCGCAACACGGTAGACCTGCTGTTCTTCCCGACGGGCGGCGGCAAGACCGAGGCGTACCTGGGTCTGGCCGCTTTCACCATGCTGCTGCGCCGGCTGCGCGATCCATCGATCCAGTCGTCAGGTGTTACGGTGCTGATGCGTTACACGCTGCGTCTGTTGACGCTGGACCAATTGGGTCGTGCGGCGACCTTGATCTGTGCGCTCGAGCTGGAGCGCCAGGCGGATGAAGCGGCGTTCGGAAAATGGCCGCTGGAAATCGGCCTGTGGGTGGGGAAGGCCGCGACGCCCAACATCATGGGTGAAGTGAACGACAAGCGCGACGACACGGCGCGGATGCGAACCATTCGGTTCCAGCAGGACGACAGGCGCTACCCGCCGCCGATTCCGCTGACTGACTGCCCGTGGTGTGGCTCCAAGTTTGACAAGAACTCATTTAAGTTGATCGGTGATCCGAACAAGCCACGGGACTTGCGGACGTACTGCATAAATCGGGGGTGCGAATTTCACTTCCGCCGACAGGAGGCTGGCCTGCCGCTGGTGACGGTGGACGAGCCGATTTACCGCCGTCTGCCGGCGTTCCTCATCGCCACGGTGGACAAGTTCGCCAATCTTCCGTGGGTTGGGCAGGTTGGTGCGCTGTTCGGAAAGGTGGATCGCGCGGACGCAGCAGGCTTTTACGGCCCCGCAGATACGCACCCCGGGCACAAGCTGGCCGGACCGCTCCCTCCTCCGGCATTGATCATTCAGGACGAGCTACACCTGATCTCAGGACCGTTGGGGACCATCGCCGGCCTGTACGAGGCCGCGATTGACGCGCTGTGTCACAGCCCCGTGGGACTGAATGGCCCGGGCCCCAAGATCATTGCCTCAACCGCAACGGTACGGAGGGCAGGAAAGCAGATTCAGGCGCTGTTCGGGCGCTCGGCTGTGGAAGTGTTTCCGCCACCGCTGCCGGACCGGCGGAACTCCTTCTTCGCGCGAACTGCGCCGGCGACCGAAGCAAGTCCCAGGCTTTACCTCGGGATCGCCGCCCAAGGACGCAGCCTGAAGGTTGTGCTGCTGCGAAGTTACATGACCTTGCTGTCTGCCGCGTACCTGCAATGGAATCTCGCCGGAGGAAACAAGGCCGATCCCAACCCGGCAGATCCCTACATGACCCTGTTGGGGTACTTCAGCGCGCT
>JAANMY010002055.1_pt1 | contig 20087 bp, 18 predicted proteins | sample 7279691 | NCBI WGS metagenome assembly JAANMY01 (sample SAMN14094543, study PRJNA606508) | bioreactor metagenome | isolation source: A lab-scale SPAN reactor treating ammonium-rich wastewater day 388 | place: Ireland: Galway | collected 2018-02-07
CCCGATCATCCTGGAACGCGGCAAGGCCGTGCGCGAACGCACCCGGGACACGTGGGGCCTGTGGCGCGGCAAAGTGCTGACGCCGGAATCCAACGTGCAGTTCGGCGAGGGCGGCGCGGGCACGTTCTCCGACGGCAAGCTCTACAGCCAGATCAGCGACAAGCAGCACTACGGCCGCAAGGTGCTCACCGAATTCGTCGCCGCCGGCGCGCCTGAGGAAATCCTCTACGTCAGCAAGCCGCACATCGGCACCTTCCGGCTGGTGTCGATGGTGGAGAAAATGCGCGCCACCATCGAAGCGCTGGGCGGCGAGATCCGCTTCAGCCAGCGCGTCGATGACCTGCTGGTCGAGACCGATGCCGCCGGCACCCGCAACGTGCGCGGCGTGGTCCTGGCCAGCGGCGAAGAGATCCGCGCCGACCACGTGGTGCTGGCGCTGGGACACAGCGCGCGCGACACCTTCGAAATGCTGCACGCGCGCGACGTGTACGTCGAGGCAAAACCCTTTTCGATCGGCTTCCGCGTCGAGCATCCGCAGGCGCTGATCGACACCGCGCGCTTCGGCCCGCAGGCCGGGCATCCGCTGCTGGGCGCGGCCGACTACAAGCTGGTCCATCACTGTCGCAACGGCCGCGCGGTGTACAGCTTCTGCATGTGTCCGGGTGGCACCGTGGTGGCCGCCACCAGCGAACCCGGCCGCGTGGTCACCAACGGCATGAGCCAGTACTCGCGCAACGAGCGCAACGCCAACGCGGCGATCGTCTGCAGCATCACGCCCGAGGATTTCGCGCCGTACGGTGACGGCCCGCTGGCCGGCATCGCGCTGCAGCGCCACTGGGAGTCGCAGGCGTTCACCCTGGGCGGTGGCGACTACGAGGCGCCCGGGCAACTGGTCGGCGATTTCATCGCCAACCGCGCCTCGCGGGCGTTCGGCCAGGTCTTGCCCTCGTACAAGCCCGGCGTGCGGCTGGGGTCGCTGGACGCAGCGCTGCCGCGCTACGCGATCGAGGCGATCCGCGAAGCGCTGCCAGCCTTCGACAGGCAGATCCGCGGCTTTGCCATGCACGATGCGGTGTTGACCGGCGTGGAGACGCGCACCTCGTCACCCGTGCGGATCACCCGCGGTAAGGATGGGCACAGCCTCAACACGCGCGGCCTGTTCCCGGCCGGCGAAGGCGCGGGCTACGCCGGCGGCATCCTGTCGGCCGGCGTGGACGGGATCAGGACCGCCGAAGCGGTGGCGCGCAGCCTGCTGGCTGCGGCCTGAGACCGCGTTTCAACGCTCCAGGATCGCCACCACGCCCATCCCGCCGGCCGTGCAGATGCTGATCAGGCAGCGGCCGCCGCCGCGCTGCTTCAGCTCCTTGGCGGCGGTGGCGACGATGCGCGCGCCCGTGGCGGCGAACGGATGGCCGGCCGCCAGCGAAGAACCGTTGGGGTTGATCTTCGCGGGATCGATGCGGCCCAGCGGTGCGTCAAGGCCGAGGCGGGTCTTGCAGTACTCCTCGCTCTCCCACGCGCGTAGCGTGCACAGCACCTGTGCGGCGAAGGCTTCGTGGATCTCGTAGAAATCGAAATCCTGCAGTGCCAGTCCGTTGCGCTTGAGCATCTCCGCCACCGCAATCGTCGGCGCCATCAGCAGGCCTTCGCCGTGGACGAAATCCACCGCCGCGACCTGCGCATCGCGCAGGTGGCAGAGCACTTCGTGGCCGTGCTGCGCGGCCCATTCGTCGCTGGCGAGCAGGCAGGCGGAAGCGCCGTCGGTCAGCGGGGTGGAGTTGCCCGCGGTCAGGGTGCCCTTGCCGGACGTCTTGTCGAAGGCGGGCTTGAGCGTGGCCAGCTTCTCGATGCTGCTGTCCGGGCGCAGGATGTTGTCGCGGTTGACCCCACGGAAGCTCACCACCAGGTCATCGAAGAAACCGCGCGCATAGGCGGCGGCCAGCTTGTGGTGGGAGGCGGCGGCCAGCTCGTCCTGCGAATCGCGGGAGATGTTCCACTCTTTCGCCATGTCTTCGCAGTGCGCGCCCATCGACTTGCCGGTGCGCGGCTCGGCCACGCCGGGGAAGTCCGGCTTCAGTTCGGCGAAACGAAAGCCCTTGAACGCGGCCAGCTTGTCCTTGAAGGTCTTGGCCGCTGCGGCCTTGAGCAGGCGCTGGCGCAGCGCCTTGCCGTACACGATCGGCACGTCAGACGTCGTGTCCGAACCGCCGCCGATGCCGGCTTCGATCTGCCCGGTCGCGATCTTGCCGGCGATGTGCACGATCGTGTCCAGCGAGGTGCCGCAGGCGCGCTGCAGGGTGATGCCGGGGGTCAGCGGCGACAGGCCGGAGGACAGCGCGGCCTCGCGGCCGAGGTTCCAGTCGGACGAATGCTTGATCACCGCGCCCATCGCCACTTCGCCCAGCTGCTGCCCGTGCAGGCCGAATTTCTCGACCAGCGCGCCCAGCGTGCGCACCGACATGCCGAGGTTGCCGACGTCGGCATAGGCCGTGTTCTGGCGGCAGAACGGGATGCGGACACCGCCCAGGATGGCGACGGGACGACCGTGTTGCATGGGCTCACCTCGGGTCTGGCCCGCGGACGCGGGCATAATGGGTCGAGTGTAGCGTTGCTCTTCCGAGTCGGGACTCAACATGTCGTTCACTGCGCCAGACCCCGCCGTATTCCGCGGCGTCATCGCCATCGAGCTCCGCGACGGCGGCCTGCCTGAGCGCGCCGCGCTGCCCGCGGATGTCGCCGGGGAGGTGGCCGTGCTGCTGGGCCGAGACCTGGCCAAGCTCACCCCGGACGTGGCCGACTGCGAGCTGGCGCTGATGGCGGCGCATTTCGATCCGGCCGAGGCGCTGCGCCCCGGCTGGCCACTGCACCAGCGCGTCCTCGAGCTGCTGCAGCGCGCGCCGGGGCAGGCACAGGGCGCGCGGGTGATCGGGTTCGGTGCAGACGCGCAGGGCGACGTGCCGCAGCCGCTGCAGTGCGACCCAGCGCTGGCCGGCGGCGGGCTGCGGGTGATGCCATTCGTGCTGCGCGGGCCGGGCCTGGCGGCGGCCGCGGACCAGCTGGAGTCCAAGCTGTTCGACTGCGGGATGGCCCAGGCTGACGCCGCGCTGGCGCTGCAGGACGGGCTGGGTGCGCGGATCGAACACATCCGCTACCTGAGCCTGCACGACCTGCTGGCGATGATGGCGATGCAGTACCAGAACGTTGGCCTGGATGCGCTTTGGTCGCTGCTGGAGCACGCGCTGCTCGGGCCGATGCTGGCGGATAAGGATGCGGAGTTCCTGCTCGACGCGCCGCCGGAACCGCTGGCCCGCTATGGGGACGGCGAGGTGCGGATCGCGATGCTGTCACCGCAGGCCTGGCGTGCGCGCAATGCACCGCAAGAAACCGACAGCGGCAAGCTGGAGCGCGGCTACATCCGCTTCCAGGCGCGCCAGCGCCAGTACGCGGCGGTGCTGGAAGTGCATGGCGTGCCGGTGCAGTTCGTCCACTGCGGCGACGGCAACAGCGACTGCCTGCGCTGAGGCAGGCGCGCCTTTCGGCGCGCGCTGCCGTCATGCCCTGCTCAGGGCGCGGTCACCCGGATCAGTCCGCAGGCCACCCGTGCCCCGGCGTTGCCGGCCGGCTGGCTGCTGTAGTCGTCGGCGTTGGCGTGGACGATGAGCGCGCGGCCGGCGATGTCGTTGGCACTGCCGCCGCCCAGGCTGACCCCGGAGAAGTGGGCGTTGACCCGCGCCACGCCTTGCGAATCCGCCACCAGGTTGTCGCCATCGCCGGCATGGTGCGCGCCGTGCCCGGTGCGGCCATGCGGCTTCGCAGCGGGGTTGAAGTGGCCGCCGGCGCTGCTGGCATCGGCCGCGCTGCAGTCGCCCTTCTCGTGGATATGGAAGCCGTGGCTGCTGTTCGCCTGCAGCCCTCCGATCTCGCCGGTGATGTGCACGCCGTCGCCCATCGGCACCAGCGTCAGCCGGCCGCTGACCAGGCTGCCGGAGGCCGAGGCGAGGTTGGCGATGGCCTGCCTGGCGGTGCTCGCGTTGTGTGCGGTCGCGGCCGGGGCGGCGGGCGGCGCGGCTTCCTGGGGCGTGCTGGCACAGGCGGCCAGCGCTGCGGCGAGAGCGGTGACGAGGGCGACTCGGGGCAAAGGATGCATGGCGGTCTCCGGTTGCGGGAGGGGTTACTGTGTCGGGAGGCGGCTTCAGGCGCGATGAAGATATTGCAGGAAGCCGGTCGGGCGTCATCGTCGCTTGCGGGACGGACCCAGCTTGCGGGTGACTGTGTTGCGCGACAGCCCCAGCAGGGCGGCGGCGTCGCTGCGGTGGCCGTTGCAGCGCTCCAGCGCGGTGTCCAGCAGGGTGCGGTCCAGCAGGTCGCGCGCCTGCGCGTGCACGGCCGGGGTGCCGGCATCCAGCTGTGCGCGCGCCCAGTCGGCCAGCAGCAGGGTCCAGTCCGCCGGCGCTGCGGCGGTGCCGCCACTGGCGGGCAGTGCCAGCGCCAGGTCGGCCGCGCCGATGGTTTCGCCGGGGGCCAGCGCGGCCAGCCGCCAGCACACGTTCTCCAGCTCGCGCACGTTGCCAGGCCAGGCGTGCGTGCGCAGCCGCTCCAGCGCCGCTGCGGACAGCTTCTTCGGTGGCAGCTGCAGCTTGCGCGCGGCGTGTGCGAGGAAGCGCGCGGCCAACTGCGGGATGTCCTCGCGGCGCTGGCGCAGCGGCGGCAGTTGCAGCCGCACCACGTCGAGACGGTGCAGCAGGTCGGCACGGAAGCGGCCCTCTTCCACCAGCGTTTCCAGCGGCTGGTGGGTGGCGGCGATCACGCGCACGTCGACGCGGATCAGCTCGCGGCCGCCGACCCGGAAGAACTCACCCTCGGCCAGCACCCTCAGCAGCCGCGTCTGCAGCGCCGCCGGCATGTCGCCGATCTCGTCCAGGAACAGGGTGCCGCCGTCGGCCTGCTCGAAGCGGCCGATGTGGCGCCTGGAAGCGCCGGTGAACGCGCCTGCCTCATGACCGAACAGCTCCGATTCCAGCAGTTCGGCCGGGATCGCTGCGGTGTTCAGCGCCACGAACGGGCGCGCTGCGCGCGGCGATTCGCGATGCAGCGCGCGCGCCACCAGCTCCTTGCCGGTGCCGGTTTCGCCGGTGATCAGGACCGACAGCGGCACCTGCGCCAGCCTGCCGATGGCGCGGAACAGCGCGCGCATGGCGGGTGCCTGACCGACCAGCGCCTGCGTCGGTTCGGGGACCGCCGCAGGCGGCAGGGCGGCGCGCTCGATCGCCTGTTCCGGCAGCGCGCGCCGCACCAGCGCCACCGCTTCGTCCATATCGAAGGGCTTGGACAGGAATTCCTGCGCGCCCCCGCGGAATGCGCCGGCGGTGCTGGCGACATCGGTATGCGCCGACATCACGATCACCGGCAGGCGCGGGTGGCTGGCCTTGAGCTTGTCGAGCAGGGTCAGCCCGCTGTCGCCGGGCATGCGCACGTCGGTCAGCAGCAGGTCCGGCACGCGCCCACTGGCCAGCGCATCCAGCACTTCGGCGGCATCGGCGAAGGCGGTGACCCGGAACCCCGCCTCGCCCAGCGCCGCGGCCAGCACGAAGCGGACCGAGCGATCGTCGTCGACGACCCAGACCTGCGCCGCATCAGCCATCGGTCTGCTCCGGTTCGGCCGCCAGCGGCAGCAGCAGGGTGAACACGGTATGGCCGGGGCGCGAACGCCAGGTCAGCGCGCCGCGGTGTTCGCGCGCCACCTGCTGGGCCAATGCCAGCCCCAGCCCGGTGCCATCGGCGCGGCCGCTGACCAGCGGCAGCAGCAGGTGTTCGGCCAGTTCCGGGGGCACCCCGCGGCCGTCGTCGACCACCTCCAGCCGCAGCGCGAGTGGCAGCAGCGCTTCGCCCAGGCGCGCGCCGTGCTCGACGCGCGTGCGCAGGGTGACCGTGCCGGCCCCGGCCTCGATGGCGTTGCGCACCAGGTTCCAGATCGCCTGCGAGAGGCGGTCGGCGTCGCCGGCGAATTCCGGCAGCGACGGATCGTAGTCGCGTTGCAGCTGCACCGCCCAGCCGGCGTCGCTTTCAGCCAGCCGCAGCACGCGCTCCAGCACGGCGTGGATGTTGACCTCGGTGAACGCCTGCGGCGGGGCCGGGTTGAGCAGGCCGTCCACCAGCGCGGCCAGCCGCTGCACCTCGCTTTCGATGATGCCGGTGAGTTCGCGTGCGTCGGCATCCACCCGCCGGGCCAGCAGCTGCGCCGCGCCCTTGATGCCCAGCAGCGGGTTGCGCAGCTCGTGCGCGAGGCCTTTCAGCGAGGCGGCCAGCGCCGACGGCAGCAGTTGCGCGGGATCATCGCCGGGGAATTCGTCGACCGGATGCGCCTCCAGCCACAGGCCGTCGTCGGCCGGGGTCAGCCACAGGTCGGCGAAGCGCAGGGTGTCGCTGCCCGGCAGGGCCAGCCCGACCCGGCGCAGCCGTGCTGGCGCGTCCTGCGGCCGGGCCAACCGGGTGGCCAGCTGGTTGCCCTCGCGTTCCAGCGCGGCGGCATGCAGGCCGATCAGCCGGCGCCGGCTGACCCCCAACCAGCGGGCGGTTGCCGCATTGGCGAACGTCACCGCGCCCCGCGCATCCAGCTGCAGCAGCGGCGTGGACAGGGCGTCGAGCACGGGATCGGCGGGGTCATGCACGGGCATTGCACTAATTTAGTGCAATTGGGCCGGCTTCACATGTCCGCCAACCGGCTGCCTGCACGATCGGGACAGGTTCCGTCCGGAGAGTCCCATGCACCTGTTGCGTCCTGTCACCCCGGTGCTGCTGGCTGTGCTGTCGGCCTGCAGCGCACAGTCAACCGCCGAGGAGGCGGCGCGCGAGGCCAGGGAGGGTACAGCACCCCCCGCTGTGCAAGCCGCCGCCGCAGCGCCTGTATCCCCACCGGCGGCGGTTCCTGCGAACGCCGCTGTCGCGGCCGTCCCGCTGGTCGAGGCGGCGCCGGTGCTGGGTCCGCAGCCCGTCCGGGCCTGGGGCACCGGTCCGGACGCGGCGCAGGCCGCCGAGCCCGCCAGCCCGCCAGCGCCGGTGGCCGCCGCCGGCCAGGATGCCAACGATCCGGCGATCCTCACCGGCAAGTCCGGCGTGCTGCGCGCACAGGTGTTGTTGCTGCGTGCGCATTACTCCAGCGGCGAGATCGACGCCCTGGCGGGCAGGAACCTGGCCAAGGCGGTGCGCGGTTTCCAGAAGGCGCACGGGATCGAGCCCTCCGGCAAGCTGGATGCCGCGACCTGGGCGCTGCTCAACAAGGACGCGGCCCCGGTGCTGGTCGAGTACACGCTGACCGCCGGGGACGTCGCCGGTCCGTACGCGCCCACGCCCGAACAACCGGCAGACAAGGCGAAGATGGCGCGGCTGGTCTATGAGGACATCGGCGAAATGCTGGGTGAGCGTTTCAACAGCAAGCCGGCGCTGATCCGCGCGCTCAACCCGGAAGCGGAGATGGTGGCCGGCACCAGGCTGGTGGTTCCGTACACCCGCCCGGCCGAACAGCTGCCGAAGGCGGCGAGCCTGGTCGTGGACAAGTCGGACGGTGTGCTGCAGCTGCTGGACGCCGACGACCGGGTATACGCGCAGTTCCCGGCTTCGACCGGTTCAAGCCGTTTTCCATTGCCGATCGGCGACTGGAAGATCACCACGGTGGTGCGCGACCCCGACTACCGCTATGACCCGGACCTGCTCGTCAACCAGCCCAAGGGTGCCAAGCCCGCCATGTTGCCGCCAGGCCCCAACGGGCCGGTGGGGCTGGTGTGGATGGGGATCGACAAGAAGCACTACGGCATCCACGGCACACCGGAGCCCGCCGACATCAGCCGCGAACAGTCCAGCGGCTGCGTGCGGCTGACCAACTTCGCCGCGCAGGCCGTGGCGAGCGCGGTGGCGGTCGGCACCCCGGTCCACTTCCGCGAATGAACCCCGTGCGCGCCGCGCGTCGCACCCGCCGGCAGCTGCGGGCACTGATGTTCCTCGCGTTCGCGCTCGGGAGCATCGGCATCGCCTGTCGCCGGGAAGCGCCGCCGCCGCCCGTGGCCGGGCCTGGCCCCGTGGCAGAGGTGGCCTCCACGCCTGCCAGTGCTGCGATCGATCCGCCGCGGGCAGCGACCACCGTCCCGCTGGCGTCGCCGGGCGAGGCGTCGACGTCGGGGCCTGCCGACGGCCTGCTGGTGCCGGTGCAGGGCGTCAGCGCGGAGCAGCTGCACGACACCTTCACCGATGCGCGCGGCAGCGGCGGCATGCACGACGCCATCGACATCATGGCGCCGGCCGGAACTCCGGTGATCGCGGTGGCCGACGGCACCGTGGAAAAACTGTTCGAAAGCCGCCGTGGCGGCACGACGCTGTACCAGTTCAACCCGGAGCGCACGCATGCCTACTACTACGCGCACCTGCAGGGCTATGCGCCGGGGATCGCCGAACGGCAGCTGCTGCGGCGCGGGCAGGTGATCGGTTACGTCGGCAGCACCGGCAACGCGAATCCGCAGGCTCCCCACCTGCATTTCGCCGTGTTCGCGCTGGGTCCCGAGCGGCGCTGGTGGGAGGGCGTCGCGCTCAATCCCTATCCGCTGCTGCGCCCCCGGGGCTGATCACTGCCCCAGTCGGAGCGCGGACAGTGCGTACAGGATGCGCAGGTCCTGCGCATCGAATGCCGCCGCCGGATCGTCGCCGTCGTCTCGGCCGCGGTAGTGGCGGTGGAAGGCGCGCACCGCGGCGGCACGGTCCTCCAGCGGGTAGCCGATCGCCGCCATCGCCAGCCACGGGTCGAAGCCGGCAGGCGGATCGACCAGTTCACCCTGCGGCCACAGCCCGTAACCGGCGTCGGCCAGGCGCTGCCACGGGAACAGCGCGCCGGGGTCGCGTTTGCGCGTGGGGGCGAGGTCGGCATGGGCGATCACCTGCGTCTTCGGGATCGACAGCCGGCTGGTGAGATCGTCCAGCAGTCGCAGCAGGGTGGCCACCTGCGCTTCGGTGAACGGTTCGCCCACCTCGTTGTCGATCTCGATCCCGATCGACGTGGAATTGAGGTCGGTCAGCGTGCCCCAGCGGCCGCCGCCGGCGTGCCAGGCGCGCTCGCTGTCGGCCACCAGCTGATAGAGCCGGCCGTCGTCGCCGATGAGGTAGTGCGAACTGACCGGTCCGTGGCGGTTGGCGGTGCGCAGGGTGTCCAGGCTCTGCTGTGCGGAAGCCTGCTCGGTGGCGTGGATGACGATCACCACCGGCCGGCGCTGGTCGAGGTTGGGCGATGGCACCCATTCGGCCAGCGGGTTGCGGGAAGGCGCCTCGACGTGCGCGCAGGAAGCGGCCAGCAGGCAGGCGGCGAGTGGAAGCAGGAATCGGCGCATGCCCGGATCTTAGCCCGTGCGCGCGCGCGGAGGGGCTGTTAGCCTGTCGCCACTAATCGCAAAGTGCATCCGGCAGCATGCCCCAGTCATTGCCCGCATCCATGGACATGTCGCATGCCGCGGGCCTCGCGTGGCTGCGGCAGCGACGCCTGCAGCAGCTGCTGTGGGTGCTCATGGCGGTGTTTGGCCTGCTGATCGTGATGAACCTTGTTTTCGGGCGCTACCGCAGTGCCGGACTGGAGATGGTGATTGTCTTGTCGCTGGCGCTGGCGATGCACTGGAACCAGCGCGCCCGGACAATGCATGCGGTCGGGCTGACGGTGGCCACGCTGCTGCTGGGGCTGTGCGTCCTCATGGTCAACAACCAGGGCCTGTACGACGAGGCGCCAATGGCGTTCCCGGCGCTGCTGCTGTTTGCCGGGCTGTTCGGCTTCAGGCGCATGTTCTGGGGCTTGGTGTGCGGCATGCTGGCTGTGGTGGCGCTGTTGTTCTTCCTGCACCAGGCCGGGGTGTTCCATAGCGCGCCGGTGATGCCGCTGGACTGGCGGCGGCCGTTCGTCATCGGCCTGATCGTGCTGGTCACCGGTCTGTTCGCGTGGCTGCTCACCAGTGACCTGATGCTGGCGATGCGCCAGCTGGAAGCGGAAAAACGCGCGCTGGAGGCATCGCACGCGCGGATCGAGGTGCTGGCGCAGCGCGACAGCCTGACCGGCCTGCCCAACCGTTCGCTGGCGAGCGAACGGCTGGGCTTCCTGCTGCAGCAGGCGCGGCGCAGCGGCGGCATGGTCGCGGTGATGTTCCTCGACCTCGACAACTTCAAGACCATCAACGATTCGCTGGGCCATGCCGCCGGCGACGACCTGCTCTGCCAGATCGCCGACAAGCTGCGGGCCTGCGTGCGCGAGTCGGACACGGTGGCGCGGGTGTCCGGCGACGAGTTCCTGATCCTGCTGGGCGACCTGCAGGACGAGGAGGCGATCGTCGCGGTGGTGGCGAAGGTGACCCACCTGCTGGGGCGGGCCTTCGTCATCGAGGGCGTGGAGGTGCTGGCCACCGCTTCGCTCGGGATCGCGGTGGCGCCGCGCGACGGCGACAGCGCCGACCTGCTGCTGAAGAACGCCGACACCGCCATGTACCAGGCCAAGGATGCCGGCCGCAACACGTTCTGCTTTTTCGACGCCAGCATGAACGAGAGCGTCACCGAGCACCTGCATATCGCCTCGGGCCTGCGCTCGGCGCTGGCATCGGGTGAGCTGCAGCTGCACTACCAGCCGCAGTTCGACCTGCACAGCGGGCGCATCCTCGGCGCCGAGGCGCTGCTGCGCTGGCATCACCCGGAGCTGGGCTGGATCCCGCCCGGCAAGTTCATCCCGATCGCCGAACGCAGCGGCCTGATCAACGAACTTGGCACCTGGGTGCTGCGGCAGGCCTGCCGTGACGCCCAGGCCTGGCGCAGCGATGGCCTGGGCGAGCTGCGGGTGGCGGTGAACGTGTCGCCGCTGCAGTTCCGCCGCGACGACATCGAGCGCGAAGTCGCGCAGGCGCTGTTGGCCAGCGGCCTGCCGGCCACCGCGCTGGAGCTGGAATTGACCGAGTCGCTGCTGGTGGCCGACGCGCGCAACATCGGCGACGTGCTGCAGCGGCTGGGCGCGCAGGGGGTGCAGATCGCCATCGACGACTTCGGCACCGGCTATTCCAACCTCGGCTACCTGCGCCGCTTCTCGGTGCACCGGCTGAAGATCGACCAGTCGTTCGTGCGCCGGATGTGCATCAACGCCCATGACGAGGGACTGGTGCGCGCGATCATCGAAATGGCGCACTGCCTGGACCTGCAGACCATTGCCGAGGGCGTGGAGGACAGTCAGACCCTGGAGCGCCTGCACGCATTCGGTTGCGAATCCGCGCAGGGCTTCCACTGGTCGCCGGCGCTGCCGGGGGACGCCTTCGTCGAGTTCGTGCGCGATCGGCAGGCCGTGGCCGGCTGAGCGGCCACGGCCTGCCCGGTTTCAGCCGGGGTAGGCGGCTTCGCCGTGCGAGGCGACGTCCAGGCCTTCGCGCTCGGCCTCCTCGTCCACCCGCAGGCCGCCGCAGGCAAGGCCCGCGATCCAGAAGGCCAGCGCTGACACCACGCCGATCCAGCCCAGGGTGACCACCACGCCAAGGGCCTGCACGCCGGTCTGGGCAAGGATGTCGTAACCCGCCGCCACCGACCGGGTGCCGCCCAGACTGTCGGCGGAGAACACGCCGGTCAGCAGGGCCCCGATGATCCCGCCCAGCCCGTGCACGCCGAACACGTCGAGGCTGTCGTCGGCATCCAGCAGCCGCTTCAGTCCGGTCACGCCCCACACGCAGGCCATGCCGGCGATGAGACCCAGTGCGATCGCGCCGAACGGCCCCACCGTCCCGCAGGCCGGGGTGATCGCCACCAGCCCGGCGACCATGCCCGAGGCCACGCCCAGCGCCGAGGCCTTGCCCTTCGCCAGCTTCTCCACCAGCGCCCAGCCGAGCACCGCAGCCGCCGGCGCCAACAGGGTGTTGAGGAAGGCCAGCCCCGCGCCCGCGTTCGCCTCCAGGTTGGAGCCGGCGTTGAAGCCGAACCAGCCCACCCACAGCAGCGCAGCGCCGGCGTAGGTCAGGACGAGGTTGTGCGGCTTGATCGCCGCCTGTCCGTACCCCAGGCGCTTGCCGACGAACCACGCACCCACCAGCCCGGCCACGCCGGCGTTGATGTGGACCACGGTGCCGCCGGCGAAGTCCAGTGCGCCCTTCTCGAACAGGAAGCCGCCGCTGGCCCACACCATGTGCGCGAGCGGCAGGTAGCCGAGGCTGAACCAGATCACCGAGAACAGCAGCACCGCGCCGAACTTCACGCGCTCGGCGAAAGCGCCCACCACCAGCGCCCCGGTGATCCCGGCGAAGGTCGCTTGGAAGGCGGCGAACACGTATTCCGGCAGGGCCACGCCTTCGCTGAAGGTGGCGGCCAGGGTGCCGGGTCCGACGCCACGCAGGAACAGCTTGTCGATGTTGCCAATCCACGCGCCGTCGCCGGAGAACGCCAGGCTGTAGCCGTAGCAGACCCACAGCACCACCAGTAGCGAGAACACCACCGCGACCTGGATCAGCACCGACAGGACGTTCTTGGCGCGGACCATGCCGCCATAGAACAGGGCGAGCCCGGGCATGGCCATCATCAGCACCAGCAGGGTGGCGGTCAGCATCCAGGCCACGTCGCCCTTGTCCACGACCGGCGCTGCCTGTTGTGCGGTGGCCGGGAGGGACGCCAGCAGCGCGGCGGCTGCCATCAGCACGGTGGCGCGCGGCGGGCGCACGCGACCACGGGACATCTTGTTCATCGGATTCTCCGGGAAGTGGTCACAGCGCATCGGAATCGAGCTCCCCGGTGCGGATGCGGATGGCCTGTTCCAGCGGACTGACGAAGACCTTGCCGTCGCCCACCTTGCCGGTACCGGCGCTGCGCGTGATCGCGTCGATCGCGGCATCGAACAGGGCATCGGTGACGGCGATCTCGAGCTTGAGCTTGGGCAGGAAGTCGACCTGGTATTCGGCGCCGCGATAGAGCTCGGTATGACCCTTCTGGCGGCCGAAGCCTTTGACCTCGGTGACGGTGATGCCGGACACGCCGGCATCGGACAGTGCTTCGCGGACGTCATCGAGCTTGAACGGCCGGATGATCGCGGTGATCAGTTTCATCGCGTGGCTCCTTCAGAACGCCTGGGCGAGGGTCAGCGCGACGGTGCTGCGCGCCAGCCGCCGGCCGTGGGGGTTGGTGTACAGCGCGTCATCGGCGTCGGTGCCGGTCCAGGCCAGGCCCAGCGAGGCGCCGTGGTCGAAGCTGCGGGTGACGCCGAGCTTCCAGTCGCTGTATGCGAACACGTCGTTGCCTTCGATCCATTGCCTGCCGGCGTGCGCCGCCAGGCCCCAGCCCGGGGCGATCGCGTAGGTCGCGGACAGGTCGAGGTAGCCGCTGCCGCCGGAGTCGACGTAACCGAACAGGTCGGTGGTCGCCAGCGAGTACTTCGCCCCCAAGCTCACCCTGTCGCTGGCGGCGACGGTGAGGCCGGCATAGAGCTCGAAGGTATCGGCGCGGTTGAAGCCAGACGGGAAGTCACCCGGGTAGGCGTAGTACTGCGCGCCCACGTCGAAGGCGACGGCATCGGCCAGCTTGCCGCGGTACCCGGCATAGGCGTCGAGTTCGATGCTGCTGGAGACCGACGCGGTAGTGGTGGAGAGATCGGACAGCCAGCTGATGCTGCTGCCCCAGGCGCCGGCATAGGCGCCGCCTGCGGTGGACAGTTCGACGCCACCCTGCAGCGCCGGCCGCTGGTTGCTCTGCGAGATGCCACGGAAGATGTAGTCGGAGGTCAGCGACAGGCTGCCGCTGCTGCCGGCGTGGGCGCTGCCGGTGCCCAGCAGGGCGAACAGGGCCAGAGTGGTACATGGGCGCACGCCGCGGGTCCGCGCGGTGGCGGAGAGACGGCGAAGAATTGCTGGAACGCGAGACGACATGACGCAGGCTCCTCATAAGCGGTGCCCTCCCCGGTCAGTGTTGCGTGCTCATGCAGTGCGGGACGGCGCATGCCCGCCTGCGGCGATCCGTGGATCGCGTCTTCCTCCTGTCCTGTGCGTTCGCGTGGTGCCGCCGCGCGCGGCCCGCCCCATTCCCTCTCCGGGCACACGACGGCGCGGGATGGGCGCACCCGTCGGTACGCCCATCCCGGCCACCCGATCCCCGCCGGGGAGGGAACGAAGCGGGGATCAGCCTGCTGCGTTCCGGATCGCGGCTGCGATCAGATCGTGTAGTACATCTGGTACTCGAGCGGATGGGTGGCGCCGCGGAAGGCCGTCACTTCCTTCATCTTCAAGCCGATGTAGGCATCGATGAAGTCGTCGGTGAACACGCCACCGGCCTTGAGGAACTCGCGGTCCTTGTCCAGCGCGTCCAGCGCCTGGTCCAGCGAATGGCAGACGGTGGGGAAGTTCTTTTCCTCTTCCGGCGGCAGGTCGTACAGGTCCTTGTCGGACGGCGCGCCCGGGTCGATCTGGTTCTTGATGCCGTCCAGGCCGGCCATCAGCAGCGCGGCGAAGATCAGGTAGCCGCTGTTCATCGGGTCGGGGAAGCGGATCTCGACGCGGCGCGCCTTCGGGTTGGCCACGTACGGGATGCGGCAGGAGGCGGAGCGGTTGGAGGCCGAGTAGGCCAGCATCACCGGCGCTTCGTAGCCCGGCACCAGCCGCTTGTAGCTGTTGGTGGTGGAGTTGGCGAAGGCGTTGATCGCGCGCGCGTGCTTGAAGATGCCGCCGATGTACCACAGCGCCATCTGCGACAGGCCGCCGTAGCCATCGCCGCTGAACAGGTTGACGCCGCCCTTGGCCAGCGACATGTGCACGTGCATGCCGCTGCCGTTGTCGCCCACGATGGGCTTGGGCATGAAGGTGACGGTCTTGCCGCTGCGGTGGGCGACGTTCTTGATGACGTACTTCATCGTCATCAGGTCGTCGCCCTTCTTCACCAGCGTGTTGAACTTGGTGCCGATCTCGCACTGGCCAGCGTTAGCCACCTCGTGGTGGTGCACCTCGGTCTCGATGCCGACCTGCTCCAGCGTCTTGCACATTTCCGCGCGCAGGTCGTGCAGCGAATCCAGCGGCGCCACCGGGAAGTAGCCGCCCTTGACCATCGGCCGGTAGCCGCTGTTGCCGCCCGCGTACTCGCGTGCGGAGTTCCAGTGCGCCTCCTCGGAGTCGACCTGGAAGAAGGTATGGCCCATCTCGTTGGCGAAGCGCACCGAATCGAAGATGAAGAATTCGGGTTCCGGACCGAAGAAGCCCTGCTCGGCGATGCCGCTGGCCTTGAGATAGGCCTCGGCGCGGTGGGCCACGCCGCGCGGGTCGCGCGAATAGGCCTGCATGGTCGCCGGGTCGAGGATGTCGCAGGTCAGCACCAGGGTCGGATCGGCGGTGAACGGATCCAGGAACGCGGTGGACGGGTCCGGCAGCAGCACCATGTCGGAGTTCTGGATGCCGCGCCAGCCGGCGATCGAACTGCCGTCGAACATCTTGCCGTCCTCGAACAGGCTGGCGTCGACGATCGACTTGGGGAAGGTCACGTGGTGCTGCACGCCACGCATGTCGGCGAAGCGCAGGTCGACGAATTCGACCTTGTGGTCCTTGATGAGCTTTTCGACGTGTTCGAGGGACATGGCTGGCTCCGGGGCTGGGAATGGGGGCACGAGGGTGCCGACAGTCACCATTAAGCATGCGGCGTGCCAATGGTGGAGCGGTCGCAACCCGTTGATTCTATTAGCTCCGCTCTTTGTGTGCGGGAGTGAGCGCACAAGAATGGTGCTTTTTAAACGGCAAATGCACAAATATTGCGCAAATTGTCTATCAGGTATGCTGCGCGACTGCCCGTGCGCCCGCGCACGCCTTGCCCGGCCTCTGCTCCCCCATGCATGAACTGCTTGCCGCCCTGCTGCTGGGCATCATCGAAGGCATCACCGAATTCCTGCCGATTTCCAGCACCGGCCATCTGCTGATTGCCCAGCACTGGCTCGGACCCCGCAGCGACCTGTTCAACATCGCGATCCAGGCCGGTGCGATCCTGGCGGTGGTGCTGATCTACTGGAAGCGGCTCTGGGGCATGCTGATCGCATTCGCCGGCCGTGATGCCCCGGCCGACTACGACCCGCTGGGCGTGCCCACGACTCCGGCGCAATCGCGGGACTATGCCTTCAAGCTGGCGGGCGCGTTCCTGGTGACGGCGGTGCTGGGACTGGCGCTGAAGAAGGCCGACCGCATCGGTGCGCTGTTCGGCCAGCAATGGACCCCGTTCCATCTGCCGGCCACCGTGCAGCCCATCGCCTGGGCGCTGATCATCGGTGCGCTGTGGATGTTGCTGGCGGAGCAGTGGGCGGCACGGCGCGCGGCGCGCGAGGGCGAGCGCACCGAGATCGCCTGGCGCACGGCTGTACTGGTGGGCGTGGCACAGGTGCTGGCGGGGGTGTTTCCCGGCACGTCGCGCAGCGCCGCCACCATCTTCGTGGCCCTGCTGGCCGGTACCACCAGCCGCGCGGCCGCCACCGAATTCGCGTTCCTGGTCGGCATTCCCACCATGTTCGCCGCCACCGGCTACGAGCTGTTGTCGGTGTGGAGCGGCGGCGGCTTCGCCAACGTCGATTGGAATGCGCTAGGAGTGGCCTTCGTCGCCTCGGCGGTGACCGCGTTCGTGGCGGTGAAGTGGCTGTTGCGCTACATCCAGGGTCACCGTTTCACTTCCTTCGCCATCTATCGTCTGGTGCTGGGGGTGGCGCTGCTGCTGTGGTTGCCGGCAGGCCAGTGACGGGCGCGGCCTGGGGAGGATGGACATGCATCAACTGCCGTTAATCGTGCTGGGCGTGGCGCTGCTGGCCGGGTGCCAGCCAGCCGTGGCGCCGGCCGCGGTGCCCGCGCCGTCGGGGCAGGAAGCGCAGGCGGTTCCGCCTGCGCGCGCTGAGCCATCGCCGGAATTGCAGCAGGCAGCGCCGGCGCCTCCCGGCGCGTTGCGCGCGGTGCTGGCCCTGACCCGCCACCACTGGCGTCTGGCCAGCGCGGTCGACGTGGGCGGCAGCCGCATCGACGCGCTGTTCGTGCGCCCGGAGCTGCCGCTGCAGCTGGACTTCAATGCCTCGCTGGTCAGCGTGGGCAATGCCTGCAACGTGATGAGCGCGCGCCATGCGCCGACCGCGGACAGCCTGTCGGTGGAGCCGTTCAGTGCGGCGATGACGCCCTGCGCGGACCCGGCGCTGGGCCGGCTGGATGGCGAGGTGGCGAAGCGGCTGCAGGGACGGCTGGCGATGCGCTTCGAACCCGGCGACAGGTCGCGACTGGTGCTGGTCAATGCCGCCGGTGACGTCTTCACCTTCGATGGCGTCGACGATGCGCGGGTGGCGCCGGCCGGCGGCTGAGCCGCAGGCAAAAGAAAACCCGCCGTGGGGCGGGTTCTCCGGAAGGGCAAGGCAGGCGCGCAATGCGCCGCGACTTACTTGATCTTGCCTTCCTTGTACATCACGTGCTTGCGAACGACGGGGTCGTACTTGCTGACCTCCATCTTGTTCGGGGTGTTCTTCTTGTTCTTGTCGGTCGTGTAGAAATGACCGGTGCCGGCCGAGGAAATCAGACGGATTTTATCGCGCTTGGTAGCCATGATTCAGTCCTCCCTCAGACCTTCTCGCCCTGCTTGCGCAGGTCGGCCAGGACGGCATCGATGCCGTTCTTGTCGATGGTGCGCAGCGCGGCATTGGAAATGCGGAGCTTGACCCAGCGGTTCTCCGAAGCGACCCAGAAGCGACGCTCGTGGAGGTTGGGCATGAAGCGACGACGGGTCTTCCGGTTCGAATGCGAAACATTGTTGCCGGAGATCGTGCGCTTGCCGGTGACTTGGCAGACTTTGGACACTGTGCACCTCGATGGTGTGTGGTTGCTTCCCATAGCCCGGGAGGCGGCGGCCCCGGCGTGAAATCCACGGCGGGAGACACTGCAGGACGCAGTGAGCCGCGCATTATGCGGGCTTTTCCCTTTGTACGCAAATACTTGGCGTCCGGGTGGCCGGCTGGCCCCGCGTGGATCAGGGCGCGGCGGTCTGCACCGAGGCCACCCATGCGCGGATCTGCGATTCCAGCACCGGCAGCGGCACCGAGCCCTGCGACAGGATGGCATCGTGGAAGGCGCGCACGTCGAACTTTGGCCCCAGCGCGGCTTCCGCCTCGCGGCGCAGGCGCATGATGGTCAGCTCGCCCAGCTTGTAGCTCAGCGCCTGGCCCGGCCAGCTGATGTAGCGGTCGACTTCGGTGGTGACCTCGTGCTCGGACAGGGCGGTGTTGTCGCGCAGGTAGGCCAGCGCCTGATCGCGGGTCCAGCCCTTGTGGTGGACGCCGGTGTCGATGACCAGCCGGCAGGCGCGCCACATCGCGTAGGTCAGCCGGCCGAAGTCGTCGTAGGGCGTCTCGTAGATGCCCATTTCCTTGCCCAGCCACTCGCTGTACAGGCCCCATCCTTCGCCGTAGGCACTGATGTACTCCCGGCGGAAGCCGGGCACTTGGCCCTGTTCCTGCACCAGCGCGCCCTGCAGCGCGTGGCCGGGGGCGGATTCGTGCAGGGTCAGCGCCGGCAGGTTGTACAGCGGGCGCGACGGCAGGTCGTAGGTATTCACCCAGTAGGTGCCGGCGCCGCCGCGGCCGGCGGTCCAGAACGGCGCTATCGCCGGTGGCACCGGGACGATGGTGAAGCGCCCGCGTGGCAGGGTGCCGATGATGCTGCCGATTTCCCCGTCCACCCGCTTGCTGATCCAGGCGGCGTGGTTGAGCAACTCCTGCGGCGTTTTTGCATAGAACTGCGGGTCGGTGCGCAGGAAGGTCAGGAAATCATTGAAGCGGGTTGCCTTCGACTGCCCATCGAAGCCCAGCCCGTCGATGATCGCCTCCATCTCCGCGCGGATGCCGGCCACTTCCCGCAGGCCGATGGCGTGGATCTGGTCCGGGGTCAGGTCCAGGGTGGTGTACTTGCGGATCTGCTCGCGGTACCAGGCTTCACCGTTCGGCATCGCTTCCGCCGCCAGCGTGGCGCGCGCGTTCGGCATGTACTCGCTGCGGAAGAACCCCAGCAGCTTGGCGAACGCGGGAATCACCGCATCGCGGATCGCGGCGCGGCCTTCGGCGCGCAGTGCGTCCTGCTCGGCGGCGGGGATGCCGGCCGGCATGGACTTGTAGGGCGCCCACAGCGACGTGGCTTCCGGGTCTTTCAGCTCCGCGGTCATCGCGATCGAAAGGTCGCGACCGGGCAGCACGGCGCGCGGCACCGAGAAGCCGCGCGCCAGCCCCGCGCGCATGTTGGCGATCTGCTGGTCGAAGTAGCGCGGCACGTCGCGCAGGCGCGCCGCATAGGCGCGGTAGTCGTCGGCGCTGCGCAGGTTGGCGCGGGCCATGAAGTCGAGGTTGGACCAGAACGAGCTGTCGGAATTGAACGGCATCTCGTGGTCGCGCAGGCGAATCTCCGCCGCCCTGTGTTCGATCTGCGGGCGGTAGATCGCGTAGTTCACCTGCTCGCCCGGCGACAGCGCGGCCACGTCGATGCCATCGAGCTGGCGCAGCACGCCGTCGAGATGGGCCAGTTCCTTCTGCAGCGCCTTCGGGCTGACGTCGGGCAGGGTGCGCGAGGGCTTGCGGCCGGTTTCATCGCTGTCCTCGGTCCACGCCCCGGCCAGCTGCATCCGCCATTTCCATTCGTCTTGGTAGATCGCGCGGAACGCGGCATCGGCGGCATTGGCCGACTGGGTGACGGCCGGCGCGGCTGGCGGCGTCTGTGCAAGGGCGAGGGCGGGCGACAGGCACAGGGCCAGCAGGCTGGCGCGGACGAGGGACTTCACGGGGCGGGAACCGGCGGTGGCGGGGTGCCGGGATCGTAGCACCGGCGGCACGCGGCTCAATGGCCGGCGCGGTCGCGCTTCCAGCCGCGGTGGCGGATGTCCAGGTACAGGCTGTAGCAGGCGGTGAAGCTCGGGAACAGGTTCTGCAGGATGCCCACGGCGTCGTTCTTGCCGAACACGAAATAGCTCAGCGTCATCAGGCTGCCGAGGATGCTCATGTACCAGAACAGCCGCGGGATCACCGGCTTGCCGTGGCGCTTGCTGGCGATGAACTGCACCAGCCAGCGGCCGCCGAACATCAG
>JAANMY010002056.1_pt1 | contig 20084 bp, 20 predicted proteins | sample 7279691 | NCBI WGS metagenome assembly JAANMY01 (sample SAMN14094543, study PRJNA606508) | bioreactor metagenome | isolation source: A lab-scale SPAN reactor treating ammonium-rich wastewater day 388 | place: Ireland: Galway | collected 2018-02-07
CCGGGGTCAAGGGGAAGCCCGGGGTCAAGGGGAAGCCCGGGGTCAAGGGGAAGCCCGGGGTCAAGGGGAAGCCCGGGGTCAAGGGGAAGCCCGGGGTCAGGTCTTTCATTTGCTCACTGGCTTTTCAGCCGGCGGTCAGTCCCGAGGCGTGTCGTCCAGGCGCGCTTGCGCCCGGGTGTACGCCTGGAGCCTCTCGCGCAGGCCGATCGTGATGACCGTGACCCAGACCTCACCGTCGTCCACCCGGTAAACCAATCGATACCCTGCAGCGCGGAGTTTGATCTTGTAGCAATCCGGCATGCCCGACAGCGCAGCCGAGGGCACCCTCGGTGTGAGCAGGCGCTCTTCCAGCTTCTTCTTGAACTGTGCCCGCACGCTGCCATCGAGCTTTTTCCACTCGGCGAGCGCCAGGGTGTGAAAGCGCAGCTTATAGGTCGTCAAGGCTCACCTCGATGAACGGCCCTTCGCTGCGCTCGCGCACACGGGCGGCGTCTTCGAGGTCTTCGAGGTGGGTGACCAGGCGTTCGTAGTGTGCGGCCGAGAGCAGATAGGCTTCGGGCCGGTTGTGATTGAGCACGGCGACGGGCTGATCGTCGGCCTGGGCGAGGATGCTGGAGAAGTTGCGCTTGAGTTCGGTGACGCTGACCGTCAGGTCGGCCATGATGGCATGCATGGTGCGCCTCAAAAAGATGCTTGATAAGGCATTAAATATAGCATCTTAGAAGCATCAACTCGTCTGGCCTTTTGCTTCCTCACTCCACCCGCTGCACGGCCACGCCGACCTTGTCTGCCGCTCGCGCCAGCGTGTCGTCCGCTGTGCACAGTGTCGCGCTCAGGCGGGTGCATACGGCCAGATGCAGCGCATCGTCCGCACGCAGTCCGCTGCGGTAGTCGGCAATCCAGCCTCTGGCGCGGTCGAAATCCGTGGTGTCGATTGCTTCCACTGCAAGGCGGGCGCTGACGAGTCGGTCGAAGCGCTCGAGCCCCTCGCGATGAAGATCTGCGGAAATATCGCCCCTGCGCGCCATGATCCCCGCTGCGCTGGCGAACTCGGTGCGTGTCCACGGGCTGATCACGATCGTTTCGCCGCCGTTGGCTTCGAGCCATGCGAGCGCCGCATCGGTGCTGGCGTCGCGAAAGAACAGGGGCAGCAGGATGCAGGTGTCGGCATACAAGGCCATCAGTAGCGTGCCCCGTCCCGTGCTTCGCGCACGACTTCCGCTGCCGTGCGGGCTTGAGGGGGCTGGGCGAGCACGAAGGCGCGCAGCTCGGCGGCGACGGCTGCGGCGTCGACCGCCGGCTGCGCGTGCTCGGCGATGATGCGGGCGACCGGTCGGCCGCGGCGGGTGATCACGATCTCCTCGCCGGCGATCACTTGATCGACGACGGCGGACAGATGCGATTTGGTTTCGGCGAGGGTGAGGGTACGCATGACGATGCCTTCGTGACTATCTGACCAAATGGAGTGTAGTCGGGGCGGGTGAAGGTGTCACGCGGAAGGAGATCCCGGGGTAAGACCTTTCATTTGCTTACGCCGCCGTTGTACATCGAGCCGGTCGGCGCGGGCGCTAGATCCCCCCGTGACGTCCCCAGAACTCCGCCGGCGTGAGGATGGGGTACGTGCCGGCCAGGGCTGGCAGATCCTTATCGCCGGTGATCAGGTAGTCGAGGTTTCCCGTGCGCATGCCCGCCAGCAGGGTGCCGAGTACGGGCAGGTCGTTATCGTCGCGCAAGGCTTCGTCCGTGATCGGCTCCGGTTCGACGAGCTCGGCCTGGATCGACAGGATGTCCACAAGATCGTCGATTTCGCGGCTCGACAAGCCATGGCGCGCGGATAGCCGTGGCAGAGCGCGGCGCAGTTCTTCGAGGATGAAGGTCGATAAAACCACTTCGACCGAACCGTGCCGCCAGGCGGCGACGATCCGGCCGGGCAGGCTCCCCGGGTAAGCCAGGCCGGACAACAGGACGTTGGTGTCCAGGACGACACGCAGGGCGGACGGCACGCTCAGCCTGCAGTCCGCTGCTTGCGTTCGCGCCGCTCGGTGGCGATCGCGGCCTCGATCTCGGCGATGCCGGCTTCTTCAGGGACGCCGTCATATCCAGCCTCGATGCGCTGGCAAAGTGCGTCAAAGCGCCCCTGCATGCGGCGGATGCGCTCGAACAAGCGGGCATCGACAAGCGCGGCGACCGGCTTGCCGTCCTTGTTGATCACCACGCTGTCGTGGCGGTACTGCACCTGGTTGAGCATCTCGCCGAGGTTCTGGCGAAAGGTCACTGCGCTGGTTTGTGTGATCATCGCGCGGCTCCTGCTGATTGGTATGATCATTATGGTCATGGTGGCGAGATTGGGAAAGGCCACTCACCCCGCCGGTGGCCGCGTGCCCACGAAGCTCGCACGCGCGAACACCCGCTCTGCAAACGGCACCAGCCCCGGATGCCGCCCGCGCCAGTCGAGGTCGGCAAAGCGCAGGTCGAGGTAGCCGAGCGCGACCCCCACCGCGATGTCGCCGAGCATCATCGCGCCGCCGTTGAACCAGTGGCGGTCGTCGAGGCGGCGTTCGAGTTCGGCCAGGCCGCGGTCGATCTTGTCGCGCTGGCGGGCGATCTCGCGCGCGCTGCGCTCGCCGTCGGGGCGGCGGGATTCGAGCAGCGCGGTCACCGCGGCGTCGGTCACGCCATCGGCCAGGGCCTCGGTCTGGCGCACGCGCACGGCGTCGAGCGCGTCGCCAGGCAGCAGCGCGGGTGGGGCGCCCAGGGTCTCGAGGTAGCCGGCGATGACCGGCGAGTCGAAGAAGGTCTCGCCGCTGTCGGCCACCAGCACCGGGACCTTGCCGAGCGGGTTCAACTCGGGAACGCGGGTGTTGGCCTCCCACGGCGAGTCGATCACGAGCTCGAAGGGCAGCGCCTTCTCGGCGAGGATGATGCGGATCTTGCGGGCGTAGGGGCTGGTGAGCGAGGCGAGCAGTTTCATGGCGGTCGTGTCTCCCGTGGGGTATGAGGCACGATACGCCGCGCCTGATGGCGCCGACATTAGGGAAAGCGGGGACGTCGCCGCCACATCCGGGCGGGAAAAGGGCGAAACCGGGGGCTGTTTCCTGTTTCGCCCGGTTTCGCGATTTCGTTCACGCCGGATCGACGTTGCGTGCGATCAGCTCGCGGATCAGGTGCAGCTTGCCGTGGAAGAAGTGGTCGGCGCCCGGGATCACGATGATCGGCTGCTCCTGCGGGCGCGCCCAGTCGAGCACGTTGGCGAGCGCCACGGTGTCGTCGTTCTCGCCGTGGATGACCAGCGCCGGGATGTTCTTCGGCAGCGTCGGGGTGTCGTAGCTGCGTCCGCTGCCGGTGGTGTCGCCGGCGGCCATGCCGACCAGGATGAGCTGGCGCGGCGGTGCGATGCCCTCGGCCAGGCGGTTCGCCACGCGCACCTGCACGTAGCCACCGAACGAGAACCCGCCCAGCGCCAGCGGCAGGCTGCCCCAGCGCGACTGCGCCCAGGTGAGGACCGACAGCATGTCCTCGGTCTCGCCCTCGCCGTGGTCGTGCTCGCCTTCGCTCTGGCCGACGCCGCGGAAGTTGGGGCGGATCACCGCGAAGCCGAGGTCGCGGTAGGCGCGCGCCAGCGTGTGCGCGACCTTGTTGGTGTTGGCGCCGCCGAACAGCGGGTGCGGGTGGCAGACCAGCGCGACGCCCTTGACCGTCTCGGGGGCGTCGATCAGCGCCTCGATGGCGCCGGCATGGCCGCGTAGCAGGGCGGATTCGGTGGGCAGCGGGCGGCTCATGCGGCGTCCTCCGGCAGGCGCAGGCGGTCGACGATGCGGTCGTGCACCAGGTGGCTGTCGATGATCTCGTCGATGTCTTCCTTGTCGACGTAGGTGTACCAGACATTGTCGGGGTAGACGACGATCACCGGGCCGTCGTCGCAGCGCCCGAGGCAGCCGGCCTTGTTGACGCGCACGCTGCCCTTGCCCTTGAGGCCGAGCGCGGCGGTGCGTTCCTTGGCGTAGGTCTGCAATTCGCTGGCCTTGTGGTCGTTGCAGCAGGACTCGCCCGCCGCGCGCTGGTTGCAGCAGAAGAAAACGTGATGTTTGAAGTAGCTCATGCGGTCTCTCGGGTGGGGGATGCAGCGCCGCCGTCGACACGCGGCGCCGGTGCGGAGATGCCCGGATTATAGGCGGCGCTCTGCGCGCGCGGGCGGGCCGCCGAGGTGCTCGCCGCGCCACAGGCCGAGCGCCGACAGGTAGGCGAGCGCCACGTACGGCCACAGGCTGTCGACCAGCGCGGTGAGGCCGTGGAAGTTGAGCACGTTGCTGAAGCCGGCGAGCTGACGCTCGTAGGGCAGGTAGGGGTTCTCGGGGATCAGGTTCACCAGCGCGGTGGCCAGCAGCAGGCTGGTGCCGGCGATGGCGTGCTGGGCCAGGCGCGGCAGCAGCAGGCAGGGCAGCAGCACGGCGCCACCGATCAGCAGGCCGCGCTCGGCGCCCGGGGTGAGCCAGGCCAGCGGCGCCGGGGGGTTGAAGAAGGCCCACATTGCCAGCGCCTTGGCGCCGACGCCGAGCGCGAGCACCAGCACCACCGGCAGCGGGTTTACGCCGCGCGTCATGCAGCGCGTGAACAGGCCGACCGCCACCAGCGCGCTCGCGGTCAGCGCGGTGTCGAAGGCGATGAAGCGTTCGGCACGGAAGGGCAGCGGCGTCGGGATGTCGAGCAGGCTGCGGATGTCGCCGCTGGAAAACAGCAGGTCGGTGGCGCTGAGCTGGCCAAGCAGCCACAGCCCCAGCAGCAGCAGGCCGACCTCGCCGGTGCGCCCGGGGATCACGTAGCCGGTGCGCCAGCGGTGCAGGCGCCCCTGCGCGCCGAACACGGCCGCCCCCCAGCGTGCGCCGGCGAGCGCCCCGAGCAGCGCGCCGGCGATGTTGCCGCCGAGGTCGAGGTTGCTGGCGATGCGCGCGGGCAGGAAGTTCTGCGTCGCCTCCAGCCCCAGGCTGAGCACGGCGGCGAGCAGCGTGGCCGCCATCACCTTGCGGGCGAACGCCAGGTTCGCGGGCAGCGCAGCCGCGATCAGCAGGCCGAGCGGCAGGTAGCCGACGATGTTGAACACGAAGTCTTCGAGGATGAAGTACTTCGGCCACGGCGCCCACAGCCAGTCGAACGCCGGCAGCCCGCTGTCGCGCCAGCCGGCCAGCGGATGCAGGCAGGCATAGGCGACGAGCAGGGCGTAGGCGACAGCGAGGGGGCGGGCGAGCGAGTCGGCGGGCCGGGCGGCGGGCATGCGGCCCATTGTGCCAGCTTGGGGGCGGGCGATCACCCAGCTTGGGCAGGCGTGGTCGGGACGCCGGGCAGGCGGGCGCACCATGCGGGTGCGTGGCTTGCGCAATTGGTGCGCCGCGTGCGCCGCAGACCGGCGCCCGGATGCGCGCAGGGCCTGCGATTGGTGCCGATGAGCGTAATCTTTGCCGATAGCACGCTTCTTGCTCCAGCAAGGCGTTGCCCAATACGCCGCAAGCGAGGCCCCCGTGTCCATCCATGTCAAGCTGAACCACGTCACCCATTACCGCTACGACCGCCCGGTGACCCTGTCGCCGCAGGTCGTGCGCCTGCGCCCGGCGCCGCATTGCCGCACGCCGATCCTGGCCTATGCGCTCAAGGTCGAGCCCGCCGGCCACTTCATCAACTGGCAGCAGGACCCGCAGTCCAATTACCTGGCGCGGCTGATGTTTCCGGACAAGACCACCGAGCTGCGCATCGAGGTCGACCTGGTGGCCGAGCTGTCGGTCATCAACCCCTTCGACTTCTTCCTCGAGCCTGCGGCCGAGAAGATTCCCTTTGCCTACGATGCGGCGCTGGGCGTCGACCTGGCGCCCTATCTCGCCAAGGCGCCAGCGCCTGCGCTCGGGCCGAAGTTCCTCGACTACCTCGAGTCCATCCCGCGCGCGCCCAAGGCCAGCGTGGACTTCCTGGTCGCGCTCAACCAGCGCCTGCAGCACGACATCGCCTACCTGGTGCGCCTGGAGCCGGGCGTGCAGACGCCGGAACAGACGCTGACGCTGGCGAGCGGCTCGTGCCGCGATTCGGCCTGGCTGCTGGTGCAACTGCTGCGCCACCTCGGGCTGGCGGCGCGCTTCGTGTCGGGCTACCTGATCCAGCTCACCCCCGACGTGAAGTCGCTCGACGGCCCCTCCGGCACCGAGGTGGACTTCACCGACCTGCATGCCTGGTGCGAGGTCTATCTGCCCGGCGCGGGCTGGGTCGGCCTTGACCCCACCTCCGGCCTCTTTGCCGGTGAGGGCCACATCCCGGTGGCGTGCACCCCCGAGCCCTCGTCGGCGGCGCCGATCACCGGCTTCAGTGACGAATGCGAGTGCGAATTCGAGCACCACATGACGGTCGAGCGCGTGTGGGAGGCGCCGCGCGTCACCAAGCCCTACAGCGACGAGCAATGGGCGGCGATCGAGGCCCTCGGCCACCATATCGACGGCGACCTCAACGCCCACGACGTGCGCCTGACCCAGGGCGGCGAGCCGACCTTCGTGTCGCTCGACGACCGCGACGGCGCGGCCTGGAACAGCGACGCGCTCGATCCGCACGACCGCGATGCCAGCAAGCCGAGCAAGCGCACGCTGGCCGAGAACCTGATGTTCCGCTTGAAGGACCACTACGCGCCGCAGGGCCTGCTGCACTTCGGCCAGGGCAAGTGGTATCCGGGCGAGCAGTTACCGCGCTGGTCCTTGAACTGCTACTGGCGCCGCGACGGCGAGCCGATCTGGCACGACCCGGCGCTGTTCGCGCGCGAGCTGTCCGCCACCGCGGTGGACGAGGCAACCGCCGGCCGCTTCCTTGCCCGCGTCGGCGAGCGCCTGGGCGTCGACACGCAGTGGATGATGCCGGCCTTCGAGGACACCTGGTACTACCTGTGGCGCGAGCGCCGGCTGCCGGCCAACGTCGATCCGCACGACGCGCGCGTCGATGATGCGCTCGAGCGCGCGCGCCTGGCCAAGATCTTCGAGCGGGGGCTGAAGCAGGTCATCGGCCATGTGCTGCCGATCGTGCGCAGCCACACCACCGGCCCGTCGAGACGCTGGCAGAGCGGGTCGTGGTTCCTGCGCAGCGAACGCCTGTACCTGATCCCCGGCGACTCGCCGATCGGCTACCGCCTGCCGCTGGATTCGCAGCCGTGGGCGGACAAGGCCGACTACCCGTGGATCCACGCCGCCGACCCGAACCAGGCCTTCCCCGTTCTGCCGGCGCATGCCGAGCTGCGCCAGCAGGTGCGCCCCGGTGGCGCGGGCGCGCAGGCCGGCGTCGGCCCGGGCCTCACCATCGGCGCCGACAGTGGCCTCGGCTTCGTGGCGCACAGCGGTGGATGGACGCCGGGACGTGCCGAGCACGCCGGCTTCCACGCCCCGCAGGGCGAGGCCGCCGTGGCGCTGCCCGGCGCTGCCGAGGCCGCGCTCGCCACCCGCGACGAACGCATCGACCCCACGCGCCGCCCGGCGCCCTTCGAATCCGCCGCCTGGATCACGCGCAGCGCGATGTGCGCCGAGCCGCGCGGCGGCCTGCTCTACCTCTTCATGCCGCCGACGGTGGCGCTCGAGGACTACCTCGAGGTGGTCGCCGCGGTCGAGGCCACGGCCGAGGAGTTCGCGATCCCGGTCGTGCTCGAGGGCTACGAGCCACCGTCCGATCCGCGCCTGCAGAGCTTCCGCATCACCCCCGACCCGGGCGTGATCGAGGTCAACGTGCACCCCGCGGCGAGCTGGGACGAACTGGTCGAGCGCACCACCACGCTGTACGAGGAAGCCCACCAGTCGCGCCTGTCGACCGAGAAGTTCATGCTCGACGGCCGCCACACCGGCACCGGCGGCGGCAACCATTTCGTGCTCGGCGGCGCCACCCCGGCCGATTCGCCCTTCCTGCGCCGGCCCGACCTGCTGCGCAGCCTGGTGAGCTACTGGCACAACCATCCCAGCCTGTCCTACCTGTTCTCGGGCATGTTCATCGGCCCGACCTCGCAGGCGCCGCGGGTGGACGAGGCACGTCACGACTCGGTGCACGAGCTCGAGCTCGCCTTCCAGCAGATGCCGGCGCCCGGCGCCCAGGTGCCGCCGTGGCTGATCGACCGCCTGCTGCGCAACCTGCTGATCGACGCCACCGGCAACACCCACCGCGCCGAGTTCTGCATCGACAAGCTGTACAGCCCGGACGGCCCCACCGGACGGCTCGGCCTGCTCGAGCTGCGCGCCTTCGAGATGCCGCCGCACGCGCGCATGAGCCTGGCCCAGCAACTGCTGCTGCGGGCATTGATCGCGCGCTTCTGGCAGCAGCCCTACGCCCCCGCCCGCCTGCGGCGCTGGGGCACCGAACTGCACGACCGCTTCCTGCTGCCGCACTGGCTGGCGGAGGACTTCCGCGACGTCATCACCGAGCTGCGCGAGTTCGGCTACCCGGTGGCGTTCGACTGGTTCGCGCCGCACTTCGAGTTCCGCTTCCCGAAGTTCGGCGCGTTTTCCGCGCGCGGCGTGCAGGTGGAACTGCGCATGGCGCTCGAGCCCTGGCATGTGATGGGGGAGGAGGGGGCGCCCGGTGGTACCGTGCGCTATGTCGATTCCTCGGTGGAGCGTCTGCAGGTGAAGGTGTCCGGACTCAACGACGACCGCCATGTGCTGGCCTGCAACGGCCGCGCGCTGCCGCTGCAGCCCACCGGCACGGTGGGCGAGTTCGTCGCCGGCGTGCGCTACCGCGCCTGGCAGCCGCCGTCCTGCCTGCACCCGACCATCGGCGTGCATGCGCCGCTGATGTTCGACCTGGTCGATGGCTGGATGCAGCGCTCGATGGGCGGCTGCGTGTATCACGTGGCCCATCCGGGCGGGCGCAACTACGAGACCTACCCGGTCAACCCCTATGAGGCCGAAGGCCGTCGCCTGGCGCGCTTCACCACCACCGGCCACACCCCCGGTCGGATTGCGCCCGCAGCAGCCGAGCGCAACGCCGACTTCCCGTTCACCCTCGACCTGCGCCGGCAGGGCTGACAAACCATGCAGGTCCAGCCGCACAGCCCGCCCGAGCTGCTCGCCGCCTACGCGGCGCGCCCCGACCGCTACGATGAACTGTGCCAGCGCATCGGCAGCGTGATCGTGGTGCGGCCGCACTGGCGCGAGTTCCATCGCGCGCTCGAGGCGATGCCGGCGGGCGAGCTGGCGGCGCGGCGGGCCGCGCTGCGCCGGCAGATCCACGAGAACGGCATCACCTACAACGTGTATGCCGACCCGCGCGGCTTCGAGCGACCGTGGGAACTCGACCTCCTGCCCTACATCCTGCCGGCGGCGGAGTGGGCGCAGATCGAGGCCGCGGTGACCCAGCGCGCGACCCTGTTCAACCGCATCCTCGCCGACCTCTACGGCGAGCAGACCCTGCTCCAGCAAGGCCTGATTCCGCCCGCGCTCATCTACGGCCACAGCGGTTTCCTGCGTCCGCTGGTGGGGGCGAAGCCGCCGCGCGGGCTGTTCCTGCACCTGTATGCGGTGGACCTGGCGCGCTCGCCGGACGGGCGCTGGTGGGTGGTGGCCGACCGCACCCAGGCGCCATCGGGTGCCGGCTACGCGCTGGAGAACCGCAGCGTGGTGGCGCGCGTGCTGCCCGAGCTGTATCGCGCCGCCGGCGTGGAGCCGCTGGCGCCCTTCTTCGAGGCCTTTCGCGACAATCTCGCCGAACTCGCACCCGCCGATGCCAGCGGCGAGGACCCGCTGATCGTGGTGATGACGCCGGGTCCCTACAACGAGACCTACTTCGAGCACGCCTTCCTCGCGCGCGAGATGGGCTTTCCGCTGGTCGAGGGCCAGGACCTCACCGTGCGCGACGAGAAGGTCTTCCTGCGCACCCTCGACGGCCTGCGGCGGGTGCATGTGATCCTGCGCCGGGTCGACGACATCTGGTGCGACCCGCTCGAGCTGCGCGACGACTCGGCGCTCGGCGTTGCCGGCCTGGTGGCGGCGGTGCGCGCGGGCACGGTGACGGTGGCCAACGCGCTCGGCAGCGGCATCCTCGAGACCGGCGCGCTGCTCGGCTACCTGCCGCGCCTGTGCGAGCACCTGCTCGGGCAGAAGCTGAAGATGCCTTCGGTGGCGACCTGGTGGTGCGGCGAGCCGGCGGCCTGCGCCTACGCGCTCGAGCACCTGCGCGAACTGGTGATCAAGCCCGCGTGCCCGACGCTCGGCGCGGGGCCGGTGTTCTGCCGCGACCTGCCGGCGGCCGAGCTCGATGCGCTGGCGGCGCGGATCGCGGCGCGGCCCTTCGACTTCGTCGCGCAGGAGATGGTGAACCTGTCGCAGGCGCCGGTGCTGGCGTCCGAGGGCGAGGTGCCCGGTCGACGCGCACAGGACGACGGCGACGCGCGCGGCCTGGTGGCGCGCAACATCGGCCTGCGCGTGTTTGCCGCTGCCGGGCCGGAAGGGTTTCGGGTGCTGCCGGGCGGGCTCACCCGGGTGGCGTCCGAGGCCGACATGCGCATCGTGTCGATGCAGCACGGCGGCGGCAGCAAGGACGCCTGGGTGCTCGCCTCGCCGGCGCGCCAGCGCCCGCTGGCGCGCATCGTTCCCGGCCAGCTCGCCCCGCCCGCGCAGGGCGCGCGCGTGCTCGGCCTGTCGAGCCGGGTGGCGGAGAACTTCTTCTGGCTCGGCCGCTACAGCGAGCGCGCCGATGCCGCCGCGCGCCTCGGTCGCGAGACCCTGGCGCGCCTGGGCGAGTCGGGCGGCGCGGGCGGGCCGGACGAGGACAGCGAGGTCGCCGCGGTGCTGCTGGCGTTGTGCCAGCGGCGCAACATGCTCGCCGCGGCCAGGGAGCCGGAGGCGACGGACGGCGCAGCCGCCACGCCGCCAGCCCCGCTCGCGCAGGCCTTGTTCGACCCGATGCTGTCCGGCAGCGTGGTCGCCAGCCTGCGCCAGGTGCTGCGCCTGGCGGCCCTGGTGCGCGACCGCCTGTCGCCGGACAGCTGGCGGATCTACAACCGGCTGGCGGAATTCGCCACCGCGCCCGAGCATGCGCCCCACCTCGGCGACGCGCTGCAGCGCCTGGACGAATCGCTGCTATCGCTCGTCACCCTGTCGGGCTTCGTGATCGAGAGCATGCCGCGCGATGCCGGCTGGCGCTTCCTGTCGATCGGGCGCCGCATCGAGCGCCTGCAGTTCCTCGCCGCTGCGCTGTCGGCGCTGCTGCCGGCGCCTTGCGCGGGTGGCCTGAAGGCGCTGCTCGCGATCACCGACGCCGAGCTGCGTTACCGCAGCCGCCACGCCCGCGGCCTGGCGCCGCAGCCGGTGGCCGAGCTGGTGATGCTCGACGGCGACAACCCGCGCGCGCTGCGCTACCAGCTCGATTCGCTCGCCGAGCACGTCGCGCTGCTGCCCGACGGTCACGCCCTGGCGGCGCCCTTGCGGCGCCAGCTCGCGGCCCTGGATGCGCTGTCGCTGTGTGACTGCTTCGTGCACGAGCTGGCCGCGGAGCGCACGCGCGCAACGCCGCGCGCGCGCCACTGCGAGCCGCTGCGCGACGTGCTGGCCGACATCTGGGCGTGTGGCAACGAGCTCGCCGATGCGCTGGCCCAGCGCTACTTCACCCATCTCGACGCCCGCAGCCGGGCGACCTTGTCGCTGTAGCGGAGGGCAGCGATGGCGCTCTACGACGTCGTGCACGACACCATCTACCGCTACGACAGCGCAGTGCTGCTGTCGCAGCAGATCGCTCACCTGCGCCCACGCGAGTGCGCGGGCCAGCACACCCTCGCGCACCGGCTCGAGATCGTGCCTGCGCCGACGCAGTGCAGCGAACGCGAAGATTTCTTCGGTAACCCGGTGACTGCCTTCGCGCTTCATGCCCCGCACGCGCAGCTTGCCGTGCATGCGCGCAGCCGCATCCGGGTCGCACCGCCGGCCTGGCCCGAGCCGGCGGCGAGCCCGCCATGGGCGGTGGTGCGCGACCATCTGCGCGACGGCCTTTCCGGTCGTGCGCCGCTGCAGGCCGACGCGCGTGACGCCGGTCAGTACCGCTTCGCGTCCCCCTTCGTCGCGCTCGCTGACGAGGCGGTGGCCTATGCCGACTACGCACAGCAGTGCTTCACCCCCGGCCGGCCGCTGATCGAGGCGCTGCTCGCGCTGTCGGCGCAGATCCACGCCGACTTCCGCTTCGACCCCGAGGCGACCAGCGTCGCCACCCCGGTGGCCGAGGTCTTCGCCGCACGTCGCGGCGTGTGCCAGGACTTCTCGCACCTGATGATCGCCTGCCTGCGCGCGCTCGGGCTGGCCGCGCGCTACGTCTCCGGCTACCTGCTCACCGCGCCACCGCCCGGCCAGCCGCGCCTGATCGGTGCCGACGCCTCGCACGCCTGGGTGGCCGTGTGGTGTCCGGGGCTGGGCTGGATCGACGTCGATCCGACCAACGACCTGCAGCCTGCCGCCGGCCACATCACCCTGGCCTGGGGGCGGGACTATGGCGATGTGTGCCCGCTGCGCGGCGTGATCCTGGGCGGCGGCGGCCACGCGGTGGACGTGGCGGTGACGGTGATGCCGGTGGAGGGCGGTAAAGGTGGGGCGCAGCGCGGGGGCGACGCACCAGATTGATGCGTCGCATACCATCGTGGTGCGCACCAAGGCGGTGCACGCATGTCCACCCCTGCGTGGCGTGTGGGTTTCGTGTGCCTCGAGGGCTTGGCACGCTTTCTGCTGTGAGGAACTCGACGGGAGTTAAACCAGGACTGCAGACCACAACATGACCGCTGCAAAGCCCTACGACGAAATGCATGCCGCCGACGGCACGGTGCGTGCGCACTACCGGCCCTACGCCGACTGGCTCGAACAGACGCCGCGCGAGTGCATCGCGCGCAAGCGCAAGGAGGCCGACATCGCCTTCCACCGCGTCGGCATCACCTTCAACGTCTATGGCGAGGAAGGTGGCAAGGAGCGCCTGATCCCCTTCGACCTGCTGCCGCGCATCATTCCCGGCGCCGAGTGGGCGGCGCTCGAGGTCGGTCTGCGCCAGCGCGTGCGCGCGCTCAACGCCTTTCTCGCCGATATCTACCACGGCCAGGAGATCCTGCGCGCCGGCCGCATCCCCGCCGAGCAGGTGCTCAACAACGCTCAGTTCCGCGCCGAGATGCAGGGCGTGGACGTGCCCGGCGGCCTGTACGCGATGATCGCCGGCATCGACCTGGTGCGCGCCGCAGGCGCCGACGGCAAGGGCGAGTACTACGTGCTCGAGGACAACCTGCGCGTGCCCTCGGGGGTGAGCTACCTGCTCGAGAACCGCAAGATGATGATGCGGCTCTTTCCCGACCTGTTCTCGCGCTACGACGTGCACCCGGTCGAGCACTACCCCGACCTGCTGCTCGAGACCCTGCGCGCGGTGGCGCCGGCCGGCGTGCTCGACCCCACCGCGGTGCTGCTGACCCCGGGTGCCTTCAACAGCGCCTACTTCGAGCACAGCTTCCTCGCCCAGCAGATGGGCGTGGAGCTGGTCGAGGGCCAGGACCTGTTCGTCAAGGACGACACGGTGTACATGCGCACCACGCAGGGGCCGAAGCGGGTGGATGTGATCTACCGTCGCCTGGATGACGACTTCCTCGACCCCGAGGTGTTCCGCCCGGACTCGATGCTCGGCGTGCCCGGCTTGATGTCGGCCTACCGCGCCGGCCGCGTGACCCTGGCCAATGCGGTCGGCACCGGGGTGGCCGACGACAAGTCGATCTATCCCTACGTCCCCGAGATGGTGCGCTTCTACCTCGGTGAGGAGCCCATCCTCAACAACGTGCCGACCTACATGCTGCGCGAGCCCGACGACCTCGCCTACACGCTCGCCCACCTGCCCGAGCTGGTGGTGAAGGAGGTCCATGGCGCCGGTGGCTACGGCATGCTGGTGGGGCCGGCGGCGAGCAAGGCCGAGATCGAGGAATTCCGCCTGCGCATTCTCGCCGCGCCGGAGAAGTACATCGCCCAGCCCACGCTGGCGCTGTCGACCTGCCCGACCTTCGTCGACGCCGGCATCGCGCCGCGCCACATCGACCTGCGCCCCTTCGTGCTGTCGGGCGGCAAGGAGATCCGCATGGTGCCCGGCGGCCTCACGCGGGTCGCCATGAAGGCGGGCTCGCTGGTGGTCAATTCCTCGCAGGGCGGGGGCACCAAGGACACCTGGGTCGTCAGTTGAACAACGCAGGCTCGAAACACGCGCCGCGCCGCGTCATGTACGGAGAATTGCCATGCTGAGCCGAACCGCAGATCACCTTTACTGGATGGCGCGCTACACCGAGCGCGCCGAAAACACCGTGCGCATGCTCGACGTGTGCTACCGCATGTCGCTGCTGCCCGGCACCAACGGCGGCGACACCGAAGGCTGGTCCGCCATCCTCGACATCAGCGAGCTGTCGGAGGCCTTCGCCCGCACCGGCCGGCCGCTCACCGCGCGCGACGTGATCGAGTTCGTCGCCCTCGACCGCGACAACCCGTCGAGCGTGTGGAACTGCCTGCGCGCCGCGCGCGAGAACGCGCATGCGGTACGCGGCACGCTCACCGCCGAGATGTGGGAGACCACCAACGCCACCTGGCTCGAGATCCGCGAGCTGACGCCGCACAAGCTGCAGGACATGGACCTGGGCGAATTCTTCGAGTGGGTGAAGTTCCGCTCCCACCTGCTGCGCGGGGTGACCTTCGGCACCATGCTGCACGACGAGGCCTTCAAGTTCGTGCGCCTGGGCACCTTCCTCGAGCGCGCCGACAACACCGCGCGCCTGCTCGACGTCAAGTACCACAGCCTGCTGCCCAAGGCCGAGGGGCTGACCAGCTCGACCGATTTCTACCAGTGGGGCGCGCTGCTGCGCTCGGTGTCGGCATTCGAGACCTATCGCCACGTCTATCGCGACGTGATCACGCCCTACAAGGTGGCCGAGCTGCTGATCCTCAACCACGCCATGCCGCGCTCGCTGCACGCCTGCCTGGACGAGATCAACGACATCCTCGGCGACATCGCCAACGTGCACTCGGCCGAGGCCACGCGCCAGGCCGGCGAGCTACACGCGACGCTGCACTACGGGCGCATGGACGATATCTTCGAAGCCGGCCTGCATCCGTGGCTGGAGCGTTTTCTGGCGCGCATCAACCGCCTGGGGGACAGCATCGGGCAGAACTTCCTCGTTCCGGTTGCCGCGTGAACCGGGCCGGCGCAGACTGGCGCCCGATCAATGACCACTCCGGGATGACCGCATGACCTACTGCGTTGCGATGTGCCTCGACGAGGGCCTCGTCTGCCTGTCCGATTCGCGCACCAATGCGGGCGTGGATCACATCAACACCTTCCGCAAGATGACGGTGTTCGAACGCGCCGGCGACCGCGTGCTGGTGCTGATGAGCGCGGGCAACCTCGCCATCACCCAGGCGGTGATCAGCCTGCTGCGCGAGCACGCCGCGGTGCAGGACCGCGACAGCCTGTGGAACGCGCCGACGATGTTCGAGTGTGCGCGCCTGGTCGGCGAGACCATCCGCGGCGTGTATCGCCAGGACGCCGAGGCCCTGAAGCAGTTCGGCGTCGATTTCAGCGCCAGCTTCATCCTCGCCGGCCAGATCGGCGACGAGCCGCCGCGGCTGTTCAACATCTACGCCGCGGGCAACTTCATCGAGGCCTCGATCGATACGCCGTATTTCCAGATCGGCGAGTCCAAGTACGGCAAGCCGATCGTCGACCGCATCGTCACCAGCAAGACCTCGCTCGACGAGGCCGCGAAGTGCGCGCTGATCTCGATGGATTCGACCATCCGCTCCAACCTGTCGGTGGGCCTGCCGCTCGACCTGCTGATCTACCGTCGCGACGAGCTGCGCGTCGCCCGCCATGTCAACGTCGATTGGGACAACCCCTATTTCGACATGATCCACAAGGAGTGGGGTGCCAGCCTGCGCAAGGTCTTCAACGCGCTGCCCGACCCCGACTGGGCGCGCTGGCCGGCGGAGGACCCGGCGCCGACGCCGCGCATCGGGGTAGTGTCCTGAACCGCCTGTTGCACAGTAAGCACACAAGTCAGGACTTGTTCTAAAAAACGCTTGCATGTCGATATGTTGCAGTGCAACATAGAACTGCACCGATTCAGCGATGCGGTGTCACCCAACTTAAGGAGTAACACCATGAACACCTCGCCCGAGAAATTCCTCGCCAGTGCCAAGAGCAGCGCCGAAGCCCGTGTCAATGAAATCGCCGCCGCCAGCGACAGCGTGCTGTCTGCCGTCGAGCACCTGACCGCGCTCAACCTCAACACCACCCGCGCCGTCCTCGACGACGCCATCGCCCTCGGCCAGGCCGTTGCCGCCGCGCGCGACCCGAAGGCCCTGTTCGAACTGCAGATCGGCGCCATCACCCCCACGTTGCAGAAGGGCTACACCTGGTTCAAGACCGTGGGCGACCTCGCCGGCCAGGCCCAGGCCGACGTGCTCAAGCTCGTCGAAGCCGGCATGTCGCAGTGGCTGCAGAGCGTCATCGTGACCCTCGAAAGCGTCAATCGCAACGTGCCGGTCGGTTCCGAGTTTGCCGTCAAGGCGCTCAAGACCGCGGTCGCCAATGCGTCGTCGGCCTACGAAGGCGCGACCAAGGTGGTGAAGCAGGTCTCCGAGACCGCCCAGGCCAACGCCGACCAGGCCGCCGCCGCGACCGTCGAAGCGGTGAGCAAGACCACCAGCGCCACGGTGTCGATGTTGAAGAGCGCTGCCTGATCCGGCATGCAGACGGCGTCTGCGGGCGTCGGACGGTAAGCGGGTAGCAAGCGGGCGGTAACGCCGGCGCCGCAAGCAAGAAGGCCAGTCCCGGTGGATTGGCCTTCTTTGCGTCCTGGGTACGCGACGCCACCGAGGGTCTGTTCGCGCCGTGGCTGCTCAGCCGTGGGCGCTGGAAAGCGGCACGGGTCTGACGGCATCGACGCGCGATCGACTGACCCGATCGGCGGTAACCGACCCTGCAATCAGCCGCGCACCGGCGAACAGAACCACAGCTTGTTGCCTTCGCTGTCGAGGAAGCTCCCGACCAGAAAGTCACCATACGCCTGGACCTCGTCGGCGATCGCGACCCCGCGCACACGCAAGGCCGCCTGCGTGGCCTCGGCATCCACGGTGGCGAGCGTGATACGCGGATTCGGCGCCGCGGTCGGCGTCTCCCAGTCCGGCTTGAGCATCAGGATGATCTCGTCCAGTTGCCAGCCGACCTGCTCCGCGCCCTCGAACGCGGGCGCCAGACCAAGTGTTTCGCCGTAGAACCGATTCGCGCGCTCGAGCGATGTGACTGCCAGGGCAATCACCTTGACGCGCTGGATGCCCAGCGCCGGCAGTGTGTCAGTCATGGGAAACCTCCTTCGGCAGCCGGACCGCGCGCACCGCGCGCGTCCTTGGCTCATCGGCGTCACGCGCGCGTCCACAGTCGGGCACGGACGTACCACACGAGCCTGTGACTCCGTCCGCGTGCGCGAATTCCACCTGCGCTGAATCGCGTGCTGACATCAGTGGCGAGTCCTGCAACGTGCGGGACATCCGTCGCTCCGTGGAAACGATGCGCGCCGGATTGGGCGTCAGCAAGGACACCTGTCTTGAAGGCGAGCACGCTGCCCTGGTCGATCATCAGGGCTATCACCAGGAGCACACGATGAGCAGGATGTACAACCCGCCCCACCCCGGCGAAGTGCTGCGGGAATGGCTGCCCGAGGACATGACCGTGACGCAGGCTGCCAAGGATCTGCAGATTTCACGGGTCATGCTGTCCAAGGTCTTGAATGGGCGAGTCGGCATCACGGCCAGCATGACGCTGCGTCTGGCCGCATGGCTGGACACATCGCCTGACGTGTGGCTGGGAATGCAAACGCAGTTCGACTTGTGGCAGGCCGTGCAGCAGCCAGCGCCCGATATTCAACCCTTGGCGCGTGTCGCCGCCTGAACGCCATGCGTGGCGAAGCGACCGGACGCCAAGTGCCTGCGTGGCCGGCCGCTCACGAGGGGGCTGACTTTCCGCTGGCGCTTACAAAGTGCTTGCATGGGAGAAGAAAGCAAAAAGGCCAGTTCGCGAGAACTGGCCTAAGTGCTTGAATTCGTTGGTGGGGGCACTAGGACTCGAACCTAGGACCAATTGATTAAGAGTCAATAGATATAAGGATTCGGGTGATCCGATAATGTCCATATTGTTCCGGTTCGTGAGAAAGAACACGCAAGTAAACAGATAGTTAGTAATATCCTTCTTCCGAGGTGTTCCGGATTGTTCCGATGTAAGCCAGCGCCGAACGGCAACCAAACGGCAACCGGAATAATGCGATTGGCAAATAATCGGAGGAAGTATGGGACTCAAGGTCAAGGAGCTGCAGGCGGCGAAATCCGGGGAGTGGTTGTCGGACGGGCCGGCAGGATCGGGGCGTGGCGCTGGGGTGTTGCTCTTCCGTCGCACCTCGTCAGGTGCGATCGTCGCCTACTTCCGATACACGCTGCCTGACGGCCGTCGCGACTCCCTTCCGATTGGACAATACGACGAGTCCGGGCGGCATGGCCTGACGTTGGCCGCAGCCCGTAGCAAGGCTGGCGAGCTCTCGATGGTCTACCAGTCCGGGATCCGTAACATCCGAGAGCACCTTGAGTCTGAAGAGGAGGCTAGACAGGCGGCCGCGCAGTCTGAGCGGGAAGGCCGACAGCAGGCGCAGCAGCGGGCTGAAGAACGCGCGCGTCATACTCTCAGGGCGCTCTGCGATGCTTACGTTGCGCTTCTTGAGCGCGGGGGGAAGCGAAGTAGCGCGTCTGCCGCACGTTCGGTCTTCAAGTGTCACGTCTTCCCCCATGCGGACGTCGCCGATAGGCCGGCGCGAGACCTAAATGCCCGACAGATCGCGACGGTCATTCGTCAGGTCCGAGAGCGCGGCAACGAGCGCACCGCCGGTTTGCTGCGGAGCTATCTCGGAGCGGCATATAGCGTGGCAAAAAGGTCACCGTTCGATGCAAAGCTACCAAGCGAGCTCGTCGGCTTTGAGATTGAGCACAATCCGGTGACCGACATTCCCGCCATTCCTGTCCGGACACGCGCCCGGACCCTGTCCGCGCACGAGCTGCGGGCTTACCTCGGGCATCTGCGCCGTGTTGGCCGATCGGATTTGCTGGGGCCTGAGAACGTCGACTACGCACTAATTGTTGCCCTGTTTGCCGGTGGGCAACGAATCGCCCAGCTTCTGAGGGCAAGGGTCAAGGATTTCGATCCCGAAACATCCACGCTCTCACTGCTTGACGGGAAGGGGCGGCGTGCCACAGCCCGCGAGCATCTGCTTCCTCTTGGGCCACGGGCGTCGTCGATTGTTGTGCACCTAGCAGAGCGTGCCGTAAAGAGGGAGCTCATTCGTGCAAAAACGGAGGCACGACAGCCCGATACGGCCAATTGTCCGATCTTTTCGTCCGATGGGCGCGTCGCGCTTGCAGAGACGACGGTCAGCAAGCGAATCACAGAAATCAGCGACTGTATCGGCGGTGAGCCATTCGATGTGCGCGATGTACGCCGCACCGTTGAGACGATGATGGCGGCGATGCGTGTAAGCGCCGACTACCGTGCTCAGGTCCTTTCGCATGGTATTAGTGGCGTGCAAGCGAAGCACTACGATAGGCACGACTATTTCGATGAGAAACAAGCTGTCCTCGCCGTATGGGAGGCAAGGTTGAGTGCTATTGAGTCAGGATCGAAGATCGAGGCCGGCACTCAGTTTGGCAGGCGGGAGAGAAGCTTCAGGGCTGATCAATTCTTGGAAATCCTCAGCTGATCAGAAAAATATAAAACTTACGCTCTGCATGCAGAGTGTAATTCTTGCAGGTTGACTGACTGCGATACGTGCTGACGGGGTTAATTCCTGGTCCTATTTTTTGTAATGTGCCTACCATGCGCTTCGAGAATCCTCGATGCAATTCATTAACGAACTTCGCATGGGTACTGAAATGGGCGAGCCAATATCAATTCTACGTGGCGTTGGTGCAATAAAATGTCATCCCACCCGGCAGCGCCGGCTTTCGTGATGGTTTGAGGTCGAGCATGGCAGTGCGAACGAAGATGGATGCGGGCAC
>JAANMY010002060.1_pt1 | contig 20045 bp, 17 predicted proteins | sample 7279691 | NCBI WGS metagenome assembly JAANMY01 (sample SAMN14094543, study PRJNA606508) | bioreactor metagenome | isolation source: A lab-scale SPAN reactor treating ammonium-rich wastewater day 388 | place: Ireland: Galway | collected 2018-02-07
CTGGTGGCTGTCAGAAAACATCACCGATGCGCAGCGTCACCAGGTCAAAGATTTATTAGCCAGACTGCCAGCGCTGCGCGCAAAAACAGAGGCGCTGCTAGCCCTGCTGGCGGAACTCAAACCAGGCGTCATTGACCGCATCCTGGAAATGTCTGACGAAGCGTTGGGACAGCGATTCTTGCGCGGTGAAGAAGGGAAGCTGCCTGGCGGGGAATGAGCGCGGCATCCTGGCCAATGCCGCCGTTCTCTCACCCTTCCACGTCTATTTCTACGGCAGCGCATCCGCGTCGCTATGTCGACACAACCCTCTGCCGTGGTCGGGCACGACAGGGGTAACAGGCATAAGCGGTCAAAAGAAACGGCCGTTCACCATGAACAATGGCGATTTATCAACTACACGTCACGCTGTTAGACATCATGCCCCCGCTGGCGGCGCTTTCAGGTACGTCACGACACCACTTTCTACGCGCTGCACCAGACGCTCCAGGTGGTTATAGGCTGGCAAAAACCTCTACGAATTTGCCGTTGGTGATGTTATCCTGACCGTCCGCGCCACCCTGAAGGAAATGGGATCGGGCTATGGTTTACCGGCTGACGCCATCTGGCTCCCGGTCTACCTGCTGCCTCCTACCATTTCGTGCCTTTGCCTTTACACCTATGATATGGGCGACAACTGGCATCAGCAGATTGTGATGGAAGCGATACAACCAGGTGTGAAAACGGCCGTTTACCCGCGCTGCCTGGCTGGGGAACGCGCCTGCCCGCCGGAGGATTGTGGCGGCGTGGTAGGGTATGTCCATTTTCTGGAAGCGACAGAGAACCCAGACCATCCCCGACACAAACACTGCCGACAATGGGTTGGCGGGCCATTTGCCGCGGAGGTCTGCGACGTGGCGGCAATCAACCGACGGCTGCCAGCGGGTGTGTCACGGGAAGGGAAAGCAGCCGTTTTCCCAGGCGTAAAAATGGGTAATGACAAGGGAAACCGGTCGTCCCCTTTTCAGAATGCGACAACCCATCAGGGCTTGCGTGCCGCTTCTAAGTAGCTAAGCAAAAGTAATCAGGTATTGCTCCGGGGTAAGGTGGCCCGAAAACAATTGCTCAGGTACTTAGCTCACAACAGGTTTTCATCCTGGAGGATTTCCCGTAACTCCGCCGTCAGCGCTTTCTCTTCTTCTGGCAAAAGGGGTGGGCGCGGTATCCAGAACTGTTCACCGTTCGTGGTCGCAAACAGACAAAGCTGACCATCTTCACCAGGCATTGTCGTCAACAACGACATTTTGCCGGTCTCGACCATCATTAAACAGAGACAATAATGAAACGCCTGGCGCACAGGGGGCGCTAACCCGTCAACGCAAGCCGAAAGCATTTCGAGTTCTGCGGGTAATTGGTTTGTGTCGTCATCCATATAGTAAATCCTCTCGTCGCATATGACATTCTACGCCCCTTAACATGACACTTCACACGTGACACCCGGCTCTATTTCCGTCATGATACGATTGTGCGCGATCTGGCGCGCAGCCATTTGGTACAACAGGAGTGTCACATGTGAAGCAGTACGCTCGCAATTCTATCATAACCCTGGCCATCCTCGCCCTGGCTGGATTGGCAATTGCTTCTGTCGTTGCCCTGGGCAATGGTCCCGCTACCCTCTTCACCGATAACATAGACGCCGGTGGCCCATCCACCACAGTCACCGTCATGGAACAGGCATTACTAGACCGCATCAATGGGGCAACCACCTCTATTGACCTGGCAATCTACGATTTCAGCCGCGTTTCTGTGCGCGATACCCTCATCGCTGCCCACAACCGCGGCGTGACCGTGCGTGTCGTTACCGACAATGACGCCTACAATGACGCTAACTACAACGTACATTACGCAGCCCTGGAAGCGGCCGGTATTCCCGTCATCAACGACGCTCGCTCCTCAACCATGCACAACAAGTTCTTTGTCATTGATGGCGAGATGGTCTGGACCGGTTCCACCAACATCTCGGACAACGGTTTCAGCTACAATCATAACAACTCACTCGTTTTCACCTCTACCCTACTGGCCGACATCTACACCATCGAGTTTGAAGAGATGTTCGTCGAGGGCAAATTCGGCACGGCCAAGACCGATAATACCAGCCACACCCTTGATTACAACGGCATCCCGGTGGAAATCTACTTCTCGCCCACCGATGGAGCAATGGAAGAACTGATCGCCGCGGTCAACGCGGCCGATGAGAGTATCCAGTTTGGTATCTTCTTCTTCACCGATGATGATCTGCGTGACGCCATGTTGGGTAAATGGAATGAAGGGGTAGCTATTTCCGGCATTTGGGACAATCTCGGCGCCAGCAACCAATACTCAGATGACGAAACGTTGTGTGCAGCCGGTATTCCGATCAAAATTGAGAACTTCGGCGGCAAGATGCACAACAAATTCCTGATTATTGACGCCAGCGGCAGCAATCCTACGGTTATCACCGGTTCGATGAATTGGTCTGCCTCCGGTGGCGAGGATAACGACGAGAATACGGTCATCATTCGTGATGCGGCCGTCGCCCAGGCATACCTGACTGCTTACCAGGAGTTGTACAACGCATTAGGGCCGGAAACGTTGTGCGTGATAGAAGACGGAGAGGTCTTTGTCTACCTGCCGGTTGTGCAGCGGCCGGCGCCGACGCCAACACCTACCTCCACGCCAATCAATACACCCACGTCGACGGCAACGCCAACGCCGACAGCGACACCAACACAGCAGCCGGTAAACACGGGTAATGTGGTATTAACTTACATCTTCTATAATGGCGCTGGCAGCCAGGAACCAGATGAGTATGTGGAAATCCGTAATGACGACACCCACTCCGTTTTGTTAGACGGTTGGACGCTGCGTGATGCGGCCAATCATGTCTTCACCTTCCCCAACTATGCCATGCCACCCGGGCAAGTGTGCCGGGTGTATACCAATCAAAACCATCCGGAGTGGTGTGGGTTCAGTTATGGCAGTGGCTTAGCCATCTGGAACAACAGTGGGGATACGGCCACCTTGCGCAACAGCGATGGGCAAACGGTGGATACGTGTTCGTACAGTGGTGGTGGCTCAGGATCGCCATGCAATTAAGGTGCCGTAACTTGCTTTTTAGTGTTTAAAGGTCGAAAGCGGCTGAAAAACATTAATTTTTCCGTTGGCGGCTGTGGAAGATTACCACTCTGTAACTTGAGTGCATTATCAACGGAGGCACGGGAAAGTCATGAGAAAGCATTTCCTGGTTTTTATCTTTCTTGTCATCATAGGCTTAATCGATGCTACGAAAGCTGGTACATCTACGCCGTACACCAGCAAATTTCAATCGTTTACTACACAATCAATAATGACATCAGGAATGCAAAGTCAGTTACAATGGGTTGAGCAGCCTCAACAGGCAACGTTAGATGACGGGTGGAACATAAACTTGATAGGACAAATCGGTGGCGGATTATATTCTGTAACTGTACAGGGAGATTATGGTTATGTTAGTTCTGGGCCAAATATGCTAGTGTTAGACATATCTGACCCATCACAACCTTATGTAATAGGGCGAGTTATGCTTCCTGATTTGATTCTGGACATAGTTGTAGTTGAAAGGTATGCCTACATAGCTAATAGCCATGCTGGGTTGCGAGTGATAGATGTGAGCAATCCAACTGCTCCGATGGAAGTTAGTTACTATGAAACATCAGGATACACAAATTCCATAGCCGTGTTTGGAGAATATGTATATGTAACCACTGGGGACGAGGGATTGTTTGTGATAAATGTTAGCAACCCAACAGAACCAGTGGAGATTGGACATATTGATACGCCCGGTTCTGCAAAGGGCGTCGCTGTAGATGGGGAATACGCTTATGTCGCTGATGGTAATACAGGGCTGCGAGTAGTGGATGTAAATAATCCACCTGCCCTATTTGAAATAGGCTTTTACGATACATCGGGAGAGGCTATTAGCGTAGTGGTTATTGATGACTACGCTTATGTGGCTGATGGGGGTAATGGACTACGCGTGATAGATGTAAGCAATCCCTCTGCGCCATTTGAGATAGGTTTTTACGATACACCAGCACTGGCTATAAGTGTCGTAGTTGTTAGCGACTACGCTTATGTAGCGGACAGTGCTGGTGGACTCCGTGTAGTAGATATTAGTAACCCGGCATTACCAATGGAGATCGGCTTCCTTGATACGGAAGATTTCACGATTGATGTGGCCATTGCTGGAGGATATGCCTATATCGCCAACTATTTAGGAGGGGTGTTGATAATAGATGTAAGCAACCCGAACAACTTGAATCAAATCGGTTTTTTTGACACCTTGCGTTGGCCATTAGGCGTAGATGTGGATGGGACATATGCCTACGTATCTGACTATCGTACCGGGTTACGGGTGATAGATGTAAGCAACCCATCTACATTAGTCGAAATTGGCTTCTGCGGTACACCTGGTGATGCATCGAATGTGGTAGTAAATGATGGATATGCCTACGTGGTTGATGGAAGCTCCGGGTTACGGATAATAGACGTAAGTAACCCATTTAATCCATTAGAGACAGGTTACTACGACTCCCCAGGTCGCGCAGGAGATGTGGTTGTAGTTGAAAAATATGCTTATGTTGTTGATAGAGATGCAGGATTGCATGTAATAGATGTAAGCAATCCAGCTGCACCCACTGAAATTGGCTTTTATGCCATGCAAAATAACGTATGGGGTTTAACTGTTGTTGAAGGGTATGCTTATATTGCAAATGATGAAAATGGATTGAAGGTTGTGGATTTAAGTGACCCGACAAACCCAACGGAAGTTGGTCACTATGACACGCCAGGTTATGCAAGAAGTGTGGCAGTCATCGGAAAATATGCATATGTGGCTGATGGAGATGCTGGACTACAAATAATAGATGTAAGCGATCCAACTGCTCTAATTAATGTTGGCCACTATGATACACCGAGCTATGCAGTAGATGTAGTTGTGGTTAAGGAGTATGCTTATGTAGCTAATGTATCTGCATTACGGATAATAAAGGTCAGTAATCCAACTGCGCCAGTCGAGGTTGGTTTCTATTATATGCCCACCGGTGGCGCAGGACGTGTGGTTGTAATTGGCAATGACGCTTATATAGCCGGTAGTCTAGGAGGTTTGTACATTGTGCGTTACATTGAAACCATTTTCTTGCCAACCATTTTGCGTTGACCCATGAATTTTCTACTGCACACTTTTTTAAGAAGTGAATTATGCGACAAGTTTACACGATTAGAAACGCTTCAACACTCTCTTAGTGCAACAATCCATGGGGAAATATTGTGAGGCGGTTCTGACAACAACGCATACGCTGGACTACCAAGATGAGCGATACTTTTTCCGCGTATAAGCGTGGCGTAACAAAGCTAATGGGACGTATGGGACGAAACCACCCACGCTTGTCTGATGCCCTAGTATACCAACATCGCCTCATAGAAAACATTGAACAAGCTCAACGGTATGGCGACACAGAAACACGTCGCGCTGACCGGGCGCAAATTATAGATAGCCTGAACCAACTGGCATTGGAGACGGTTGAATTCACTTTTAACGAACTGTGTCGCGTGGATTTGCAGCCAGACGCGGCCGTGATCCCACTTCCCGTTACTAACACCAATTACCATCGGGGTACCACGAATCTCGGGCAATCATCTGGCTCACCCTCTAAAACATCCGACAGATCAACCATGCTCCAGGTTCTCCCGTTGGATGACGTCTTACCCGCGTGCGAACCGCCGCCATATCTAACCATCTATACCGGATATCGTTATTTGGGTCAGTGGGATGGCTCAGATAGCGAACATCTTTACCGTGAACAGGATGGACACGTTGTTTTGCTATTCACGGGCGTACCTGGCGTCATCAAGCCGTTCTTGATAGATAAGTACGCCATTACAAACCGGCAATTTAGCGATTGCCTCAATGCGTTACTGCAGCAAGGGACTGTGCGTAAGGAGGAGACTTCAACCAGCACGGTTCGACAGTGTGTGGATGTTAATGGCCGCCCCCTTGTTTTTGACGCTTTGGATCGCTGGCGACGTGGTCCTACGGCGTCAGAACTCTGGCTGCATAAGTCAGATCCTTGGGGAGTGGCTTATCAGGATGGTCAATGGCGGCCAGTACCTGGCAGCGAGTTGTTGCCGGCTACCCTCGTAACTTGGTGGGGCGCTCGTCTCTATAGTTTGTGGGCTAATCAAGTAGACTTAAATGCCCTTGACGAAAAGCTGGCTTATCTACCCACCACTGAGCAATGGCAAATGGCCGCTCTATGGCATTTCTCATCACGGCGGCGGCAACGTTACCCTTGGGGCGAAAGCTGGCGGCGAGAACTATCCAACTATGCCGGCTATTGGGCTAATCACGATGTTCACGAAGCCGATTGGTCACAACGCTGGGCCAGTCAACCTGAGATTTATCGTCGCACACGGCCGTTACCGGTCGCCAGCTTAAGCGAAGGGTGTAGTCCCCTGGGGTGTGTGCAGATGCTGGGTAATGTGTGGGAGTGGTGCGCCAACGCGCCAACAGGGACGTGGTCAGGAGTGAAAGCTGTAAAGGGCGGCGCTTGTTTATCGCCCCAGGAGCATTGTTCTCCAACGTGGGAGGTTACCTGGCGACCGGAACAGGGCAATGAATATATTGGCTTCCGCTGTTGTTTACCGGTAGTAGAATAAGGAGCACGTAATGGCCCCTACGCTTCAGAAAGTGATTCTCAATGGCGCGTCACGCCATCGCCTGAACAAAGGATTTATCCTGGTCGGTGACGGCGGCCGAAGTGTTACGGCCGCTGGGCGTGAGCAGTTTGTGCAATTAGCCAACCAGTCGCTGGCCGGTCGAACAGATTTGACCGGCTACACGGTCGAGGCGCGTCCGCAGCATATTTCTCTAATTGGCCTGGTGACACCGTTTTTGCCGGTATACACGCCGCTTCACCGAAACGCCTTCATCACTGGCCTGGCAACGGCAACCGGCGTTTTGTTGCAGTCAGCTGCTCGCCTCGGCTACCGCTTAACGGCTACTGGCGTGAATCCATTCGCAACTGATGGCGATGGCCCACTACCGGCTTTATGCGCTGACCTGCACCAAGTAGAGGTATTTGATGATGGTGAGATTGAACGAATATATAACCTCTACCGCCAATTCTTACCGGAATTGCTGGCGATTTCAACCCACTCGGCCGTTTACGGCGGCACACTCCAGAAAGACTTTTCCTTGCGTATGCGCGTAAACCCGTCCAGCTTTTTACCGCGCTATCTTTCCCAGTTCAGTGGCGGTCATCTGGACAAGCTACGCAGCATGATGCGCAAAGATTATGGCCTGGCTGAATTGCGCCAAATGGATGTTAACCCCCTGGCAGGCGATCCCGACAAATTAGCCCAGAACCACCCAACCCTGCTCTCGCCATTACCGGCTGCGGCCGAACTGCGTTTTATAGATGCTCAATGCGCCTACCCCTTTATCCGCGCCCAGATTATTCTTTTCCAGGCTATTGCCATGTACGGCCGTTCTCTAACGCGGCAAGGTAAACGATTACCCTACATGCGTGATGAAGTTATAGATGAAAACAAAGCCCTGGCCATTCAAAACGGCCCTGGGGCCATGCTGAGGCCAGACGCCAAGTTCAAAAAAGATGACGGTGGTCGCGGGTACTCCTATCATGACAAAGGTGAACCAGAGCGAGCCACCACTTCCTTGTTAGCTATTTTGGAAGGGTTACTGCTGCCATATTTACATGCGCTCGGATGCCAATATGAAGAACTTGCGCCCATCGTCCTGGGGGCGGAACTACGCAGGCGCGGTCGGCAATGTTTTGCCAATTATGCTGAGTACCAAAAATACCTCCACTACACCAATGCGGGGCGATTTGCTGCCGTACAGCAGCAGCAGATGGAGCAACTGTTGACAACACCTCACCTCGATCATCTAACCGACTACAACCGGCGCACTTACGCCCAGTTAAGTCAGGAAATAGGGGAAGATTGGACCGAGAAATTACGGCCGCAGGCGCGTCAGAAGGGACAGGTCAAATGGTATAACCCCGGCAAGGGGTACGGCTTCATTCGTGCTGAAAACGGCGAAGAGATTCACGTGCAGCGGGATGACATTGAAGGGGTGACTCAACTGCAAGATGGGCAACCCGTTACCTTTGAAATACTAAAGCGACGGGGGAGATTATCAGCTGTGCGGGTACGTGTTCAGATTCAGGAACGACAGACTGGCAGAGTGATTCACTTTAACGAAAGCAAGGGCTTTGGATTTATTCAGGTCGAGGGTGAGAAAGTATATGTTCACCGTTCCGATACACACAAAGGTGAATCCCTACAGCCTGGCGACACCGTCACATTGGAAGTGGTGGAAGAAGAAAGGGGACCTCGCGCCATTCGCGTTGAAGTACAAGAACAGCCTCGCTTACAAGGCCAGGTCAAATTTTTCAATACCAAGAAGAACTTTGGTTACCTGACGATGGATGATGGTCGAGAGATATTTGTGCATAAAAACGACCTGGAAACGATAGAAGTTTTACAACCGAAACAAAAAGTAAGTTTTGAAGTGGTAGAAACGCCCAAAGGCCCAAAAGCCATCCGGGTGCAGGTGGTAGCAAAGGGGTGAGTTGATGGCTGATTTACCGGTAGCTGACAACATGATCGATATTATTTGTGACTTGCGACAATTTGACCAGGATGTGGATGACGTCGGCTCTGTGCAATTGCTTTGGCAGCAAATTGGCGAGCAGATTAAGGGCAAGACGATACGAGATGGGAAAGCAATAACCGTAACTTTACCTGAAGGACAGGTTAATCTGTGGTTTGTTGACACAAATGGCATTTCTCAAATCGGCCCTGATACTTTTTTTCGTATTATCGATCTGTTACGTAGTCCCAAGCTTCTTTACCAATGCGCTATTTGCGGTCAGTATGGTCCATTTCGCTGTGTCGCCTGTGAAGATACCGGCCAGGAAAGACGTTTGTGCGCCAATCACGCCCACACCATCAAAGATGAACTCAGAGCTTACTGCCGGGAACATATTCCCCGTTGCCAGTGTCGCACTGATTGCCACGAACAGGCTACATTCCGCTGCCGCCGTTGCCATAACTTATTTGGCAACCATTATCATCGCCAACACCCCCATGACCAGCTCGTAGACTACTGTTACTGGTGTTACCGGGTTCTTTTCGAGACGTGCGAAGCGCCGGGCTGTCGTCGCTTAGGACGATCCAAATGCGCCTTTCAGACCAGAAACATGGCTACGCCTTGCCAGAAACCGCTTTGCTCCGAACATAGTTACCAATGGAAAATTTGGGGGCCTCATAACCGGGGTGTGACCTTATGCGAACAACACAAACAGGTTTTAGGAACAACCGATCCCGCCGATTTGTTATTTATGATGCTGACTGCACAAGCCCCTTATGCTCGCCGGGGAAAACGGCAATCGCTTCCTAATCCCTTCCGTCTGCGTCGGATCATCAACCGTAATCGGGTTGTGGGATTGACCTTTGACCAGCTTGGACACTCACTCCGGTCGCTTGAGAGTCAAGTATCTGGTTGGAACAAACGGACTGAAGGGAATTATCGTTACCTGATACGAAATTATTTCGAGACCACCGGTGGGATCGGCAATGCCGAATCGGAATTGCTGACCCAGGTCCGTGCCTTCTATCAGGCAACCTTGGGTTGGAGCGCTGCCCAGCAAATTACTGGGTTAGAAATTACGGACCGTTATTATAAACCCGGCCAGCCACCCCGTTACCGGGTACAGCTCCATTTGAACACTAGCAACAAAGGCCCCTTTATTGGACCAAGGGGGACCACAATCAATCAACTTCGCCAGCAGCTAAACCTGGAGATTGACCTTTAAGCAGGGGCTACGTCATGGATGAACTTTTTACCTCAGACCGATTCCGCCTTAAACCTCAGACAGCATCTTTCTTTCGGGAGGAAATTTTTATTTCTGCACCGGATGCGCGTCGCGTTGGCCTGAATGCCAGTGAGCAATTTGGCATTTTTGCTATCCAACCCCTTTTCCCCGGTCCGCGGGACCAGGAATTTGCCGTGCGGGTGGCCGTAGACAGCAATCTGGAACCGGGAGCATTGCTAATTAACCAAAATTTTCTGGCGAGTACCGGTTTTCAGATCGACGATGAACGCTTTTGGAGCGTCAGACGAGCGCCGACCATAACGACTATACAGGAAGCGGTCATTGAGATGGTAGTGGAGCAAGGGCGCATAGATCGGGAAATTAGCAGCCTGCGTAGCCAGAGGCGAGATCTCTTTTCCCAACGCTGCCTGTTAGCCGACCTCAACCAGGTCATCAGCGAGTTAAGTCTGCCTGTTCAGGGGCGGGGATATTTTAATTTTCGCTCAATTCGGCCATCTCCAACAGAAATCCAGGCCAAAAGCATTCTGGTATTTGATGATAACACCACATTAAACCTGTTCGTACCTCACCGCCGCAGCGGAGTCGATATGGTCATTGTGGTAGATGCTAGTGGTTCGATGGATTTACGTGATTACGTGGGCGCAGACGGCCGTGCTCGCTCCCGAATTGAAGGAGTAAAAACTGCCCTGGACATTCTGTTACAACGTCGTCTGGCAACTGGTAGCCGCGTCTCGCGCATTGCTATTGTGTTATTTGGCAACAATACACGCATGCTCTACCCTTTAAATGACACCATCATGGTGGAACTGACGAGCGAATCACAAATTATCGAAATGCAGGAGAGTACGCGTCACCTGAGCCAGTTGGGGTTAGATCGGTTGCGTGTTGATCGTAGCCAGACCGACATTTCAGCCGCCTTGCGCTATGCCGCTGAACTATTGGACTATTACGCCCAAGAGGAAAACGAGAAGATGCTAGTCTTGCTCTCCGACGGTGCCGATTGGACGGAAGACACTGCTGGAGCCAGCGAAGGTGAAATTGTTTCCACCAGCCACGATCCAGCCGTGTTGGCCGATAGCCTGCATTATGACAGTCGGGTGCGAATTCACTCTGTCGCCATCAGCGATGAATTCGCCCTCAGAAAATATGAACCGCGACACGCTGACGCTGGTTGGGCCAAACCCAATAAGGAGTTACTAGAAAAAATTGCCGGTTTTACCGAAGGCATATTCATTAAAAGCCCTGACGCCAATTCCCTGGCTCGCTTATTTGATGAGCTTGGCGAGGGAGCGTTGTACCCTGTGTAATGCGGTGAATATTTTATACAAGTAAATGTGGTCTAAAACAGATTTTTACAGCAAAAGGGCGAAACCGTACATTAAGCCTGATTCGCAACATAATTAGCGCGACAACTAATCTTATGTGGCGAAAAACGTTGATATGTCAAATTTTTTCGCTACAGTCACAAATTAAAGAGAAACAAGGCTCTTTGCCTTTTACATCAGAAGGAAAACACAATGTCTGGACTTGCAATTTCTTCTCATGCCCTTCTTGTTGGTGTTGGTGACTATAATCACCCTCGTTACAGAAATCTCCCTGCCACTATTCGTGATGTACAAGCTATCTATCTTGTTCTTACTCATCCAAACCGCTGTGGTTACTCTGAAAACAACGTACAAATCGTCACCCAAGAACAGGCTACATCTGCAGGGGTTCGTGATGCCTTAAAAAGATTGGCTAAATCCGCCAACACGCAATCAACCGTCCTTATTTACTTTTCTGGCCATGGCGGCCGTTCCTGCAAAAATGGGGTCTGGCGTACTTACCTCTGCCCGCGCGAAGCCGATCCGGACAACCTAGCTGAAACTGCTATTTCGGGCGAGGAATTTAGCCAACTGCTGGCGGACATTCCGTCGCGCAGAATGCTGGTTGTGCTGGATGCCTGTCACGCTGGCGGTTCGGCCGCACTCAAAGCAGTCGATGGTACAGTTATCTGGAAGGCTGGCCTGCCAGAAGATTATTATGAGGCGTTGAGCCAGGGCAGCGGCCGGGTAGTGGTTGCTTCGTCAAAAGCAGATCAGGTTTCTTATGTACGGCTGCAAGGCGACCTGAGTGTATTTACCTGGCACTTTCGGGAGGCGCTAATGGGTAAAGCGGCCGTGCGCGGCGATGGCTTGATACACGTACTGGATGTTTTCCACTATGTCAATGAAACGGTGCAAAAGGAACGGTCGGATCAAACACCCATCCTCAAAGTCAGTGATATGGACCTGAATTTTGCGATTGCCCTGGATCGCGGCGGGAAGGAGGTGGGAACTACGACAATCACCAGCGTATCGCCCAATACCGGCATCCGCGAGCAAATTGTGCATGACCCCGCAAACGGCGCAAAAGCGTTAAGCGAATTCTTGAAAACCCGGCCTGAGTGGGCGGCAAAACGGAATGAAGTTGACCTGAAACGCAGCGATCTGGAGCGCATCCAGCATGAGTTGGAACTGTTCGGCCCCAACGACAATGATAAAGCGGCGAAAAGTCGTATCGTGTTCTTTTTGCTGCACATTTGCTTGGAGATTGGGGATACCTAATCCATAAGTACCCAAGCAATTGTTTTTGGGTATTCCTACACGAGGACAATATCTAATTACGCAATACCACAAAAGTCACCCGAAACGCTCATTGCCCAGAGAGGAATTGGAGTATCCGGGCGGTGATTTACTCAAGTGATTACTCCCTATCATGGAGCAGCACATTTGTTCACCTGCCGACTTTTGCGGAACTGCCTAATTACTTTTGCTCAGGTACTTAGGTGTCACCCACCAAGGGGGATTCGTAATACGTCATAGACTGTGCCACATTGACCTCTATTGCAAGAAAAAGGTGGTTTGTAATATTTAATATCACCAATAGAGTTAAAATTGAGCAGATTTCTATATCAATAGCAGGCATATTTTAATAATTGTTTTTATTGCAATGCGTCGCTCTTCTCTGGTGATTGCTTATGTGGCACAAAAAAAGACGTGTTGTGAGTTTCCTCCTATATGGTCGCCCATATACCAGTCGCTTACGAAGTGACAGTTCTGGGTGACACAGACCCAATCCAGACATGTGCTGATGATGTATTGGGATTGATAAAATTAAACTGGAATAGTGCCCAGGCTTTTACCAGCTCACCAATCCCTTTGCGTTTTGCTCGCGAGGTAGGAAGCGTCATGAGTCACTATGCTGAACTAAAAGGCGAAGACGCAGAACCAGAACCATCATACCGATTTTACATGTAAGGCGGTAGTTTATGAGTGATATATTTGCGTCTTATAGGGATGGATTGGAAAGATTACGGTTAACAATAAACATACAACATCCTCACTATGCCCGGATTTTGACGTTAGAACAACGCCTGTTGGAAAACCTAGATCACACACAACAATTTGGTGATAATGATAGCCACCGTGTTGAACGCTCCAGAATCATAGATGCCCTAAACCGGCTGACGCTCGAAGCTATTGGCAAAAGCTTCAATGAACTCTTCAAAACCGTTGAAACTGAAAAGCCGTCTGAAGGTAGTCAATTTAACCAACGAGACGTACTTCATCCAAAAACAAAGGAAACACAATCCGTTAAAGATCGGTTGCAGAAGGGTGATGTAAATGAAGACTTTACTACAGTACCCTATCTGAATTACGAAAACGATGACAGAGAGTCCGTTATTCTAGAAGTTGCGAGATATCTTATGAAGAAAGAAGAACAGAAGGAAGTCAAAGAGCAAATATCATATGCACGAATCTGGTTTAGAAGTCATCGAGAGCAAATAGAGGGCTATCAAGCAACTGTTTTGCAGTTGTCAAACTTCTTGAAGTTGAATTTGTACGACGACTTGGAAACCCTGATCGAGATATCAGAGGCTTTTACTCACCTATCATCCGAAGTAACGAAGTTGTTACAGGTTGTGCAAGCAGTCGACGCAAAATCACCTTCGTCGCAAAGGCGTCACTTGTGTAACGATTTGAGACGTATTCGGGAGTTGTCTTCGAATACGACTGTTCTTCTTAATGCACTCATTGATGCAGTATGTGCAGAGATGGCAACAGAGACACTTGGTGCTTTGATTAGCCAGAACCTTTTGTTAATGAGGCAACTTATAAACAATGTCCACCAGTGGTTGTCCTGGATGATTGATTGGTTCGATACTTTAGAAACGCTTAAATCCCATAGCTAGACAAAGTGATGTCAGATACGTCCCTGTCGGAACAAGAAAAGGAAAAGGTCACAAACAGGGACGGTGCGGAGCAGTTATTAGCACAAACGTTCACGAGACTAAAGCAAATGTGCTTGTTTTATCTAAAAAAAGATCTATCGCTAATTTCAGGAGATACAATTAAGAGTGACCGAGAGTATCTTGAGAATCTTGATGAAACCTTTTCCCAAATCAGGCAACATCTCCTTCCCAGTGCCCGAATCAGCTTGACAACGTTAACCAACCGACTTATTGAACCAATTGACAAGATTATCCCTAATTTCTATGTGGCATGTGATTATGCTGTACCGGGTAAACGTGACCATAAATACTTCGAACATATGCAGAACGCTCGTAAACAGTGGAGAAAGATAAAAATTCTACTCAGATTATGACCGAAGTCTGGCGAATTTTGGGTATCTCCCATTTTCATGCGGAATTATACGTCCTTACAATATTTTTATTAGGTTACACTGAGTCGGCCCTATCTCTGGTAGTGAAAGTGTAACCTGGGAAAAATATCGTGGGGACATCACGGCGACAGCTTCACCCCCTTGTTGGCCACCTCCGCCGCCTCCACATAGCGGCGCGGCATCGCCAGGCTGCTCCAACCCCCCGCCTCCTGCAAGCGAAAGGGGTCCGTGCCATTGCGCGCGGCGTCGGTCGCCCAATGATGGCGGCAGTCATGCGGCGACAAACCGCTCACGCCCAAGAGCTGCGCCCCCAGGTAGGCGACGCGGTGCTGGATGGCGCGGATGGACATGGGGCGCGGCAGCAGTGCGCCGTTCTTGCGGCTGGCCAGCAGCAGCCCGCCGCCGACTTTCTCGACCATCGCCCCCTCCAGGCGCAGATAGCGGCGCGCGGCATACCACGTCTCCTGCGGCAGCTCATGCGTCTGCTCAAGGCTCACCTTGGGGCGATAGAAGTGCAGTTCCCCCTGTTCCAGGTCGAAGTCGGCGGCGTGCAGCCCGTGGATCTCCCCGACGCGCAGCCCCAGTTCCAGCAGCAGGCAAAAGAGGAGCGCGTCGCGCCGACCCTGCGGCGTGTCCGGCTGCGTTTTCAACTGCGCCGCCTGCGCCGGCGTCAGGCGCACCGGGCTTTCTTTTTTGTCGCCCAACCGCGTCAACGGCCGTCGCTCATCAAGGCGCTGGCCCTCGGTACGGCCGTAACCGCTGACGGCTTTAATCAGCTGCAGCTCCTGGGCGTCCAGGACCCCCGCCTTGGCCGCCAGCCGCGCATAGATTTTCACCGCCGACAAGCGGTTGTTGACGGTGGCCATGGCGAAACCTTCGCGCAGCTGCCATTTGACAAAGCCCTCCACCAGCCCCCAGGTCAGGCCGCGCCACGCCGTCGGGTCTGTTTGCAGACGGACGGCCGTCATATCGGGGATGCCGACGACATAGAGGTAGTCGGCGAAACGCTGCAAGGCGGCGCGCTGCGTGGCGATGGTGTAGTCGCTCTTCCTATTAATATATTCTGCAAAGACATAGTCGGCGGCCGTTTGGTTGGCGACCTGGCCGACGGCGGCCATGGGCGTGGCGGCCATGGCCGTGGTGGGCATTGACGTGTTAGTGGGCGTGGGCAGCAGTTCATTCATCGTCTCATTTTCCCTTTCATCGTGGCGAATAGGTGTCAGTCGTTTGGGGGTAATTTTAGCACATAATTGCGCATAAGGTTAAATTATGCGTAGTAATAAGTGGGCATAAAAACGGGGGTTATGTCAACCTTTTTGGCTGTTTTTTTGCCGCGTTTCCCACCGCCCAAATCCTGATTTTTCTGAGCGCGGCTCTCAGACGCGGAAACGGTTGCGAGCGCAACTACATTGGCGGGGGTTCGGGCTGCACGCTTTTTTGTAACTCCACAATCCCTGGAAAAAACGTTGTGACCCCAGATAAATAAATTGACAATTAACCACATGTATATTATGATAATCTATATGTTGCTAATATCAAACGGGCAGGCACACCCACGATGTTTGTAGATCGGGAACAAGAACTCAATTTCTTGAACAACGCGCTGGCGCGGGAGGATCGGGGGCAGATGATCTTGCTCTATGGCCGGCGACGAGTCGGGAAAACTGAATTGCTGCGCCATTGGGCGCTCGGCAGCGGCCTGCCCTACACCTACTGGATGGCCGATAAGGAATCGCCCGCTTTGCAGCGGCGTAAACTGTTCGCCCGCCTCTTCGATGTCCCCATCAACCGCGCCATTGACTTTGCGGCCTGGTCAGAATTTTGGGAATGGAGCGCTCCCCGCCTGGTGCAAAAGCGACAAATCCTCATCCTTGATGAACTGCCCTATGCCATCACCGCCGATAGCGCCATGCTCTCCTCGCTGCAATACGCCTGGGATCATTCTCTGCAAGATTCGCCCGTCATCCTCGCTTTGTGCGGCTCCCATGTCAACGTCATGCAGGCGATCCAGACCCACCAATCCCCGCTGTTTGGCCGGCTGACAGGCCAGTGGGCGCTGGCCCCGCTGCCTTTCTACGCCTTACAACACTTTTTCCCCCACTGGTCGGCGGAAGAGCGGGTGGCCGCCTATGCCATTGTCGGTGGCGTGCCCGCTTACCTGCGCTGGTTAGACTCGCAGCGCAGCCTCAGCGACAATATCCGCCAGGTGATTGCTGCGCCGGGCAGCATGTTCATGGCCGAACCCATGCTGCTGCTGTATGACGAGGTGCGCGAACCAGCAGTCTATCTGGCGATTTTGCAGGCCATTGGCGCGGGCTACCACACGCCCAAAGAGATTGGCGAGGCCAGCCTGATCAGCCAGGCCCATTTATCCGCTTACCTGAATACCCTGCAGGAGCTACGCCTGGTAAAACGTCGCCTGCCCGCCACGCTGACGACGGCGCAGCAGCGCAAATCGCGCCAGGGACGCTACCATCTGAGCGATCCTTACCTGCGCTTTTATTTTCGCTTTCTCGCCCCGCACCTGGATACGCTGGCTTTCACGCCGGAGCAGGTGTTGGCCCATATCCAAAAGGAGCTGCGCTCCTTTGTCGGACAGACCGCCTTTGAGGACTTGGCGCAGATGTGGGTGGCGGAAAACGGCCGTTCCGGGCAACTCCCCTTCGTTCCCCAGAGCATTGGCCAGCATTGGAGCCGTCACGTGCAGGTGGATGTGGTGGCGCTCAACTGGGACAGCCGCGATATTTTGTTGGGCGAGTGCAAATGGGGCAGCGAGCCAGTCAGCCGTCAGACTGTGCGCGAGCTAATAGAGCAGAAAGCAGCCAAAGTTTTACGCGATTTACCCGAAGAGGGGCGCGGGTGGCGCGTCCATTTCGCTTTTTTTGCTCGCGCCGGCTTCACCCCCGCTGCCGCCGAATTGTTGGACGAGCATCACGCCCTGCGCGTGGACCCCACGCAGTTGTAGGCTAAACGTCAGAAAGTGGCGTGCAGGTGTCAACACGGCCGTCAATGTTCCCACTCGCTACGCCCAATACCCCATGCCCGCCAACTTCGCTACAGCCCGACAGATGTCCCCCTATGTCCAATTGCTGCCCCAATCCTAGTCGTGCGATTCGTTTGCTCGAAACCGGCTGTTTGGCCGGGGGATGAGCAACAAGGTAATGGGATTGGCTAACCAGAACCTTGATAACTGACTGTTCGATGTTGGGTGGAATCCCCAACCTCTTGTGAACAGGGAAAAGCATCATCCCTCTGCGTGCGACTGGTCATCAATCGTGGAAAGCGGGATGAAAAGCGAGTCAACTCAGAATTCGACTGAGCCACACTTGCGAGCAGGTATCTATGGGTAGGAACACGAACAAACTGAACCATCGTAAACGGGAACAAGCCAACGCGGATTAACAGGCTTGACCAAAACGGTACAGGATAGGGGTCTGGCAGATGACTAGCTGACCAGTGTTCACCCCCGCGAAACCCGGTGGATAGTTTGGCCCTACGGATACGACAAACGGACAGTCGGAACGAAGTAACCCGCTCCGCGCTCTCAATGGTTCTTGGTATTGAGCAGGCAACCAGCCGCAAGCAAGGGACGGGAAAGATTCTCCAAGAAGCCAATGCCGGGAGTAATGCCCCGGATATGCTGACGTGGAGACGCTTGATTGGAAGGTAAAGATGTCAGTAGGAGTACAGACGTTATGAACACGGCAATGCGACCGATGTATGAATGGCAAGACCTGCCCTGGAAGAAAATCGAACAGGCAGTCTTCAAGCTCCAAAAGCGTATTTACCAAGCTTCTCAGCGTGGCGACACGAAAGCAGTCCACAAACTCCAAAGGCTCTTGATAAGTTCCTGGTCAGCCAGATGTCTGGCAGTCCGACGGGTGACGCAAGATAACCGAGGCAAGAACACAGCCGGGGTAGATGGTATCAAATCCCTGACCCCTCCAGAGCGGTTAAGACTGGCGCAAACGTTACAACTATCCCAGACAGCTTGTCCTGTACGACGGGTTTGGATATAGGGCGTTTGCATACTCCATCTTCTTAGAAAAGAGACTTGATAGACCAATAAATTCGATGGGGTGAAAGGTGAGTAACCTCAAACCATTTATTCTTTGTATCGCTTATTGGTGTAATGGAGAGGCAAAATAGCACCTCTCTATGGGCATAATCCTTGTCTACTTTCTATAGAAACCAACCTTCACCTGATCCCATGACCGTGGGGTACAAAATATAATATAAAATAACTAATAGCCGACCTGTTGCCTAATGTGGTCGCAACACTTGAAGCAGATAATCTTCATTCCAGGCGGCTTTCAACCGCTTATTGGCTATGCCCATTTTTGCCGTTTTATCCTGCTTGAGCAAGCTCACAGCTATATGCCTCAGAACAGACATGTTGGCCGCACAGTGACCATGCAATTGATGCTTATCTTCGGCAAAGGCAACATCTAAGACCCAATGCAACTGGTTTTCAATGCCCCAATGCGAACGTTTAGCCACCAGAAGATGTTGGGCATCAGCCGCCGCGCTACTGATGAAATAGGTATCTTTGACAGTAACTTTGTCTCCATCATCTCGAGTAGAACGTATTTTGACTATGGTTTGTAACTTTTCCCAGTCCTGACGTGTGCGTAAGAAATCAAGCTGGGTCTCATCATCAATGGCCCAACATTCACGAGTTTCAATACGTCCATGTCCTTGAGAAACAGCATGAGCATAATCGGCATCAATGCCTTTGAACTCCTTTTCGGCGGCTTTTTCAAACACCGATTCCACGTCTTCATACAGATGACCCTGGTTTTTCTTGAGGGCCAAGAGATAATCTCCCCCCTGCTCGATAATAATTTCCGCATTTTTCTTTTGACAACCGGCGGCATCTATCGTTACCAGGCAGCCGCTTACATCTAGTAGTTGCAACAACTCCGGTATCGCCGTGATTTCATTCGATTTATCTTCCGCTTTGACCTGGCCTAAAGCAATACAATTCTCTGTAGCCCAGGCACTCACCATACATATCGCCTTTTTCCCTAGTTTTTTCCACTTTGACCCCTTCATTTGTTTGCCGTCAATCGCTATTACTTGTCCTGTGGTTACCGTAAATACTGCTTGCGTCCAGGACATAAAGCCGGCTTGGAACTGTTCTGGGTCTATCATCGCAAATACGCGTCGAAATGTGTAATGAGACGGTATCCCTTTCTCCAATTCCAAGAATGATTTCAGCCAATCATGCTTGGTTCGGCCCCATGTTTCTATAGCAACCCAATCATCAGCTCCACAAATCACGGCACATATGGCGATAATGATGATTTCTATCAGCGGATGGTCTACCAGGTAATCTACTCGAGGGTCATCGATTATTTCAAAGTGAGTTTGTATGGTTGCTACTGGGGATTCGGCCATTTTTTACTCCATAGGCAATTTTTCTATATGCTATTTTCTCTCATTTCTCTTGTTAACCCCACTGATTTGAGTATGCAAACGCCCTAG
>JAANMY010002064.1_pt1 | contig 20028 bp, 22 predicted proteins | sample 7279691 | NCBI WGS metagenome assembly JAANMY01 (sample SAMN14094543, study PRJNA606508) | bioreactor metagenome | isolation source: A lab-scale SPAN reactor treating ammonium-rich wastewater day 388 | place: Ireland: Galway | collected 2018-02-07
TTCTTTTATGCGGTGATTGCTGATGGCGACTTTGTGAGTGTATCTCCCCAAGTACTCGATCACCTGTTTCGGGCCGCCAAAAGGCCGCTTGGCATACACAACCCAATTTTTGGCGAAGAGCCTGTCCATGAGATCAGCATCTTTAATTCCACAAGCCTTTAATGAAGCTGCAAACTTCGCCCGAAATACCTTGCCCAAAGCCTTTACCGGAAAAAGGTATTTATCGGTTCGTACTTTGCCTTTCCATTTTCCCTGTTTATTAGTGCCTCCACCGGGAACAATGCAGTGCAGGTGCGGATGAAGGCTCAGTCCGCAACCGTAGATCAGGCCGATGAGCAGTTTGTGTTTCAGGAGTTCAGCACTTTGAAGCATTCGCCAGATTTCTTCACGGCTTAAAATAGTGGGAAGTTTTTTAACTTTTGGAGTCGCGGGAAGATGCAGGTAGCAGTAAGGCAAGCCTTCGGTTTTCAGCAAAAACCGCAGTCCGTAAACGCTATGTTTAAAGTACGACTGAGAAGGGGTTTTTGATCGCTTTTGAAGTTCAAAAAGGTAATCTTTGATGTCTTCCGGGTCTAATTCGGTAGGGACTTTACCGAAATGAAGCGCTAAGGCTGCAACGTGACGTGAATAATTGTCGAAGGTACGCTTGCTTCTGCCCAGGATGGAGATATTTCTTTCGAAGCGTTGCAGAAGTTCGGCAAAACCGTTAACTTCGCTCGAGGCACGAGCGACAACCTTAAGCAATTTCCTCAATAAATTTTAGACAGACTAGTAAGAATATTAAGACTTTTTATTATTTTTACCTATCTATAAGTAGGTAGATTGATGATTAAACAAAAAAAGATGACAAATAATAACGAACAGACCATTAAACAATTTAGATTTTCAATTCCTATCCCTATGCGTTGGAACGACTTAGATGGGCTTGGACACGTAAACAACATTTATTACTTTGAATATTTTCAAATTATACGTGGAGAATATTTCCCAGCAGTTAGCGATTGGGATTGGAAAAAAAACATGTTTGTAATAGCACACATAGAATGCGATTTTTTACAAGAACTAACACTACAAAGTATAAGTCCAACCGTAAAAGCGCGAACATCTTCTATTTCTAACAAAAGTTTTGAAATGGAATACCTGATAACAAGTAAAGCAAAAGATGGTTCGGACATCATTCACGCTAAAGGGAAAAGCATAAATGTAATGGTGGACATTGTTGCGAAAAAATCTGTACAAATTCCAGATTGGTTGCTTAACAAGCTAACTGAGTATGAACCTGCATTAAAACAATAAATATGGACACGAAAGAATTAATAGTTGAAACAGCGAACAGATTTTTAGTAGAAAAAGGGTTTAATGCTTTCAGTTACAAACATATTTCTCAAGAAATTGCTATTAAAACTTCATCAATTCACTATCATTATCCAACCAAAACAGACTTGGGAATTGCCATTATACAGCAACACCTAGCTGCTTTAAATCAAACCATTACAAGAAATGAGAACAAAACCCCAATAGAAAAGCTTGACAAATTGTTTACCTATTATCAAAAACTGTCTATACGCAATCATGTTTGCATTGTAGGTGCCATGGCATCCGATGTATATACTCTGGAGGAACTGCTGAGAAATGAACTTTTGAGCTTTTCAAATGCGGTAATAGATTGGGCTGCTTCTATCTTAGAAGAAGGGATAAAACAACAATTATTTAAACCTTCAAAAAATGCTAGAATAACTGCGAAACTTATAGTATCCAATCTAATGGCATTAGTTCAAATATCCAGATTAGAGCAAGACAATAACAATTTCGATATATATATCGAAGAATTAAAAAGCAATATTTTACTATGAAAATGAATAAAGAAAGAATTAGAACCTATTCGTGGGAAAACCCTGAAGAAATAGCTGAAAAAGCTATGAATTTATCGGGCTATGATTTTTTAAAAGCCATGTTTGAGGATAAGGTTGCTGTTCCGCCCATCTTACAAACGCTAAAATTTACGATATCAGAATTCAATAAAGGCAATATAGTGTTTGAGTTTACTCCCCAAGAATATCATTACAACCCTATTGGTAGCGTACATGGAGGAGTAATAACCACCATTTTAGATTCAGCCATAGGTTGCTCGTTACACAGCACCTTACCAAAAAATACCGCCTACACTACGCTGGAAATCAAGCTAAATTTTCTTAAAAAGATAACCGAAAAAACAGGGGTTCTTAAAACCAACACCAAAATAATACATTCAGGAAAATCAACCGCATTTGTAGAATCTGACCTAATTGATGAAAGCGGAAATATTTATGCATACGCGGTTTCTACCTGTATGGTTTTTAACCTGAAGAAATAAAATGAAACAAGAAAAATTTGAAACATATTGTGCCGATGGTGTAAAATTATGCGGTCTTTTACTTATTCCAGAAAAGCCAAAGGCTGTTATTCAATTTAATTGTGGGACGGCAACAAAAAAAGAGTTTTATCTAAAATTCCTGACCTATTTGACTGAGAATGGTTATTTGTGTTGTCTTTGGAATTATAGATGGACAAACGAAAGCGACAACTTAAAGAATAGAGACCTTAGCTATATTGATTATGGCATTAAAGATATGCCTGGTATAAAAAGTTATTTAGATAAACGGTTTCCACACTTACCATTTATGCTTATTGGACATAGCGTAGGTGGACAACAAATAGGATTTATGAACAATCTTGATAATGTGGTAGGAAACATCAACATTGCCGTTTCTTCCGGGTATTGGCTTTATATGCCATTTAAATACCGTATGAGAGCCTATTTCTTTTTTTATGTTTTTTCACCATTGAGCGCATTAGTTTATGGGTATATAAAAGCAAAGCCTTATGGTTTTATGGAAAATCTTCCCACAAAATTTGTGTTGGAATGGCGAAAGTGGTTAGGACAAAAAGATTTGTTTTTAAGTGAAAAATACTACGGAAATAGCATCCCAAAAGGACATTTCAAAAACTTCAAATTTCCTATTCACGTTTATTATTCAACAGACGATACCATTTCCTCCGCCAAAAACACCAAAGCATTTTGGCGAAATGTAAAGAGCGAAAAAGGCATAACATTCACAGAACTGACACCAACCGAGTTTGGATTGAATAAGATTGACCATTTCGGTTATTTCAAAAAAAATATGAAAGACACACTGTGGGCAGATATTGTAAATAAATTAAATAATTTTTTAGTAACTTTCTACAATAACGTTAAACTCTCCTAGGAATCGGATGAAATATTTTATGATGAACAAATTCTGATGGGAGAGAACATTAGAAAATTGGCTGATTTTCGATGATTAACATTCACATTATTTAACATCTTTTGTATTTTTAGTTTGATAAGGAAAACTTATTTTTGTTAGAAAGAGCTGAAGAACACTCTTAATAACATTAAAATTTTAAATTATGGAAAAGTTTGCAGTATTAGCAAGAGTAGAAGCAAAACCAGGTAAAGAAAATGAAGTATTGGAATTCCTAAAGTCAGCCTTGCCGCTTGCGGAAGGTGAGCCAGGAACCGTAAGATGGTATGCTTTACAAATCGGCCCTTCTACTTTTGGTATATTCGATACGTTCGAAACTACAGATGCAAGAGATGCTCACTTGAATGGTGAGATTGCAAAGGCTTTAATGGCCAATGCTTCTGAATTACTTGCTAAAGAACCTGTACTTGAAATGGTAGATCTACTAGCAGTAAAGTAAGCAATCGAACACAAATTTTTAATACAGTTAAATGGAGCCAGGCATTTCCCCAGCTCCATTTTTTTATATCATTTTGTGAAAGGTTGAATCTTTGCTATGTATACAAATTCGAATAAAATTTCCCTTTAGCATAAAAAAAAGAGACTGAAAACAGCCTCTTTTGTATTCTTAACTATTAGAGTTTTTTAAGTTCTTCTAAAACAGCTTCGCCAACTGCATGAGCAGATTGAGGATTTTGTCCTGTTACCACTCTTTCGTCTACGGTAACGTGAGTTTGCCATAAACCTGATTTTTCAAACTTGGCTCCACGTTCTATTAATTTAGATTCTAATCTAAATGGAACCACTTCATCTAATTTCACAGCAGCTTCTTCTTCGTTGGTAAAAGCATTGATTTTTTTGCCATCTACCAAATATTTTCCATTGCTGAGTTTAATATTCACCAATCCAGCAGGACCGTGACAAACCGCACTTACTACTCCATTTTTTTCGTAGATTTTTTGTGCGATTACTGCCAATTCTTCATTATCTGCAAAATCCCACATCGTACCGTGACCTCCAGCATAAAGAATCCCCACATATTCATCAGGATTTACTTCTGAAGGCGTCATGGTGTTCTGAATTTTATTTTGATAATATTCATCTGCCAAAAATCTTTCATTAACCTTATCGTCTGGAGTATTTCCATAATACGGCGGGTTTCCACCTTTTGGACTCACGAAATCTATTTCGTAACCAGCATCTACTAATACAGCCCAAGGATGCGTAACTTCACCTAAATAATAACCGGTAGATTCACCAGTGTTTCCTAATTCGCCGTGGCTCGTAACCACGAATAATACTTTTTTGCTCATTTTGTTAGATTTTATTGTTTGTGCATTGATCATATTAATCCCTAAAAAAAGAATACAACCCACTAAGAAAATAATCTTGGATAAAAACTTGTTGTGATTCATTTTACTGTTGATTTTTAATGATTTGATAGTGCAAAGGTAAATGCAGCTCCCCACAAACAACAGGACCTACCTCACAACTTTTTTGTGACCTACATCACATTACACCGAAAGCCGACTCAAGGTTTCTCTGGAAACACCTAAATATGAAGCGATTAATGTTTTGGGCAATCGTTGTAAAAGTGTGGGATATTGAGAAATAAATTGTTCGTAGCGTTCTTTGGCATTGCTATTCAGCAAAGACAAAATCCTTCTTTGGAGCGCGATATAACCATTATTAGACTTTTTCCTGAAAAAATGTTCTATTTTATGCATATCTGCACAAAGTTTCTCTCGGTTATAAAGAGACAAAGTAAGCACTTCGGTAGATTCTAATGCATCAATGGTAAAAGTAGCTTCCGTTTGATTAAAATACGCCTGATAATCGGTAATCCACCAATCTTCCATTGCAAATTGCATAATATGCTCTTTCCCTTCTTTATTCAGGTAAGAAGCTTTTAACAAACCACCAATCACAAAATAATCATTGTGTACGGTATCTCCTTCTTGAATTAAAATCTGATGCTTTTTATATTTTTTCAAGGTAAAATGAGACAGGATGTACTCGAACTCCTGGTCAGTTAATGGCGTAATTTTCTCAATTTGACGTCTTAAAATCTCACTCATATTTTTATCATCCTAAATTGCAGACAAAAGAATTGTTGACTCCAAATGTAATCTATTGAAACCAAAAAATTCATCGCTCATGATGGATTTTTTAAGTATGGTAGATGGAATTTTTATGCATTGGTGGAGAAAACAAAAGCTATAAAAAGACATCTTGGTCGGACATATTTTTGTGTTTGTGGATTGTAAAAATCAATTGATAAAAGAAATCCGAAAAAGCAGTTTATTATTTTAATGAAACAACAAATCAATATCTCAAAAAAGTTTTAGGATCTGAAGGAACTAATGCTGCACACAACTCTATTTTTATTGTTAATTCTTTAGTCAAAACTATCACAGCGATGATTGCATTGAAATTGGTAATCTTAGGAAAAATGGAATTTTAACGAACCTGTATAAGTATACCATCCATTACAATTGTCTCGCAGCTGAAATAGCAATTTTATTAAAAAAAATAAAATAGGTACACTTCGATTGATGGCTTTCTAAAACAGTCTTAGTTGTAAACTTACTTTATTTTTTAATTACCGAATTTCGATAGGCAATTCCCCACTCTGCCATTGCGTCCACCACTTTGTTAAGGCTTTTTCCTTCCGCAGTCAGTTCATATTCCACAGTTACAGGCATTGTATCTAACACTGTTCTTTTCACTAATTTATTCATTTCCAAATCTTTTAATTCTTTGGAAAGAACTTTGGGCGCAATTCCTTCAATATGTCTCCCCAGTTCCATAAATCTGAATTTTCCATTGTTATAAAGTGCCGAAATAATAACGATTTTCCATTTTCCGCTCAGTAAATCCTGCGCATCTTTCACGCCTTGAACTTGTACTCTGCACGCACTCGTTAGTTCCGATTTCTGTTTTTTCATAGGTACAAAATTAAAAATACTAATTACTTTAAAAACTACTAATTACCAAATGGAAACTACTTACCAAAAGGTAACAGTTGCCTTTTTTGTAATGGTAGTTTGTAATTTTGCATTAATATTTTAAAAGATAAAAACATGAAAATAGCAGTAATTGGCGCCACGGGATTTGTAGGTGCAAATGTTATCAAAGAGTTGGCGAATCGCAACCACAGTGTAACTGCAATTTCCAGAAATGTAAAAGAAAAAGATCATTCCAACATACATGCGGTTTCTGCAGATGTTACAGACATCCGTAAACTTGCAGAAATTTTAAAAGGAAATGATGTTGTCATCAGTGCTTTCAATGCGGGCTGGAGCAATCCGAATCTCTACAACGATTTTTGGAAGGTTCAAAAGCCATTCAGGAAGCCGTAAAAATGGCAGGAATTAAGCGTTATATATTCATTGGCGGTGCCGGAAGTTTATTTGTTGCGGACGGAGTTCAAGCAGTGGACACGCCAGATTTTCCAAAAGAAATTTATCCGGGAGCTTCTTCAGCAAGAGATTACCTTAACCTTTTAAAAGATGAAAAACAATTGGATTGGGTATTTTTCAGTCCAGCTTTCGAAATGCACCCTGGAATTACGACCGGAAGAACCGGAAAATACCGATTAGGAAAAGATCATCCTGTTTTCGATGAAAATAACCGCAGTTATTTGTCGGTAGAAGATTTAGCCGTAGTCATTGCAGACGAAACTGAACAGCCAAAACATCACCAGGAGCGTTTTACTGCGGGTTATTAAAACAGAATTTCAATATAAAATCAATTAATATTGGCTTCCGGAGCAACAATCAATCGAAAGATCATCGAACCAAAATAAATAATAAAAAAAACACTGAGATCAACTCCTTTTGAAGGGAAGCTTCGGCACTTTTTATGACCTTCATGAGCTTATCGACGGAAAATTTTAAAGTTACACAGGAGGCTTCGAGAAAAGTCTCTTTTTTGGTGCATGCACATTCCTTTAACCCGCCTGTAGAATAAAATCTTTACAAAATGTACAATTATTTCTCGCGCCGCCACTCAAACAGCATCTCTGTCTGTACTTTGATAACTTTTCTAAACCTCACTTCTAATCCTACTCAAAGTTTCCTGAGAAATGCCAAGATAAGAAGCTATCATCCCAAGCGGCGCACGCAAAAGTATATCAGAATTTTCTTCTAAAAGCTGAATATATTTTTCCTTTGCCGTCATATACTGCAAGGAATTGATGCGCCTTTCCATATTCGACATCAGAAGTCCCAAAACACGGCGGCTGAAATTGGCTATGGTGAGCGAAGTTTCGCAGAGTTCTTCCATTTTAGAGTAACGGAAAAAAACAATCTCACTATCTTCTAAAGCTTCAATGGAATGTCGCGCCGGAATTTTCTCAAAAATAGTGTCTTTATTGGCGAGAATACTCTTTTCAGGGTAAAAATTGGTGGTGATATCTTTTCCTTTTTCAAAATAAAACGAGCGCAGCAGCCCTTTTTCTACAAAATACACCTTACGGTTTAGCGTGTTTTGATCGCTGATGATGGTTCCCTTTTTCACAGAAATCTTTTCGGTTTGCGTATTCAGAAAACTGCGGATATCATCGTCGATGGTAATGTAGGTGGTAAGGATTTCGGGAAAAGTCATCAGGATTCAATTTGTACAAAAATAAAAATAATGCCCCAAAAATGAGGCATTATCCATAAACTAAACATTAAAAATAAACTATTATAAATCAATCTTCAGCAGCCAACTGAAAAGTTCGTCATATACTTTTTTGCGCACCGGTTTTTTGGAAAGCACCAAATCGTGAATACCGCCTTTTACAGGAATTATCGTCACATCTCCCTTTAAATTTTCAGCATTTTTATGAATATCCTTCACGTTCAGGATGATATCAGTGGAAGTCACTTCCTCATTCCAGACTCTTGGATAGCCCGATTTTTCAGAATGCATCACCAATACTGGAACCTTGAGTTCTGCGTTGCGGATGTCTTTCTGTGCGCGGTGAATAGCTCGGATAAAGCCAAAATTCACTTTCCCGTTTGCATTGGGTTTCAGTTTTAAATCATAATTCCATTCGCCCTTGAAATTTTTATGCAAGCTTTCACCGTATAAAGTGGAAAATCCACCGCCAATTTTCGTGTCAGGATGGTGTTTTCCCAGACCACTGATGACGGGGACCCCAATTTTTTTTACCAGAAACACCATATTGAAATCATAAAACGGACTGTTCACCCAAAGTCCGGCAATATTGGGATTTTCAGTGTGATATTTCATATACCGTGTCGTTATCAGCCCGCCGGTTGAGTGCCCTGCCAAAAGAATCTTGTTATGATTTTCAGCAGCAATGATTTTTAAAGCTTCATCGATTTCGGCATTGTATTCGTCCAGATTTCTGACATTATTAAAAGTTTGATGCGGCAGATACGAACGCCCATATTTTCTTAAATCCAAAGCATAAAAGTCAAACCCTTTTTCATTGAATTTTTCAGCCATTTCCGCCTGAAAAAAATAATCGTTAAACCCGTGAATATACAACACTGCTTTATGGGTGGGTCTTTCCGCTTTTTTGCGGATGACTGTTGCGGTGACCTTTCCTTCGTAATCATTGGGAAAATTCAATGTTTTCTGCTCAAAACCGTTTCCCAAAATATCCGACGTATATTCCTGCGAGAAGAAAAACCCCGAAAGGAAAATCAGCAGCAGTAAAAAGTTCTTTTTCATTGTCCAGTTGTTTGTTAACGCAAAGTTCCGGCTTCTTTTGAAATTTGGCATTGACATTTATCAAAAAAAACGCCCGGAAATTTCCGGACGCTCTTTCTATAATAATGAAAACTTCTATTTCAAAAAGTCTTTACCCTGAAAAGTGGGGTAGGGATATTTATAAAAACCTTCGCCGCTTGAAACGCCGAGTTTTCCGGCATCGATAAACTGATTTTTCAGCACGTTGACAAACTTCATTTTTTCCTCACTTCCGGAGCGTTCCGCTTCGGTTTTAAAAATGTGGTATACCGTTCCCAAACCAACCACATCCAAAATCCCGAACGGTCCTATTGGCGAACCGGTTCCGAGCATCCAGGTTTTGTCGATGGTTTCAATGTCCGCAACGCCTTTCGCATATAAAGTGATTCCCGAACTCAAAAGCGGCACCAAAAGCGTGTTGAGAATGTAGCCAGGCTGTTCTTTTTTCAGTGGCAGCGCAATCATTCCGATCGATTTGGCAAATCCCACGAGCGTTTCAAATACTTCAGGATCGGTCTTTTCGGTGCCCATAATTTCCGCCGTGTTGTGTTTCCAGATTTCGTTGGCGAAATGCAAAGCGAGAAATTTTTCCGGCCTTCCGGTTTCATCCATTAATAAACTCGGCAAAAGCGTGGAAGTATTGGTGGCAAAAATGGTTTTTTCGGGGGCGAATTTGGATAAATTTCTGTAAAATTCCTTTTTAATGCCGATACTTTCCGGAATGGCTTCAATCAGCAGATCCGCATCGGAAACCGCGTCGTGAAGGTTGATTGAAAACTGCAGTTTTTGATAGGCTTCTTCCAGTTTTTCAGATGAAATCTGCAGGTCCGATTTGTATCGGGGCAGAAAAGTGTCAATCAGTTTTTTGGATTTTTCAATGGCTTCCCCGTTGATGTCGTAAATAGTCACGTCATAGCCGTGCAGTGCGGATTGGAAAGCAATCTGCGAACCCAAAACGCCGCTTCCGGCTACGGTGATTTTTTTTATTGTTGTCATTTTTTTTTAAATTTTAGAAAACTTTAGAGGTATTCAAAACCTATAAGGCTTTTCAGGTTAAATAATTACTCCCCTTCTTGTTTATGCTCAAAGAGACTTTTTAGTTTGTCCCACTGCTGCGCGAAAAAACCATCGGCTTCGTCGTGCGAAACTTCCGGCAGAATATGCTCGAAATAGGTATCCTTCAAAACTTTATTCAGAATTCCGCTGCCCGGAAAACCTTTGCCGTCGTTCAAAGTATTGGCGGCTTTTAACAAATGACGGATGTCGTATTGCAACGGATTGATATCAGGGACCTGTTTGTTACTGTCAAGAAGTTCATAAACCGCAATTCTTGCCGTTCTTACTGAACTTTCCATTGTAAAAACTACATCGTTATTGGTTTCCACAAACTGTCCTACCAGTCCGAGATTCACACAGCCATCGGGAACAACCTGTGGACGGTCACCTTTTGCACGCGGTAAAAACATGGAAGTGATATACGGCATGTAAGAGGTTTTCACGATCGTATTTTCTATGATATTAACCAGTTGATTTTCAATTCCTAAATGATAGGCCAACTCTGCCAAAATCTCGTTTCCAGTACATTCCGGCATTGTTTTCTGAACGTAATTTCCTTTTTCGTCCATCAGCAAAGCATACACCCAGATGACCAAAACATCATCCGGCTGATTCGGGAAATGAGGCTGTCTGTTGCAGGTAAAACTCATCACCCAGTTGCTGTCGGTAATCGAAATAATACCTCCTGTAACGGTTTTGCCGGAATAGGGATCGTTCACCGAATACTCTTTCAGTTTTTCTACAAAAGCAGACGGTTTACAGGTAAGCGTTGCCGACATCCATGCCGATTTGGAAACATCGGAATTGAATTTTTCAGGTTTGCCAAAAACTTCAGATTTTTTTGCCAGATTGTTCCAAACTGTCCATCCTTTTGATTTTCCGCAATTTTCTTTGGTAAAATCTAGCAAGGGTGCCGTAACATTATCGCCGTAGCGTGTGTCTTCCGTCATAGAGCCGGTTGTGACGATCACAAAATCATTTTCGCGTACTGCAATGTTCACTTCAGAACCGTTCTGTTCGGTAATAATATTTCTGACAGTTTTTTTATCGCCTGCGATTTCGATATCCAGGTCTTTTACCACGGTATCAAACTGAATTTTGACGCCCAGTTCCTGTAAATGTTTCCGTAAAGGAACTACGAAGGTGTCATACTGATTGTATTTTGGAAAAACCAGCGAGGAAAGGTCATTCAAACCGTCAATAGCGTGCAGGAAACGGTGAAAGTACAGTTTGAGTTCCAGTAAACTCTGCCAGTTTTCGAAAGCAAACATGGTGCGCCAAAACCACCAAAAATTACTTTCTAAAAATGTTTCGGAAAACCAGTCTTCTATGGTTAAATCATCCAGTTCTTCCTTTTTCGCGAGCAGAAGTTTCATCACCGCCCACTGGTCTTTTTTGCTAAGCCCGAATTTGCTGAAATCCTTTACTTCGCCTTTGTTGTGAATGAGCCTTGCTTTGGAATGGTTGCGGTCGTTGTCGTTTACAATCCGGTATTCATCGAGCACGGAATAAGGCTTGGGGAGTTCCAAAGCGGGAATATCCTGAAACATATCCCAGAAATTTTCGTAGGTAAAATCCATTTCACGTCCGCCGCGAATAATGTATCCGGTTTGTGCGTTTCCGGAGCCGTCCAAAGAACCGCCTTCAATTTGGAGTTTTTCCAAAAAAGTAATATTTCCGGCAGGAATTTGGCCATCCCGAATGAAATAATAGGCAGATGAAAGTCCGGCGATTCCGCTACCTACAATATAAACTTTGCTGTCTTTAAATTTGCCGTCCGGAAGTCCGATATTTCTTTGGTAATTCCCAATCTGATCCGGAAAAGGCATTGTGTTGGTGGGTAAATTCTGTAGACGCGTTTGGCTTGCATCAGGTTGATGATTTACTTTTCTGTGATTTTCGGTTGTGTTCATAATTAATTTTTTGTTGATTAATGATGACTCAAAATTACGAACGCAGATTTTTTTATCTTTTGACATTTGTCAAAAAGTGATTAAAGGTGAGAGGTGCGAAGTTGGATTTTAGACGTTAGAGATTAGAGAAGCGCGCAAAAATTTTCAAGTAATTAAAAATCTTTATTAATTTAGAATAGATTTATTTCTTAAAACCCTCTGAAAAACTAAAAAAAACGTCCGGAAATTGCTTCCCGGACGAACAAACAAACTATAAAGAAATGAAAACTTTATATTTCTTGCGGTGTTGAGCCGTTTTCATTGAGGTTATTTTCTGATTCTTTAATTTCATCAAAATCATCGCTTTCATCATCTTCTGAAATATGGTATTTTTTGTAGAGTGAATTGATTTTAATTTTAAGCGCAATCCAGCCTAATACAAAATACACTAACGCCAGGATCAACAGATGGATGAAGTATTTTTGGGTTAAATAATCTGAACCACGCTCCACAAGCATGATTTTCAATGCCTCCAGATAAGGCGTTAAGGGAATAATGGAATTGAAATACTGCACAAACTGTGGCATCGCCGATGTTGGCCACGTAAATCCACTTACAATGAACGCCGGAGAAGCAATCACCATCAGATATTGCGTCGCCTTCAGCGCATCAGGAACCAAAATACTGAACAGCACGCCCAAATTGGTTGATGCCACCACGAAAATTGCGGTTAGCAGGAAAAAGTTGGGCACATTCACCGGTGACGGAATTTTAAAATAAAGGCTGCACAGGTAGAAAAACAGGATGTTGAAATTGGCGAAAATCCACACCGGAAGGCATTTTATCGCCATCACCAAAACCGCATATTTGTGTTTTCCGGCAAAATCACGTTTAAAACTGTCGCGCTTGAATTCCTCAGCAAAAGTCACGGCCATTGCCATCAAAATTACCTGCTGCAGTACCACCGCCATCATCGGGGGCCACATAAAAATCAGGTAATTACTCGTGGTGTTGAACAGCGTGATGTAATTGGCTTTAAACGGTTCGTACTGGGTTTTTGCAATTTCGGAATTCATTCCTTTTTTCTGCAGCGCCTTGATCTCTGCACCTGCCGAAAATGTTCCCAGGATCTGCTGAATCGCTTTCGTAGCAAAATTTGCGGTGAGGACATTGGACGTGTTGACGTAAACCGTAATTTCCGGATACTTTTTCTGAAGCATCAGCGCTTCAAACCGCTCCGGAATGATGACTACAGCGGCAGCTTCGGTCTTGATGACCTCGTCTTTCAGGGGAGCCGGTTCATCGATATAATTCAGGACTTTTATGGTGTGGTTGTCCTCAAACATTTGGGTTACCTGGTCGGAAAGCGGCGTTTTATCATGGTTGATGAGGATCACCGGAATGTTTTCAACTTTCCCTTTTTTATAAGTGAACCCAATAAGCAATGCGTAGAATGCCGGTGCCATAAAAAACACCGAAAGCATGGTTTTATTGGTAAAAAAGAGCCGGAATTCTCTTTTCAGTAAATATCTTAACTGTTTCATTTTTAATAGAATAATAATTCCGTCACTTATTTTAAAACCACATTGGAGTTCACCAGAATATTACCCAACTGGGCCCGATTATCCGGAATTACCTTAATCTCATAAACCGCATCTTCAGGATTATAATCCGGAAAAGCCGTCGTGATATCGGCATATTTTGCCAATTGTTTGATTGAAACAATGCGCCCGGTAATTTCTTTTTGGTTGTATTTTACGACCATTTTTACGGTTTTCCCTTTTTCATACGCTGAAATTTTACTTTCCGGAACGGTGAATCTAAAATAAGTCGTGTCCGGAATATAGCCTGAAAAAAGCGCAAAACCGGCGGTAGCGAGTTCGCCCTTGTTCAAAGAAACCGTTTCGATTTCCATATCGTTTGTAGCGATCACATATCTTTCGGAATAAGCCACATTCGCTTCCTGCAGTGCGCCCATCGCCTGATTCGCCTGTCCTTCCGCCATTTCTATTTTTTCGTAGCGCGTACCGATCTGAACGTCGTGGAGTTCGGCATTTGCAGCATCCAACTGTGCTTTAGCGCCCTGATATTTCGCAAAGGCTTCATCATAATTTTGTGGCGAAAGCAAGCTGTCGCGGTACATATTTCTTGCCCTGTTGTAGGCTTTCTGCGCGTACTGGTACTGCTCCTGAAGCCCCTTTTGCTTGGCTTTCAACTGCCTCATTTGGTCCGCTGTAGCACCGTTCCTTGCCATTTGAGCCTGTGCCCTGGCTGCGGAAGTTGCACCCTTTGCCTGTGCAATTTTTGCAGAAACTTCAGGTACATCAAGCTTTGCAAGCGTATCACCGGCTTTTACGGTTTGCCCCTCTTCCACATAAATTTCCAGGATTCGCCCGGTTACTTTTGGTGAAAAAGTAACGAGTTCTTTTCTCGTTTTACCTTCAATGGCACGTTCTGCGGGCTTTTGGCTGCAATTGACTAAAGTTAACAGGGTAAGAACAGAAAGTATTTTTGATGATGTAGATTTCATTTCGTTTGCTTGTTTTTTAATTTTTTAATTAATTAAAGACTTTCAGGATTTAGGTTTTGTGTAGATTTCATCAGTTCAATGGCGGAAACTCTCTCATTGAAAATCGCGGTCTGCAGCTCCAGTTCGGCATTCTGTAAATCCGTTTCTGCGTCGATAAGTGCCGCGGAGGTTTTAGTGCCGTATCTGAATTCCTTTTCCACATGTTCCAAACCTTTTGCTGCGATCTGTCTTGCCTTTTCTTTCAGTTTGATCTGAGCGTTCGCGATGTTGTAATTGGTTTGGTTGTTGGCGAGGTTCAAGTTCAATTTTTTAATCGCGTCTTTCTGTTTACTCTCCAGAATTTCTTTATCAATTTTGGCTTTTTCAATGGCGTGTTTACCTTCATTACCGTCGAAAACCTCCCATTTAAAGCCAATTCCTGCGGTAAACATGGGAAATACGTTTATGGCACTGGGATGCAAATCGAGTTTTTTTCCGGTGCCGGGAAAAATTTCATCCGAGGTTGAAATGTGGCTGTTATAAAGTCCGAAATACGACAGCGAAGTCTGTGCCTGAACTTTCGGAACCCACCATCTCTCTTCGGCTTTAATTTTAAAATCTGCCGCGTAAATACCGTGTTGAAGCGCTTTCACCTCTGCCCTGTTTTCTACGGTTTCGTTCAGAACTTCGTAGTTTATCGGCTGAAGGTCGTGTTCAATCATGGCAATACGCTCCCTTTCAATGCCGGTCAACAGATGGATCTGAGTGATCAGAAGATCCTTTTTACCTTCATATTCCACCATTTTGGAATCCAAAGTGGCCTGTGCAAGTTCTATTTTTTTGTGGTCGTAAGGCGTAATCAAACCGTAACCCAAGGCTTTATCTGCAGTTTTTTTATTGATTTCCAAACGTTTTTTGGACTGGTCCAGAACTTTTTTGGATTCGTAAACCAGCGCCAATTGGTCGTATGCTTTGGAAATTTCGGTGATGACCTCGTCCTTGGTTTTCTGCATCATCACTTCTTCCGAAAGATTTTTCTCGCGGTTGGCTTCCTTCAGATATTTCACCTTTCCGCCTGAGTAAATCACCATACTGGCTTCGGCCTTTGCAGAGGCGGAAAGACCGGAAATGTTGAGATTATTGCTCAGCTGTCCTTCAGGCACCACCGCTCCCGGAAAAACCGGAGGAACTGCCGGAACCTTTATTTCCGGTGAATTGATATGCGCCGAAGTGTACATATAACCTGTTTTCCCGGTAATCTCCACTTTTGGGAGAAACACATCATTCAGCTTTTCGTCATCGAGTTTTGTGAATTTGTTTTCTAAAACCTGCTGGTTGAGCGTTTCATTATTCTGCAGAGCACTGCTGATGAGTTCCTGCAGGGTAGGTGCCTGCTGCGCATAAAGCGTGAGCGGCAACGAAAAAGCTGCGCCCATAAGGAATTTGTGTAGAGTTTTCATTTTCTGTTTGTTTGTAAAATTGAACGTGCAAATTTCGGCCGCTGCAAAATAGATTCCTTTGACAAATGTCAAAAAAAAACCGGAAGCCCAAATGTTCCGGTCTATGTATTAAAATTTAAAATCATGAAATTGTTTTGGGTTAAACATTATCCGATTTTTGAAGCCTCGCATCAATGATTTCAAATGCCTTTTTTTCATTGTGCAGGTTGAAAGTTTTATGCTATTTAGCCCCAGCTGCGTAAAGCCCAAAACCGTTAGGCGACACCCTTTTAAACAAACCGCATAAAAAATATCAAGTTTCACAAAGTGATGCTTTTTTCAGTTTTAAAAAAGCACATTATTCACATTTCATTAGTTTCAAAAAGCTATTTTTGTGTTACAAAAAAAAACATAACCAGGCAAATAACCACTATGAAATATAAAAACATCCGAGAAAAAGAACTAAAAAATAAAGTCGGAGCAGATTGGTTTGTAAATTGTCAGCGTAAAAGTGGACATGAATTTTGATAACGCATCCATGCTCCACCTACTCAAAAAACCAGGCTATACTTATTGCGGCGCGGTTTACCTGGCAGGCGGTGAAAGAAAAGCTTTCGAGAAACTCCTTTAATCATAAAATCTAAAAACTAAATGCTTGAGAATCTCACATTTTACCTGATCCTGGTGATCATCACCGTTTTGCTGGTGATGCTTGCCAAAAAAATAAAAGTTGCATATCCGGTTTTGCTGGTCCTGGCCGGTCTGGGCATCAGTTTTATTCCCGGCACGCCTACAATTCATTTAGAACCTGAACTGATATTTTTTATATTCCTGCCGCCACTTTTGTATGAAGCTGCCTGGGCGACTTCGTGGAAAGAACTGTGGCGCTGGCGCAGGATTGTGGTCAGTTTTGCTTTCGTGGTGGTGTTTATCACCTCTTTGGTTGTAGCTTTTGCGGCCAATCATTTTATTCCTGGATTTTCGCTGGCGCTGGGTTTTCTATTGGGTGGAATAGTTTCGCCGCCGGATGCCGTAAGTGCCGGAGCGATTTTGAAATTTGTAAAAATTCCGAAACGGTATTCTTCGATTCTTGAAGGTGAAAGTTTGCTGAACGATGCTTCATCATTGATTATTTTCCGCTTTGCAATGATTGCCGTTGCGACAGGACAATTCATCTGGCAGGAAGCTGCCCTTAGTTTCCTGTGGATGTGTATCGGTGGTGCCGGAATCGGAATCCTTGTAGGGATTTTCTTTATGAAGATGCACCGCTTGTTGCCCACTGACGCCAATATCGATATCGTCCTCACACTCGTGACGCCGTTCCTCATGTATCTTGTGGCGGAAGAGCTTCACGCATCCGGTGTTCTGGCCGTAGTTTCTGGTGGTTTGTTGCTTTCCAACAGAAGTCATTCGTTTCTGGCTACTTCATCGCGTTTAGGGACTCTGAATGTCTGGAGCAGTTTGGTTTTTTTGCTGAATGGTATTGTTTTTATGATGATCGGGCTCGACCTTCCACAGATTGTTTCAGGGCTGGAAACAGACTTGTCCACAGCTTTCGGTTATGGCGTTTTGATTACAGTTATTCTGGTTATAACAAGAATCTTTGCGGCTTATGGCGCTGTATTCATCACGTTGATTATGCGTAATTTCATCACTGTTGCCGACCGACAGAATCCAGGCTGGAAAGTACCTGCTTTAATCGGTTGGACGGGAATGCGCGGCGTGGTTTCTCTGGCTGCCGCCCTTTCTATTCCGCTGACTTTGCACGATGGAACCCCCTTTCCGCACAGGAACTTGATTTTATTTATCACTTTCGTGGTCATTCTGCTCACTTTGGTGATTCAGGGTTTGACTCTGCCTTTTCTCATCAAAAAATTCAAAATTCAGGATCCTGATTTTACCCTCTCTGAAAAGGAAATCGATTATGAAATCCGGAACGAACTTGCAAAAATAGGAGTGAAGAGAATCCGGGATACCCATTTTGAAAAACTTGAAAAATTCCCGGCGTTGCAGGATCAGTTGCAAACCTGGGAAAACCGTGTGAACAGTTCGGAAGTTATTCTGAATTTTCCGGAATACCGTGAAATTTACCTGGATATCATAAACCAGCAGCGCGAATGGCTGATTTCCAAAAACCGTGAGGATATTCTGCTGGATGAAGAAATTGTACGTAAACATTTAAAAATGCTCGATTTACAGGAGGAAAAACTGGGAATGCATTAAATTTTTAAAACAATGCACTTTGTTGACGTGGAGAGTTATTCTTTTGTGCTAAAGGATATTAAACGTGAATTTTCTTAAAAATAGTCGGAAAAAACATATCTTAGTGATTAGAAATAAGTCTTACCAATATCAGACAAATACCTACCAAATACGTTGTATTTGTCTGAGGGAGTAAGACATATAAACGAGTTGGTGGTAAGTATCAAGAGCCCGTCCCAAAACAAATTAATTTTAAAAAAAAACTATATGACATCAGAAAACACGAATCAAAAGAAATGGTATGACAATAAAACTTTACTTATAGTTTTATTTTTTATTTTCCCTCCTTTAGGAATTTACGGAATGGTAAAACACAAGACTTTAACGTGGAAAAAAGTTTTGTATATAGTTCCTGCATCTTTGATTTCACTATTTGCAATAATTGGGATTATGGGTGCAGTTTTTATTGATAGCTATAAGCAAGGATTGGACGCTTACAATAAAAAAGAGTATCAACAAGCCTATAAAAGTTTTTCGTTAGTTTCAGAAACGGATAAAAATTATGGTGATGCAATTAAAAAAATGAATGAAATTAAACCAATAGTTGATAGTTTGGATTTAATTGAACAAAATGACTTGCTTGCAAAAGAGAGCGCTAAAAAAGAGAAAAAAGAAAGTGAAAAAGAGGATAAAGAAAACGCAAAAATTGCAATAGAAAATCCAAGAATTTACTTACCTCAAACACAACAAAATTTTCGCTTGAAGAAAAATTACAAGTTTGACGCTCATTAATTTTTAAAGCTTTTATCTTCTGGATAAATAAGTTCTTCTTTTTTGAAATCGGCTTTAAGTTTGAAGCCATCGAACTGTTTTGTGTAAACTTGCTCGATTTCCGTAAAACCTAATTTTACGAGAAGATTATGAAAATTTTCTTTTGTTATCATTTGATTTTTTCTTTGAACCTATTTGGATTTTAATGCACAAAGCCCGTTGCCGATTAAATTTGTATTTGAGCAGATTTACAATCAATCAACAGACGGGCTATGATAAAGCAGTATTTTTACAATCAGTTACATTATCCTTTTATATGAATAATAAGTAAAACATAATTACAGTAAAATTGCGGCAGTTAAAGCAATTTGCCTATGCGCCGATTTTTTGCTTTGCGTCCATCATTTTTCTGTGGTCGTTCAGGAAACTTTCCACGCCTGCATCGGTAAGCGGATGTTTAAGCGATTGCATCAGCACTTTGTATGGAACTGTTGCAATATCGGCACCGGCTTTTGCACATTCGATAATATGAAGCGGATTACGAATAGAAGCCGCAATAACGAGCGATTCCAAGGCTTGTGCCTCCCAAATTTCGCATACTTCACGCGCCGCTTGTATGCCGTCGGCCGAAATATCGTCCAAACGTCCAAGGAATATGCTCACATAAGTTGCGCCTGCATTATTGGCGGCGAGGGCCTGCGTAGGAGTGAAAATAAGAGTTACGTTTGTGGGAACTTCTTGTCGCGAAAGTTCTTTTACGGCTGCAAGTCCGGCGGGAATCATAGGAATTTTAATCGTGGCATCGGGAAACCACGTAAGAATATCGTCTGCCTCGCGCAACATTCCGTCGGTGTCGGTGGAAATAACTTCGACGGAAAGATGCCCGCCTACGCTTTCGTAAATTTCGAGGATTCGGCTGCGTGCATCTACCGTAGGGTCTTCTTTTGCAAGAAGTGAAGGATTGGTTGTAACGCCGCTGATAATGCCGAGCGATGCAACATGGCGAATTTCTTGAATATTCGCGCTGTCGAGATACAGTTCCATTTTAATCCTTAATAAGTTGATTGTGCTTGAATTTTACGACAAAAATAGTAAATTTAGCCGGCCGGTAGAAGCGGTGGTGCAGGCTGTGGATCAAGTCGCCGATCTCTGGCGGCATCACCTCGGGGTCGGCCGGCCGCGCGCCCAGC
>JAANMY010002068.1_pt1 | contig 20004 bp, 15 predicted proteins | sample 7279691 | NCBI WGS metagenome assembly JAANMY01 (sample SAMN14094543, study PRJNA606508) | bioreactor metagenome | isolation source: A lab-scale SPAN reactor treating ammonium-rich wastewater day 388 | place: Ireland: Galway | collected 2018-02-07
AACGCCTGCGCGCCGACCTGGGCGTCGAGGCCGAACTCCCCGCGTTCGGCGAGATCGTCGAGGTCTGAGCGCGGGGGATCGAACGCGGAGGCCGCGGAGGGGGCGGAGTGGGGAAAGAGGTTCAGGGTCCTTGATCCCTTGATCCTCTCCCGTCTGCTCTCTGCCCCTTTGCCGTTTGCCGCTTGCTCTTTGCCATCTGCTTGTCCGGCCTCCGCCCCCCCCGGCGCCCGGCGTGGAACACCGAACATCCCGTCCCCCGGGTGACCGGCCGGACGGCGGGAGTTGCGCGTTGCGTGGCGCGGAGTTACCGGCCCCACCCGGGGCGTCCGGCACGCCGGCTGAGGAGTCCGGGGGCCGTGATGAGGAGTTCAGCACGCCTTCCGAGGAGTTCAGGTTCGAACCTGAGGAGCTCATGTTCGAAGATCAGGAGTTCAGGTTCGAACCTGGGGAGCTCATGTTCGAAGATCAGGAGTTCAGGTTCGAACCTGAGGAGCTCATGTTCGAAGATCAGGAGTTCAGGTTCGAACCTGAGAAGCTCATGTTCGAAGATCAGGAGTTGCCGCGACGCCTTCCAAAGCCCGAAATGGGCCTTTTCGCCCCTGAGAACCGCGTCGGACGTGCGAGCGGCGGGCCGGAGCGACGCATGGCCGAAGGTCCGGAGAGCGGAAGGTCCGAAGAACAACGGCGGGCGCGCGGGCGCACGGTCCGCGCATCGCACGCGACGCGCACGGAACGCCTCTCGGACCCGCCGCGCAGGAACGACACGCGACCAGACCGAACGCAGAGGCCGCGGACCGGAACGCGGAGAGCGCGGAATGGAACGCGGAGCGGATCGAACGCGGAGGACGCGGAGCAGCACGCTGAGTTCGCGGAGCCAACAGAGCGGGGAGAACAGATCAGAAGGTCCAGAACACCCGATCCCCTCCTCCCCCGCACCCCTTCCCTTCCCGCGCGCCCTCCTCACCCGCAAACCTTCCCTTCCCGCGCGTCCTCCTCCCCCTCGCTCCGCGGGGGAGGTCGTGGCCGGGTCTTCGCGTCTGGCCTTCGCGGCCGGGTCTTCGCCGCCGAGTCTTCGCCGCCGGGTCTTCGCGGCCGGGTCTTCGCCGCCGGGGGAGGTTCCCTTCAGCCCTTCGGCCCTCTGCGCAGTCTGGCCCCCTGGCGGCGTGTCCCGGCCAGCCGCCAACCCCAGCCCGAAGGCCGCACAGCCCGATCCCCGGTCGCCCAATGGCAGAACGAGCGGCTGCTAACCGCCAGGTACCCGGTTCGAGTCCAGGTCGGGGAGTTTTCGACGCCGTCGCGGAATCGCGGCGGCGTTTTGGTTGACGGCCGAGGCCGATTCGGGCCGCCGGGTCGAGGTCGCGGAAAGTCCCGCTGGGACGGGGGTTTCGGCGGTTCCCGCCCCACCCGCCGCGCTCTCGGTCTTGAAGCCGAATTTCGGGGTCCGACGGCAACCCCCACGGTTGCTCTCGCCCCACCGGCGGCAACCCTCTCAAACTCTCGCGCTCTCTGGTTGACGCCCCCCGCGAGGTAAACAGGAGGGTTGCTCTCGGGGGCCTGGAAGGCACCGCGAAGCTGTCGCCAGCATCTCGCCTTCCCTGGGATTCCGCCCCTGAAGAGGTCCGCCTGCCCCATGTAGACTTCCCGCTCCACAGCGTCGAGGCCGCCAGCATGAAGTTCGAAACGACCACCCGCCCCCTCCGAGATCTGGTCCGCGACTTCCACAGCGGGGCGATCCTGCTCCCTCAGTTCCAGCGCGACTACGTCTGGCGGCCGGCCAAGATTCGGAATCTGCTGGACTCCTTGCTTCGCGGGTTCCCTATCGGCGGCTTCTACCTGTGGAGGCCCCAAGGCGGGGCCATCGACCCAAAGCCAAAGGGCCTCGGCGAGGGCCGCATTGAAGCCGCCTTCAAAGGGTATCTGATCGATGGCCAGCAGCGCCTGACCAGTTTGGAAGCCGCATATGACCTCTTTACTGCCGACGACAAGCACGGTGCCGAGCTTCGATGCTATCTGGATCTCGGGGCTCCCGATGACTCCAGAGGCCGGGACACCCGACTATTCGTGACCTACGCAGGTCACAGATCCGTGGCGAGGAGAGTGGAGGCAGGGGACTCGACGCTTCTGCCTGTGTCGCAGCTGTTCAACGGGCATGACTACGACTTGCGCAAGGCCACCGATGAAGTGCTTCGGCTGATCCCGGGCTGGAGCGCGAAGCGTGTGATGGCCGCCCTCGCTCGATTCGACCTCGCATGCAAGATGCTCGACCAAGTGGTGCCCTGCACGACCATTCACGAGGTTTCCGACGCTGAGGCGGTTGAGGTGTTCGCGCGCCTGAACAAGGGCGGTAGCGCGCTGCGGCAGGGGGACGTGCGAGCCGCGGAACTCGCACGGGGACGTGCGGTGGATGTGCTCAAGCGGATGCGCGACCACGTCTCCGGCGAACAGCCAAGACGCTTGGGGTTTGGCTTCTCCTTCGCCTTCCGTTCTCTCGTCGTGTTCCATCGGCAGTCGGCACAGTTCAGCACGCTGAAGCCAGACTGGATGGACGTTCCAGGACCGAACGGACGATCGTTGCTCGACTCATGGCGAGCAACGGAACACGCGCTCACGAACGCGCTGGCGTTTGTGGATTCCCGGATGGGATGGTCCCGACACGCGCTGCTTCCGTCCGCCAATGCCGTGATCGTGTTGGCAGTCGCTCTTGACAAGGCAGGCGGCAAGGTCAGTGCTGAGTCGGAACAGCTTTACAGACGCTGGCTCTGCCTCACTGCATTGCGAGGTGTCTTTCAGGGTTCGGTGGAGACAACGCTCAACCGGTTCTGCCGCGCCGTTCGGGAGTCAACGCAAGATCCGGCCAAGGCTCTTGTGGACGCATTGAAGCGAGACGAGGGACGCCGGATCAGGCCGGAGGAGTTGAACAGATACACCCAACCTTGGGGGCCGGCGACACAGGTGATGCACGCGTGGTTTGTTGGCCAAGAGGCAGAGGATTGGCTCAGCGGGGACACGCTGGATTCGCTGGCTCGGGGAGGAAACAGCAGCCTGCCCGGTGGCGACCTGACCGTCCACCACATTTTTGCACGAAAGGTTCTCGCTGATCTCGGTCATGAACCAGACGAAGCGAATAGCCCGGCGAACTATGCGCTCCTGAGCCGGGCAACGAACAGCGAGTTCCTTGATAAACGGGCGGACGAAGTCCTCTCGACGCTCACACCGGAGCAGCGAGACTCCGCTGCCGTGCAGTTCTTCGGGGATGCGGCCGGCGACCGACTGAAACGGGAACGGTATGAGGAGTTCTGCCAATGGCGTGCCGACCGCCTAGCGGAATCGCTCAACGAGTGGATCGGGATGGACTGAACGCGACTTCGGAAGCCCCTGCATCAGCGATTCAGCAATGCCCTCCCGCGGCGTTGACCGCGAGAGGGCGGACGTGCTACTTGCTCGGAGGCGCGTTCGTCCTTCCGCCGCCGGAAGGATGACCGTGGTGGGTGCTCGGCCAGCCGCCCGGACCCTTCGATCCGCCGCCGCTGTTTCCACCGCCACCACTCTTGCCGCCACCGCCTCCCGAGCCCTTGCCTCCGCCACCGCTGCTGGAACCCTGCTTGGACATGACGAAACTCCTTTGTCGGCCCCGGTGCGCCAACGAGGCGCTGCCTTGACCGACGGTTGACAGTGTTCACGAAGGCGACTGCTGGGTCAGCGGCTCAAGTTGGAAGAACCAGACTCAGCCCAGCCCCCATTTGTCGTGCGCCCACGACCGGCCCAGGTGAAGGGCCTTCTTTGCCCAGTCACGCCCCTTCTGAGCGAGGTCCCGACTTGCCTGTGCTTTGTGCAGCTCCAGGGCGCAGTCCGCTCCGAAGGCGTAGGCATCCGGCCTGCTATCCGCGTCGAGGTCGATGGCCTTCTGGAAGCACCCAAGCGCTTCTGTCCATCGGTGCAGTGCGTGCAGGGTTCGTCCCCTCACGAAGTTGAAGTGCCCAGATGTGCTAGCGAAACCGACCGGATCAGTATCCAGGTGTTGCAGGGCATGCTCGAACCAGCCTCGGTTCTGGTAGACGATGGCGATCTCTACAAAGGGACGGTCGCGCTGGTGGTCGGTCTCGGGCCACAGCCGGAACGAGTCGCGCAGCACTTCAATGGCCTCGTCGTATCGCTTGGACTTCGCAAGCCACAGGCAGCAGCCGTAGAAGTACAGGTAGTTGGACTTTCTGCGCGGGTCCGTCTCAAGCGCCGCAGCTCGCGCCCAGTGCGGGATGGCCCCTTCATGGTCGCCCTCGTTCATGGCCGCGGTGCCCTGCTCAGCGCGAGTTGCAGCTTTCATCTGATCGTCGCTCGCGATCCTGCGCACGCGATCCGGGTTCTCAGCCATCCACTTCGCCATCTCGGGCGGCACGCGATTGTCGTTCATCGACATGATCGCGGCAAACTCCAAGACCTCACGGCCTCCATCGATGCTGCCCGGACGGGCCGCAGCGTGGCGAGCGACAGCCGCTTGAAGGCGTGGCCAATCTCCCACCACCTTCAAACACGCGGCCACCCGCGAGTCCGTGGCTCCGTTGCCTGCGTATTGGAGGTCGTCGTACCACAGCGGCCCCCGTTCTTCGCACAAGAATGCGTTGATCCAGCCGGCCGCCACGGGGTCGCCCGACCCCATCGAGAGGAGCTTGAACGCGGCAATCTCGAACAGGTACGCCTGCTCGGCGTCCGACCCGGCTGAAGCTCGTGCAGCACGATTGAACAGAACCCCGCCACGCACGAACTTCACGAGGCCGTTCATGAGCACGTCGCAGAGGCGGGGGCCAACAGCCTCCCGCACGATCGATGCCAGGCGAAGCCCGCCATACTGAAGTCGGAAGAATCGCAGAAGACCACCGGCATCCTCTTTGTTGTTCGTGAGCGCCGTGGCCATCGCTACGAGATTCACGTCATCTGGAATGACCAATCCATCGAACCACCGATCCACCGTGCGATCGTTGATCTTCCCTGGTCGCGCGGCACGGAGGGCCTTCGCCAGTTCATCGCGGGTCAGTGACATGCCGCCGCGCTTGATCGCGCGATCGAGAATCGCCCGTGCCTTTCCGGATCGCCCGTCCTCGATGGTGATCACCTCTGGATCATCGATGCCCGAAAGGTGGCACAGGGCAACCCAGCGAAGTGCGAGATCGATCACGACTTGCCGCCCCATCACGAATCCGCTGAGCATGGCGTCAGCGGCAGGCCAGCGCGCCGCCGCCGCGACAAATGCCGCATCCCAGATTTGAAGCCAGGTGAAGAGAGCGATGCGGAGCGACTGCTCTGTCTCAGGCGTGCCGCCCGATGGGGCCGCAGGGAGGCGCAGCGTCGGGAGCATCTGTGAATGGACCAGAGCCCGCACGACCCACGTGCAGATCTCGTGCCGTGTCTCCTCGGGAATCCACTTCCCGTCGAAGTAGTCGCGTGATCGCTTCCCCGCATTTCCGCTCCCGAGAAACTCGGCTGACGGACCGCCCACGCTCGGCTGATGAAGTCGGAATGCCGACACCAGCGCGCCGAGCATCTGACCCGAAGTCGGGCACTTGAATGGGCTCGTTTTCCCGCTATCGCTCATGGGCTGCTCCAGAATAGTTGACCGCGAGACAGCCTTGCCGCGACGGCCACGGCATCAGCGGCGTAGGTTGGAAAATCGACCCCGCGATGTCGGTGACGCCGCCCCTTTGGTGAACGCCGGGGTTGCTCTCGCCCCCCTCGCGCGCGACTTCGGAAGCCCATCGCGTAGGTATCCAGTAGCCAGCGGCGCCGTGCCGCGGGCGAATGGTTCCTGATCACCACGACCGACACGGACGGGTGAGCATCTCCGGAGGAGTGCGCGATGTCGCTGCGCCCCGACCCGACGGACCCGGCGGACATGTCGCCCGACGAGCGGCTGGACGAGGTCGCGAGCATCCTGGCCCGCGGGATTCTGCGGCTGCATGGGCGAGTTCGCCCACATCTCGGCCCCGCCGACCCCCCTCAGAATCTGCCGGAATCCTCGGCCACATGCCTTGAACTCTCGACACCCTCCCGCCCTGATGGCGTCGCTGGTTAACGGCGAGAGAACAAGGAGGCGATGCGTGGCATTGAACGTCGGGCAGATGGTGAGCGAACCGCGGCGCATGACCGTGACCGAGCTGCGCAGCCGGTACACCGAGGTCTTCGGCGAGCAGACGCGGTCCCACCACAAGGACTACCTCATCCGCCGGATCGCATGGCGCGCCCAGGCCAACGCCGAGGGCTGGCTGCCCGACCGGGCGCGGAAGGGCGGCAGTGTGGTTCCCACGCCTCTCCGGGCTTGCGCGCAGAAACGAACGATTCCCACGGGCTCCGCTTCCACGGGTTGCGCTTCCCCGGGTTGCGAGCAGCCGCTGCCCGGCGTCGCGCCACCTGCGGCTACAGGCCCTCGCCCCTCCGGAGCGAAGAGGCCGTCCCCCCCACCCCCACTCCCCCCACTCTCCCCCCACCACCACCGCCTCCGGCACCGGGCGGTACGCCATCCGCACCGACCACCCCCAGCGCGCGGCCGCACTTGCCGGCGCGGAAGGAACGCACGCCGGAGAAGCCCGGCGTTGAGCGGAGAAGCCCGGCGGCATGGCGGCCACATGGTCCGATGTCGTGTTCCGCCGGTACGAGCGGGAGGACGACACCAGGCCGGCGGACAGGGCAGCCGAGCCGGCCGGCGCCTCCGCAGAGGCATGCGCTGCTCGCCGATCCCGGAGCGGAAGTCCACCAGGCTCAAGCCGCGATGCCCTCGGAAGGTCGAGGTCGGCCGATTGAAAGACCGGCCTGGGTCAGTTCAGTTTGAGGTCGAAGCCGGCCACGACGATCTCCCCGCCCGCGGCCTCGACCTCCACCCACAGCCTGCTCCCCTCGGGCAGCGGCGACGGAACCTCCGCGTGTGTGTGCCAGTTGTCCTTCTCGAGCTCCGCCCGGGCCTTGACCGAGCCTCGCCCGTCCTGCGTGCCGATCCAGAACCGCACGGCGACAACCTTCGGCCCGCCCGTCACCCACACGTCGATCGCCGCGTCCTTCCCGGGCACGATCTCGCCATCGCGCGACGCACGCAGCGTGAAGCCCCCGACGGTCTGCTCTCCCAACCGCGTCGTCTCGCCGTGATGGCGATCGTCGGCGTGGTCATGGGCGTCGCCGTCGGCGTGGTCATGGGCGTCACCGTCGGCGTGCGCATGCGCGTCGGGCCGCGCGGGCTTCGCGCCTCCCGCGGCCGGCGCGGCGGGATCCGGCTCCTTCCCGCAGCCGGCGGGCAGGAGCGTGCAGGCCGAAATGACGACGGCGGACACCAGGGCGAACGTTCGAACAGTCTGCATGATGCAATCTCCGTGGTCAGGGGTTCACGGACGCGGGCGTACGACGAACCCGCGCGACGAGCCGGGCCAGCACGCCCGGGCGAGCCGGGCGGGGCCGCTTCACGCTGAACGCCAGCGCGTAGCCGGCGGGAACGACGAACAGGTTGAGGAACGTCGACGAGACCAGCCCGCCCAGGACGACGATCGCCAGCGGCGCGAGCAGTTCGCTCCCGGGCTTGCCCCTCGCCAGCGCCAGGGGCAGCAGGCCCAGCAGCGCCGTGAGCGCGGTCATCAGGATCGGCACCAGCCGCTCCATCGACCCCTGGATGATCGAGTCGCCGATCGGCACGCCCTCCTGCCGCTGGAGGTGGTTGTAGTGGTTGACGAGAAGGATGCCGTTTCGCACCGCGATCCCGAAGAGCGTGACAAAGCCGACCATGCTCGCGATCGAGATCACCGGCGCCACGTACCGCGCCGACGACAGCCCGAACAGCGCCAGCGTGTTCCCGACGAGCGACGGGCTCTCGGTGAGGTAGATCGCCGCGATCCCGCCGATCAGCGCCAGCGGGAGGTTCAGCATCACCAGCAGCGCCACCCGGGTCGTGCCCGTGGCGAGTTGCAGCAGGAGGAACATGAACACCGCGACGCCCGCGCCCATCACGTAGATCGTGCGGCTCGCCGACTGCTGCGCCTCGAACTGCCCCCCGTAGTGCACCGTGTACCCGGCCGCATGCACGATCGGGTCCACCCGAGCGCGAACCTGCGCGACCAGCTGACCCAGGTTGTACCCCGGGGCGATGTTGGTCGAGACGACCGCCTTCCGCTGCGCGTTCTCGCGTGTGATCAGGTTGCTGGTCTTCTCCGGGCCGATGTCGGCCACCTCGCGCAGGCGCACGACCGCCCCGCCCACCCCGCGGAGGCGCAGGTCCATGATCTGGTCGATCCGCTCTCGCTCATCCTCCGCCAGGCGAACCACCATCTCGTAGCGGCGCACGCCCAGGTTCACCTCCGCGACGCGCTCGCCGGAGAGCGCCTGCTGCACCTGGCGCGCCGCCGACGCCGGCGTCAGCCCCGCCGCCGCCAGGTCCTGCGCGCGGTAGCGGATGGGCAGCGAGGTGATCATCACCTCCCGGTTGGCGGCGACGTCGCGCGTGCCGGGAATCGCCCGCAGTTCGCCCTCGATCTCCCGCGCCAGCCGGCGCAGCGTGTCGAGATCGTCGCCGTAGACGCTGATCGCGATCGCCGCGGGCGTGCCCGAGAGGATGTGGCTCAGCCGGTGCTCGATGGGCTGGCCCACCATCGTCGTGACGCCAGGGATGTTCGCGATGATCCGGTCGAGCGCCGCGCGCACCGCCTCCTGGCTCGCGCCGGGCGTGATGGTCACCTCGATCTCGGAGTTGCTCACCGGCTCGGCGTGCTCGTCGCGCTCCGCGCGCCCCGTGCGCCGCGTCACGCTCGACACGCCCTCGACGCCCGCGAACTGCCGCTCGATCCCCACCGCCACCCGGTCGCTCTCCTGGAGCGACGTGCCGGGCGGCGCGAACAGGAAGACGGTGAACGTCCCCTCCTTGAACCCCGGGAGGAACGACGTCCCGAACGTCGACGCGAGCGCGAGCGACCCGACGGTCAGCACGCCCGCGCCCACCAGCACCGCCCCGCGGCTCTGCACGCTCCTCCGCAGCATCGGCTCGTACCACGCCTTCAGCCGGCGCACGAGCCAGCCGTCGTGCCCAGGCGAGCCGCCCGCGCCGTCCGCCGGCCCGCCCGACCGCCCGAACGAGCCGCGGAACATCAGCCGGCACAGCGCGGGCGTCACCGTCAGCGCCACCAGCAGCGACGCCATGATCGACACGATGTATGCGACCCCCAGCGGCTGGAAGAACCGCCCCTCCAGCCCCTGCAGGAACAGCAGCGGCACGAACACCATGCAGATGATCACCGTCGCGAACAGCACCGGCGCCCGGATCTCCAGGTTCGCCTCGTAGATCACCTCGCTCCACGCACGCCGTGCCTCCGGCGCCAGCGACGCGTTCTGCTTCATCCGGCGCAGCACGTTCTCGACCCCGATGATCGCGTCGTCCACCAGTTCGCCGATCGCCACCGCCAGACCGCCCAGCGTCATCACGTTGATCGACAGGCCCCACGCCCACAGGATCAGCACCGCCACCGCCAGCGACAGCGGGATCGCCGTCAGCGTCACGAACGTCGCCCGCACGTTCATCAGGAACAGGATCAGGATCACCGCGACGATCACGCTCGCCTCAACGAGCACCTTCACCACGTTGTGCACGCTCCGGTCGATGAACCGCGACGCCCGGAACGGATCGCGGTTCAGCACCAGCCCCGCGGGCATCGCCTTCTCCACCTGGTCCAGCACGCGATCGACCTCCTCGGTCAGCGTCAGCGTGTTGGTCCCGGGCGTCTTCTGCACGCTGATCACCACCCCCGGCAGCCCGCGGTCCGCGCCGGTGCCGCGCTTCGGCGCGGGGCCGAGGCGCACGTCCGCCACCTGGCCGATCGTCACCGGCGCCCCGCCGCGCACCCCCACCAGCGTCTCCCGGATGCTCTCCACCCCCGTCACGCGCGCGATCTGGCGGATCGGCAGTTCCTGGTTCTCCCAGTTCGCCACGTACCCCGCGCTCGCCGTGCTGTGCGCGTTCCGCGCCGCCTCCACCACCTCCGAGATGGTCAGCCCGTACAGCGCCAGGTGGTCCTGGCGCACGTTCACCTGGTACTGCGGCAGTTCCCCGCCGATCGCCACCACCTGCGCCACGCCCGGCACCGCCAGCACCTTGTTCCGCAGTTCAAACTCCGCGAACGAGCGCATCTCCAGCGGGCTGACCGACCCGTCCGGGCTCGAAAGCGCCAGCAGCATGATCTCGCCCGTGATGCTCGTCACCGGCGTGATCTCCGCGTGCGCATCGGGCGGCAGCGCCTCGCGCACCGCCGACAACCGCTCGCTCACCAGCTGCCGCGCGCGATAGATGTCCGTCCCCCAGTCGAACTCGACCCACACGATCGACAGGCTCGTCGCCGACGCGCTCCGCACCCGGCGCGTGCCAGGCAGCCCGTTCACCGCCGTCTCGATCGGGAACGTCACGTTCAGTTCCACCTCGTCCGCCGCCAGCCCGCCCGCCTCGGTCATCACGACCACCGTGGGCGCGTTGAGTTCCGGAAAGACGTCCACGGGCATCTCCCGCACCTTCAGCCCGGCCAGCACCAGCAGCAGCCCCGCCGACACGATCACCAGCGAGGAGTTCTTGAGCGAGAAGGCGATGAGTCGCGCGAGCATGGATCAGTCCTCCCCTTCGTGGAACGTGCCGTCGGGGTGGAAGTGCCCGCCCTTGGCCGCGTTCCCGCTCGTCGCGAGCATCAACTGGTAGTTCCCGCCCAGCACCACCTCGTCGCCCTCCCGCACCCCGCTGCGGATCACCACCCAGCGCCCGTCCGCGATGCCCAGGTCGGCCTCCAGCCGTATCACCCGGTCCGGGTTCGCGGGGTCGCGCCGGAAAACGATCGGCGTCGCGCCGTCGCGCACCACCGCCGACATCGGGATCGCGAGTTCCTCCTCCCCGCCCGCAAGCGTGATCTCCAGGTGTCCGAACACGCCCGCCCGCGCCCACGACGACAGCGCCTCGGGCTGCACCATCAGGTCGACCGTCCGCTCGTCCGCGTCCGCTGCGAGCCCGATGAACAGCACCCCGCGCATCGCGTCCTCCAGCGGCACGCTCCCGCCCTGCCCGGGCACGATCCGCGCGGGCAGCCCGTCCCGCAACAGTCCCAGGTCCGACTGCAACGCGCGCGCCCGGAACCGGACCTGGTCGGGCTGCACCAGCGTCACGATCAGCCCGTTCTCCTCCGCCAGCCCGCCCGGTGTGATCTCGATCGACTCCACCACGCCCCACGCGACCGCGCACGCCGTGTACCCGCTCCCCGGCTCAAGCCCCTCGTGCCGGTCGGCGCACGCGCTCCCGCGCACCAGCAGGTCATGGCGGCCCTGCAACGCCCGCAGCTCCGCCTCGGCCTGGCGCTGCTGCGCCAGCAGTTCCGCTTCCTTCTCCATCACGTCAGCCAGTTCGGCCTGCGTCGCGTTCAGCGTCGCCCGCGCCTCGGTGTACTGCGCGGCGCTGCCCCCGCCCGCCGCCCGCAGTTCGTCCAACTGTCGCAGGCGTGCCTCCCACAACGCCACCTTCTCCGCCAGGCTCTCCTCGTGCCGCCGGTGGGCCTCACGCAGCGGGCCCATCGAATCGACCCGCGCCTGCACCGCGGCGATCTGCTCGTGCAGGTCGCGCCATGACGCCGAATCCACCCGGTACAGCGCCGTGCCCGGCTCCACCCGCTCGTACTGCGCCACGAGCAGTTCCACCCGCCCCGCCAGCGGCGTGCGATACTCGCGCCGGGCCGTCGGCAGCCACTCGAACCGCCCCGCCACCCGCAGCGTCCGCGCGACGTCACGATACTCGACCTTCGCGAACGTGATCCCGAGGTTCTGACGCACCGGCGCTGGGATGTCCACCCGGTTCGTCGGCGCCGGAGCGCCGCCCCCCGACGACTCGCCGTGGGCGTGACCGTCATCGGCCGCGTGCTTCTCCTCGGCGCGGTCGCACCCGCTCAGTCCGAGCGTTAACGCCAGCATGGCCGTCAGCAGCATTCGCACTTGGTGCTGGTTCATGGATTCCTCTTGAGCTCGATCAGCGGCCTTCGCCGCCGGGAACGGGTGATGGCACTGATGAACAATCCGGCGCCGGCCCCAGCACCTCGTCGCGATCGACGCCCGCGAGCGCCTCATCCCTCGCCGCATCGATCAGCGCGATCTTCGCTTCGTGCTGCCGCTTCAGGCTCTCGAGGAGCACCAGCGTGTTGACTTCCCCGAGCCGCGCGATCCGCCGCGCGTCCTCGTACTGCGCATCGACGAGAGGCACAACCTCCGACTCCAGGGCCTCGCGCCGGCGCGTCGCCGACGCCACCCGCGCCTCCGCCGCCCGCAGCGCCCCGATCGCCTGCTCCAGCGCCGTCTCCGCGACGGACCGCGCAACCTCACGCCGCGCCCGCGCCTCGGCGATCCCCCGGCGGTTGGCGTTCACCAGCGGGATCGGTACCGACACCCCCAGCAGCACCTGGTCCTGCCCGTCTTCACGCCCGACCCCGGGCGCCAAGTGCACGTCGGGATACTGCCTTCGCACCTCGAGCGCGAGCGCCCGCTCCGCGGCCTCGTACTCCGCCCTCGCCACCAGCACCGCCGGGCTGCGCCGCTCCAAGTCAGCGTCATCCACGCTCGCCGTCCCTTCCCGATGTGCCGAACCCATCCCCCCTGCCATCAGCCGCAGCGGCGCCGCGGGCGACAGCCCCATCAGCCCCCGCAGGCGCAGGTTCACCTCCTGCGCCCGCGACTCGATCGCCGCCAGGTCCAGCGCCTTCGTCGCCCGCTCGATCCGGAACAGCCGCGCCTCGGCCCGCGGCATCTCCCCCGCGCGTTCCATCGCGTCGACGACGACCAGGATCTGATCCATGCGCTCCATGAACTCACGCGTCGCATCGCCCTGCACCGCCAGCGCAGACCACTCCCCCCACGCGCGGCGCACCGCCATCCGCACCGCCCACTCCCGCTCGGCAACGCGGGCCAGTTCCGCCGCGTACTCCTCACCCGCCAGCGACTTCTCCAACTCCAGCCGCCCCGAGATCGGGATCGTGACCCCCAGACTGCCGAACACCTTCCATGGCTTGGGCGTGCCGTCCAGAATCCTCGCAAGGTCAACGCCGAACGTCGGGTCCTCCCACAACCCGGCGTTCTCCGCCGACGCCCGCGTGACCCCCGCCCGGAGGCGTGCCAGCCGCAGTTCGCCGTTGAAGACCAGCGCGATCACCTCGGCCTCGGCGCACGAGATCCCGTCGGACGTGTCGAACGCCCCGGCGCCGTCCGTCTCCGCCGCGAGACGCGCCGCGAACTCGCGCACCTCGGGGGTGTCCGGCGTCCGTGCGAGAAACGCCGCCCCGTGCCCCGCCAGGTCCAGCGGACGCCGCTCGTACGACTGGCACCCAGCCGCGAGCACCACGCTGAGCACGCCCACCGCGAGCCCGCGCTGGCGTAGTCGCATGCGCCGACAGTCGCTCGTGCTGCACGATCGAGACATTCGAGACTCCACTCGGATAGCCACCCTGTCGCGCGGAGAGCGCTGTCACGCCGCATGGGCGCAGCCCTGCGCCGCAGCGAACCTTGCACATGTGTAGGGAGATCTGCCCCGCCGCCCGGGCACCGCAGCCCGCGGCGAAGCGCGCAGCATCGCCGCCGCACCGGACGCCATCCGTCCGGGCGCGACGGGCCAAACGCTCTCGCTAGATCAGCAGCCGCGTGGCCTTCAACGCGCGCACCTGGCCTGTGGCGCTCCAATCCGGCGGACGCAGGCACGCGCCCACGCGCGGCGCGTCCCCCGCCCAGTGCGCTAGCAGCACAACAACCGCCGGGGTCAGCGCCGGACGCGCGTCGACCACCTCGCCCCGTGGGGCTGCCGGCAGGGGCTGTTCGCCCGGCACCGGCACGTGCACGTGGCAGCCGCACTCATCAGACGCGTGCGACGCAAGGCTCAGCGGGCCGTGCTCGTGCTCCCCGCAATACCTGCCCGCGTGCGATTCGCTGTATTCCAACCCGCCATTCGCATGTGCGTGGCAATGAGGAAGCGGGATGCACAGCACTCGCCCTGGCACCACACCGGCCACCCCCTGCGCAACCAGCAGGAGCAGGGCAAAGAGTTTGACAAGCCGAGGCGACATGCGGGTTGCCCGTGTGTATCGGTCAACGAGTACTATACCGCTTTCTCGACGGCAGGAATCGGAATCGCTGAACAATCTCGCAGGCGGGGCGGTCGAGACGGCCGTCCCGCAAGAAAGTGAAACAACCCCGACCCCCTGACCAGCAACCGCAGCACAGCCGTTCTGCTGCTCTTCCCATACCATGCACCCGTGCCCGTCCCTGACTCAGCCCCGCCGCCCACGCCCCTTCAGCGCAACCTCCCCAACGCCCTCGTCTGGCTGCGGCTCGTGCTTGCGGGCGTCTTCGTCGCGCTCCTCTCTATCGGCGACGCCGGGTCCACCTCGCTGCTCCTCCTCGCGGCCGCCATCTTCGTCGTCGCCGCGCTCACCGACACCCTCGACGGCTTCCTCGCCCGCCGCTGGCGGGTCATCTCCCGCTTCGGCCGTGTCATGGACCCCTTCGCCGACAAGGTGCTCGTCCTCGGTGCGTTCGTCGTGCTCGCCGGGCCTGCCTTCGCCCGCTCACAGGGCATCGACCTCGGCTACCAGGCCAGCGGCGTCCAGCCCTGGATGGCCGTCGTCATCCTCGCCCGCGAACTGCTCGTCACCTCGCTCCGCGCCCTGGTCGAGGGCGAGGGCGGCGACTTCTCCGCCGAGTGGTCCGGCAAGGCGAAGATGATCGTCCAGTCCCTCGCCGTCCCGGTCATCCTGCTCACGCTCGCCTCCGGCCGGTGGTCACCCGGCGAACCGGGCCGCGTCGTCGTCGTCGCCGCGGCTTGGGCGACCGTCGCTGTCACGCTCGCCTCCGGCATCCCGTACCTTCTCCACCTGACCGCCCGCAAGCCCTGACACCTCGCCATGCCATCTCCCCCCCCGCGCACGATCTCGCTCACCCTCGCCACCACGCTCGGCCTCGGGCACCTCCGCCCCGCCCCCGGCACGTGGGGCTCCCTCCCGCCCATCGCCCTCGGCCTGCTCCTGCTCGCGCTCGGCCTGGCGACGACGCCCGTCTACACCATCGCCATGCTCGCCATGCTGCTCGTCTTCTCCGGCGCGTGCATCGCCGGCGCGGACGAGGCCGAGGCCCGCTTCGGCCGCAAGGACCCCTCGCAGGTCGTCGCCGACGAGACCGCCGGCATGGCCCTCGTCCTGTTCCTCCTGCCCCCCCCCTTCTTCGCCGCGCCCGCGCAGGGCGTCGTCACGCTCGCCCTCGCCTTCTTCGCCTTCCGCGCCATGGACATTCTCAAGCCCTGGCCGGCGAACTCCCTCCAGCGCATCCCCGGCGGCTGGGGCATCCTCCTCGACGACCTCGCCGCCGCCCTCTACGCCGCCGCCATCGTTCACGTCGCGGCCGCGCTCGCCGCCTGATCCGGGTTGGCCGGCCTCGGTCAGCGGTGCATCCCGGCGCGACCCCCTGAACCGACGACCGCCAGTGGTATACTTGGGGCCATGACCCGCTCGGGGGAACGAGAGAAGCGGCGGGAGCCTGCGCCCGTCGATCCGGATGCGTTGACGCGCTCGATCCCGCCCGAGGCGCTCCGGGCCGCGGACGTGGGCGCGCACGAACTCGAGCCGGGCGCGGTCTTCGGGCGGTATGTCATCGTCGGCGTGGTCGGGCGCGGCGGGATGGGCGTGGTCTACCGCGCCCGCCAGGACCGGCCGCAGCGCGAGGTCGCGCTCAAACTCATCCGTCCGGGCTGGATGTCGGCCTTGCTGCTGCGCCGCTTCGAGTTCGAGGCCGAACTGCTCGGTCGGCTGAAGCACCCTGGCATCGCGCAGGTCTACGAGGCGGGCGTCGATGCCGCCACCGGCACGCCGTACTTCGCCATGGAACTCGTCGAGGGCGTGCCCCTCACGGACTACGCCAGCCGGCGCGGCCTGAACCTGCGGCAGCGGCTCGAACTCTTCGCGAAGGTCTGCGACGCCGTGCAGCACGCGCACGCGCGCGGCGTCATCCACCGCGACCTCAAGCCCGGCAACATCCTCGTCGCCGATGTGGGCGACCCGCCCGAACCGCAGCCGAAAGTGCTGGACTTCGGCGTGGCGCGGGCGACGGACGCCGACATCGCGGCCACGACGGTCGAGACGGCGGTAGGCGCGCTCATCGGCACCGTCCCCTACATGAGCCCCGAGCAGGTCTCGGGCGACCCGGCGGAACTCGACACGCGGAGCGACGTCTACGCCCTGGGCGTGGTGCTGTACGAACTGCTCGCGGGCCGCCTGCCCTACGCCCTCGAACGCAAGTTGATCCACGAGGCCGTGCGCATCATCCGCGAGGACGAGCCGACGCGGCTGAGTTCGATCGACCGTGTCTTCCGCGGCGATGTGGAGACGATCGTCGGCAGGTCGATGGAGAAGGAGAAGGAACGCCGGTACCAGACGGCCGCGGAACTGGGGACGGACATCCGCCGCTACCTGCGCGACGAGCCGATCGCGGCGCGCCCGCCGAGCGCGGCGTACCAGTTGCGCAAGTTCGCGCGGCGCAACAAGGCGCTGGTGGGGGGCGTGTGCGCGACGTTCGTGGTGCTCGCGCTGGGCATCGTGGGGACGAGCACCTTCGCGCTGCGGGCCGAGGCCCGGCGCGTCGAGGCGGTCGACGCCCAGACCCGCGCCGAGCGCGCCGAGGCCGACGCGGAGCAGCGGGCGGATGAACTGGAGCAGGTGGCGGCGTTCCAGGAGGGCCAGTTGTCGGAGATCGACGCCGCGCTGATGGGCGTGCGGCTGCGGCGCGACCTGATCGAGCGACGCCGCGGCGTGCTGGAGTCGATGCGGTTGGAGGGGCCGGAGGTCGAAGCCGGGGTGGAGGAGTTCGAGAAATCGCTGGCCGGGATCAACTTCACGGACGCCTCGCTGAAGACGCTCGACGAGAACGTCTTCGAGCGCGCGTTGAAGACCATCGACGAAGGCTTCGATGACCAGCCTCTGGTAAAGGCGAGGCTGCTGCAGGCCGTGGCGGACACGCTGGAGACTTTGGGCTTGCTGGACCGGGCGATGGCGCCACAGGAAGAGGCTCTCGCCATCCGCCGCCGCGTGCTGGGCAATGAGCACGATGACACGCTCCTCTCGATGAACAACATGGGCCTCCTGCTCGTCAACATGGGCCTTTACGACGAGGCCATGCCGTACCTGCACGAGGCCTTGGAGACCCGCCGCTGCGCTCTCGGCGATGAGCATCCGGACACGCTCACCTCGATCAACAACATGGGATACCTCCTCGGGCACACGAGCCGCTACGACGAGGCCATGCCGTACTTGCGCGAGGCCCTGGAGACCAGCCGCCGTGTCCTCGGTGATGAGTGCCCAGACACGCTTCTGTCGATCAGCAACATGGGCTACCTGCTCGACAAAATGGGCCGCCATGAAGAGGCCATGCCGTACTACCGCGAGGCCCTGGAGACCAGCCGCCGCGTCCTCGGCGATGAGCACCCGAACACGCTCATCTCGATCAGCAGCATGGGCTACCTGCTCGACAACCTGGGCCGCTCCGACGAGGCCATGCCGCACTACATCGAGGCCCTGAAAACCAGCCGCCGCGTCCTCGGCGATGAGCACCCGAACACGCTCGCCTCGATCAACAACATGGGCGGCCTGCTCGCCAGCATGGACCGCTACGAGGAGGCCATGCCGTACTACAGCGAGGCCTTGGACGGCTTCCGCCGCGTCCTCGGCGATGTGCACCCGAGCACGCTCGCCTCGATCAACAACATGGGCACCCTGCTCGACAGCATGGGCCGCGATGACGAGGCCATGCTGTACCACCGCGAGGCCCTGGAGACCCGCCGCCGCGTCCTCGGCGATGTGCACCCGGACACGCTCATTTCGATCAACAATCTTGGCGGGCTGCTTCGCGAAATCGGGCAGCTCGAACAGGCCGAGCGGCTCGGCGCGGAAGCGGTCGAGACGGCGCGCCGGGCCCTGCCCACGGGCCACTGGCACACGGCGGTCTACCTCGGCCATCATGCCCTCACGCTCGCCGCGATGGAGCGCTTCGCGGAGGCCGAGGAGCGATACATCGAAGCCCATGCGCTCCTCGAGGCCGCCCTCGGCCCGGACCACGATCGCACCATCACCAACATCAAATCGCTCGCCGCCCTCTACGACGCATGGCACGCCGCGGAGCCGGACGCCGGGCACGACGCCAGGGCCGCCGAGTGGCGCGAGAAGTTGCCGTTGTCGGATGAGAGCTCGCGGGATTCATCCGAAGAAGACGAGAAGTAGCCGAGCGAGCCATCCTGATACACTACCCCCGTTGAGGGAGCCATCATGGGCTTGAAGGACCTGTTCGACATGTCTGCGATCGAGCCGTTCTGCCGGCGGTGGCGGATCCGTGAACTCGCCGTGTTCGGCTCGGCGGTGCGGGGCGAGATGCGACCGGACAGCGACGTGGATGTCATGGTGAGTTTCGAGAAGGGAGCGGAGCCGACGCTGTTTGAGATGTCGCGGCTGTCGCGCGAACTGGGCGAGGTGCTCGGCCGGGAGGTGGACGTGCTCACGCGGCGGGGCGTCGAGGGGAGCCGAAACCCCTATCGCCGGCGCGAGATTCTGGCCACGGCGGAGACGCTGTATGCGGCGTGATCGTGATGCGCTCTATGATATTGTCGATGCGGCCCTGCTCATCCTCGGCTACACGCGCGGCATGGACGAGGAACAGTTCTGCCGCAGCACGGTGACGCAGGACGCGGTGATTCGGCGCTTTGAGATCATCGGCGAAGCGACCAAGCGGCTGTCGCCGGCGTTTCGGAAAACTCATCCCACCATCCCCTGGGATGAGATGGCGGGGATGCGTGACCGCGTCATCCACGGCTACGACACGGTGGACTGGTCGATCGTGTGGAAGGCGGTGCGCGAGAGTCTGCCTCGATTGGTGACGGACGTCGAAGCAATCCTGGCGGAAATGCCGAACGCGGATGAGTAGCAGCGTACGGGCATCGCTTCATCACGCGGAGTCACAAGAGGCGGCCGACGACGAAACTGCCGGCGACCGCTGACCGACCGACCGGCCCGCTCGTCGAGCGAGCACGGGGATCTATTTCGTCTCCCCCCGCAGCGACCACGCCGGCGCGTTCTGGTAGCACACCGGCCGGCACCAGCGCTCGATCGCCCGCGCCCCGACCGCCGTCGTGTGCGGCTGGTTCGTCGCCGGCCACGGCCCGCCGTGCACCATCGCCTCGCTCACTTCCACCCCCGTCGGCACGCCGTTGAAGATCAGCCGCCCCACGCGCCGCTCCAGCGCATCGCGCAGCCGGATCGCGTCCTCCCGATCCGCATCGTCGGCGAAGATCGCCCCCGTCAGCGAACCCCGCACCAACCCCGCGCCCTCGACCATCTCCTCCACGCCCGCGCACTCCACCACGATCGTCGACGGCCCGAAGCACTCCTCGCCTAGCGTCGGGTTCGCCCGCAACGCCGCCAACCCGCACCGCAGCACCACCGCCCCCGACCGCACTCCCGGCCCGCGCGGCTCGCCCTCGCCGATCACGCGCTCGACGCCCGGGATCCTCGACACCTCCCCGATCCGCCGCGCGAAGACCTCCCACCCGCGCCGCCCGAGCATGGGCCGCGTGCCCGCCGCCCGCAGCCCCTCGGCGAGCGCTCGCACCAGCCGGTCCGCATCCCCCCCCCGAACGGCGAATACCAGCCCCGGGCACGTGCACATCTGCCCGTGCGAGTTCGCCACCGACGCCGCCAGCAACGCCCCGATCCGCTCCGCCCCCCACGCCCCTCCGTCCCGCATCGCCCCCGGCAGCACGAAGACCGGGTTCACCGACCCCATCTCCGCGAAGACCGGGATCGGCTCCTCCCGCCCGCGCGCCAACTCCGCCAGCGCCATCCCCCCCCCGAACGACCCCGTGAACCCGACCGCACGCACCGCCGGGTGCAGCACGACCTCCGTGCCAACCTGCATCTCACGCTCGCCGCCCGCGTGCAGGAACGAGAAGAC